>Ga0138256_10002354_pt1 | contig 20230 bp, 16 predicted proteins | sample KNB2016incub_MG_FD_105486 | JGI IMG/M metagenome (GOLD analysis project Ga0138256, IMG submission 105486) | Active sludge microbial communities from wastewater in Klosterneuburg, Austria - KNB2014incub_MG | ecosystem: Engineered > WWTP > Activated sludge > Unclassified | place: Austria... | reverse complement strand
CTCATTGCCACAGTTAGCGCCGTCAATAGCGCGCTCGTCACAGCGGCCCGGCAGCAGGCGATGAACAAGATTGACGAGCACCTTGCCACAATTCTCAAGGACATCGAAGCAGCTATGGGCGATGCTCGGCTGCGTGATGCCTGCATGAGGCCATTGGAAGCACTGAAGAACACAGTCCAGCTGGAAGAGAGTCTTGCCCATGTCACGCAGATAGAAACTGAGGCTCTGAAAGAATTCGATCTTACGACCTCTCGAATCGAGGAGTTCGTTCGAAACGCGGCAGAACTATCGAAAGAGAAAGGAAAAGGAGCAGAGCTTCCCAAGCCTATTCTCAAGAAGAAACGGGTGGTGGAACCGGCCAGCCTGGTAAAGGGGCCTTGCCTGGAAACAAAGGAGGACGTGGATCGGTTCCTCGACTTGCTCAGGCAGCAGTTGGAGCTGGCCATCGCCAACGACGAACGCATTGAGATTCGATAAGTTGAAGGTAATGACCATGCTTTTATTGACACGGGAAGGCTGGACAATCGAAGTCGAACCCTCAACTTGGTCAGAGATACTCCTGTTTTTAACAAAGTGTGGATGGAAACCTTCTGTGCCCGTTCACCATCTTTTGGCCAATGATTTTACGGTGACAGGAGACATCGCACAGAGCCTAGCCGCCGGTGGTCAGGAGGTGCTTGATGAGACAATGAAAGACCCACTAGCTGCCTATTCGGTCATCAAATTTGACATGGGCAAGTTCGCCGAAATTGTGGAATTTGCGTCTGAAGGGGAATTCGTCATATCTCGGAAGGTGTAAGCAAAGCGTCTTTCATTTGTCCTTAATAAGTTCTCAGGCAAATCAATCACAATGAACCGCACCAAACTCAAGACCTACGCCCCGCAAGCTCGCCGGGATTTCATTCAGGCCGTGACAGACCGCGCCGCGTTTTATGGTCTGACTGAGAAGAAGATCGAGCCGATCACCGAGAACGGTGACGTGGCCATCATCGGAGGCCGCGCCTTTCCTCGCGCTATTGCGAGCAAACGCAAGGCCTTGGAAGCACGGATTGCCCAATACGGCTTCGGGCAAACTATGGATGCGATCGCCTACACCTGGTTTAACCGCCTGGTCGCCATTCGATACATGGAATTGCACGGGTACCTTGACCACGGCTACCGGGTACTGACCCATCCTGATGCGTCGAAGTCGATTCCTGAGATCCTCGAACAGGCCGAGCATGTCGATTTGCCAGGCTTAGACAAGCACGAGGTTATTGTGCTTAAGTTGGAAGGCAGCAAAGAAGCTGAACTGTATCGGATGCTGTTGCTCGCTCAATGCAACGCGCTCCACAGAACGATGCCATTTCTCTTCGAGTGGATCGGCGACGAAACAGAGCTCCTCCTGCCCGATAACCTGCTTCACACAGACTCGCTGATCCGGAAGCTTGTCACTGATGTCGATGAGGAAGATTGGCAGGAGGTCGAGATCATCGGCTGGCTCTACCAATTCTACATCTCCGAGCGCAAAGACGAGGTCATGGCCCGTAAGAGCGCCGTGCCCACGGAGGACATTCCGGCCGTCACCCAACTCTTCACCCCGCACTGGATCGTCCGCTACCTTGTCGAGAACTCGCTCGGCCGCCTCTGGCTGCTGAACCGCCCCGGCTCCCGACTACGCGACCATATGCCGTACTACATTGAGGGTCAAAACGAGACCGACTTCCTTAAGATCGCGAAGCCTGAGGACATCCGCTTGCTGGATCCCGCGTGTGGAAGCGGGCACATGCTCACCTATGCTTTCGACTTGCTCTTTCTCATCTACGAGGAAGAAGGCTATGTGCCAAATGAAATTCCTGCGATCATTCTGAAACACAATCTCTACGGTTTGGAGATTTGCCCCCGCGCGGCGCAGCTTGGCGAATTGGCCCTCGTCTTCAAGGCCCGGGAAAAATCACGCCGCTTCTTTCAGCCCGGCACACTTGTGCAGCCCCACATTCTCGCCTTGCAAGACATCCGTTTCGACGAAGCCGAACTGCGTGACTACGTGGCCGCCCTCGATCTGGGTGACCTTTTCAAGCAACCGATGCTCCAACTCCTCCATCAGTTCGAGCAAGCCACCACCTTCGGCTCGCTCATCCAGCCCTGTCTTGATGAACAGAACATCATCTTCGCCCGCCATGCCATCGAGGCCAAAGACCTCGGTGGCCAGCTCTTTCTCCGTGAGACTCACGGCAAAGTACTCCGCGTCTTGGAACAGGCGGAGATGTTGTGCCAGAGGTATCACATCGTCGTGGCCAATCCGCCGTATATGGGGAGCGGTCAGATGAATAGCTTGGTTAAGAACTTTGCGAAGCAGTTATTCCCGGACTCGGAAGCGAACCTGTTCTCGATGTTCCTCGAACGAGGGTTCACCCTTGCTGTTCCTTGCGGGTTCAGCGCGATGGTAACGATGGAGTCGTGGATGTTCCTGTCATCGTTTCAAGGCCTCCGAAAGTCGCTGCTCGCTCATCGCACCATTCGGTGCGCTTTGCACATGCCTTACTTGGGTAAAGGTGGGACGAGCATGGGAATCAATTTTGGAACGGTCGCAACAGTTTTCTTCTTGAGTCCACTGGTCGGCTACAAAGGCCACTTCTCTTGCGTGCGATACTATGAGACAAACGAGGCTGGCGAACCGATTGAATTCCCTGTCGAAAATGACCGCCTCCGAATGAGCGGAGCTGAGGATTTTCGAAAAGTTCCTGGTAATACAATCGCTTATTGGATTTCGGCAGAAGCAGCCGACGCATTTGGGCGCTTCCCTGCACTATCTGAAATTGGGGAAACTCGAATTGGCCTTATCACGGGAGAGAATTCGCGCTACATCCGATTCTGGCATGAGGTGGAGTTGGAACGGATTGGATTTGGCCATACGAGAACGTCTGCGGCGAAATCGAATCGGCAGTGGTTTCCACAGTCAAAGGGTGGCAACTATCGTCGGTGGTATGGCAATAACGAAACTGTAGTGGATTGGAGTAACGACGGAAATGAAATGCTCACGCGACTCCACGAATCAGGTGAGCGAACTCTCGCTCATAATTTTAACTTGGATCGGATATTCCAGCCGGCTGTGACATGGACGAAAGTATCGTCCGGCAGTTTCTCGGCACGGATGCAGCCAGATGGGTTTCTCTTCAACGACGCGTCTGCAAACCTCTTCATCGACTTGCCCTCAGACAGGTTGCACGCGTTGGCCTTCCTCAATTCAGCTCTTTGCCCACGATTCCTTGAGGCGCTGAATCCAACGCTGAATTTTCTCCCCGGCAATGTTTCGGCTTTACCATTGCCAAAAAGTTTTAGTGCGGCAATTGATCGGACGCTATCGGAGAACGCGACGGACGCGGTAGCGCTTGCCCGTGCCGACTGGGACAACTTTGAGACCTCGTGGGACTTCCGCGACCAGCCGTTCCTGCGACCGGGGCTGAAGGGCGCGACGCTGCAGGCTAGCTGGCAGAATTGGGAGGTGCAGAGCGCCGCCGCCATTCGCCGGATGCAGGAGCTGGAAACTGAGAACAACCGGCTCTTCATTGAGGCCTACGGTCTCGAGGGCGAGTTGCAGCCCGAAGTGTCGGCGGAGCAAATCACCCTTACCCGCGCTGACCAGCGCAAAGACATGGCTGCCTTCCTCTCCTATGCCATCGGCTGCATGATGGGCCGTTACTCGCTCGACAAGCCCGGCCTCATCCTCGCTAACGCAGGCGACTCCCTGGGACGTTACCTATCTATAGTTGGTAAGTCGCTGGATCAGCTGGCCTTCGTCCCCGACAAGGACGGAATCATCCCGGTGCTGGACGGTGAGTGGTTTGAGGACGACATTGTGGCGCGCTCACACGCTTTTCTTCGAGCTACCTTCGGTGAGGCCACGCTGGATGTGAATCTACGCTTCATTGAGGAATCGCTGGGCAAAGGTCTGCGCAAATACTTTCTGGCCGACTTCTACAAGGACCATCTCCAGACTTACAAGAAGCGCCCGATCTACTGGCTTTTCTCCAGCGGCAAGGAGCGAGCGTTCCAATGTCTGGTCTATTTGCATCGATACCATGACGGTACCCTGGCTCGTACGCGCACGGAATATGTCATCCCGTTACAAGGCAAAATGGCCGCTCGCATCGAACAACTGGCCTCGGAGACCCAGAAGGCATCTTCCACCTCCCAACGTAGGACGCTGGAAAAGGAACGAGACAGGCTGCTGAAACAGCAAACCGAACTCCGCGCATTTGACGAGAAGCTTCGGCACTATGCCGATCAGCGGATGGCGTTGGATCTCGACGACGGAGTGAAAGTCAATTATGGGAAGTTCGGCGATCTATTGGCGGAGGTCAAAGCCGTGACAGGTGGCAATGATGAAGATTGAAGATGCTGTAGAAGTCTTGGAGACTCCCGGTCGATGGCATGGCAGGCGGGTGACCTACTGGGCCGGAAGCTGGTTACGACTGCGCGACCATATCCCCAGTTTCAAAACCGCTGACTTCCGAGCTTCCGACGATGGCGCTGCGAATCCGTATCTGAAAACTGTGGTTCGAATGCCCGTAAGAGCCTTCGAGAAGGAAGTGCCCATCGGAACAGTGTCCACGACTTATACGCTAGCACAACATGTCGACGTGGCCGAACATTGTTTTAAAGGCATGGAAGGCGCGGGCGTGTCAGTCGCCGATCTCCAATGTGAGGTGGGACTTAGCGAACTCGGTGAATGGATGAATCTACGCATCTATTTCCCAGACTCGTATAGCTGTACGCCAAAAGACGGCCAGAAACTGGCTCTGCGCCTCGAATGCTTCAATTCGGTGGACGCATCAAGCCGCTTGGTAATTCTTCTCGGATGGTTTCGCTTCGTATGCGGAAATGGACTGGTAATAGGGGATACGAGAACGGACATCCGCGATGTTCATAACAAGCACATGGAGCTGGCGGCCATTCCTGGCACCATTTGCGAAACACTGAAGAGCATTCAGGAGGAGAAGAGGCGATTCTCGATGTGGGAATCTATTGATGTAGAGGACAGCAATTTAAATCAATGGGTGAACAAACTATTGTCACACGAATGGGGAAAGAAAGCCGCATGCCGTGTCTATCACATTTGTAAGTCGGGCTTCGATGTAGAAATTACTGATCCGTTTTCTCGTGAGGAGCCTACTGCCAAACCGGTGAAACGGCTTATGAAAGTACCTGGTTCGCCTGACACGGCGAAGAATATGTACGATGTGAGCTTAGCGCTATCGTGGGTAGCGACAAGGCGAATGGACTCGGAACAGAGAGTCGCATGGCAGTCAGCGATTCCTGATCTGATCGAACGATTCGCGGTCATTGCGTGAGCGACATGGACACTCGTCAGATTAGTGAGGCTCTTGAGCGAATCTACAGGGATGAAGGTGAAAGGATCATCTTCTGGAACGATCCCGACAAAGAGTTTCAGACTATTTTGGCTACGCTAAACCTCGATGGAGTGAACATCATTCAGCTCAATGAGTTAGGAGCTCTAGAAGTAAAGATTCGTGTGGAGCGGGAGGACCCCACAGGGCGGTACTTGCTCTATTCCCCAAGTGAGGAGCCCGATTACGAGAACGATTGGCTTCTCGACGTTCGCCTGTATAGTCGCTCTTTCCGGGCCGACCGCGCTTCGATTCTCCTGAATGAGCTGGGATTGAAGAATCTCCACCTTCGTCAGCATTTAGCTGACAGGCGGAAGTTTTTTGACAACAAAGACCGGCTCCAGAAGCTGAAGGGCCTGGTTGAGCCCAATGATATAGCCAGCGACCTGGACCGAAAAATGATTGCCACGGTCGTGAAGGCAGAGCAGCCGGAATGGTTCAACATCATCCGTATCCTCTACCATGCCTATACTGACAACGGCAATGAGATCGACCTGCAGGCGGAACCGGCAGCCTGGGAGCAGATCGAGAAGTTTGAGTTGGACAAAGCTTTCTGGGAGATGGCCAAGACAACGTTCGGCTATTCCGAAGAGACCACTACACTTAAAAATCTTCTCCTCAGACTCTTCGTGACTGACTATGTGCATCATCTGAAGGCCGCCCCTCCAAGTGCGCTTCTGCATCTTGTCCTCCCGACACAAGGACGATCGAACGCCGTGGTCTGCCTCGGACAATGGCGCGATAGCAGCAGCAAAGGCAATAGCTATGACCGACTTTCCGAAGAAGTGGCCGATTTGATTCACGTAGAAGATTACTTGCATGGCTTGGAGATCGCTGATCTGCTCGATGTAATGACGTTCCATGTTGTGGAGCGGGGAATTGCCAGCCGTCTGCGTGAGCGTGTGCATCAGACGGCGGACGTGATTAACCCCGATGAAGTGCGGTCAATCGCGACCCGCAGGCAAGCTGGACACTGGGCCTCGCTCATGGTGAACGATTCCCCTGTGGTTCCGAGACGGGCGCTTCATGCGGTGTATGACGCACTGGTTGCCGCCGCTGATTTCTTTGCCCTGAGGAACCAACATCGAGACGGGTTCGTCTTTCCTGATGCGACGGCTCTCTATCGGGCCTACGAGGACGAGTTATTCCGATTTGACCAGCTGTATCGCCATTTCTGCGAGGCGGCTGATCATGCAGAAGCACAAGGCTGGAACATTCTGAAGCCGTTGCGGGAGCTGATCGAGGATTGCTATGCGAATTGGTACGTCCCGACGCTTGCATTAACCTGGGGAAAGTTTCTTGATCCCCAAGGAACTACCCAACTTCTGAGCAAGTGGCAGCTCGAACAGATTCCCAACCAGCACGAGTTCTTCAACCGTCATGTGCGTCCTCGTCTGGAGGAGGCTGAGAACCGGAAGGCGTATGTCATCATCAGCGACGCGTTTCGTTACGAAGCGGCCCATGAACTCACGCAAGAGCTTAATGGCACATACCGTCTTGAAGCGACATTGGCCTCGCAACTTGGCGTTGTGCCCTCTTACACGGCTCTTGGGATGGCTAGCTTACTTCCGCACCAAAGGCTTTCGTTTAAGTTGAACGGCGACGTCTTGGTCGATGGGAAGCCCACATCATCAGGCGAACAGCGAGGGGCGATCCTTGAGGCGGTCGAAGGAATGGCCTGCAAGGCGGACGGGTTGGTGGCCATGAAAAAGGAGCAAGGCCGAGAATTCGTCGCTGGCAAACGCGTCGTCTACATTTATCACAATGTCGTGGATGCCATTGGTGATGCTGCAGCGACTGAGGAAAAAACATTTCAAGGGGTACGCAAGGCGATCGAAGAACTTGCTGCGCTGGTCACTTACATCATCAACAACTTGAATGGCAATCATGTCTTGATTACAGCGGATCACGGATTCCTCTTCACAGAGTCGCCTCCAGGTCAACCGGACAAAACCACATTGGACCAGAAGCCGGAGGGAACGGTCCGAGCGAAGAAGCGCTATGTGATTGGGCGAAAGCTTTCCGACAATGACTATGTCTGGCACGGCAAGACCTCCGTGACTGCTTGCGCTGAGGGGGAAATGGAATACTGGATCCCTAAGGCTGGGAATCGCTTTCATTTCACTGGTGGAGCTCGTTTCGTTCACGGGGGAGCAATGTTGCAAGAAATTGTCGTGCCGGTGATCACGGTCAAACACAAGAAAGATAAGTCCGCTCGAGAGGACACCAAGGTCAAGTCCGTAACCGTGCATGTGTTGGGAGCCAGCCACAAAGTCACAACGAACCGTCATCGCTTCGAATTGATCCAAGCGGAACCCGTCAGCGAACGGGTGAAGCCGATCACGCTGAAGGTGGGGATCTACGAGGGAGATAAGGCCGTCACAAATGTCGAGACCGTGACGTTTGACAGTACCTCAGATAGGATGGACGAACGTAAGAAGTGGGTTCACGTAGTGTTGCAAGATCATCAGTATCACAAGAGCACCGCATATCGCCTCGTCCTGCGAGATGCTGATACTGGAATTGAGCAACAGAGTGTGCCGGTGACCATTGATAGGGTATTTGCCGATGACTTCTGACAACAAAGCGATCGCTACCAGCCTCGATGAGCTCCTCAATCGCCATTTTGCCGGCAAGGTCGTCCGCAAAGATCTGACCAAATTGGTTAAAGAAGGGGCGAATGTCCCTGTATACGTGTTGGAGTATCTCCTCGGCACTTACTGCGCATCCACCGATGAGACCATCATCAAAGAAGGACTCGTCACGGTAAAGAACATTCTTGCCGAGAACTATGTCCGTCCAGATGAAGCGGAGAAGGTGAAGTCCACCATTCGTGAGCGTGGAAGTCTCAAGATCATCGACAAGATAACAGTGACGCTAAATGAAAAACGAGACGTCTATGAAGCCCTACTCGCGAATCTTGGAGTGAAAGGGGTTGAGGTCAGCACCAGCTACGTCAAAAAGTTTGAGAAGCTGCTCGTGGGAGGCATCTGGTGCATTGTGACGCTGCAGTATTTCTATGAGGAGAACCAGAAGGGTTCACCATTCGTCATTCAGGACCTGAAGCCGATCCAGATGCCGAACATGGATCTGGAGGAGCTCTTTCAAGGGCGGCGGGCGTTCACAGAAGAACAGTGGATTGACGTCCTGTTGCGATCAACAGGTATGGAGCCAACGAACTTCACCGAACGCGTGAAGTGGCACTTGTTGGCCCGCATGATCCCTTTGGTGGAGAACAACTACAACATCTGCGAACTAGGTCCAAGAGGGACCGGCAAGAGTCACATCTACAAGGAAATCAGTCCCAATAGCATTCTTGTCTCTGGTGGCCAAACGACCGTCGCGAATTTGTTCTACAACATGGCGCGGCGGACCGTTGGACTCGTCGGTGTCTGGGATGTCGTGGCATTTGATGAGGTCGCTGGGATTACGTTTAAAGAAAAAGATGGCGTCCAGATCATGAAAGATTACATGGCTTCAGGATCCTTCTCTCGTGGACGGGATGCCATCAATGCCTACGCCTCGATGGTTTTTGTCGGGAACATCAATCAGTCCGTGGACACCCTTGTAAAGACCAGTCATCTCCTGGCCCCCTTCCCAGACGACATGATCGACAGCGCCTTCTTTGACCGGTTCCATGCCTATGTCCCAGGCTGGGAAATTCCCAAGATGCGGCCTGAATTCTTCACCAACCAGTACGGCATGATCGTGGATTACCTCGCTGAATGGATGCGCGAGATGCGCAAGCGAACATTTGGCGATGCCATCAGCAAGTATTTCAAGCTGGGTAGAGATCTCAACCAGCGAGATACGATCGGCGTTAAGCACACCGTATCCGGGCTCTTGAAGTTGCTGTATCCCAATGAGGAATACAGCAAGGACGCCGTTCGTCGATGCCTCGAATATGCCTTGGAAACAAGGCGGCGGGTAAAGGAGCAGCTGAAGAAGATCGGCGGAATGGAATTCTTTGATGTGCATTTCAGCTACATCGACCTCGAAACGCTGCAAGAGAAGTTTATCAATGTGCCTGAACAGGGCGGAGGCACACTCATACCTGACGGCCCCATGAGCCCTGGAGCGTTACACACCATCGCCACTGGGAGCGGTGGTCACTTAGGGTTATATCGACTTGAGACTCAAGTGACAGCGGGAAATGGGTCGCTGAAGACTTCCGGCCTGGGATCGAACAGCGGAGCGAAAGAAGCCATCAAAGTCGGTTTTGACTTCTTCAGAGCCAATGCCTCTCGCGTCAGCGCCTCAATTAAAGCAGGCGACCATGACTATCACCTTCATATCGTGGAGCTGCACAATACCGGCCCCACTAATGCGCTAACCCTTTCCGCATTTATCGCGCTGTGTTCGGCCGTCTTCGGAAAGCCGATTCAGTCCCAGATGGTTGTCCTCGGCAGTATGAGTCTTGGTGGCAACGCAATTCCGGTTGAAAACCTGGCTGAGTCTCTTCAGGTTGCCTTTGATTCTGGAGCCAAGCGCATCCTGCTTCCCATGGCCAGTGTTCGCGATATACCGACCATTCCCGGAGAGTTATTCGCCAAATTTCAGACAAGCTTTTATTCGGATCCTACAGACGCCGTTTTCAAGGCATTGGGAGTTGAGTAGTTCTTTGGGAATCGGTTGAGTATGCTCAAACGAGCTTACGTGCCTTCAACGTCTATTGAAATCACTCACAAGCTCTGTACGGATCGGCGATGGGACAATTGCGCAAGCAGACAAATATCATACTAGTTGGAGTCGTCTAGCATGGAAGAAACAAACCCTGATTCCAAGTGGTACGCAACTCTTAGCAAAGAGAGAGGGACACCATCTCGATGTCCTTTTGCAACTGTTTATAGATGCCCACGCTATTATCAAAGTCTCGCATTAATGGGGAGAGCCGGAGCTACATCAATCCACCCAAACGAAGATGCGAAACTTGAAAAGAAGTGGAGTAAATCGGAATTGTGGCCAACAACAGGCGAACAGGCGCCGGCCTTAATAGGTAACCCAGAAAAACCCGCCTTCTATAACTTCTGTCCGGAAGTCATATACGATCGATTCAGAGTTTTCGCTACTTTTCTGGCTGACTATTCCGACTCTTTGGATAAGGAAAGGGCTCATCGCTACTTAAGGCAGCAAGCTATCAGGCCTAATTCGTGGAGGTGGCAATGGGAAACGTTAACTTCGATGCACTTTTCTGACTGTCCTTTGTATTCAGTCCTTTCCTCGATTCCGCTACCAAATGTGAAAGAGTTGCCGGATGCCCCTACGACAGCCTTTACACTCAAGACAGATGCGGTTTGGGAGGAGATTACGCGAGAGTACGGCATCTCAAAGCGGTCGTTCAGCCGAAAGATACGGTTTGTAACAGACCCGTTTAAAAGAGAAATCATCTTCAGAGATATCGAGCACGCATATGTTTTAGCAAAGGTGGGCTATAACAAGCCGGCGGCCATACTCGCCGGTAGTGTCTTAGAGGAGATGCTCAGGCTTTACCTAAAATCGAAGGGGATTACACTAACAACAAATAAATTCGATGGTTATATCAAAATATGTGAAGACCAAAACCTCCTTAAGCCGGCAGTGCATCACCTGACAACATCATTCCGCCATTTTCGCAATTCAGTGCATTTGGAAAAAGAGTCTTCTCCCATAAATACGATCTCCCAAGCCACTGCCAAAGGAGCCGTGGCTTCTATATTTACTATAGCGAACGATTTTAAATAGCGGTTTAGTGGGTGAGGCAACATTCAAGACATTGTGAGACTAGATGGAATTGAACAGGCTACATCCTGATTAACCGCTTCTTGCAATCTTCTGCAAGCCCGATTCACCTCACGTCAAGACAGAAACGCGCCCTGTTCAACGCCATTTTCACAAAGCCTTTCTTTTGGAGGGCTAAACCAGCAGCAGGAAGGGAGCGTCATGGATATTGCCCCTGACAAGCAGAACATTGACCGTGTTTTCTCGAACACGGCTTACTACATTGATTTTTATCAACGCGATTATCGTTGGACTGACGAACCAGTGCTACGGCTCTTGGATGACATCTTTTTTAAGTTCAAGGAAGAATATGCTCGCTCCAGTGAGCTTGACCCAGCTAAGGAAACAATCACAGCACGTTATCCGTGGTATTACCTCAATACTTATGTCACCAATGTCGTCGAGGGACGAGTCTATGTGGTGGACGGGCAGCAACGTCTAACTACACTGTCATTGATCTTGATCAAACTACGCCATCTAGCCAAAGCCCATACTTCGAAGTTAGGCGGGTGGATTGATACCAAAATAGCAGGGCAGTCCGGGTTCGAACAGGAGTTCTGGATGAACCATATAGGCCACAGGCCTGCTCAACAAGCGCTATTCGATGGTGTGGACACAACGAGTATCAACACCGACAGTGGCATCACGGCCCAAAACATGATCAAGAACTACATAACCATCAGCACATTCCTGGACAGGGAACTTAAAGACAAGCGCTGTTTCGAGACATTCGTTTTCTATTTCCTTCACCGTTTAGTCTTAATCAATTTGGCGGTAGAACAGACGGACGTCTCAATGGTTTTTGAGGTCATTAACGATAGAGGTGTGCGCTTACGGCCGTATGAGATTCTCAAGGGCAAGCTGCTTGGCCAGATTAATAAGATCGAGTTGGATAGAGATGACTATAACGGCCTCTGGGAAGGACGTGCCGCCGCCATCAATTCGTTCAAGGACGATGAACTCGATAATTTTTTCCGATTCTTTCTCAAGGCAAAGTTTTCTCCAACTCGCAATGATGGTCAGCGTTTTGACGGTGATTACCATCGGTCCATGTTCAAGCCTGAAATGGATAAAGCACTTGGTCTACTCCATAGCCCAGGAAAGGTGAAAGCGTTTCTAAAAGGCGACTTCAGTTACTACACTGATCTGTACGTCAAGCTCCGACGGGCTTACACCACAGATCAGAAGCCTTTCCGATATGTTTATTACAACGCACTTCTAGATCTCGATGCACCGTTTTTGCTGGTATTGTCAGCTTGCGGACCAAACGACCCTGAAGAGGACGAGAAGATTAGGACCATCGCACGCGAGATCGATCGTTACTTTTCCTTACTTCAGCTTCAGAGCGCATATGACAGCAACGAGTTCGCGGATTCGCTTTTTCCAATCTCAGAAGCTATTCGGGGGAAGGGATTAGCGGCTATTAGACCCGCATTTGACGCTCAATTGACGGCAGTGATTGCCGCCCGCAGGAATGTGAAGGACGCTGAACCTCTAAGTTACGCTGCGTTCAAACAGACGGGCATTAATCTGAATACACGATTTAAACGCTATTTCTTTGCGAGGATCGATGAGTTCCTTGCTGAAAACATGAACCTGAATCCAAAGCATCCTATCGCCGATCTAGTGACTAAGACTGGAGCAAAAGCGGGCTTTCATGTTGAGCATATTCTGTCATGGAACGAAGAAAACAAATCTCTCTTTAACGGCGAGGAGGAACGCTTCGAACAGGAGCGTAACAGGCTTGGTGGAATTCTTCTTCTTAAGGGCAAGGATAACATCTCCAGCAATAATGAACCCTACCGGGACAAATTAAAGTCATATGCTAATACCCTCTACTGGAACGAGACACTACGTTCTGACAGTTACAAATCGAAATTAGACATGGCTGCACTCAAAAACCACTATGGTCTTGACTTAGAGCCGTTGGACAGTTTCGGTCCGGATGATTTGGAGGCCCGACATAAGTTGCTTTTTAAGCTGGTTGGAATCATCTGGAATTGAGTCTTTGGAGCGGCTCGCTGTCGAGTAAATGCTTGCAAACCCTTAGTGAAGTCTAAAAAGGCGTGTAGTACTCTCCTCAAAATCTGTGAAATAGAGAAAGATTGTCCTAGCTGTGAAATGTTCGCATTTCATGTCGGTAAGAGGGAATAAATGATCAATTCGGCTTTGGCGAAATTTGTTAAAAGTGCGCCTGCATCTGACAAGGTCAAAACATGCCCGATTAGGGTGCGACGAATAACCGATGCAGATTTGAGGTGGTGGGATAAATATGCCAAGCCGATGATTGAGATAATTGAACCCACTCGTCCTGACGCGACCTGGGATTGGTGGATTATTACTGCTTTGGACGCAGCTTTCGCTTATTCACTACGTCAACAACCTGAGTGCTTCTCGATAGTTACCGATGTCCCAACTTCCGGTAAAAAACCACGTGAGGTGATCTGCGGTCTAATACAATTAGTCGGCCGATACGAGTACCTACTAGACCACTCTCTGAGTTCGGTCTACATTTGGTACTTGAGTACAACTCCCGTTGAAACACTTCAGGCGTTTTTCGGAAGCAAACCTCTTCCTAAACTCTTGGGTCAAATTCTCCTTGATGTAGGCGTTACTCGTTCTTTTCAGTTAGGCTGGGATGGTAGAACCGGCCTGTACGCTGATGACGGAGGGAATGAAGAACTGCTAGACTTTTATACCAACTCCCTAAGGTGTGGAATGACCGCACTTGCTAAGACTTATCCACTTCCATCAGTTCTTCGCAGTCGATTAAGACCCAATAATGGCCGATATTGTTATTTCACCGAAGCAGCTGCAGAGAATTTTTACAAGAAATTGACACCTTACAGAACCTAGAGGTAGCATTAAGCTATGCCAACCCCGATGCATGTCTATGCTGATATTGCGAAGCGATACGGCAGGATCGATCCAAACGATCAATCGGCTGTCCGCAATTTCTTTCGGCAGACCCTACCCAGAAAATCCGAGTCCATCAAAGAAGAAATTTTCAAGGAATTATTGGCTCGTGATGGAGAAGCCGTTCCAACTGAGTCGACGGTTCTTAAGGTTACGCATGTAGCTCCTATTCTCCGATCTCAAATGACGGGTCGCCATGTGATAGCAGTCGAAAACGATTTGGGCGTCCTCAAGAAAAATTCAAAGACCTCATCTGTAGGTAGTCGTAGAAGGCTGGTTGGGAGATCATCAATCAAAGGAGCCTTTAAGAAATTGAAAGGTTCCGTCATAATGAAATCTGCTGACGGCACCTGGTACAAGATTACAGAATATAAGGGAAGCACCAATTCTAAAACTGGTCTAAGACCCTTAACTCCAGAAGTCGATATCGGGGCGGTTTTCAAAAACGCGACGCTTTTCAAGTCTTCTTCCCAGTAGAACGTTACCAATCTTTAGCGGACGCCTACCTGTGAAAGGTACATCGTTCGCATGGGCAGAAGCATAGAGGGTCTGCTTCTTCGAGAATCTCGATCCCTTCATCAGTGGCTTACTCAGGAAAAAAGGTATTAGAGTATTGCTCCAACACAGACCTGGCATAGTTCACGTCTGCCCTTATGTACAAGAATGCGACTAGGCTTCAGCAACACGGCAAGCGAGTAGCTGCACTTTTCCCGAAAACAGAACACCCCATTCAGGGTCGGCCAAAGAAAAAGGCCAAGTCAAATGCCAAAGCTTCCCCTCCATTTTCGAAGGCAATAACGAAGCGACTGCGGGGTGAGGCTCGGAAAGTGAATCCTACCATCAAAGTGGTTTTTGTTAGCCCCAATACTTGGCGACTGCAATCAAAGGATCGTACCCTTCATGTCAAGACACTTAAGACTGGGTTGCATGTGCTTAAAAATTGGAATCGCAACAGTTCCATCTTTTAGTATTTAGTAGAGATTTCACACCACAACAGATCTGAATACAGCTTTCCTTACCGTCCGATCATCGCGGAGTCTGTTTTTATTCGTCCGGCGAAAATTGGTCGGAAGGCTGATGCTTAGCCCACCGAGTTTTTGTGCCCTCTCGTATGCAACCCTTTAGTAGCGTTTAGTATCGTTTTCATCGATGATAACTAACCTGAATCCTGTACCTGGAATCTAACCGCTCGACGACCAATACTTCTATGTTTGTTGTACCCTCTACGATGGCCTTGGAGTCATTTGGTTGAAAGCAGGCTTCATACAAATAACCGAGTTCTGCACTTTGGCTCACCCTCTTGGGCAAAATATGCAGCGGAGAGTGTCCTGTAGGAACACTTGAATCAACGGTGTAAATAAGGACACCTTCTGGCCGATGCTCATTACTCTTCCCGGTCCTGGTCTGGGACAATTCAATACACAGCACTTTAGACGGAGAATGCATATCATCTATCGGCAATATCACCATAGAAAGACCTTCCCGACATTGTATCGGGCTCAATGTTGTCGGCCAGTCTGTCGTAGTGGTCCAAAGGTAAGAGATTCTCGTTGGATCGAGCCATCCATTCTTATATCGATGCCAACCCAAATAACATTCACAATGAAAGATATCTGACATCAGGTCCCAGCAACCCGCTTTCGATGTGTTGACACTTTCACCATAAGGATATAGGTCTGGCAATCCAATTAAGTGACTAACCTCGTGGACAAGGTTCACATAATTATTGCGATAACTATCTTTTCCGAAGGTAACAGCCAATCGTATCTCGCCACTCGGTGATAGAGCGCCCTGTCCCTTAGGCGCGTTAAACGCGGGCGAGTCCAAGAATGATGCGCCATATGGAGCGACGATGAAAACAAAGTCGTATTCCGAGAAGTCAATCTCCCTCGAGAACAACTGTGAAGCGTCAGCTACATACTGCCTGTGCGAGTTAAAATCGTGACAGTCATATGTCAATGAGGCATTCGGTATCTTCCTCCACCCCAAATCATCACGCACGGTAACTGCCAATTCGAATTTTCCATAACTCTGATCTTTAAAGAGCTGCTGCGCTAATCCATTTCCCAGCAAATGATTTGCGGTATCAGCAGCCGACACTGACCCTGCTGGCGCATCCGGAAATTCAACAAAAATCATCACCGATCGTCTGGTACCTATAGGACGGGCATAAAGCTCATAATCGGTGCAGCCTTCTGAACAGTAAATATTGAATCTTTTAAGTTCAGGTATTTCGCTTGGGAGGTCTACTGATTGCCCTGGGTTTTTATCGTCATCGATCATACGTATACTCCCATTCCCAAGGTGTAAGGGTTAAAGCGTTATTTAGACCAGATCTGTATTAAGAATCGCAATGATCACGGTCGATAGCAGGAAGCCGATTTGTTATCGAAATAGAAGCTAGGACACGCCTTCCTCGTGGGAAGTTCGGTGAGCGAGCAGCTGTCCAGAATTGACGAACTTTCGCAAGCGCTTCAAAGCAAAACGTGGTCAAACTCCGCCTGCGGCAATTTACCATTGCTCCCAAAAGAAGACGCAACCGGCCCTGCCCCCATTCTCAAGGGGACAGGGCGGCGATCGCTCAAGGGGTTAGTGCCTACGGTCTCTCGGCGGGCTCGGATCGTTGCCCGGCGCCACGGTGTCGGAATCCCGCCACTGTCCGTTCCGGCCCTGAATGCGAACCTCCCCGCCGCCGAGATTGCTGACGGTTTCTTTGGCCTGACGTTCAGCCTCTCTCTGAGAGTCATGGACACTGCTGGCTCTTTCCGCGCCCGGTTTCTTCACAGCCCATCCGTCATCGTGTTTGACGACATACCGTTCATTCTTCGCCATGGAATCCTCCTCTGGGTTTCAATGAGTTATGCTATCTGATGCACATGCGTGTTGATCCAGTCCCATGCATCCTGCGGCAACCAGCCCGCCGATTCACTGGTCACGCCGATGACAAGCAGGCGATCGTTCTGGTCAATGTGCTGACGCACCTTGACCGCAATCTGATTTGCGGTTAGAGAGCTATCAAGCAGCCAGGTCGATTCGAGATAGTGCCACCAGGTTCCGCACAGTTTGATGGCGTCGTGCACGGCCGCATAGTCCTGGCCGGGCCTCTTCAGATCGTAAGTGACGAGATGCACCATGTCACAGCCTCCTTGATAGTTGTTGTACTGTAGCGGCTCGGACGCCACGCAATCCTCGTATATGCGGATACGCTTATCAGCGTACTATGGACCGCCGCAAAATGCAAGGCTTTCATGCGAGCCTTAATGCGGATTTGCTGCTAGTCCCAGAGGAGTTTGGTGGAAGGGAGGTTCGACAGGAATTTGAGTTGAAAAAGGCGCACCTGAGCCGCGTCTCGGGAAACCCCGAAAGTTCGGACGGTTTTTGCAATAAGCGCTTGGCCATGGGCGGTGTGCTCTGTGACCGTGCCGTACACCGCATGTTCACGAACATAGTCGCCGATAAGGCGTTTAAGCGGGGTGGCGGGCATCAGAAGCGCGCCGCAGGCATAGCCAGCCTGCCATTCCATCCAGTCGGTTTTCTTCGCTCCGGTAATCGTTTCCCTCTTGCAGGCTGCGGGAGCATGGCTTTGCGTCTGGGATTTGAAAAGGTTGCCCTGCATAGCCTGCATCTGCCAGAGATACGCGTGAAGACAGACGTGACCGAATTCATGCGTCAGGGTCGTCCGGAGGCGATTCTCGTAGCGCGGGTCTTCTGATAAATAGCGGGCGATCTTCACACGAGGTCTCCGCCCCGTCAGAAACTCCGTGACGCCCTCGACATCCTCTCCGTAAGCGAAGAGATTCGCATAGAGGTCAAGATCGTCAACATGCTCCTCGATGAGCTTTGTCAGATCATCCGTCGAGATGGGATAGCAAAGGTCGCCGTGAAGGCGGCGCATGAAGCTGGAGATCACCTGCTCGCATTCAGCGTCCAATTCCTCTTCATTATAGTGAGGACGCATTCCGAAACGGCCCGTTGTATCCCTGACATGCGTGACCATCTACTTGGATTTCCCCCTGCCGGTGAGGCTGCGTCGGAAAGCTACCATGGATTCACCGAACTGTTTCTGGTCAACGTGCAAACGGCGGAGGTCTTCAGGAACGCGACCGGCCAGGAAATGCAAATAGTCCTTGTCGATCTTGAGAATAGCTGCGAACTGTCCAATCAAGGGCGAAACGGGCACCCGGCGATCGTGTTCGATGTCATTAAGGTATTGAGCCGAAATGGGCCCCTCCCCCTCCTCACGTTTGATTTTCGCGGCCAATTCCTTCTGGCTCATTTTTAGCTGCTTGCGCGCATCAGCGACGGTCTGACCAAATGTATTGCTTGCTGTCATGCGATGCCTTTCAAAATTATGCCTATCCGCTGTTTAGCGTATCAGCCCGGTAAAAGGAAAGCAACATTTGTTGTCTGCTGTGCATGCTATTAGTCACAGCACTGCCAGAGCGATTCCACGCGCGTCCTATATGGGACAGCCTATTTGTAAGCCGTTGTAAAACCATGTATCAGATTGGAATATTTCAGTACGTAAGACATTGATTTTACTTATCCCCTGGGGCCCTTTTAAGGCGAAAGGTTCTCTGGATTGAGTGCCAGTGGAATGCTTGCGTCCCAGATAAGGAACTGGCCGCTGCCCCTCTTATTGCTCAAGATATGTTCATCCGGTCCCAGCCGGGCAGCGATACAAAACGATGCCATCACGAAATCATGGCCGAATGTCGACGTGATCAAGTGCAACTTCAGAATAATCGTCTCTGCTATTTTTTATTATGTTTGTCTTGAGCATCTTTCACTGCTTGTGCCTGTTTTACGATGGAATCGAAGACTTCATTTGCCGGAAAGGTCGATGTTGTTGAGCTTGAGTAACCACCGCAAGTAGGAAGGATTGTAACAACTCCTGATTTGGGGAGTCTGATCAGTTGGACGTATGCAGAGTCATTGACCATGATTGGAAAGTTTATTGAGGGAGCCGGTTTATCTTGCAAATACTTCCACCATGTGATTTGAAGTTCAACCCGACGACAAGCTGCGACGGGGAAGGTAGTCAGTTCTTCATTGTTTTTGAAGAAATCATCAGTTCTCATAAACGGTAAACTCAATTTCCGGTCATCGTGCGCATTGTCCCATTCCGGACTAACCACTGGGGGTAATGCCCGTCTGTCTTCCTGCTGAGAAATCGGTTGAAGGCGATATACCCAGCCTGAAAGTATCGGCTTTTTTGCATTTGCATTGTGTTTAGCTAACGGCAATAAGTGCCAGCAACCCTCCTCGGCAGCTGCAGGACCATAGTCTAATGCAACAGGCAAAAACAGCTGTGCATTCTGAGCTGTATTGGGTGCCTCCGATTCCCTAACAAGTCTCTGATCGCTTTCGCAAAGGAAATTATTCCAATGTCGCGGCTCCTCTTCGCTCAAGGGGCGGGACGTCACGATTGAAGTGACACCTCCAAGAAGGCCCCCTGCGGCCGCCCCATACGGGCCACCAATAGCAAACCCAGTCGCAGCTCCTGCGCCAACAGAACTTATAACCCCGACTGCAGGATTCTTATAATTTACAGTAACGCCCTTGATCATTGGTGGATCACTGTCTATGGTCGAGGAAGTTAGTGTCGTGCCCCAGCTCGGCATACCTTTAATAATACGATTTGCCTCACGCACCGGGACAGCACTTGCCGTCACATCATCGAAGCATCTCATTAATACTTCCCCGTCACCCGGCCTACACAATTGCTCGGGCCATAAACCCTGAGAATCGAGCCTCACGTCATTGGCTTTCCCCTTCATGGGCGGTGCGACAATAATGCTAGAATTACGTAAGCTAAAAATGAGCTCTCCTTCTGCCGGCGAGGAAGGATTTTCAGGGTGCAACTGATACGCTAATTTGGAAGTGCATCCAGCCGAAAGCATAGCAATAGCGAATAGGAAAAGTATCCGGTGCGAATGTTCTGTCATGCTAGACCTCTTAGTTAAGTGCCATGGTGCTCGACTATTTGCATACTTGGGAAGGTGACTTATGAGTAAGTGCGCTTCTTTCTATATGGCAGCAGGTGACCTTCCCCCGATTTCACAGACACCTGTATAAGGAGGAACAGGATGAAATCGGAGGACAGGATGAGCACCAAGACCAGACGGCAGTATACGGAAGAGTTTAAGACGGAAGCAGTTCGGTTG
>Ga0138256_10002353_pt1 | contig 20233 bp, 17 predicted proteins | sample KNB2016incub_MG_FD_105486 | JGI IMG/M metagenome (GOLD analysis project Ga0138256, IMG submission 105486) | Active sludge microbial communities from wastewater in Klosterneuburg, Austria - KNB2014incub_MG | ecosystem: Engineered > WWTP > Activated sludge > Unclassified | place: Austria... | reverse complement strand
CGAGGACTGGAGCAATGGTATGCGTTGCTCAAGGGATTATGTGTTCCGGTATTTGGATTTTTTAAAAAATCAACCGATAAAAAGGATTTTATTGCCCGATACCCTGGGCGTATTAATACCTTCCGAGACCCATGATTTTCTCACTGAAATTATACACCGTTATCCTGGTATCCATTTTGATTTTCATGGCCACAATGATTATGATCTGGGTACGGCCAATGCCCTGGCCGCAGTCAAAGCCGGAGTTCACGGTTTGCACCTTACCGTAAATGGCATGGGTGAACGGGCTGGAAATGCCCCGCTTGCAAGCGTGGTTGCGGTATTAAATGATTATGTCAAGGAAGTCGAAACCTCCGTGGATGAAAAATCCCTGTATTCTACGAGTAAACTGGTAGAAACTTTTTCAGGATTCAGGATACCTGCCAACAAGCCCATAGTAGGTGAAAATGTGTTTACACAGACCGCAGGCATCCATGCCGACGGCGACAAAAAAAACGGGCTATACTTTAATGAACTGTTGCCCGAACGATTTGGCCGGCAGCGTATGTATGCCCTTGGCAAAATGAGCGGAAAAGCCAATATTGAAAACAACCTCAAGGAACTTGGGATCTTCCTGGCTGAAGAAGATTTGCTTAAAGTGACCCAGCGGATCATTGAATTGGGCGATCGTAAAGAAGTGGTTACCCAGGCCGACCTTCCGTATATTATATCCGATGTGCTCGACAGCAATAGCCTTGTGGAAAAAGTACGGATTGAAAATTATGCCCTTACCCACACTAAAAACCTTAAACCCCTGGTCACCATTCGTATGACTATTGACGGAGAGGTTTTTGAAGAAGCCGCCCAGGGTGATGGGCAGTATGATGCGTTTATGAATGTGATAAAAAAAGTCTACCAACTCAAAAACCTGGAATTGCCCCAACTGACCGATTATAATGTTCACATTCCTCCGGGTGGAAAATCGGATGCACTGTGTGAGACCATTATCACCTGGAAAAAAAATAACGGGGAGTTCAAAACCCATGGACTGGACAGCGATCAAACTGTATCGGCTATAAAAGCCACTGAAAAAATGCTCAATCAAATCTGATATTTCCTTTTTCTATTTGACATCAGCCGATATCTGATCCGGGCTTTTCAGATCAATATAGGTTAGGTTACCTGATTACTCTATTTTTACCAAAATTATGCATCGTTCCATTTCTGTGGCCTGATCAATTAAACCTACCCTACCCGAAACATTCCAATTATGGCCTTACATGACGAAAGACAAAAACAAGCAAAAGTCCTGCGTATTTTCAGGAAAGTGCACCGTTGGACAGGAGTAGGCCTTTTTGTGTTTTTTTTTGTTGTGGGCGTGACGGGATTACTATTGGGTTGGAAAAAAAATACAGGCGGCTATTTATTGGCCAAGTCTTATAGTGGGGTATCTTCTCAACCTAAGGATTGGTTGAGTATCGACAGCCTGCATACGCTGGCGCTTAAAATATTCCGGGATTCCATTTCCCCCGGCCTCCCTATGGATCTGGACCGGATAGATGTTCGTCCGGATAAGGGTATGGTCAAGTTTGTATTTATTAACGGGTTCTGGGGAGTTCAATTGGATTGCACCACCGGTGAACTCCTGCATATTGAAAGACGAAGGGCCGATTTTATAGAAAAGATTCATGATGGATCCATACTCGATTTTCTCATTGGAACTGGAAACGGTCAAATTAAATTGGTCTACACCACCATGATGGGTTTAGCTTTAATGGTATTTACCATTACAGGCTTTTGGTTGTGGTATGGTCCCAAACGAATGAAAAGATAATTGGCAGCTTGGATAAATTTTTTATTTCCCCTCTCCAACTATTCAATCCGGTTTAATTTTGACGGTGTTGATATCCATGTTTCGATTTTACACCTACAATTTGTTGTATTGGTTGATCTTGTCGTTTGTTGCCCGGCTGATCTTTATGCTGTTTTATTTAAAAGACTATCCCGGAGATGATATTCTCAATTTAATTAAAACGTTCAGGTATGGTTTCCGACTCGACCTCTCTATGGGGTCTTATATCGTCGCCTTGTGTTTGATAATATGGTCGGTCTCTTATCTGTTTAAAATAAAATTTTTTTTCAGCCTGTATAGAACCATCGGGATATTGATCCTAGCCCTGGTCTTGTTGATCACTATGGCAGACATAGCCGTCTACAATCACTGGGCGATAAAAATCAATATGACTGCTATTGAGTTTGCTCAACACCCGCGAGAAGTGTTGGCCAGCATTGGCACTGAAGATTATATTCCTTTATTGATCCTGGTATATTTTATTTTAATGGGTGGATTTCTTTGGTTTTGGATAAAAATTACCGCCCGGTTGAATTATACCATGAACCTTACCGGGAGAAATCTGCTTTTTTACTCTTTTGCCTTTGTACTCATCTCCGGTTTGTCTTTGCTGGGTATCCGGGGAGGATTCCAACTGGAGCCCATCAATCAAAGTGCTGTATATTTTTCGGATAAAGCGATCTATAACCATACTGCTGTCAATGCTTCCTGGAACCTGATGAATAAATGGGTCAACAACCGCGATGTAAAAAACCCTTACTCCTATGGTACTGAAGTCGAAATTGATCAAAGCCTTCGCCGGTTTTATTCTTCAGGTAAAATATTTCCATCCTTAATTGATTCTTCCATCAGACCCAACATCGTGTTTATCCTGCTGGAAGGATTCACCGCAGACGTAATCGGTGCGTTCGGAGGAGAGACCGGATTGACCCCAACTATTGATAGCCTGATCAGGCAAGGACTAATCTTCACCCGTTTTTACAGCAATGGTGATCGCACGTATAAAGGATTGCCCTCCATCTTAAACGCCTACCCATCCCAGGCGACTTCCTCCGTAACTCAAAATCCCGACCTGTCCGGTAAAATTCCTTCCCTCGCTAAAACATTAGGGGAGTCGGGCTATCAAAGTTCATTTTATTATGGTGGCGAATCTGAATTTGCGAATATCAAATCGTATTTGTTGAACACTGGTTTTAATAAAATTGTAGATATCCGGGATTTTCCTTCTTCATACCGTGGTCTCAAGTGGGGGGTATCCGATCATTATGTTTTCGAAAGAATGAGCCAGGATCTTACCGCGGCCAATCAACCTTTTTTTAGCTGTGTCCTGACCCTGAGCAGCCACGAACCTTATGACATTCCCATGGAGCCGATCATCAAAAGCAAAACTATACCTGATCTATTCCGCAATACCGTTTATTACACAGACTGGAGCCTTTCGCGTTTTATTCATATGTCGGAAAATCAATCCTGGTATGACAATACCCTCTTTATTCTAACAGCGGATCACGGCAATCCATTACCCAGGGAGTACGATACCAATTTTGACCCGGGAAGGTTTAAAATTCCTATCATCATTTTTGGACAACCTCTAAAAAAAGAATTCAAGGGAAAACGAATGGATATTTTGGGTTCCCATACAGATATTGCCAAAACGCTTTTGCAAGGACTAGGATTAAACAGCGAATCTTTTAAACACTCTAAAAACCTGCTCGCCGATACGGTTTCGACCGGTGCATTCTATACGTTCGATAATGGATTTGGTTTTATCAACTCAACCACCCGGTTGGTTTTTGATCATACAGGAAACCGGCTGATGTATCAACAAGGACCCGTGACCGATTCATTGATCGTATTGGGAAAACATTTATTACAAGGCACCTATAAACCCTATTAAACGCTTCAGGGGATTTAGTTCTTCAACACTTTTCCGGGAAATAATTCAAACATTTTATTTCCTTCCTTCACCAATACCCCATTGACCAGCACATAATCAATTCCTTCTGACAAAACATGGGGTTGATCGTAACTTGCTTTGGTTTTTATCTTTTCCGGATAAAACATCAGGATATCTGCTGCATAGTTCTTTTTGATCTTTCCCCTTTTCTGAAGCCCTAAGGTGGCAGCCGGTAATCCGGTCATCTTATAAATCGCTTCCTCCAAACGCAGGGCTTTACGGTTCAAAACAAACTCCTCGATGATCCTTGTAAAACTGCCATATCCCCGGGGATGATACATCTCCGGACTCCCGTCAGAACAAATCATCGTGCAGGGCCATTGCATCAGTTTTTGTTGCAGCGCTTCATTCATGACAAAATAGGCTCCACTCGCACCATCCGGCCCGATATCTTCCGCCAGGACTTCTTCAAAAGGTTTTTGCAGACTATCCGCCACTGCTTGTAAATTCATGCCCCGAAAGGGACCTGAGCCGAATAAAGTAGCAGCCGGCCCGTTTCTTTTGTTGACCTTAGTCTTTATAAACTCAAGCAACTCTGATTTACGCGTTTGTTTTATGCTATCATAATTTGCGGGGGGCAAGGCCCAGCCGGGAAATACAATACCGATTCCGGTGTAGCTTGCTGTGTAGGGATAGATGTCTGCAGATAATTTAGACCTGTTTTTATGATTTTGAATTTGTCGGATGAGCTGCTCCGCCCGGGTAGCCGATTGTCCATAGACATTTTTAAAATGGGCGATGTGGACTTTACAATAATTACCTTGTTCAAGTAATTCATGGATAGAAGCTTCCAATTGGTCGTCGTCTTCGTTCCGCATATGGCTCATAATAATGCCTTTGTGTTCTCCAACAATTTTAGCCAGTGCATGAAGCTCACCCGCCTGGGCATATCTTCCAGGCACATATTCCAGCCCGGTGCTCATACCCAGGCAACCGGCTTCCAACCAGGAACGAAGCACTTGTTGTATACTATCTGATTCAGCGCGGTCCGGTATCAACTTAAACTTAACGCCTGTAATAAAACGCAGAGTGCCGTGACCTGCCAGGGTACCCACATTCAGGGCTATCCCTTTTATTTGGAGCTGGTTGAACCACTCATTCATATCCCGGTATAACGGACTTTCCCCATCCTGGCCTAATATCACGGTGGTAACCCCCATCGCTAAAAAATTGGGAAACAAAGGTGTAGTCAACGGATTGCCATGTGCATGGGTATCGATAAATCCGGGACACACTACCCTGCCTGCGGCGTCCAGGATTTTATATTCCGGTTTGACCTTGATCCGACCTGTTTTAATAATGCTTCCATTCTCGATGAGGATGTCCTTTGATTTGAAAGGTTTCCCGGTACCATCAATAACCTTACCATTTTGAATCAATAAAGATTGAGTATGGACGAATGTCGTTAGAAACAGCATACACCAGGTTAAGCAATAGATTTTCATCATAGGTTTGTGTCTAAAATTACACAATCATAGTGAGGTGTTAGAAATCCTCTCAGATTCTCAATACATTTGAATTTTTCAATATATCTATTGTACGGATCATGAAGAATATTTTTTTATTTTTTATCCTTTTGCCGCTGTTTATCTCCTGTAAAAAAGAGAGTTCCTCAGGTGAGTTTGATACATGGGAGGTAAAAGGAGGCGATGCAGGCAGCCGTAATTATTCCTCGCTGGATCAAATAAATCTGGCCAATGCGCATACCCTTGAACTGGCCTGGGAGTATAGTTGCGGAGATGCAGACCGGCAAGGAAGAAGCCAAATCCAATGCAGTCCAATTATCATCGATTCCATATTATATGCCACCACACCCGGAATGGACCTTATTGCATTGCATGCAGGCACAGGAGTGGAAATTTGGCGAAGCAAACCACCGGGCAGAAACAGGTCCGGCCTTGGTGTCAACAGAGGAGTAATGTACTGGACAGATGGTGCTCAAAAAAGGATATTTTATTCTTTTACCCATCGTTTATTTTGTTTTGATGCCCTGACCGGAGCTCCTGTATTTGATTTTGGAGAAAAAGGAAGCATTGATATGCATGATGGGCTTGGCAAAGCAGCAGATAGCCTGTTTGTCATGGCAAATACCCCTGGGATAATTTTTAAAAATCTTATTATCATGGGTTCCCGGGTATCTGAGGGACCAGACGCAGCTCCCGGCCACATACGTGCTTATGATGTATTGTCCGGAAAATTGGTTTGGGTATTTCATACCATTCCCCATCCGGGGGAGGCAGGGTATGAAACCTGGCCACCCGATGCCTGGCAAAAAATCGGAGCTGCTAATAGCTGGGCAGGCATGTCACTTGATCACGGTCGGGGAGTGGTCTATATCCCAACAGGTTCCGCTGCTTTTGATTTTTACGGAGGCAATCGCAAAGGAAAAAATCTTTATGCCAATTGTGTACTAGCCATTGATGCCATGACCGGAAAATTAAAATGGCATTATCAAACCACTCATCACGATATATTAGACAGAGATCTGCCTTCTCCTCCGGTACTTGTACAAGTTAAACGGGATGGAAAGTTGATCGATGCCGTTGCCCAGGCTACGAAACAAGGATTTATTTTCGTGTTGGACCGCGATACTGGTGAACCTTTGTTTCCTGTGGAGGAATTACCGGTGCCTGCTTCTGAGTTAGCCGGGGAAGAAGCCTGGCCCACCCAACCCTTCCCTACGTTACCAAAACCTTATGCACGTCAAAATTTTGATGAATCCCTGATCAATGATGTCGACTCTGTATCCTACGAATACCTGAAAAAACAATTTGCCTTATTGAGGACGGGAGGTCCTTATTTGCCGCCCGGTTTAAAACCCGGAATTGTTTTTCCGGGTTATGATGGAGGGGCTGAATGGGGTGGTCAATCTTATGATCCGGAACAAGGGATATTTTATATCAACAGCAATGAGATGCCGTGGATACTGACCATGGTTGATCTTACTCCCGATAAATCGATGGACAATGCTAAAAATTACGCCAGGGGTTTATTCCTGCGCAATTGTGCTATCTGCCACGGTGCAGATATGAAAGGGGATGCTGGCAAAGTATATCCTGCGATAGATCAAACAAAAACTAAATATAATTTGACTGAACTCAGGACTTTGCTCAAGGAAGGACGCCGGCTAATGCCTGCATTTAATTACCTGGATTCACTGGATAAAGAAGCCATCCTCGCCTACATGCGAAACGAACCAATAAAAATGAGACGCGCAGCAACAGAATATTCTCCGGAAGTCCCCTACAGCATGACTGGATATAACCGGTTTACAGACCCCAATGGATTGCCAGCTGTAAAACCACCCTGGGGTACGCTGAATGCCATTGATCTCAATACCGGTGAATATAGATGGAGTGTCCCCCTTGGTGAAATAGACTCTTTAACCAGAAAAGGTATTCCCGTCACCGGGACAGAAAACTATGGCGGGCCACTGAATACCCGGGGCGGAATAATATTTATCGCAGCTACTAAGGATGAACGGATCAGGGCTTTTGATAAAAATACGGGTAAAGAACTCTGGCAATATCGTCTTCCGGCAGGAGGTTATGCTACCCCGGCAACTTATTCGGTGAATGGCAAACAATATATAGTGATTGCTTGCGGAGGGGGTAAAATGGGAACTAAGTCGGGTGATAAATATCTGGCTTTTGCTTTGAAATAAAATGAGTCGATAAAACAAAGTCTTTAATTATATGACCACTATCAAACTAGTATCATATTTGGTTTTTTTATTTCTGCTTGCAATCTGGCTGGGTGCAGCTTTTCATGATACCTATTCCACGAATGCCACCTGGTATAAAAACCCCCTAACTCATATCAAACACATAAATAATTACCCGATCCCCGGAGCCTTGAATCCATGGCCCCTGTCTACTGCTTTGTTAACGCTGAGTACAATTAGCTGTTTTATTCTTTTTCTTAATTACAATGGCCCAGGTAAACGGTATGCACAAGTTGCTATGGTAGGTACTTTAGCCATTTTAATTTCAACCTTTCTATATTTTGTACCCGGTCTTATCCGGATGTTTGGAAAAACTTCAAGCTATACCGATGGACAATTAATTACAATGAGCCATCAATGGGTGATATTGAATGTAATTCGATTGGTCTTATTGATGGTATTATTTATTACCGGTTTGGTGGGATTGGCCAAATTTTATAAACACTAGAAATATTCCTTGCTTTTACCATTACATTCAATCCCTGATCTTATGCACAGTTCGGAGGATTGCAGGCAAAGAGTATCTTATATCCTTAAATGTTCATTACAAATTATATGCGTTTATTAATACTATTGATTTTCACTTTTTTATTGGCATGTAAACTGAAGACAGGGTTAAACGGATCGTCCCCCTTACAATTTTTGTCTACACTTCCAGCCCCGTTAAATGAAACTTCTGGTCTGGCCCGGGCTGATGACTCTTCGCTCTATATACACAATGACAGCGGACATCCGGCCGATATATTTCAAATATCCGGTACCACAGGGAAGATTATTAATACCACCAGAATACCTGGGGTAAAAAACATAGATTGGGAGGAACTGACTGCTGATTCTAACTTTCTTTATGTCGGCGATTTCGGCAACAATAGCGGTACCCGAAAAGATCTGGTAATTTATAAAATCAACAAATCGCAGCTATCTGTTCTCCGGTCCGGAGAGGTGGAAGCTATTCGATTTTCTTATCCGGAACAAACCTATTTTGGACCGTCAAACCGACACAATTTTGATTGTGAAGCCATGATTGTTTTGGGCGATTCACTTTATTTATTTACCAAGAACAGAAAAGATCTGGCTACTGATGTTTACCGGTTACCAAAGGCGCCAGGTTCATACTCCGCCCTACACGTGAGTCATTTTAATACCGGAGGGCTTATTACAGCAGCGGATGTTTTAACGGGCGCTACAAATAAATTAGCCTTGTTAGGTTATGAGTTTAAAGGGTCGCGATTTAAGTCATTTTTGTGGGTGTTTAAGGATTTTCAAGATGCGGATTTTTTTGGAGGTAGGTTTACAAGAACAGAACTCTCCGAAGACCTTCAGGCTGAAGCTATCGTTTTTGAATCGGATTCGACCTTGTTGATTTCTAACGAACAAGAATTTGGTACTACGGGGCAGTTATTTAAACTAAACCTGAATAATATCCAGTAAAATCATAGAAAAATACCATTATAAATTTCATTTACACGTATTGACATTGATTAAATACATCTCCAGAATTCAATATAAGATTGGTGCGTACATTAAAACATAATTCCATTCACCCATTTAAATTATTGCTTTCTCCTTGTTTAATATTCCTAATTTCACTTGTATGTACAAGTTCTTTTTGTTGTTGTTGCTGCTCTGTGGTACAACTCAAGCCCAAACGTATGCAAGTAAGATGGGTTGGAAGCCGACAGACCGGGTGATCATCCTCCATGTAGACGATGTAGGCATGTCTTTTGAATCCAATGAAGGGGCAATCCAGGCAATTGAAAAAGGAGTAGCCAGTTCCTGGAGTATCATGATGCCATGTCCCTGGGTGCCCCAGGTGTTCCATTATTTGCAAAAACATCCTCAAACAGATGCGGGTTTGCACCTTACCCTCACCTCCGAGTGGAGTGAATATCGATGGCATCCTTTATCAGGAGCCAGTCTAGTACCCGGCCTTGTAGATAAGGAAGGCGCGATGCATTCCAATGTTGCCGATGTAGTTAAAAATGCCACACCGGCTGAAGTGGATATGGAAATCAAAGCCCAATTGGATCGTTGCCGGAAAATGGGGTGGGAGCCTACACACCTTGATTCCCATATGGGCACCTTATTTGCCCATCCGGATTTTCTGGACAAATATGTGCAACTGGGTATAAACCAGCATATCCCGGTGATGATTCCCGCAGGCCATTTGACCTTAATGAAAATCGCCAGTTCGCTGGATGAAGGAACAATCCAATATATACGACAGGTAGGAGCCAAACTTTGGGAGAGTGGTTTGCCGGTGATCGATGATTTACACAATTTCAGTTACGATTGGAAGCCGACTGATAAAATGAAATCCAGGGCATCGCTGCGGAAATTCAAATCAAAAAAATACATTGATTCCTTTGCAGGTCTAAAACCCGGGGTGACTTTTGTCATTATGCATTGTGCAGGATATTCCGATATCCTGCCACATATTACCAATTCCGGACCATTGCGACAAGCGGATTTGGAAGCTATGTTGGATCCCAAATTAAAATCCTATTTAAAAAAACAAGGGATCATTGTCACCACCTGGAGAGAGATGATCGAACGTCGGAAAAAAGCAGCTAATTGATTTGTTATTTAACCCTAACCATGCGAACAAAAAACATAATTGCAGCCTTAATATTCCTTTCCTGTAAATTCTATGGTCAGACCGGGCATCAGCCTTTGTCCATATCGTCCCTGACAGATTCTTTTTATGTATTTACGACCTACCAATCTTATCAAGGCACTCTATTTCCTTCCAATGGTATGTATTTCCTGACCAGTGCCGGTGCGGTAATGATTGACTGTCCCTGGGACACGACCCAATTTCAACCACTTTTAGATAGTATAAATTATAAACATCGGGCGGAAATAGTGCTCTCTATAGCTACTCATTCACACAAAGATCGCACGGCGGCGTTGCACTTTTTAAAACAATTGGGAATCAAAACATACACCTCTTTATTCACCGATCAGATAAGCAAATCGACCCATGAAAAAAGGGCTGAGTTTGTTTTTATTCATGACACCGTATTCCAGGTGGGGGAACAAAAATTTCAGATATTTTATGGTGGAGCAGGGCATACTCCGGATAACATTGTGATATGGTTTGAAAATCAGAAAATACTCTATGGAGGCTGTTTAGTCAAAAGTACGGAAGCAAAAGACCTGGGCAATCTGGCTGATGCCAATGTAAAAGAATGGCCAGGGACCATTAAAAAAATACAAAAGAAGTTTAACAATCCCCGCTTTGTCATTCCGGGGCATCAGAGTTGGGCAGATCCCCAGGCATTAAATCATACGTTGAGTCTATTGTCAATTCATAAAAAAAATATTGACTAAACGGGGATGAGAATGGGATTCAAACAAAAAAAAATCCTGTCATTATTAAACTATTGAAGCAGTTGATGCACCTCCCTATAGTCGCAAAGAATTGTTAAAGCCACTGGTATCAGCCCAAATCCTGCTCAACATACTTCAGATTGAAATTGGTCGATTAACACCATTCCTGAAATGGTTTAAAAAAGAATTATATTGAGGAACAGCGCATTTTGACTTGGTCTTATTGCACTTGTTTGAAATATGAATTGGCTTGTATTAATTGTATACGGCATTCTTTTGGTTTCCGTTTGCCTGTGGATTGTTTTTGAAACCCGTAGCAGCACCAAAACCCTGGCCTATCTCCTGGGATGTATTTTTCTACCAGTATTCGGCATGCTTTTTTACCTAACTGTTGGCATCAATTATTGGAGAACCAAATTTTACGCTAAAAAATCAAAATCGGATCAAAAACTGCTGGATCTGTTACAAAAGCAAATTATTCAATATTCCCGGGTTATGGTAAAGTCCGGTGACCTTGTGGAAGGAGATCACGCTGAACTGGCCAGGATGTTGATAAAAGATCAGCAAAGCCCGCTCACCCGCAAAAACAGCCTTAAACTTCTTTTAAACGGAGAAGAGAAATTCCCTGAATTGCTCAGTGCCCTGGAGTCCGCCAATCATCACATTCACCTGGAATATTATATCTATGAGCAGGATGAAATCGGCACCGCGATTATTGAACTATTGATTCGTAAAGCGAAATCCGGGGTACAGGTAAAAATGATATACGATGATTTTGGAAGCCCTTCTATAAAAAACAAAATTGAAAAAAGGATGCGCGAAGCAGGGGTCGAAATTTTCCCCTTCCATAAAATTCATTTTTATTTGCTTGCCAACCGGATCAATTACCGCAACCACCGGAAAATCGTGGTGATTGATGGCCAAACTGGTTTTGTAGGCGGAATTAATGTAAGTGAAAAGTATATCAATAAAAAGAAAGGGCAACTTTATTGGAGGGACACACATCTTCGTATTGACGGTCCGGGTGTTTATTACCTTCAATATCTTTTTCTTTCGGACTGGAATTTTTGTTGTTCCGGAACAGTAGATCCCAATGATACTTATTTTCCGGAAAAGATAAAAAGCAAGGGTGACAGCCTGGTGCAAATTGTGGCAAGTGGGCCCGATTCCAATCAACCTCTGGTATTATACTCCATTCTCCAGGCCATTTATTTGGCTAAAGAAGAAATTCTGATTACTACCCCATATTTTATACCCGGGGACAATATCATGGATGCCCTTCGGATTGCAGCATCCAGTGGATTGCTCGTAAAGTTATTGGTGCCGGGGAAAAGTGATTCCAGGTTTGTGAATGCCGCCTCCAAGGCGAATTATTATGATTTATTACAGTCGGGGGTCGAAATATATTTATATCATAAAGGATTTGTGCATGCTAAAACCCTGGTAATAGATGGTAAAATGTCTATGATAGGTACTGCGAACATGGATTACAGGAGTTTTGAATTAAATTTTGAGGTCAATGCACTGGTCTATGATAAAAAGTTTTCGGCTAATATGCGAGACGTTTTTTTAAACGATCTCCAGTCTGCAAAAAAAATAAATGTGAATGACTGGTATAAACGTCCATTCTATTTCCAGTTATTAGAAAAAATTGCCCGGCTATTTTCGCCGAGTCTTTAACTGTTTGGGCTTCGCCGCTACATTTGGTCTGCCACCTGTGACTGGCACCTCAGGTATTGTCAGTTAAATTCACTATATTTAACAAATTACGTTTCAGAAGAGTTTTTGGAATAGCATGTTCCATTATCTTTTTACTAAAATCAATCCCAAAATATGGCAAACAGAAGTTTTTTACCCAGTGCCCCCAACAAAGGACTGTGGCTGATCGCAGCAATCATTGGTATTCTGGGCATCATTGTCCATTATGTCCAGGTCAATCAACTCTCCCAATATAGCTTTGAGATGGTGTTAATTGGTTTTGTTCTGATGATCATTGGAACGACCTATCGAAATATTTAGGGATTATTTTTCTTTTTTCGGTTGTCTAATCTTCCCACATTACCTTTGTTTCCTGCAGGGTCTGGCCGCGGTTTTTGAGTTATATCGCCAGGCGGTTATCACATTTAATTTTGAACTTTCTTGTTGAAGATGTCCAATTTAAGAATGAACATTTGTCATCAGTAGTCATTCATTTCGTTTAACCACTGAAAAATCAATGTATGGAAGAGTTTATTTTACTGTTTCGACTCGATCTCCTGACCAAAGAAGCTCAGCCTTCACCGGAACAAATGCAGATCTATATGAAACAATACCATGACTGGGTAGGAGGCATAGCGGCCCAAAATAAATTTATTGGGGGTAAAGGATTATCTACCGAAGGAAAAGTATTAAAATCCCACCAGGTGATTACCGATGGACCATTTGTCGAAATCAAAGAATCCATCGCGGGCTTTATTATGATCCGTGCTCAAGATTTTGAAGAAGCCGTAAGCTTGTCAAAGGACTGCCCGATGTTAAACGGAGAAGGAAATAGTGTAGAAGTGCGGCGGATTACCGGTGGTTCTTAAACAGTTTACCCATTAAGGTTATCAAAAGATATCCTGCATTTAATGGTTGCTATGGACTCCAATACATTGATCCCCCATTTATTCAGAAACGAATATTCTAAAATCGTCGCTGTATTGGTCAAACGATTTGGTCTGGATCAGATCGAAATAGCTGAAGACCTGGCCAGCGAAACTTTTTTAACCGCCACACAAACCTGGGGGATCGGAGGAGTTCCCGACAATCCTACTGCCTGGCTCTACCAGGTAGCAAAAAACAAAGCGATTAATTATTTAAAAAGGGAAGCCCGTTTTAATACTAAAATCACGATGGATTTAAAATCTCCACCGCCAGACCCGGATGAACCGTCCATTGATCTTTCCGAAAAAAATATCCATGATAGTGTCTTGCAGATGATGTTTGTGGTATGTCACCCCTCTATTTCTGCTGAAGCGCAAATTAGTTTGTCGTTGCGGGTGCTTTGTGGATTTGGTATCGATGAAATCGCTGCGGCCTTTTTAGTTACCAAAGAAACCATCAATAAACGTTTATTTCGGGCTAAAGAAAAATGGAGGGAAGAAGGTATCCGAATCGAACTTCCCGGAGGATCACATATTGAAAGCCGGTTAGAAAATGTACTGACTACCCTTTACCTCCTGTTTAACGAAGGATACTATTCTGTAAGCCAAAACAAAACTATTCGGAAAGATCTCTGTCTGGAAGCTATACGGTTGTGTTCGTTGTTGATTGAAAATAAAAACACCAATCAGCCGGCGGTCGATGCATTGATGTCCTTAATGTGTTTTCATATATCGCGGTTCGATGCGAGAACTGATAAAAACGGCGAGCTGATTTTATATGAGGATCAGGACATAGCATTGTGGAATATGAATTGGATCCATAAAGGTGGATATTTTCTACATCAGGCATCCCGGGGAGAAAAAATATCAAAATACCATTTAGAAGCAGGGATTGCCTACTGGCATACACAAAAGAATGATGACCATGAAAAGTGGGAGGCTATATTGCAACTTTACAATCAATTGCTGTTACTAGAGTACTCTCCTGTTGCGGCACTCAACCGGACTTATGCTCTTTTCCGGGCTAAGGGTCCTGAAGGAATGTTTCTAGCTATCAAAGAAGCTGAGAAACTCAATCTCACGGATAATCAATTCTATTTTATTCTATTGGGAGAGCTTTATTCGGGTATTGATCCCGTCAGTGCAAAAAATAATTATTTGAAAGCCCTGAGTTTATGCCGGACTTCAGCTGATAAACAGGCTATTAAGAAAAAGGTGGACAAACTGGATGCGGAAATCCCAGGTAGATAAATCCCATTTAATCCTGGAACTTTATGTTGTAGTTTTTATTCATCAAACTCCTCCTTAGATTTAGTGCCCTAAATCACTTAAAAAATGACTACTCCTAAAAAGGCCGTGCTAAAGGATTCTTCTAATGCCCGATCACCGAAGACCCTGACTGCAAAACAGTTTATGGAAGTTCTGATTTCAAAAAAGTCAAAGGGAGAAGCAGAAAAAATTCAGCGTTATGTCAAAGGGGATAGTAAAACCAGGAATAAATTCATAGGGGTAAGGATGAAAACCTTGTTTGATACTGCCAAATCTTATATCCATTTGCCTGTAACAGAGCTAAAAAAATTAATATCAAGTCCATTTTATGAAGCCCGTATGGGGGCGGTCAGCATCATGGATTTTCAGGCGAGAAATAAAAAGATAACAGAGGAGTATAGAAAAGTTTTATTTGACCTCTATCTCGAGAAGCACCAGTATATAAATAACTGGGATATGGTTGACCGCAGCGCGCCTTATGTGGTCGGTGGATACCTGGCCGATAAGTCCAGAGAAATATTATACCGATTGGCCCGGTCCAAAAATGTTCATGAACGCAGAACGGCCATTGTCAGCACCTATTATTTTATCCGGCAGGGCGAGATCAGCGATACGTTCAGGATAGCGGAGATCCTGGTTCATGATCCTGAAGAATCCATTCACAAAGCTGTCGGTAGCTGGATCCGGGAAGCTGGAAAAAAAGATAAACTCCAACTGACCAATTTTTTAGATATGTATGCTGGTACGATGCCGCGGGTGATGCTGCGGTATGCCATTGAAAAACTGGATAAAAAAGAAAAAGAACATTTTATGAAAAAATGACCGGTAAATGAATTCCCGGTAAATCGTTTGTAATTTAATCTTTCGATTTAACCCGGTAATATGAAAAACAAATTTATAAACCGCTTCATTTTCCTGATAGTATGGGTGGCCCCTATCCTTTCTTCTTATTCTCAAGCAATACCCGGGTCAGTTGCGAACAAAATAGATAGCTTATTTGAACGATGGAACAAACCGACCAGTCCGGGATGTGTGATTGGAATTGTGCGCAATGATTCCCTGATTTTCGCCAATGGATATGGAAGTGCCAATTTAGAATACGAAATTCCCAATACACCAAACTCTGTTTATCACATCGCATCCATATCCAAACAATTTACGGCTTATGCGATCGTCCTACTGGTTAAGGAAGGTAAACTTAAGCTTGATGATGAGGTAAAGACTTATCTGCCGTGGTTTCCCGACTTTCCTGAAAAAATCACTATTCATCAACTTTTGCTTCACACCAGCGGGATTCGCGATCAATGGCAACTGTTATCCATTGCAGGTACCCGGCTGGATGATGTAATTACTCAGGAGCATATCCTCAAAATAATCAGTGCCCAACAGGAATTAAACGCCAGGCCCGGAGAAATGTATAATTATTGCAACAGCGGTTACACCCTCCTGGCTGAAATAGTGAAAGTAATCACCGGTAAATCCCTGCGTGCGTATACGGATTCCGTAATCTTCAAACCTTTAGGCATGGTTTCAACGCATTTTCACGATAATTATAAAGAGATAGAAAAAAACAGGGCTTATTCTTATGACCGCCTGGATGATACGCAGTTTAGCAATAGTATACTGAGTTATTCCAATTCGGGTGCTACCAGTTTATTCACCAATGTAAATGACCTCAGCAAATGGGTAATGAATTTTTATAACCCCAAAGTCGGTAACGAAGACGACCTGAAAACCCTGACTACCCGGGGCAAACTAAATAATGGTTACGAACTGAATTATGGTCTTGGCGTGGTAGTTGATAAGTATAAAGGATGGAAACAAATTTCTCACAGCGGTGGTGATGCCGGTTACCGCACTTACCTTACCGTTCTTCCTGAGCTTAAAATGGGCTTTTATATTTTCAGCAACCTGAGTGATTTTTATCAGATTGCAAAATTGTATGAGGTGATTGAACTTTTTGTTCGTGAAAAGGAATCATCGCATCTACCGATATCACCTGACACTCTGAACAGTTCTTTGGCTACTTTAAAAGATTCCCCGGCAATACAAAACTTCTCAGGGCATTATATCAGCGATGACGGTTTGTTATTCTATTTCGGCATCCGCGACCGGACCCTGTTTATCAATTCATATCTTAAAAATAATTTTCTGGTGCCGGAAGGGGCCGATACTTATTCACTCTTATCGTCGCGGGAAACTAAATTTATTTTCAAACTTTCGGGAAAAGATACTCTGGTTGAAATCCGGTATCCCAACAGGATCCGGTATCTTCAAAAATATACGAAGGGAGAGATGTACCCGGATGAGGTATTGAAGCGGTATGCTGGCACCTATTATAGTCCCGAGTTGGATTGTAGTTACACCATTCAATGGAGAGATCGTCAACTTTACCTGACCCATTCCAAATACCTGGATTCAAAATTAACCCTGATCGGGCCGGACCATATCCAGACCGAGCGGTGGTGGATGAACCATTTAGTCGTTTTGCGGGATGAAAAGGATCAACTCGTCGGTTTTGAAATTAATTCCGGAAGAGTCATGCATTTGCAGTTTAACAAACTCAATTAACCCTCATCCCTTTAAACCTTTGATTACGACATTTCCAGTACCGTCTTTGAGGCAGGGATAGCTGAGATCATCTTTCCATTTTTTTTCATCCTGAATTAATTCAAAAAAATCATCCAGGAAATTGTTGATTTCTTTTGGCGAAGATTGATCTATCCAGGGTTGTTGTTTAACCAGGGTTTGGATTTGTTCTTTTTTAGCTAAAAACTCCGTGAATAATTCTTTGACCAGTGTATAATCAGTGAGACAATATCCACGAAACCTTCTTTCCATTACAGAATTCATCTGCAATGCTTCTGAAGGTTTTGCATAGGGAGCATGTACAAGCCCGGAGTGGTCAAAATCATAGGGGACGGGCACTGGTTTTTCACCGGAAAACCCCAACAATCGGACGTTGTGCAGATATTGTACAGACCAGTCCGTATTACCGATCATGTATTCATACAAAGCCATCCGTATAAAATCCTTTTGTTGTGCATTCTCCGGACGAACCATTTTTTTAGATATTAAAGAAGCCTGGTTTCTTTTGGCAACCGCTTCATCTTCTTCCAGTAATATTCCTTTGACGGTAAACCCTTTTTTAGCGTTGGCGGGGTCTTCAAAGCTAACCGTTACCAATCTGGCCCTGTAACTTCTGGGGGTAAACAAATTGTATAATTTATAAGCAAGATATTCCCTGATGATATAGTCTTCACCACGACAGGGCATGACCAGTTTTAGTGCCTTCATGCCTTCAAACGGACTGCCCGATAAATCCTGACCATTAAAGTCTACCAAAAGTGGAGGATACGTACAGTTGCCTGCCTGCCTGCGGAAGTTTCCCCTGGTTTTCATTTTAATCGGGATAATCTTCTCTCCTTCACCCACCATAAAACCCAATTGCATATCCTGGTTGACTGCCTGGTCACTGCGGTCACGAATCAGTTTATTGACTGGTCCCTGAATTTTTAATTCCAGAATAGACTCCTGATCAAATAAATTTTCTGCCGCAGGCATTAGCTGCACGCCCAACAACATCCAAACCCAAATTAAAATCGTCATCATAATAAAAGGGGGTTAATCCTTAATAAAATTAAACTTAAGTCATCAAATGGTTTTACCAAAATCTAATGTGTTATCAATTTGCCGATTTTCCAAACAAAGTCAGTTATTGGTAATAACTCAGTAAACCCGATCCTCTATCTAACTTTGCCCGCCTTTTTTCCTGGTTCAATATTGTGTAAAACTCCCTACCTTAGTACCCATGGTTTACAGACGCAATTTTATTAAAACTTCCGCAGCATTGGCTGCAGGGAGCATGCTGATCCCTTCTACTGAACTGCTCAGTCTTAAGAAAAAAAGAAAATTCGGTGTTCAATTATATACCGCCAATTCTGTCATCAATGATGACCTGAAAGGTGTTTTAAAAGGACTTGCTGACATTGGTTACAAAGACCTCGAGTCTGCCGGATCACCCAAGGGCGGATATTATGGGATGCCTGCTCCGGAATTTACCAAATTGGCCAAGGAATATGGACTGCTATGGGTAGCACATCATGCTACTGGTTTTCCTTTTCGTATGCCGGGAGGTGCTCCGCCATCAAATCCTGCACCGACCAACCCACCTGCAGCTCCCCGTCCTCCTTCAAGGTCATTAAAAACCCATATGCAGGAGTTTGTGGATGAAGCGGTCCAGGGTGGATTAAAATATCTGGTCTGTTCGAGTTCACCAGTCAAAACCATGGAAGAGATCAATATGACCCTGGAAGTACTCCAAAAAACCGGAGAAGCTTGCAAAAAAGCCGGGATCCAATTTGCTTTCCACAATCATACCGCTGAATTTGAAATGGTAGATGGAAAAAGGCCTTTTGACCTGATGGCAAGTCAGATCAGCGCAGACCTTTTAAAATTTGAACTGGATATCGCCTGGGCGACCAAAGCCGGAGTTAATATTCCTGAATTATTCAAGACCCACCCGGGACGATTCCCGCTATGGCATGTCAAAGATCTTAATAAAGAACAAAAACCGGTAGAAGTAGGTCAGGGCTATATCGATTTTGACCCTATATTTAAATCCGCCAAATTAGCCGGAGTAAAATACTTTTTTGTTGAACAGGATGGCGCACCTAAACCCATTGAAAACTTAAGCAACAGTTTTAAAAACTTAGTTAAGGTCGCCAGTTAATCACAACTAAATAATTCATTTATCAACCCTGTTCATTTCAGGTAAGTGTTTGCTTATTTGATGTGAAATTATTAATGCACCGGATGGATTCTGGATCTCAACCCCACTTTATTAAACCGGTAGACCTCATTTCAAAAATTCCACCCACTATCAAAGGGTTGATTTTTGATCTGGATGGCACCCTTGCCGATACCATGCCCAGCCATATCGAAGCCTGGGTCCGCACCGGTCGACATTATGGAGTGGAAATTACCGCGGATATGGTCAATGCCCTTGCGGGTGCGCCTTCGATGGAAGTGATCTCGATTTTCAATAAACAGTTTGGCTGGACTATTGATCCCGGTGAAGGCAAAAAAATGAAAAGCGACTTGTACCTTGCCTTATTGGATCAGTTGGAGTGCATTGAACCCATCCGCGAAGTTTATGAACTCGTCAACCATTTTAAAGGGATATTGCCCATGGCTATTGGTACCGGCAGCAGTAAATCAAATGCAGAACGGGTGATCCGCAGTCTTGGGTTGGAAGATGTGATCACCATCGTAGTCAGTGCGGATGATGTCGTTTATCCCAAACCACACCCGGAAACCTTTCTGACCTGCGCCCTCCGATTAAATGTCAACCCAAAGGATTGCCTGGTCTTTGAAGACGGGCCTATGGGGATCCAGGCTGCTGTGGCCGCCGGGATGAGGGTACTTATATTACCCCAATACGAAATCATATAGTATAATTACCAGCACAATCCGGTACATACAGACTTCATTCG
>Ga0138256_10002352_pt1 | contig 20255 bp, 21 predicted proteins | sample KNB2016incub_MG_FD_105486 | JGI IMG/M metagenome (GOLD analysis project Ga0138256, IMG submission 105486) | Active sludge microbial communities from wastewater in Klosterneuburg, Austria - KNB2014incub_MG | ecosystem: Engineered > WWTP > Activated sludge > Unclassified | place: Austria... | reverse complement strand
CCTGCAGGAAATTCGCCCGGTAATGGAAGATGCGCCCCAGTCGTCCTTCATCGATTAGTTGCTTGGCCAGTGAGACAGCGGGGACTCGACGATAGTTGTACCACACCGTGTTGGCAACTTTTGCCTTCTCGACCGCATCGACCATTTTCTGGCCTTCGACCGGATTCATCGCCAGTGGCTTTTCGCACAGAATCATCTTGCCGGCTTCAGCGGCGGCGATCGCGATTTCGGCGTGCGAATTATTCGGCGTACAGACGTCGATCGCGTCGATATCCTTACGCTCGATCAATTTGCGCCAGTCGGTTTCCGTGGATTCGTACTGCCACTGCTCCGCAAATTTTTTCAACTGATCTTCACTGCGGCCGCAGATCGCCTTCAGCACCGGCCGATGTTTGAGTTCCGGAAAAAAATCATTGACGCGTTTATAGCCGTTCGAATGCGTCCGGCCCATAAAGCCGTAACCGATGAGACCGATGTTGAGGGGTTTGAGTTGGGACATATGGCAGTGCCTGTCTTACGGGTAAAAAGTGCTTGAAGAAAAATGAGTTTTACTGCCAGTCACTGGCAAGGTGAACTATCCGGAGTATCCTGACGTTATCTTTCTCGATTCGAAAGACAATCAGCCACGGAAAGCCGGAGATTGATGAGCCACGATGTCCTCGACCAGTGGTCAAGAGCTGGAACGATTCAGGAAACTCGCTAATTGAAACCAGCCGATCTGTAATCGACGCACGCAGCCGGTCACACGCTTCCGGAGAAACTCGTTCATACCATTGAATAGTTGCGGCGAGATCTACCGGGAAGCGTTTGTCGAATCGCAAGTCCATCATTTCTTCAGCAATTCATCAACACTCGCCCACATCTGCTCGGTGGTCAGAGACTCTTCCGGGTGATCTGTCATGTATTTGTCGCGACGAAATATTTCCTCCCACTCCTCCGGTGGCAATTGCGGAATACCACTTTCCCGCAGGTCGTCCCACAACATCGTTACGAGTTGCAGCTTCTTGTCCGGTGGAAGATTCTTCAATTCCTGAATGTCAATCGCCATGGGTTGCTTTCTTTACAGGGGAAGCTCGGATTGCGGATCGATTCGGTTCGAAGTAACTTCCTACCCCCACCCGTGCGCATTGCGAACCTTGATCATCGTATCAAGAATTGTGTTCCATGTCGCCGGATTTTCCAGCATCGCATTGGGGAACATGCAGCCGTCCCAGCAAATGTGCTTGATGCCACGTTCGGCCGCGCCCTGCAGCCAATAGCCGGAACATTTGACAATATCAAGTTTTCCGTTGGGATCATCCGCCGGACAATGCTTGCCGGTCTTGTCATGCGAGCCCGCTCCGTGGACATGACCATCGTTTTGGGCGACATGAAAGTCGATCGTCCAGGGGCGCAGCTTGTCGGTCATCGTCTTATACGCGGCGTAAAACTCTTCGTCGGTGTGACCTTCCTTCACCAGCGCACATTCCGGAGCGTTGTAGCCGAGTAGGTACAGATACGTGTGAGCCAGGTCGGCCTGAAAGCCCAGAGTCTCCGGCATGCCGACTTCTTCCAGCAGGTTGAGCATGTCTTTCCAGCTGTGCATGCCAGCCCAGCAGATTTCGCCTTCCGCAGCGAGTCGCTGACCATGATCGGCAGCGATCTTCGCTGCTTCACGGAACGTCGCGGCGATCTTCGATGTGTTGGCCTTCGCGTCTTCGCGCCACTTGGCAACCCCGAACTCAGCAGAGTCAATGCGAATCACGCCGTACTTTCGCACGCCGTGTTTTTCAAAGATCCCGGCAATGCGACAGGCCATCTTTACCGCGCTGAGGAATTTTTCCGTAGCCGCTTCATCGCCCATCGCGGAATCACCGACGGTACCTGGCCAAACCGGCGCAACCAGTGAGCCGACGCTGAAACCGTAGCTCGCAATCTGGTCGGCGATCTTGTTCAACTCCGCGTCGCTGGCTTCCGGATTTGTATGAGGCAGAAACAGGAAATAATCAATGCCATCAAACTTCTGCCCGTTCACATTTGCCGCGGCCGTGAGCTGCAACATCTTTTCAAGACTGATCGGCGGTTCCTGGCCTTCGCCGTCGCCTTTGCCAACAAGACCAGGCCACATGGCGTTGTGAAGTTTCGGAGCGGAATGGGGCATGAGTAGACCTTTCAGGTGAATGACCAATGAACAGGGCGTGAGGAATGACCAATGACCAAGTCCGAATGACCAATGAAATAGCGAGCAGAACGTGCTTTGACATTGGTCATTAAAATTTGGTCATTGGTCATTCTTCACTCGCAACTTTGCAACCAGGTCTCGAAGAACCCGGTTTTCCGTTTGAGTCGCAAGTTTTTCAAATGATTCGTGAACGTCATCCGTCGTCAGCATTGGAAATGAAGCACTGGTGGAGTGCGAAGCGTAGTGTCCATCTGGCTGAAGCCGCAGAAATTCTACAACATGATCGACCAATCGCCAGACTTCGGGAACACCCATCGCAGCAAAACTCGGCAGGCGTGACGCTGATGATGATGTCACATCGACTTCGATAAGCAGATCCGGCGGTGGATCAACATCCGGTTCAAACAGATCTTTACCACGCACGCGAGGTTCGTTGGCGATGTAATAGGCTTCGTCCGGCTGAAACCCCCGTTCGACGACTGCAGATGTAATTGTTGTGGAACCGATACATTGAATATCGATATCGAACTCCATCGAAACGTGTTCGACGATACGACCGAGAAACCGCTTCATCCAGTCGTGGTCCTTTCGTGGTGACATCATTTCCAAGGTTCCATTTGCATACTGATGGCGACAACTCACGTCGCCGAGAACTTCAAGGAACGCTACGTATTCTTGCCACGTCACGTCATAAATGGTCCGCCAGAGTTCCATTTCTCCATCTGCAAAACAATGACGCAGTCGATGATGTCCGAGAACATCCAGGACGGCCAGATACTGATCCCACGACAGACCTTGCAGAACGAATGTTTCTGATTCTGTTCCAGCTTGTTGCGACATGAGTACTGTTACCGAACAAAAAGCGACGCGACGTTCACAGAGAATCCAGAAAGCTCCGGATCGCCCGTCAGAATTTCATCCGAGTTTCGTGACTGCGGTTGCCGATCGCTGCGATATACGGAGATCACATGAAAATCAGGATCAGCGATCCATACCTGAGCCACACCCGCAGCAAGATAAAGCTTAATCTTTTCGCGAACAGACTGGTGCGTATCCGTTGATGAAAGAACTTCCACAGCGACGACAGGGGCAATTGTTAGAAGTGAATCCTCGGACGCCTGGTGTATCACCTCGTCGCCGATGAAGACTCCAACATCAATGCCGACGAGAGTATGATCTGCGTTGGGTAATCGACAGCGAACGTCACCTGTGCCGATGTAGACGTTGCGAATTTTCGCGGCAATCTGCCAGTTCTCGAGAGCTGTTGCAATTTTCGTTACGCACCCGGCGTGGCGTGGATTTCGAGTTGTCACAGTTTCCTCCCGCAACTCACCATAGATGAGTTCACGACGCACGCTGGGATCGTCCGGCAAGGCCAGAAACTCTTCAACCGTCATGCGAGATGTGCTGGTTGACATAGATTGCTCCGAATGACCAAGTTTCAATGACCAATGAATCGCAGATGCGCACGACGACAGTCACAAAGACTTGCCGCTGGATCGGTGGATGGCGGCAAAGATTTTTGTCAGTTCATTGGCTTCTTTCCAAAACTCGCGGGCCGGTTCTCGAACGTCTGGAACGGCAGCAACTAACATTCGAAGCCAGTGCTTCGTCTCTCTGGCTTCTCGTGTGCATAAACTAATTCTGTATCGAAATTCTTTCTTTGAACCTGCCTCATCAGCTTCTTCATAATTTGCACCTACGCTCGTTGCTGAACGCACAAGTTGACTAATGATCGGTTTCGTCACGGCGTTACGCTCAATGTCCAAACTAAACCCAATTACCGACTCTCCAAAGCGGGCCGTCCGCTCACCCAGATCAAATCCGGTACGCCGTTGTCCGCCTTCTTGTGATTCATTGGTCATTGCAGCTTGGTCATTGGTCATTTCTTCATTGGTCATTTCCTCTTCTTGTGGTCCCCCACATTCGGCGCTTTCGGCTGAGCATCCGGGCCGAAGTAGCGCAGGCTCACCAGCGGCTCGGTCCCGGTGTTTTCGAATTCGACGCCATCGGCCGCCGCTTTCGCCGTGACAAACACTTCGTCTTCCGTCATCGCTCCGAAGCGGATCATGTTGGGTGACTGCAGAGTCAACTTGCCGATGCGACCGTAGCCTTGAACCGTGATCAGGCCGTAAGCGCCGCCGTCTTTGATTTTGCACTTCGCGCCAGGCTCAAGTGTGAGTTCCTTGGCGGTGAAGAGTTGCTTACCGTCAACCTTGCCGTAGACAATAAACTTATCGACCCAACCTTGTCCCTGTTCACTGACAATCGGCTCCAGATAGTTGTTGTCTTTGAAGCTGGGGTCAACGTTTTTGTCCCAGTCAAGAGCATCGACAAGGTATTTGTTGTCGTGATGGAATTCCGGCGGGAAGTCCTTAGTCAGCAACGCATGAGGAACAGAGCGGCCTTCGACAAGGTTCTGATACATCGCGAACACGTCGCTGCCCCACTGAGGCTCATATGTCACCATCGAGCCAGGAGCATGCAGGACGCAAGGCGGAATCAACCAGCCAGTACCCGGCTTCAGCCGATAGGCTTTGGAAAGATCCAACAGGCCATTCTCGCCCTTGTTCCAGCGGTCGAGGCAGTCAATCACATCCTGCTTCGTTGTGCCAGGTTCCAGTCCCATAAACGTGTACGGGAAATTGTCTCCAATGGCATTCATCTGCGGCGGGAAGTAGTAACTCTCCGGCTTGCCTTCCTGACCGACCTTCGCGGCCTGTTCCGCGTTCTGGTGCATGTGATGGGGAATCGGGCCCATGTTGTCGAAGAACTTGGAATACACGGGCCACTTCTTGAATGCGTTCCAGATGTGGTCGCCAATGATTTCGCTCTTCAGTTCGGCAACGACTTCTCGCAGCAAAAATCGCTGACCTTCGTGAACCACGTACGACAGACCTTCGTCCGGATTGCGATTGTCGTTAGCCGCTTCCGTCGTGGACCCAAACCAGCGTTCATCGATCCCACCCCGGTGCATCCCCAGAGCGTAATAATCGTCCGGATGCAGCTTTAGGCGACGCCCTGGCTGAAGAAACGACCGCGGCACCCAGGTTGGAGCCAGTCGAAGAATTCCATTACCTGCCGTCAGCGCGGCGGATGCGAGTGATGCGACGTTTGCCATTGTTCGATTACCGGATTGAGTTGAAAAAGGGGTGAGACAACGGAGTATGATGACGGGGCACATGCGTTTTGCAAACCCATCACTGAATTCGCGTTTGTAATGGATGATCCTTGCGGAAATCGGTAGAATCTGCGAGGAACTTTTCTGTCCAGAAGAAGACTCAACGCCATGCAAACCCTGATTTCCGCCGAAACCCGAACCGTGATGGAGAATATCCGCTGGGAGACGTTTGTGGAATTGGCCGAGCAACGTCGCGGCAGCGTTCCACGCATGACCTTTGACGAAGGAGTTCTGGAACTGATGAGCCCTCGACGACAACACGAAAACATCGGTCGCCTCATTGGTCGCCTTGTTGAAACATACACGGAGGCTCTTCAGATTGAAGTTCAGAGCGTGGCTTCAACAACATTCAAACGCAAGGATCTGCAGAAGGCGTTTGAAGCCGACGAATCCTACTATATTGAACACGCAGAATTGATTCGCCCGAAAGAAGAAATCGATCTGACGATTGATCCGCCTCCGGATTTGGTCATTGAAGTTGAGATCACTTCCTCAGCCATTCGCAAGCTGAAACTCTTTGCTGCCATGGGCGTCCCGGAAGTCTGGCGTCACGACGGAGAACACTTGCAGATGTTCGTACTTGAGAACGGCCAGTACGAACCCGTACCGTCCAGCCCTGCTCTGCCCGGGCTGACGGTTGCTGCAATCAATGCACTTCTGGAGAAGCGTTTTGATGTTGGCGAAACGGCGTTGATTCGAGAATTCCGAAGGTCTTTGGAGAAATAGCAGGCCATGTCAACAGTCCCAAAAACTCGTCTCACCGCAGAACAATATCTCGCCATCGAACGTGCTGCTCAGTTTCGCAGCGAGTTCTTTCGCGGTGAAATGTTTGCCATGGTCGGTGCCAGCCGGAAGCACAATCTGATTGCGGTCAGCGTTGCTTCTGAATTGCATCGACAATTCAAAGATCGCAAGTGCGAAGTTTACCAATCCGACATGCGAGTCAAAGTCAACGCAACGGGCCTCTACACCTACCCCGATGTCGTCGCGACCTGTGACGAACCGAGATTTGAAGACGACCACGTCGATACGCTCGTGAACCCAAAAGTCATTGTGGAGGTGTTGTCACCATCGACCGAACTCTGGGATCGCGGAAAAAAGTTCGAACATTACCGAAACATTCCGTCTCTGCGAGAATGCGTGCTCATTTCGCAAGACCACGTGCTCGTCGAAAAATTCGCCATCAATGCCGACGGCGAGTGGGCTCTGAGAGACTACCGTACTCTTGAAGACGTCCTCGTCCTTGATTCGATCTCATGTCAAATCAAGCTATCCGACATTTACGCTCGCATTGAATTTACCGAAAGTGCTGAACCAGAGATTCTGGACAAACCTGCTTCTGACGACAAACACGAAACGTGACCCGTGGATACGCACCCATTGATAAGTTTTGTGGCATCACAATCGATTGCGATAATAGTATCCGGAGACTGACGTCTCGCGGCTCGCCGGGTTCCCGGCGAGCGGAGCGGCGTAAGCCCTCCGAGTCAACTGCATGCAACTTGGTGGGCTGACACCCACCGCTCGCCGAGTTATGCCCCAGGAATTACGCATGGGTGCTTAGACGCAGCGTCGCCCACCTTCATGATCTCAGCGAGATCAACTTCGAACTGTGGAATGAGTTTTCCACTGGCGACCTGGCCTACTGCGAATTCGCCGCGCATCTGATAGCTGGTGACTTAACAAGCACCTCACCAGAACACCGGCGGATGTTGGACTCAACCATCGTCGGATGCTTCCAGCAATTCCCCGTCCAGTTCAAAAGCCCGGTCGCTCAGGAAGTCGCCGTAACCCCGTCCGATGCTGTCTGAATAGTCGGCGAGCTTCTGAATTCGTTCGCGGAATCGAGGATAAAGCTCTCGCCCTTTGCTATAAGGCAGGTCTGTCATTTCTTCGTAAACGGATGTCAGGCTTGAAAAGAATGATGAATTCACGTCACCGTACTCTGCGGCAAACGAAGTGCCGTATTCGATGTACGTCAACATCAGTTCAATCGTGCCAACGACGCTGCCCGTTGCTTTTTTGAATTCCCTGATCGCCGCCCGAGCTTCCTTGAGATCCAAACGCGGATCTCCGTGACGCACATAGAACTGACGGACAATTCGCTCGCGATACGGCTTGAGGACACTTTCGATATCCGCAGATCCAAAAAGCTTGCTCTGAACTAAAACCTGATTCTCCGGCGAAGCGTCATAAAGCTTCTTGATCAGTCCAATCAAATCCGCAGATTCACCTCGCAGCAGCGATTTCTGCACCTGAACCCATGTTGGCTTTTTTGGTTTTGGTGGCATGGTTTTCTCAAAATATCAACTGATTGGGCGCCTGTATTGTGGGACCGACTCGAATCTTAATGGCAAGTGAGGTGGCGATTCTGCCTCGACTGTCGCCACCACTCGGCTTGTGGTCATCGTTCTTCGATCCTATCGTCTTGGCCACTGAATTTGTTCTCGATCCGCCAAGACTTTCTTCAACTGGCGGATTGTCATGGCGGGAGAACCGATGTGCAGAATCGCATGACAATTGGGGCACACCGGGCGAAGGTCTTTGATTGGATCAACAAAGTATTGCTTTCCCAGACTGGCCAGTTCACGAAGATGGTGGACGTGGATGACACCTTCTCCAAGATCGCCGTAGAAATCGGCCATGCTAAGTCCACAGACACTGCATACAAGTCCATGATGCTCAATGCACTTGGAGCGAGCGACTCGATTCCGCTCGTAGGCATTTACGTTGATGGTCTTGACGGCACCTTCAGCATATTTCTCGGACGGCACGACCTCTTCAGGAATCGCAGCCTTACCTGACACACTCTTTAATGCGGCAGTGATTTGGTCGAAATACGTTTCTGCGATTCTAAAGACAGCATTCACGGTCTCATGCCGTGGTACTTCTTGCAGGCCAGGCACAGAGACTCCTTCGGGCACTTGGTACAGCCACTCCTCGACATCGATTCGTTGTGGATATCTGCTTACTCTGTTATCAGGGTCTCTCCATTTGTCTGTAAAATCCTCATACAAAACTGACGTGTAGTAGACGTACCCAGCCTTGCGATCGTGCGATCTTCGCCTTTTGAGGTATTCTTCAATTGTGTCAGTGTAGCCCGTGGATTTCTTGGGCGTTCTCGGAGTTATAACCTGTCCGACCGCGAAAAACGTGTTGCGGGTAGTAGTTCGCTTCTTGGGTAGGTAGGCAACAAACCAGTCACCAATGTCGATCTGCTCCAGTCGATTCCAGTTCCTGCTTATGGCCGGTTTTTTGTGACCTTGGTGCTCGTTCCCGGCATCGTCTGCGTACTGGTATTGCATCATCCAGAAATGCTTGTCGAATCCGTGGCTCAAGCAGGCTTCCGTATCAAAATTCACGCAGCAGAATGTTGTCATGATTCTCGCCTTTTCAAAGTCGGTTGAACTTCGATGGTTTTCACGTTGGTCTATGTGAGGGTGTCTATGAACTTGATTGCCTTCTCAACAAATTCCGGATCAATCCATCGTGGCGGACTCCTTTGAATCGAAACCTTGCCACCAAATGTACCAAAAACCTTTTGCATCTCGGGCGACAATATTTTCAATGGCTTTCCCGCACTATCTTTGCCCACTGCACTGATTCGATAGGCATTTTTCAGCAGTCGGCTTTCTGCCCCGCCTTTCACCAAAACAAGATCGTCACGCTGCTTGTCAAAGACAGATGGGTAGCGAACGTGAAAGTTCTTGCCGAATTCCTTCTTCAGCGTCGTCTTCGTGAACTCGGTCGCCAATCCTGCCATCTCGACGACAAAGTAGCCTGCAATGTACAGTGCAGGAGGCACGTCGGTTCGCCCACCAGAGTCTTCATCCCACGCCTGCAAGCCGCAGTAGAAGATCAGGTAATCGCCCTGTTCCAGTTTTTGTAACGAGCGTTTGGGGATGGTCGGATCGCCGTAGGTGAACGTCTCAAACTCAGGGTCGAGATGAATGTGCTGCTCGGCGGCCACTTCCTGTTTCCGTGCCGGGAAGTAGTCCGAATGTGGACGACCGTTCTTGCCGACGCGATTTCCGTACTTGTGAACGCTCACTCGTTTGTTGTCAGGAATGCAGACGAACTCGAACGAACCGTCAGCAAACAGCGGACCCTGAATGCCTCCGCAGCCGGAGTCAATTCCAACACGAAGAAGTACTGCTTTGGTCATGATTTTGCCTTTCCCAACTTCTTAATCAGGTCTTGGACTGAATTCCAAGTGTGGTAGTCTCGACAATGCTTCCCTGGGTCGAAACAAATCAGCGGCTCATCCCAAAGAAATGTCAATTCTGGATCGGCGACGAGTAAAGGGGCAAAGTCGTTCGATACTGGATGCCGGTAATTGATGTCTCTGTGCCAGCCATCAGGGTCACTTGTCGTCCGGTGAGCATGAGTCTTTGGCGTCACATATCGGCTCGGTGTAAATCGAGCGTGGTTAGTTGGAATTGGTGTCTTCGGCTTGAAAATGTCTCCGAAATAATGTGTGTGAGCCGCTTTGGCATTTAGAGTCTCGTCCGGAATGCTGTTCCACAGATCAGTGTGTGAATCATGGGCCGACTTGACCTTTGCAAGAAAGAACAGCCAGTGCGTGCCATTGTGAATCGTTCGCCCTGTGAATCCGGCAATCCAAACATTGTCCTCCCATTGATCGACAGACATACGTGATCGCATCTGGTGCTTGCAGGTGCAGAGTGTGAGTAAGTCACCCTGAAAGTTCGGGCCTGAACCTCGCTGTTCGAAGCGCTTCTTATCCGAACTCATCTTCACGGTATCGACGATGTAGGATCGCGCTTTGCCTGAAACGTTTCCGATGCGGTCGGCAATGTAAGCGTGTTTGCGATTCACATTCTTAAACAACTTGCCGGTGCTTGGAAATTGTTGGATCCAAGGCAAAGCGTTGCGATCTCTTGAAGACGTGGAGGTTAAACATGATTCAATTCGTTTCATCGTTTAGTCTCACATAAAGAACGGCAGGAATCCAACAAACGCAATATGGCGATCTTACCAAGCGGATCGAGCCCGCTGTCGCGGGACGAATCTTCGGCCACATCTTCTCCCTTCAGGAAACATCGCCAGTATAGCCAAGCGGCTGCGCCAGAAATATCGTAGTGGACTTCGCCAGAAGTCCCTCGCAGGAAGATTTCCGGATGCACAGAGTTGTCGAAGGGATGGATTTCTGGCGAAATCCACTACGTTTGGGTGAGACCGTATTTTCGCAGGTGGGACACGATACGGTCGAACCGCAGCCAGAAATCTTCTTCGAACGGTTTCAATTCCGGGTAGCCGGGAACGAGGCAACCGGTGAACGGATACGATACGTATCCGTCGATAGGAACCAGTTCATCGCGTTCGGGATTTCTCGAAATGTATTCGCAAACATCCATCAGAGCGGCTTCCGTTTTTTCGTTGTCCCGCAGGACGTGATCGTAGGGCTGGTCCTGAAGCTCAAAGCCGATGCGATTCAGTGAGTCGTTCAAGTTTGCGCGAAGATGTCGCATGGCAAGTCACTGATCAGAGGTTTCCCTGATTCCCATCCAGAGCATGGGGATATGGTTGGGCATCAGACAGAACATGGGGCATGCGATACCGTACCGGAACAGCGAATGAGTGAGCAATTCACGGAATCGATAGAGAAGTCGAGCGTCCAGCCAGCCGGTCTTTCGATCAAGAATCGTCATCGTCCAGTGAACTACCGCGTGTCCCCGATAAGCCACTGCATCAAGGCGTCTGAGATGATCTCGATGTGGCATGTCAGGTGCTCCAGTTTTCGACTTGGTAAACTTCGCCAAAAGTTATCACCCCGTAGTGGACTTCACCAGAAGTCATGTGTTGCTCGTGTAGTGGACTCCGCCAGAAGTCCCCTGTCAACTGCGTGATGGATCAGGAGAAATTCCCGCAGGAGGAATTCTGGCGAATTCCACTACGTTGGCGTGATCCGAATTCGCAGAAACTGCGAAATGTTCTATTCTTCGGAACCTCAGAATTCGTTCAACAACATTCGATCTGGCAGACTTCATGGCACGCATTGCGATACTTGGCGCGACTGGTTACACGGCGCTCGAACTCTTGAAAATCTTGGCGCGGCATCCGCACGCAGAAGTGGTGGCGGCGACGACTCGTCAGGAACACCGACCGCACATCAGTGAGACTCATCCGTCGCTCACGGGGCTCTTTGATCTGCGTTGCGAAAATCTGAACGCCGAGCAGGCTGGCAAGATGTGCGACATCGCGTTTTGTTGTCTGCCTCATACGGCGAGTATGGAAGCCGTGCCGCAATTGCTGGATGCTGGTTGTCGTGTCGTGGATCTCAGCGCGGACTATCGGCTGACGGACCCTGGCGTCTACGAAACATGGTATGAGCATGTTCATACCGATCCGACACGATTGACAACTGCCGTCTATGGTCTGCCAGAAATCTACGCCGCGAAAATTCCGGATGCGGAACTGGTGGCCAATCCAGGCTGCTACACCAGTACCTCGATTCTGGCCCTCGCACCGCTGCTGGCGGAAAAACTGATTGAGCCCACCGGCATCATCATCGACGCCAAGAGCGGCATCAGCGGCGCGGGCCGAACGCCGAAGTTGTCCAACCTGTTTTCAGAATGCAACGAATCCGTCACCGCGTACAGCATTGGCAAACACCGTCACACACCGGAGATTGAGCAGATCTTAACTGACATCGGTGGAGCGACCGTGCAGGTAGTGTTTAATCCTCATCTGATGCCCATGGATCGCGGGATCTTCTGTTCGATTTATCCGCGTCTAAGGGGTTCTCACACACAGGCACAACTGCTGGACGTCTTCCGTCGTTTCTACGCGGGCCAGCCGTTTGTGCGAGTCGTCGATCACATTCCAACAACCAAAGATGTGTCGTACACAAACTTCTGCGACATCACGGTCCGTTTCAACCGCGACCAACTGGTCATCTTCGCCGCCATCGACAACCTTATCAAAGGTGCCAGCGGCGTGGCTGTTCAAAACATGAACCTGATGCTCGGGCTGGACCAGCGGACGGGGATGCTCAAGTAGGTTCTTTCTGCCGGAAAGGATTTTCCGTAGTGCCGCAAGGCGAACTGAACGCGGGTGGTGACGTGTCGTTGCCGTGAAGCGTGACCGTGATCTCCGTCGCCGTTATGGGAATTGGCATGCCGCACTGGTCGCAGGTCGCGGCGGAGGCCGCGAAGTCCTTTCCGGCAGAAAGGACCTACTTGTCACTCACATGATCAGAACGAATTCGTTTCAATACGTTCGTGACAGTCCAACCCCACAGGAGCCGAAATCATGAAACACTTTCTCGCTTCACTCATCTGCCTTCTGGGATGCTGCGAATTGCTTAGCGCTGCGGACGTGGCGAAACCGAACATCATTTTTGTTCTCGCCGACGACCTGGCGCAGGGTGACCTTGGATGTTACGGACAGAAGTTGATTAAGACACCCCATCTGGACCAAATGGCCGCCGAAGGAACGCTGTACACGCAGGCCTATAGCGGAACCAGTGTTTGCGCGCCGTCACGGACATCGCTGATGACCGGCCTGCACATGGGGCATTCGCCGGTGCGAGGTAACCACGAGATCAAGGCGTCTGAGTCAGTATTTGGTGCCGGTCAGCTTCCGTTGCCTGAATCAACCGTCACGGTGGCTCAGATCCTGAAGTCTGCGGGCTATGCGACGGCCTGCATGGGCAAGTGGGGCATGGGACAGTTCGACACAACCGGCAGCCCGCTGAAGAAAGGCTTTGATCACTTCTATGGCTACAACGGTCAGGTGCATGCTCACGACTACTTTCCCACGTGGCTGCATGACGGCGAGAAACGAATCGAACTTCCGGAAAACGCAAACGGCGCGAAGAAGACATATGCTCAGAATCTGATCCAGCAGGATGTGTTGAACTGGGTCGGGAAACAAAAAGATCATCCGTTCTTCTTGTTCTACGCCACGACTTTACCGCACGGCAAGTACGAGATCGATAATCTCGGCGAATACGCAAATCGCGAAGGCTGGAACGATCAGCAGAAGAACTACGCCGCGATGGTCAGTCGACTCGACAGCGATGTCGGAGCGTTACTCGCTCTGCTGAAAGAAATGAAGATTGACGAGAATACCCTGGTCATCATTGCGGGCGACAACGGTTCCTCGTTTGCCGAAAAGTCGCCGGTCGGTCAGCTCTTCGATCAGTCGATGGGCGGCAAGCTGCGTGGTTTCAAACGCGGCATGTACGAAGGCGGCCTGCGGCAGCCCGCCATCGCCCGCTGGCCCGGCACCGTGCCTGCTGCACGAATCAGCAACGAGCCCTGGGCCTTGTGGGATTTCCTGCCCACAGCCACCGAACTCGCCGATGCGAAGCTTCCTGCCAGCTTGCAGACGGATGGTCATTCACTGGTAACTTTCCTGAAAGGCGGCTCAGCACCCAGGCGTGACTATTTCTACTGGGAACTGCACGAGCGAGGATTCATCCGGGCCGTACGGTTTGGCGACTGGAAGGCTGTTCGCAACAGCACAAATGGTCCGATCGAATTCTATGACCTTGCGACAGACGAATCCGAATCCACGAACCTCGCCAACCAACACCCGGATCTCGTCGCCAAAGCAGACTCGCTTATGATGGCCGCGCACACGGACGATCCGAACTGGCCTGTCAAATCGACACTTGGAGACGGAAAAAAAGCGGTCGGTAAGAATGCCGCGAAGGTGAAGGCAGGCAAGAAGTGATGGCCAGCGGTGCGGGCTGAAGACAATTCAAGCCAGGTATCGTAGCGATCAGGTCTGGCGGGGAAATCAGCGAACCTGTCGAGTCGTGCGCAGACAGGTTCGAAACGCCTATTCTGAGAGCTTGACGCGGAATCATGGGTTGTCACTTCGCCTGCAATTCGCTCAAGCTCACGCGCTGCTGAAGCACAACGCCTCCCTTTTCATCGCACACCTGCATCCGAATCACCGGGTCGTCTTTGGTCCAGTCGATGAGGATGTTGCCGTAGTTGACGTCGAAGAAGGTCAGGCCGACGCGGTATGGGTTGATTTCGTTGGCGAAACGGACTCCCGCCTTTGTCATGTTGCCGCTGGGAGCATTCAGGCTGCTGCTGGTGATTTCGTACACAGGATAGCCGATGCTGAGCGGGTCAGTTGTCGGCAGCGTTGCCATCTCCGCCAGATGCCGGTCGCCGCTGAGCAGGATGATGCGGCCTGCGTGCGAGTCACGAAACGTGCGGAACAGACGTTCGCGTTCTTTCGGAAAGTTGCCCCACATTTCCCAGCCGTGCTGATTTGAAAGCACTTGATAACTGGAACCGATGATACGCACTTCCGCCGGGATCTTGAGTTGCTCGGCCAGCCATTTCCATTGGGCCTCACCGAGTACCGTCGCGCCGTCATCGTCGTTGGGAATGTACTTGCCGCGAAATCCTTCGCCCGGTTCGCGTGCGTCGAAGCCCTTCTTGAGCGGACTGCGAAAGTAACGCGCATCCAGCAAGATGATTTGCACCCTCTGCCCTGCTCTGCCGTAAACGGCGGACGAATAAATGCCTTCCCGAGTTCTGCGTGCGTCGTCCCTGGCAGCGCCCCAGAAATCCAGAAAGAGTTGCTGCGATTCTTTTCGCATGGCAAAGTCAGCACCGGAATCATCAGCTCCGAAGTCATGATCGTCCCAGGTGGCGATGACGGGACAGGTCTTCTTCAGAGCCTGAAAGCCGGGCTGCACGGCGAGCAGGTCGTACTTCCCTTTGAGTACGTTCATGTCCTTGCTGTCGCCGTAGATGTTGTCACCGAGAAAGATGAACAACTCCGGCTTGCCCGCGACGACAGCATCCCAGATCGGCTGCGGCTGATCCTGTTTTGCGCAGGCTCCAAAGGAAATTCTGGAGAGCGGCTGATCGTCAGCTGAGGCTTGATTGGACGACAAACCAGCAACCATCAGACTGCAAAGAAGAATGCCACGAAAGCGCCAACTCGTCATGAAGAGCATGAAATTGACTTTCTGAGAGTGTAATTGACGGAGTGGCGCAAACGGATCATTGGCGAGCGGCAGGAGGGCGTCAGCCCAATGGTACTCGATTTTCCATAGTAGACCTCACTCTCCGAGTGAGGCAGGCCACAAAACGCGGCGATTGCATTCGTCACTCAGAGAGTGACGGCTACTTTACTTCTTCTCCGCCAGCGCCGCCGTGATCGATCGTACGACTTCTTCCGCCAGCACTTTCGATCCATCGGGCGTGAAGTGAACATTTTTCGGCAGCTGGATTTTCTCCAGCTGAGGCAGTGCGAAGGCATGCAGATCATCGACCGCGATGTCATTCTCTTTCATGACCTTGGCCGCGACTTCATTGTAAAGCACGGACTCGTCCGCGAGCCGCCCGCCGGATCCCTCAGGAACGGGAGTCGTGGTACACCAAATCAGTTTGGCCCCTGTCTTCTTCAGGCGATCCACCATTTGCCGCAGGTTCTTTTCGTAGTCTTCGACAGGCACCTGATGCTTCGCGCCTTCCACCGAAGGTTCGGCTCGTGTCTTGCCATCGGCGGAAAAGAAGACCATATCGTGCAAGCCGAAGTTAAAGTGAATGACATCCCAGTGTCCGTCTCCGAGCCATTCATCCAATGACGCTACGCCGCGAGACGTCGGACCACAATTGGTCAACGGACGCAGCACATTCGCCTTGTCTTCCAACAACTCACGAACGGGGACCGTGTAGCCCATGGAAATCGAATCGCCGATCAGCAGGACGCGCGGCAATCCAACCTTTTCCTCGACCGGCACCATCGCAGGATGCACGGCGCGTTTCGCCTTGGCACCTGCGTCGGATTTTTGAGTTTGGAATGCCATCGCCGACTGACTCAGCGTGCCGAGCAACAGCACGGCCATGATCGTCGGGAATGCCAGTGCGTGACGGTCGTTGCGGGGAACCGTGAGCATGTGAAGAACTCCTTTATTTCGCATTAGCGTGAAGCGGGGATGGATGAAGTTGGTAAAGGGAACCATACAGCGTAGCAGACTCCGGTCCTCGTTCCGAGGCTCCAGCCTCGAAAAGCGATGCGGTCATCGCGGGCTGTCTCGCCCAACTCAAACCCATGCCAATCCGGGATGTCGAATGTGGCTGCGTTCTGACTAATTGTTGACTGCAGCGAGCGATTTGCGTTGAGCGTTTAGTCAACCGAATGGGGTCAGACGAATATTTCATAAAGCCCCATTCGACTGACTCCATTCGGCTGAAAACCCACACATAAAGAAGTCATGCTGTCAGCTCACGACGATGAAACACCGCGCGGCCGAAAAATCTGCTCAGCAATACAAAATTTGGATCGTTTGCTGTGCCGTTGTCGAACTGATCAAAGATCGCCCATGGTCGCACATTGACAATCGCTGTTTGGCGAATACGCTGCCCGCTGCGTCGATTTGTGTGGCCGTGTATTTGTTTCGCATCTTCTGAGTGAGTCATCGCATGAAACGTGTAACATTGAAATCATTGCTCGCTCAATTCCTGTCCCATTTCACTGGGCTCCACCCATTCTAACAGGCGGACTCGGCAAAAGCAGACGAAGTCTGCCGAGTTACTTGAATACCGAGTCTTGCTCAGTGCGACAGTTGCGGATGATTCGGGCTCAGGCAGCGGGACATCAACGACTGTCGCCTCTGTTGACCCACCGAATTTGGCTCCGACAATCGGAACGGATTCATCCACGATGCAGAGTTCCTTGAGTAACTCTGGCCCAGCCGTAGATTCCGGTTGCGGCAGCGATTCCTCGGTGACTTCCGATTCAGGATCCAGTTCAAGTTTCCCATCTGGGAATGACACCGGTTCAGGGAGTAATCCAGGAACAAGCTGCGACACGGAGGCGGCAAACGACTCCTGCTCAGTTCAAGCGGACGAAAACTCCGCTGCAAACGACCCGGTCTTCAACAATATTCTACCACCGTTTCTTCAGCCCAACTATTCTGAACCGCTGAGTCCTCAATCCATCCTTGTAGATGCTGCACATGCGGTGCTTGATCCATATAAAGATGATGCAATTTCCGTGCTTCAACAAACAGATCCGGGTTGGCTGGCTGGCCTTGGTGTGGTTGCTGTTGGCACGGGGATCGTTCTGGTTGATCAAGGCGTAATCAGTGAGATCCCGATTACACTCCCAAATCAAAACTACCTGCTTGCGGATGACATTTTGATTAAATACGACACTTCTCTTGTCTGGAAGCTAGGTGATACGCCATTCAATACAGCTGACGACCTGCTTATCGTAAATCCAGAATTGACGATTCAAGTGAATTTTGTGAATGCTGACACCTTTCTATGGCCAATCTTCCAAAACAACTACACGCTAAATATTGCCCCGTCAATTCAAATACCTTTCAATGATCCGACCCATCCAAATATTGTTGTAGTTCCCACGCTTTTGATTGACTAGTTTCTCCACAACGTGGCGGGTCGCTGCTTGCAGCTAACGCATTTATTGTCGGGGAGTTTCACGTTGGCGAGATTCGAGATTTCTTGGCCCGTCACTCGATCGGTTATTGATGTTGATCGTACCGAAGGTTTTTGGTGATCAGCACGCATGAGGAGGTCTGACAGTGCTGACTCGATCAGAACGACGATTCTGTGCTCGCGCATTTCGTTCCGTGGTTGCCGTCCTGATCGTGGCAGGTTACTGCTCCGGACGATCAGCAGGATCGAATCTTTTTGCGGACGATTCGAACACGAAGGACCATTCCCAACAAGGCGATTGGAGTACAAAGCCCGGATTCCGACAATGCAATGTGTTGCTCGTTGACGGGGCGGTACAGAATCAAAAAACACGCCTTCTGTTAGACACGGGAGCAGCGACAACTGTCCTGAACTCTGCAATCATGACAGATTCTCCAATCACCAATTTGGAGATGCAGCGAGTCTTCGTCGGGTCCAGGACAAGTATGGCTCGGCGTCGCGACAGTGTCACCGTGGAGTGCCTCGGATTTGCCACAAGGGAACTCAACGTCCTTGAAATGGATCTGCGAAGTCTGTCGCAGTTTGCGGGACAGGAAATTGGCGCAGTAGTCGGGATGGATGTCCTTGGTACGCGAGTACTCTCCATCGGTGAAGATGGTCCTGAGTTCACCTCGACGCTGCCACACACATTTCGGGACGAGGTTGGCAAACAATTGCATTTCAGTGGTGCAATACCCATGTTGCCATTGGAGCTGCCAGTCCTTGGCGTGAGAGAGTTCAAGGTTGATACTGGCTTGAATGGTTACTTGCTGGTGACAACCCAATTCGCGAAGTTCATGATGAAGTCGGGCACAGCGGTTCCACTTGGGACGACGGACGTAGCTGATGCGTCTGACATTCGCCTTTCCAGGCGGATTCTGATTCAGAAAATCACGTTTCTTGGAAAGGCACTTGAAAACGTACCTGCCGTCGTGAGCGAGATCAATTGTATTGGAATGCTCCTGCTTGATCGATTCCCGATCGCTCTGGACTTCCCAAACAAACGCTACTACGTGAAACCTATTTCGCCGACACACATTGAAGAATTCCCTGTCAGCGCCAGCGGTGTAGGCTACGTCTTTCGTACGAGTAAGTCACTTTTTGTGGAAACGGTTGAGGGCAACTCTCCTGGCGCGGAGGCTGGAATTAGAGTGGGTGACGAGATTCTGAGTCTTGAAGGTAAATCACCATTGGAATTTTCCCGCAAGGACATCCAAATGCTTTTCGCGCAGGCGGGCGAAACGGTCCATCTCGGTATGAAGCGAGACGGTGAACCATTTGACGTCGAACTCATCCTCCGCCATGACTTCGAATATCCGCCAAAATGGAGCACAGCACCAAGTAACACGAACGACTTTCAGGATTGGTTAGAGCATCAAGGAAAAGAATAGCAGCACACAGAATCAAGAATTCGGGGACGGGACCACGCCAAATTTTAAACTCTACGCGGATGTCGGTCACATGGCCAGGCGAGCTGTGGTTTCGTCGAGCGCATGGCGTGTCATCGGAATCGTCATTGCGGCGGCGATGCAAAACTGCACGTCCAGGGGAAGATTCTGGTCAATCGTAATCTTGTGTTTTCCTGATCCACTTGTCCGCCACACGCGCACCAGCGGCCAGCAGGATCCCGATGAATTCTCGTCGCGACGCAGTGACAATTTATGAACGATTAGTCATCGTGATCTACAACAGTTTCAAATCAATATTGAGCCCGAGGCACATTGGCTGTCGCGTTGCGGTCCATTTGCTGCAGGGTCGAGTTGTATTGGTTGTCGAGTTGACGCAGCTGGTTTTCGTACGTTGCCAGCGGGTTTGTTGGCTGAGGCTGAACGCCCGGGCGAGGAGCGGTCGTCGAACTGCTGTTGCCGAACTGCGAGCCCTGAGAATCACTGCCGTTTGATCCTGGATACGAATAGCCCGAACCACCGTTACGTGGCTGCTGTTGCTGAAGTTGCTGGATCTGCTGTTGCTGTTGCATCATCCATTCCTGAGACGGCAATGTGGACACCGGCTGACCATACATTGCGCCATTGATGACCGAGTTGCTGCCAGGGGCGCTCACATTTCCCATTTGCACCGTCCCGTCCTGCGGACCAACATTGGACCGCGCACCGGACATCGGCGGCTGGCCACCGGGGTATTGAGCGGCAGCGTATGGATTCGCCGCAGGCACTTGCGAATTCAGGGATCCCTGCGGTGACGGATTCATCCCGTTGCCTGATGAATTTGGATACTGTCCGATCGGAAACAGGGCTCCAGGACCAGCGTTGAGTCCTTCGAGTTGTAGATTCGAAAGATTCTGTCCGGCGTTTTGATTTTGATTCTGCTGGGTCTGCCAATTGTTCTGTGGTGAACCGGCTCCGTAGCGATAGCCTGCGTTACCGACCGGCGGGCCGCCGCCCTGGTTTTGATAGCTGGCCGTTTCGACAGGAGCGTGGCCAAAGCCCATCGGTTGCCCATAACTCACGCCTTG
>Ga0138256_10002350_pt1 | contig 20261 bp, 24 predicted proteins | sample KNB2016incub_MG_FD_105486 | JGI IMG/M metagenome (GOLD analysis project Ga0138256, IMG submission 105486) | Active sludge microbial communities from wastewater in Klosterneuburg, Austria - KNB2014incub_MG | ecosystem: Engineered > WWTP > Activated sludge > Unclassified | place: Austria... | reverse complement strand
CTATGAACAGGGGCCGAATTTCACGCCGAACACCGATGCTCTGATCAACCTTTTCAAATCGGTCAAGGCAGTTCCGGGCATCGAAACGCTGCAAACATCGCACATTACGATGGCTCCGGTCGTTCGGCACCCCGGCCTTATCGAAAAACTGACACCATACGTCGTGCCGTTTTCGCACCTGCATCATCCGGATTCGACCGACCCCGACAAATGCGTCATCGACCCAATAATCGGCCTCGAAACCGGCAGCCCGCGGCTCTTTGAGACTTTTATGAAAGGGAAGGCATACCCGTACAAAGCCCATCAATGGCGCGATGTCGTGCTAAAAGGAATGGAGATACTCAATCGTAACAACTGGTATCCATTCTGCACATTCATCATCGGCTTGCCCGGCGAAACGGACGAGGACACAAAGCTTTCGCTTGATCTTCTTTATGAACTGCAAGGTGCGAAAGGAATGTTCGTGCCAACGTGGTTCGTACCGCTCGAAAATACTCGGATGCAGAAAAAAGAAAGCGTCAAACTCGTCGAAATGACCGATCTGCAATGGGAATTCTTCTTCACTTGCTGGCGCTACAACCTCGATTTCTACGGCGGCTCACGCTCCCGCTGGCAATGGCAGATGGGCGTGCCGCTTTATTATCAAATGATGGGCAAACGCCTGTTCGGCAAGGGTATCAAATATCCGCTCGCACGTTTTGCCGGCGCGCCGGAAAGCTTTCTGAAGCGAAAACTTTACCTCGACCTTTCCGGCTACAAACGAACCCCCGAATTGATGCCGCCGTTCGAAAAGGAGATCGTTCCCGGCTTTGAAACCGTAAAAGGCCTAAACATGGTCGAAGCCGCTGGATAAGGATTTCTTGCCCGCGAAATATGTGAATGGACGCGAAAAAAAGATTTTTTGCCCACGAATTGCGCGAATAATACGAATAGGAATAGGAATATTCAATTCTTAATATTCGTTTTATTCGCGATATTCGCGGTATTCGCGGGCAAGAAAAATCTTCTTTTTTTCGCGTCCTTTCGTGTATTTCACGGGCAAATCCTTTTCTGATAGCCTAGAATCATGGCAAAGCCCAAATTCATCACCGACCGAGCCGAACTCGAAAAGCTCGCCCCGATGCTAAAAGCGCCGATCAAACGCCAGGTTTTCGTCTGCACCGGCAAATCCTGCTCCGCCGTCGGCGGCCAGGAAGTAATGGCCGAATTCGACCGCATCCTAACCGAAAAAGGCCTCCGCCAGGGCAAAGAATCCAAAGGCCGCAACCCCATGGGCGAAATCGTCCTAACCGAATGCGGCTCCGTCGGCTTCTGCACGATTGGAGTTGCGGTAATGGTCTATCCCGACGGCGTTTTGTATGGTCAAGTCCAGCCCGAAGACGCGGCTGAGATCGTGGAGGAGCATTTGGAGAAGGGAAAGGTTGTGGAGAGGTTGGCGTTGATGCAATTGTCAGAACCGCCTGCGTGAGCGGGCGGTCAGTTACTCAATAACAAAAATATTTAATGCAATTACAAACAATGATATTCTTTAACCATGAACACTGAGCTGATAGATCGAATCACTTCAAATCCACGTCAGGCCGGTGGGCGTCCATGTATTCGCGGTATGCGTATCCGCGTCAAAGACGTGCTTGATATGCTTGCAGGCGGAGCGACCGAAAAAGAAATTATGGAAGATTACCCCTACCTGGAGCTTGATGATATCAAAGCCAGCCTCGAATATGCGGCGAAACAGGTAGATCATGCCGTCGTTATGGTATCTGGATGAGATTTCTTATCGATGCCCAACTTCCGCCCGGATTGGTAGGCTGGCTTGCCGAAAAAGGTCATCTAGCAACTCATGTCAATGATATCTTTCTCACTGCAGCCGAAGATCCTGAGATCTGGAATCACGCGCTAGAAGATCAATCGATCATTGTCACCAAAGATGAGGATTTTTCACAGCGGCTGTCGAAAACAGCAGGGACGGGTACTCCTCTAAGCTTATTGGGGAACGCATTATAAGACAAGAAACTGATGACTATTTAAAGTCGGCAGGTTTGCACGTTGGGACTGTCCCGTACGAGAGACTCCAGTAGCTATACCAGACACGTTTTCCGACGAGCGGTTGACCGTCCCAAACGGTCATGTGATACGACTCATTCCCGCTGCACACTCGGAATAAAAGCGGCGTGGAAAAATTACTGGCAGTGAGATTTGCCACTCCGTTCTTTATCTCTACACTGGCCGTCGAAGAAACCACCGCGAAGCCCGAGTCTGGTTCATTGTTTTCATCGAAACGGATTTCGTATTCGCTGGGTTTAGATTCGTCTCCGTCGTCGACAACTATTTCTTCTATTCCGGATTGCGGCGATTTCGGACAGTTATTCGGTCCGACGATCCTGGCGACTAACTTCTTGTGTGGTTTGTCGTCTACCCGCACGACGTGAATCTCGTCATCGGGTTTTAGTTCCGTGTTTCTTATTAACAGTTCGGAGCACTTAGATCCCGCTAGGACTACACCAATGTCGAGGTTTGGGTCAAAGGGTCTTGGATTCGTTGTGGCTGCCGTCGCCGGTGAGTTCTGCGGAACGGGCGACGGTGTGCTCTGAGATTGATTTGTATTCGGAATATTACTGCACGCGGAAAACATAAGTGAGAATCCTGCGATGCTCAAAAGCCAGAAGAATTTGAACCTAACCATTCCCATCTAGATATTACCCACGCATTGCCGTCAATATCTCATCGACAACCTTCTTCGCGTCGCCGAAGAGCATCAGCGTGTTCCGATGCGGAGGCCTGCGCGTTAGCAAGGGCTTAACACTCAACATTGCCCTCTGCGGGAAGCCCTCGCTCACGCGCGGGCTTCTGCACTAATCTCGAAACTCGAACGGAGTATCCTCTTGGCAGTATTTCACGTAATCAATCGCCCCTTCAACATGTCTCGGCTTCCAAAGATATCGAGTACTCGCGCCTCGCGACCAAATTTTCTGTGTCGCAGAACATAGCCACTCTTTTCGCAACCGCCGTGTCGCATAAACTTTGAAGTCATTGACGATTTTCTCTGGCTTTACCGCTGCTGAAACAACCGCGTGACCATGATTGGTTCGTACGTTGAGTACTCGAAGCGAATATTTCCGAAATTCACATACTTCTTTGATCGCTGCCTCGACACATTGTCGCTGTTCGGTATTAAGTATGAGCGACTCTCCTTTTTGAGTTGCCGACATCAGTTCCCTTAATGGAACGCTCGGGGTCAACTTTGGTGTTCCATACTGACTGTTACCGTTTCGCCGTACGGAACTTCGCTCGTCACCGTGAAGCCATGTACCGAAGGTGCGAAACGTGATCAGATAAGCAATTGGGAACTCGCTTTGTTCAAATCGTGGAAAGCCGTATTCGTCTAGTTCGTCAATCATGTATGTTAAGCCCTTGCTGACGCGCGGGCTTCTGCATTATGAGCGCATCACGCCGAGTATCTCATCCACCACCTTCTTAGCGTCGCCAAAGAGCATCAGCGTGTTGTCTTTGTAGAACAGCGGATTATCGACGCCGGCGTAGCCGCTGGCCAGGCCGCGTTTCATGACGATGGTGTCGCGGGCTTCCCAGCAGTGGAGTACCGGCATGCCGGCGATGGGTGAGCCGGGGTCGTCCATGGCTGAGGGGTTGACGATGTCGTTGGCGCCGATGACCCAGGCGACATCGGTTGCCGCGAATTCATCGTTGATCTCGTCCATTTCAAACACAATGTCGTAAGGGATATTTGCCTCGGCCAGGAGGACGTTCATGTGGCCGGGCAGGCGTCCGGCGACTGGGTGGATCGCAAATTTCACCTCGACGCCTTTTTCTTTGAGGATTTTGACAACTTCGGCTAACGAATGCTGTGCCTGTGCGACCGCGAGGCCGTAGCCCGGAACGATGATGACCTTCTTAGCATCGAGCAGTAGATCGGTCGCCCCGGCCGCATCGACCGAATGAACCTCGCCGGCAGGGGCCGAGGCAGTACTCGCAGACGCACTGCTATCGGTGCCAAATCCGCCGAGCATCACGCTCACAAACGAGCGGTTCATGCCCTGGCACATTATATAGCTGAGGATCGCACCGCTTGAGCCGACGAGGGCACCGGTGATGATCAGCAGGTCGTTGCCAAGCATAAAACCCGCCGCCGCCGCCGCCCAGCCGGAATAGCTGTTGAGCATCGAGACGACCACAGGCATATCCGCACCGCCGATTGCCATGATGAAATGAACGCCGAGAATTCCGGTCAGCACCGTGGCGATCAGCAGCGGCCATTGACCGGTGTGAGGATCAGGCGACATCATAAACGCCGCCCCAAGTCCGATCGTGACCAGCAGCATTATTAGATTGATCACGTGCCGCCCGGGAAGCATAAACGGCTTGCCGCCAATCGAACCTCGCAGCTTTAGAAATGCGATGACCGAGCCCGTAAACGTGATCGAACCGATAACGACGCCGATAAATATCTCGATCAGATGCAGCGTATTCTCGCCCGAGGACAGCTGCTTGTGCGGCCCAAGATAGGTCGCAAACCCGACCAGCACCGCCGCGAGACCCACAAAACTGTGCAGCATCGCCACCAGTTCCGGCATCGACGTCATCTGCACGCGCGCGGCCAATATCGCCCCGATCACCAGCCCCGGCACCAGCGCCGCCGCGAGCACCGGCAGCCCGCCGACATCCATCGCTGCCGCAGTTGCTACCAGCGCGATCAGCATCCCCAAAATGCCATAAAGATTCCCACGCCTCGCGGTCGTCTGCTGCGACAACCCGCCGAGGCTCAAAATAAACAACGCACTCGCGGCGATGTATGCGATTGTGATTAGGCTTTGTTGCATTAAGTAAGTTTTTTTGTCTCCGAAGGAGACGCACAATATAGCGTAGGGTAAAACCCTACGACGCAATTATAAAAATGCGTTCCGTCGCCGAAGGTGACGAACAATCAATCCCAAACATATCGTTCGTCAATCGCCACGCGATATTTTCGACACAGGCCGCGAAATTCGTCCTTGAATTCCTGTTTTGCGTGATGTTCCTTTTGTTCCGCGATATATTTCATCACGCGCGGCACTTGCGATTCGCCAATCGAAAACGCGCCGTACCCTTCTTGCCAATAAAACGTTTTGTCGTGCTGCTTCATCCAAACCGAACTATCGCGTTTGATGTCACCGACGAGATCGCTGATGTCAATTGTCCTGCCCATCGAGATCAAAAGGTGGCCGTGATTCGCCGTGCCGTTTCCGATGATCAGTTTCGATTTATTGTTCTCAACTATGCCGTGAATATACGCGTACAAGCCCTTCTCAATCTCAGGATGGATGAGGTCGACGCGGTTCTTTGTCGAGAAAACCACGTGAACGAGAATCTTTACGAGCGATTGCGGCATACGTTACATCGTCAACGGCGACATCCGTCGTTGTTTGCGTCGCCAACGGCGACAAAAAATAAAGCGTACGGTGAAACCCTACGTAAAGCCGTCAAATATTTTCCGTCGCCGAAGGTGACGAACAATAAAGCGTAGGGTGAAACCCTACGTAAGGCCGTCAAATTGTTTTCCGTCGCCGAAGGTGACGAACATCAACGTCGCATTGTTCGTCCCTTTCAGGGACGCGTCGTGTTTGCATCGTTTCGTAGGGTTTCACCCTACGCTATATTGTCCGTCTCCTTCGGAGACAAACCCGTGGCCTTCATGAGGCATTTGTCGGTCTTCGTGAGGCTCTAAGACCGCTTCGTGAGCAACTCCGGGGCCTTCATGAGGCTCTCCAACACCTTCGTGACCGACTTTTCAGGGTTCGTGAGCAATTTTAACTGCTTCGTAACCTATTTGCACCGCTTCGTCTAAAACTATGTGTCCTTCGTAAGCAATTTGTAGTGCTTCGCCCGAATTTTTGACACGTTAGACAACTCAATAGCCGTCTTCGACACGAGCTTGGCCGCCGTAGTATTCACCGTAATAACCACGACCGTCGAAAACCGTCGGATCAATTCCGTTTGGTTCAAGTTCGCGGTATCGAACTTGGTAATCCTTGCTTATCTGCTCCCAATAGCGATCATGTTCGAACATGAACCAAAACATGTGGGCCATAACGCCGACAGTGTAGAGCATTTCTGCGTCGTCTTTGATAGTTGGTGCGAAATACTCATGTACTTCAAATAGCGTCTGATTCAGTTCCGCGCGTTCGCTTTCAGTTTCCGTAAAATTCGTATACTGCGACGGCTCGATCATCCCATACCAAGCGACGAACATAAGGTGTAAACCAAGATCGCGATCACGATCTCCGTCATCCCACTTTCTTTTTAGAATGGCGTACGCGCCTGCGAGGTCGTTGCCTTTCTCCAAATCTAGAACTTCTTGCGAAACCATCAATCACCACACTTCACTCAACGCAAAAACTGGACGACAAACTTACCCTACTTCCTAAACATCCCCAACATCCGATTCGTCACCAAAAATCCGCCGGCGATGTTGATGGCGGCGATGAGGACGGCGATGGCGCCGAGGATGACGGTCAGATTAAGGGAGCCGAGGCTCCAGGTGTCGCCGGCGAAAATATTGCCGGTGAGTTGGAGCATGCCGCCGACTAGGATGATGCCGCTGATGGCGTTGGTGACGCTCATTAGGGGCGTGTGGAGGGCGGGTTTGACGCTCCAGACGACTTGGAAACCTACGAAACACGCGAGGATAAAGACCGTCAGGTGGCTGAGCGTGTCACCGCCGGCGGTTTTTGCCTCGGTGGGGACCAGAAAGCCGATGCCGAACAGAACGATACCCGCGACCGCGAGTACGAACGGGTTAATGCCGGTGCTTTCGCCGTGCCCGCCCGATGGTTTTGGTTTTGCGGCGGCGACGGCGGCACTGCTTTTGCTCGGAACGCCCGGTTCCGGCGGTGGTGCGGCGGTGACCGCAACGACCGGCGGCGGCCACATCATTTTGCCTTCATGAAGGACAATGGCTCCGCGGACTACTTCGTCCTCCAGATCGATCAAAATTTCTCCCGGCGCTTCAGACTTCGCTCCGTCAGCGGTGACCTTGCTTCGTGCGGGCTTCTGCAACTCGTCCAGCAATGCAACGATGCATGCGCCATATAGTTGCGACGACATCGAGGCCATTCTGGACGGCAGGTCGGTGTAGCCGATGATGGAGACGCCTTTGTGTTTGACGACGGTGCCGGGTTCGGTTAGGGCGCAGTTGCCGCCCTGCTCGGCGGCGAGATCGACTATTACCGAGCCGGGTTTCATCGATTCGACCATGCCCTTGGTGATCAGTTTCGGTGCCGGTTTGCCGGGGATCAGGGCGGTCGTGACAATGATGTCGACCTGCATTGCCTGTGCGGCGAATAGAGCCATCTCGGCTTTGAGGAAAGCATCGGACATCTCTTTGGCATAGCCGCCCTTGCTCTCGCCCTCTTCTTTGATTTCCAAATCAAGAAATTCCGCGCCCATCGAAGCGACTTGATCCTTCGTCGCCGAACGCGGGTCAAATGCCCTCACGATCGCTCCCAAACCTTTTGCTGCACCAATTGCCGAAAGCCCGGCGACTCCGGCACCGATCACCAAAACTTTGGCCGGATCGATCTTTCCGGCGGCTGTAATTTGTCCTGTAAAAAAACGAGGAAAGTGATTCGCGGCTTCGATGATTGCCCGGTAACCGGCGATATTCGCCATCGCCGAGAGCGTGTCCATTTTTTGCGCACGAGTGATGCGCGGGACGCAGTCCATGCTGAAAACCGTCGCCTTTCGCTTAGCCAGGCGGTCGAGCATTTCTTTGTGTTGAGCAGGCCAAATGAAGCCGACGAGCGTTGCACCTTCGTTCAAAAGATCGGCCTCGTGGACCCCGAGTTCCTTGTTCTCCTCCGGCGGGCGCACCTTCATTATCACGTCGGCGGCGGCCCACAGCTCGCGAGTGCCTTCAATTACGGTCGCACCGGCTTCGCGGTATTCGCTGTCGATGGTGTTAATCCCGTGGCCGGCGTGCGATTCAATGGCGACTTCGAATCCCAGCTTTTTTAACTTCAGAACCGTCTGCGGTGTCGCGGCAACGCGCTTTTCGCCCGGATGGATTTCTTTCGGAATTCCGATTGTTGTCATGGTTTATATACGAGAGCCTATGACGGAATTCTATGTGCGGAAAGGTTTGGCGTCAAACGCAGGGCCGCGATTAGCCCTGCGTCAAAACGCGAATTCCGTCTCGATTGTTTAATCGAATGGTAATCAGGAACCGACCGTTACGGTGACGGATTCGGCAGAGCCTTTTGCACCGTAAGACGCAAGGGCGGTTTCAGCCGGTCCGCCGGTTGGTTTGCCGTTGGTGCCGTCAAATGTCGAGCCGTGTTTTGGACACGAAAACTGTTTTTTCCCAGCGTCATATGAAACGGTACCGCCCTTATGCGTGCATTTGGCCGAAAACGCCGAGTATGTGGTTTCACCAGTTCGAACAATGATGATCTTTCCAGCTGCAGAATCGACGATTGCAGAACCACCAACCTTGCTCAAAGGGCTTTTTTCGTCGACCGGAACAACCACGTCTTCTATCGTTGAGCCCAAAACCGAACCGGCGCCGGACAACGTCAGGGCCAAACCACCAGCCATGAACGCCGCTTTAACCAAAAACTCGCGACGCCCCGAACACTCTACAATTTCCTTACAATCTTTCAATGCTTATTTCCTCCGAAGTTAATAAATACGAAGCCGAAAATTGATTATTCTAAAATACGCTAATTTCCCCGTTACCGCATGTATTTTAGAACCGAACCACCAAAAAAGATGTAAAAAATACAGAGAATTAGCTCACCCGCAAATACCGCGGCGATAAATTTCAAGAAATTCATCCTTGTGGTGCCCGCAACGTAGCAGACGAGATCGGTTGGGACGAGTGGGAAGAATGCCCATCCGGCGACAAACAGAAAGCCAAGTGGATGTTCGAGCTTCAGTTTTATACGGTGGGCCAAATCAGGTTTGTGTTTCTCGAAATATTCCGTAAAACCGAGGGCGTCGGAAAAGTAATAGATCATCGTCGAAGACATCAGAATTCCAACAATCGATACTGCCAAAACAATAAACGGCTGATCGGGAAAGAGGATCGTACCGGCGATGACGAGCGGTGTCGATGGGAGCAAGGTAAGGCCGCGGAATATGGAAAATAGCAGATATACTAGCCAGATAACGCCTTGAAACCGCAGCATAAATACTGCGATTGCTTCGGCCGTAAATGCCTGCGGAGAATATAGATAGGCCGACACGGCGGAAAGGACGATCGCCAGCCATAATACAAGAAAAGCCTTGCGGAGAATGGAGCTGGCGGTTGAAAGCTTGGGAATCATCGGACGATCTATTTTCCGTCAGGCTCGGACGACGATTTGGCCGGCGCCGTATGACATTTGACGGATATCATGCAAGAATCCGTTAGATTCGGCTCGGCAGTAAAATCGCAAAACCTCTCGCGATCGGTGCAGTTTATTGCTTTTCGACTATGGCCTTGAGGTTTGCCAGGCCGTCGCCAAAATCTTTCCCGATCAGCTCGTTCATATCCAGAACCAGCAGGATCAGATTCATCGGCCTCGGAAATTCGGTATCAAATCCCCATTTTACCTTTGTCTCAGTTTCGCTCACAGCTTCCAATGTCAGGAATGCGTCGGCCTTAGATTCAAACGGCTTGATAAAGCGCAGTTCGGTGTCCATTCGCTCGTTTTCAACCAGCTTTTTGATTTCCTGCTCGCCCTCGCCGATCTCTTCCGATTGTCCGATCCAATGGCTGACAAATCCGACTGTGCCGTCAGTGCCGCGAAACTCCTGTTTCATCGTCGGTTCTTTCTTATACCACGGGCCCCAGTCATTCTGATTCTTGAGAAATTTCACATAGGTGTAGATCTCGGCCCGCGGCTTATTGATCGTAATCTCGCGTTCAACCTTACAGTTGGTCGGCGCCGCAAACGACGCAATTGCCCCGGCCGCGATAAGCAGGACGACGATCGCGACTAGCGCGACAATGATTTTTTTAATCATACGACTCTCCGGTATGTAATTTTTTCGGCAACTATAAACGAAAAACCACAGAATCTCAAATTTATTTACGTTCAAGAAATTTGTCCGGTTCAATTTCGGCCTGTTTGAGGATCGCCCGGAGAGTTCCTTCCGGCACGTCGCCGACATGGTTTGGGATGGTCGTGTATTTACCGGTGGTTGGGTTGAACCAAATCTCGTGGCTTCCAGCCGCTTGTCGGCAGAACTCAAAGCCGAAGAATTTTAGAATACGGATGATTTCCCGATATCGAAAACCGGAGAGGCGCCCCATATCAGACTCCGATCACTATTGGATAATCAAAATTATCGGCAAATGCGGGAAGGTCGTTGAAATTCTCTTCCTGAGATTCGAGGAGCTTCTTGGCCACATCGCGCGCGATCTCTATGGTCTCTGCGATCGTTCGCCCTTGAGCGATCAGACCTTGGACGCTGTCAGATGTCGCCAGATAAACACCTTCTGGCAGCTTTTCGATATGTAAACTGATCTTTCGCTCCATACATGAACAGGTTACGCCGATTTTGTAAAAGATTCCATATCCGGCCTCCATCGCAGCACCGGTTTGCGGGCAGCGGTGGCTTCGTCGAGGCGGCCGATGCGGGTCGAGTGAGGTGCGTTTGTGACCAAGGCAGGGTTCTCGGTGGCTTCGCGGTCGATGTCGATCATCGCTTCGATAAAGGCGTCGAGATCGGCGCGGCCGACGGATTCAGTCGGTTCGATGAGCATCGCTCCCTCAACAACGAGCGGGAAGTAAACCGTCATCGGGTGAAAGCCGTAATCGATCAGGCGTTTGGCAATGTCGAGCGTGACAACACCCTTCTTTGACTGATTTTTATGCGAAAAGATCGCCTCGTGCATCGGGTCAGAGGCGTACGGTTTCTCGTAAACGCTATCGAGTTTGTTTGATACATAGCGGGCATTAAGAACTGCCGCCTCGGTTGCTTCGCGCAGGCCGTCGTTGCCGTGGGTGTAGATGTAGGATAGGGCTCGCACCATCATGCCGAAGTTGCCGTAGAATGCTTTGACGCGGCCGATACTCGTCGGAACGTCGTAATTTAGCCGGTAACGGCCACCGGACTCCACGATGTGCGGTGTCGGCAGAAACGGTGCAAGCTCCGCCGTGCAAAGGCATGGCCCGCAGCCGGGGCCGCCGCCGCCATGTGGCGTCGAGAATGTTTTGTGCAAATTCAGGTGGATAACATCAACCCCCATGTCGCCCGGCCGTGCGATACCGACGAGGGCGTTCATGTTTGCGCCGTCCATATAGACGAGGCCGCCGGCGGCGTGAATTACTTCGCAGATCTCTTTAATGTTCTTTTCGAACATGCCGACCGTGTTAGGGTTCGTGAACATAACGCCCGCCACGCCGCCCTGCGAGCAAAGTTCGCGAAGGTGATCCATGTCGGTCAAACCCTCGGACGTTGCCCGGATCGCCTTGACGGTGAATCCGGCAAGTGCGGCAGACGCCGGGTTGGTTCCATGCGCCGATTCGGGGATGAGCATGACGCGCCGATCTTTCGAAGCTTCCCCGTCACGTTGATCGAGAAACGCACGGATGACCATCACACCGGTCATTTCGCCTTGAGCACCGGCCGCCGGCTGCAAACTCACGCCGGGCAAACCGGTGATCTCGGCTAAATCTTCCTGCAGTTTGTAAATCAGTTCTAGTGCACCCTGCGACTCTTCTTCAGGGGCGAGCGGATGAAGCCCGGCAAAACCGCCGATCCGCGCCACCTTTTCATTGAGCCGCGAATTGTACTTCATAGTGCACGACCCAAGCGGATACATGCCCATATCGATCGAGTAGTTCCACGTCGATATCCGCGTAAAATGCCGAACGACATCAACCTCAGAAACCTCAGGAACGCCCTCGAGGTCGTCGCCACGCCGGAACTCCGCCGGAACAACGTCGTCCGTCACCGGAACGTCCAATTTCGGCAAACGATAGCCAACACGCCCCGTCTGCGACCGCTCAAAGATCAACCCTTCGTTCTGGGTTGGGTGGTTTGTTACTTTTTTAATGCTCATCTTTCCAATAACCCGGACCTTTCAATTAAACGATTGGACCAATGCATCGACGCGGAACCGATCTCGTCGCGGGCGCAGTCGTCGTCCCAGACCGACTGTAATGACCGCTGCCAAACTGCAAGCTGTAACTGCAAATCGACTAATTCCTCAGCCGTTTCCAAATTTGCTTCAGCGGCAGTCCACTCGATGAAAAACTTACTCTCTTCGAACAAACTGAATACTACGTCGCGATTCATCGAGTTTCGCGAAACAGACCGGACTCTAGCCAAATTCGCTGCGAGCCCGCCTAACCGTATGGCGAGTTCGTCACGCATGTATCTTTCGCGTTTTTGTTCAAAATTCTTCATTTGATCCTACCCGTCAAAATAATCCCGCACGATTTCCTCGATTCGATTTCGTAAGTCTTCGTTCTGCAATTCCAACGAAGAATTTCCGTCTCTTGGTCGGATGTTGATCAAGGATTCGAATGTTACTTCTTTGCTGTGCGGAAACCAATCTGCCCCCCACACGTTCTTTTGTTCACTTCCGCCTTCAATTAAGACCGCCTCGCAATCAGCGTGAAGTTCGCCGCCTCCTGCAAGAATTCGCGTCTCGACATCAACCGCTAATTTGACATATGCGTCTAATGCCTCAAGCATTTCTGCCAACTGCTCGTGAGTAACTTTCTTCTCGATCAAGTGGATTGTCATATCTTCGATTAACCGAACTATACTTTTGGCAATCCTTTCCTCGCTATCGACTCGATGATCTCGCAGAACCGGTCGAGTTCCCACAGCGTCGTATAAACATTTGGCGTGATGCGGATGCCGGTAAATTCGTCGTGGACAATCGGTGTCGTAAAAATATGGTGGTTGCTCATCAGATAGTTGCCGATGGCGACCGGGTCGATGCCGTCGATCTTGAAGTTGGCGATGGCACACGACTGTTTTGGGTCAAACGACGTGTTAAAGCCGACCTTTGGCACGTCTTTGAGCTTGTTCATCCAATATCGCGACAGATAACGCAAACGCTCCTCTTTTCGTTTGCCGCCGATGGCGTTGTGAAACAAGATTGCTTCGCCAATGGCGAGCCGCATCGCGGCGGAGTGCGTTCCGATCTCTTCGAATTTACGAATGTCGTTCTTGTTTTTGTCTTCGGACGCCATCAACGCCCAGACTTTTGCGATCTTGTCCTTCTTAACATAAAGCAAGCCGGTCCCTTTTGGGGCGTAGAGCCATTTGTGTAAGCTAGTGCCGTAATAATCGCAGCCGAGGTCGTCACGTTTGAAATCAAACTGGGCAAACGCGTGTGCACCGTCAACGATGGTCTCAATGCCTTTTGAACGGGCCATCTCACAAATTTTCCTGACCGGCAAGATCTGTCCCGTCAGATTTATCTGGTGCGATACGAGTATCAGTTTTGTCCTCGGCGTGACCGCTCTCTCAAATGCCGCCGCGAGGTCGTCGATGTTGTTCGGGGCAAGCGGGATCTTGATGAGGTTTAGTTTTAGCCCTTCGCGAAGCTCACGCTGTTTTAGCGTTGTGATCATTCGCGGATAGTCCTGGGTTGACGTTAAAATTTCGTCGCCGGACTTAAAATCCATCCCCATCAGCAATATCTCAAGTGATTCCGAAGCATTTCGCGTAATCGCGATCTCCTCAGCCGAACACCCAAATACTTCGGCCAAACCGGTCCGAACCGTCTCCGATTGCGGCTCCAGTATCCGCCACATCGTATAGGCAGTCGCGTCTTCCTGCTGCCACGTATAACGAACAAACGCCTCAGTCACCATCCGCGGACTCGGACTCACACCGCCGTTATTGAGATTGACGATCCCGCGAGTGACGGAGAAAGCCTGCTGTATCGTCGCCCAGTAATCTTCATCAAAGGCCGCTTCGACCGGGGAAAGGTGTTCAATATGCTTGCCAGCGGCCAGAACATCCTTGAAGAGGGAAGCGACCGTCCCTGACGACAAAGCTGCAAGGCCTACTCCTTTACCAATAGATGACAGGAAACTTCTGCGATCAATGTCGTTTCGAGCAATCATGTGAATCCTCCTTAAGTCAATGCGTTAACCAGGGAGTCGATCTGTTCTCGCGTATTTGTTTCCGTTACGCAGACGAGGAAATCGTTATCATGGGCGCCGTAATATTTCGAGAGGGCCAGCCCGCCGATGATGCCTTTTTCACGAATTGATTCCAATGTTTCCGTTGCCGGACGCGGGCCTCGGACGACAAATTCGTTAAATGTCGGCGATGAGAACGGAATTGAGAAACCATCGATACCGGCGATCTGCTGTTTCGCATACGCGGCTTTCTGCGCGTTTTGCATTGCGACTTCCTGCAAGCCCTTCTTGCCCATTGTTTCCATGTAAATGGTTGCGGCGAGGGCGATGAGGCCTTGGTTTGTGCAGATGTTGGAGGTCGCTTTTTCGCGGCGGATGTGCTGTTCGCGGGTTGAAAGCGTGAGAACAAAACCGCGATTGCCGTTTTTGTCGTAGGCCACGCCGCACAGGCGGCCGGGCATATTGCGGACGTATTTTTCCTGCGTCGCAAACAGCCCGACGTGCGGGCCGCCAAAGCCCATCGGAATGCCCCACGACTGGCCTTCGCCGACGACGATATCCGCACCGCACGAGCCTGGTGATTTGAGAAGGCCAAAAGAAATTGCCTCGGTGACGACCACGACAAACAGAGCTCCAACCGCGTGGGCGGCATCGGCCAGGGCTTGCAAATCTTCGATACAGCCGAAAAAGTTTGGCGACTGGACGACCAAAGCGGCGGTCTTGTCATCGAGGGCGGACAGGTCAGAAAGGAGCCCGGTTTGTTCGTCAAAAGCTATCTCGACGATCTCGGCCGCTCCGTGCTGCGTATAGGTCGCTGCGACTTCACGGTATTCGGGGTGAACGCTCGTCGCGACGACGATCTTATCCCGTCGGGTTACACGCTGGGCCATCAGATACGCCTCGGCCATGGCGGTCGAGCCGTCGTACATCGACGCATTAGCGACCTCCATCCCGGTAAGCTGGCAAACAAGCGTTTGAAATTCGAAGATGTATTGCAGCGTGCCCTGTGAGATCTCAGGCTGATACGGCGTGTAGCTGGTAAAAAACTCGCTACGCTGGATCAGATGATCGACGACCGTCGGCGAAAAATGCGAATAAACGCCGGCGCCGAGAAACGAAGGCTTCGTCGCGGCCGTATTCTTTGCGGCCATTGCTTCCATCGCGGCGATAACCTCGGATTCTGCCAGGGCATCGGTAACATTTAGCGGCCTGCCAAGTTGAACGTCTTCGGGAATCGAACGGAAAAGCTCCTTAGCGCTCGAAAGGCCGACAACGGCCAGCATTTCGTCGCGCTCTTCGGGCGAATTTGGTATGTATCTCATTTTTGATCGTTGGTTTGATCTTTGATCTTTGTTATATCCACGCCCCGCGATCAAACTCGAAGGTCAAAGGTCCAAGATCAAGGATCAAAATCCTAAGCGGATGCCGAAAGGTATTCTTCGTACTCCGCGGCCGAAAGCATCGCGTCGGCTTCGCCGGGGTTGTTCATTTTGATCTTGATCATCCAGCCGGCGTTGTACGGGTCGTTGTTGACCGCTTCGGGCGTGTCGTTGAGGCCGTCATTGACCTCCGTGATCTCGCCGGCGACCGGGATAAATATTTCGGACACGGCCTTGACCGACTCGACCGAGCCAAATGCTTCGTGAGCATTCAGCTTGTCGCCGACCCGCGGCATATCAATATAAACAACATCACCGAGCGAATGCTGCGCGTAATCTGTGATGCCAATAGTTGCGACATCGCCAGCCACCGCGACCCATTCATGGTCTTTGCTGTAACGTAGGTTTTCAGGAATATTTGACATAATTTAGCTGTTAAAAGGATTTACTATTTTCATTCTGTTATTAAGAACGAAACCGTCTTTCATATCTTCCGAATAAAAGATGTCGACTTCGGCTCTATACGCCGCCATAACTAAAAGGCTATCCCAATAAGAGAAAGGGTGGCGATCACGTAGTTCCGAGGCTCCAACGAGCGTGGATTCGCTCATTTCCACGTAGTTGTGATTAACAAAGAATGAAGTGATAAGGCGGCGTATCTCAACTTCCGTCATCGCCGATTTTTTCTTGAGATTGAGGCACGTCTCGTTCGCTACCTGCGAACTAAAGAAAATACTACCCTTGTGGCGTCGGGCCAACTCTCGGGCTTTTTCGCCTTTTTCAATATCGTCATCGGACAATGCGTAAATCCAGATGTTAGAATCGATAAAATATCTAGAGGCTTCGGTCATGCAGTTCGTCTCGTTTGAGAAATGGCCTCGATTTATCAACCTCAATCGGATTTGCCATCAAATAGTCCAAATAGTCCTCTGCCCGATCCAGTTCGCGATCGTGGATCTCGTCGCGATCCACGAAAGGTTTCTCTTCGCCAATAATTATCACACGAACATTTCCGCGCTTCACTTTTCTATCCAAACCGTGTGGGATCGCAATGATCCCATCACTTCCGAGAGTTGTGTTAAATTCGATCGCTTCCATTTCTATTTCTGCCGCTTATAAAATGGTGTCGGCACGACCTCGGCGGTTAAATGTTTGCCGCGTACATCAATTTTAATTTCTTGCCCGATATTTGCAAACTCCGGCGGTAAAAACGCGAGGCCGATGTTCTTTTTCAGATACGGCGCGGGCGAACCGCTGGTTACGACGCCAACTTTTTCGTCGCCGACATAAACGTCGTATCCATCGCGGGCGATACCTGGCTGGGTCATTTCAAATCCGGCGATCTTACGCTTAACGCCGGCTTCTTTTTGCGTCGCAAGAGCTGCGGAACCGATAAAATCGCCCTTCTGCAACTTGGTTATCCATCCCAAACCCGCTTCGAGCGGCGTGATGTCGTCGCCGAGTTCGTGGCCGTAGAGCGACATCGCGGATTCCAGTCTCAGAGTGTTTCTAGCGGCTAATCCGCAGGGAAGTATGCCCTCCGCGTCGCTGTATTTGCCGGTCTCGAGAAACTTATTCCAAAGCTGCACGGCAAATTCCGGTGCCGCATAAACCTCAAATCCGTCCTCGCCCGTGTAACCGGTCCGCGAAATGATCGACGGCACACCGTCAACCTCGCCTTCCTCAAAATGGTAATACTTGATCGCCGCGAGGTTGGTCGTGGTCAATGCCTGGACAATATTCAAAGCATCCGGCCCCTGCACCGCGATCTGGCAAAAATCCGAGCTGGCATTTGATAATACGACGTCGTCGCTCTCCGTTTTGTGCGACGAGATCCAATCCCAATCCTTCTCCGTCGTTCCGGCATTCACGACCAAAAGCAGCTTCTCAGCCCCAAACCGATAAACCAGCAGATCGTCAACAACGCCACCATTCGGCCGCGTTAAGGCCGAATAATGTGCCTGTCCGTCAACCAATTTCGTCACATCATTAGTTGTCAAGCGGTTTACAAACGCAATTGCGTCCGGCCCCGTCACCCATATCTCGCCCATATGCGACACATCAAACAGCCCCGCCTGATTGCGGCATCGCAGATGTTCCTCGATCACACCGGCCGGATATTGAACAGGCATGTCCCACCCGCCAAAATCCACCATCCGCCCGCCAAGCTCCCGATGAACCGCATTCAGCGGCGTTTTCTTCAATTCATTGTCTAACATAAATTAGAAGTGTAATTTAGCAGTTTTCATGGCACAAGGCGTGAGAGTGAGAAAACAAATTGCGAGATTCTTGCGGCTCCAATGAAACAGGACAGAAAAATCATTTAAAATGAGATAGATATATGACGTGACGTTCAAGAAAGAACAGACGATGGCATCGTGACCGGCCAGGACTGAGTTGGAAGAAGCGGACTCGCACGATGAGGGCCTCGAGGTAATCCGACAACGCAAGGCCCTGGACGAAATCCTTTCGGAACCATCAAGGTCGCAATGGGCCACGACCGCTTCCGAGCGGGCTTTCCGAATCTTTTCTCGACTCAGCTTATTTCTTTTTGGCGTCCTTCTCGTCCACCTTTGGGGTCGCGTAATATGGGCGGTGTTGAACGGTGAAGACTTTGTCGTCAAATGTGCCATCGCCATCTACATCAACCTTTATATCGAGTTTGTATTTTTTGCCAGGCTCGTGTTTTTCGGCCAGGTCGTAGCCGAGGGAATATTGGCTGCGGAGCAGTGCGTTGATGTTGTTTAGATAGCCGGGAATTTCGCCCTCAAATGTCATAGGATAATGGGCTCCGCCGGATTCTTTTGCGATCGTATTCATGACATTCTGTGCTTGTATGAATGTCAGCCGGCCCGGAAAACCTGAGATGTCGTCGGTTGCCCCGAGCAGGTGTTCATAGCGTTTATAGAACATATTGCCGGTGCTGATGATGTAAATGGGAACTCCCGCCTCCTGAATTATTTTGCGGACCTGATCGTAGTTGATGCGGCTAAACGTGTCGATACCTGAGGCAACCAGGATGATCGCGCGCCGTTTTGAGGTTACATCGATCATGCCGCCATATACCGATTTTTCCTTTTCGGAGTTCTCAAGCACTACGGAATCTGCAACGCCGCCCAACAAGGCAAATTTTATTGCGTCGAACAAATTGTTTTCCCGAAAGGCCGGGCGGTTGCGAAACAAAAGGTTTACGGTGGCATTCAGCCGTGCAGGATCGTTTGTAAAATCCGTGATGGGCGTTGGACGCATGTCAAACGCAATTACGGACGCATAATCGTGCGGCGGCTTGATAAATCTGGACAGGAAATAGGCCACGGGCCGAATCACCTCATTGGCTCCCGGTTCGAATGGGCCGCCCTGGGCACGGCCAAAGATTTCGGACCATTTGCTGTATTCGACAACGAGCGAAACGGTAATCGGAGATTCCGGCGTCGCAAAACTTGAGAGGTTTTGCTTAACGCCATTTTCAAAGATCGCAAAATTTTCCTTCTTAAGGCCGTTAATGATCTGGCCGGTTTTCTTGTTCAGAACAACCGCATCGACACTGACAATATTTGCTTCGACCTTTTCGATTGTGGGGTCAAAGACGGCGTTTTTCTCTTCCTCGAGCCGTTTTTTCTCGGCCTCCGCCTTCTTTCGCTCCTCTTCAGTCATCGGCGTCGGGCGCTGATTCTTCTTTCCGCTCTCAGTCGGCGGCGTGCCCTTTTGCGGCCTTGATTGAGCGAAACTGGCTGTACTAGAGATCAGCAGCACTGCAGAAACTGCCATGAGTGAGGCAAAAGCAAAACGTTTATTGAGAACTAAATGCATATTTTTCCTTATGAAATGCCGTGTTGTTAGATACCGATTGTCCGCTTTTAGTTGGTCAAAATCAATATTATTGTGTGACAAGCGAAACTGGCGCCATTCCGAAACGATCTTTCGGTGTCCTGACAATCTTCGGTAGTATATGTAATAATTCGCTAATTCCGGCCGTCCTAAATACATGTCTCGATTTTTTAGTCTTGGACTACTGATAATTGTGCTCGCGGCCGCTGCCGCGGGACTGCCGCGTGGCGGTCAGGGATCTGCACGTTTTCAGCACCTCGTTGCCGACGATGGGCTGCCGATCTCTGGCGTCGCGACGCTGTTTCAGGACAGCCGCGGGTTTATCTGGGTCGGGACATTTATTGGCCTGAGTCGATTCGACGGGTATCGATTTATAACCTACATGAACGACAGCGCCGATCCGCAGTCAATCTCGGCAAACGGCACAACCTCGATCATTGAAACCAGAGCGGGCAAGATCTGGATCGGAACGACCCAAGGCCTTAACGAATACGACGAGACCACTGACGACTTCAAAAGATACATTTTTGATCCAGCAAATACCGCCGGCCTGCCGGATAGCTACGTAAGGACGATTTATGAAGATCGTCGCGGCGTACTCTGGGTCGGTACAAATAGCGGCGGGATTAGCCGGTTTGATGCAGTGACGCAAACTTTCACGACTTTTCGGCTGCCAACCGTCGCCGGCAACATGGTTTCCGCAATAACCGAGGATGGCAGCGGAAACATGTGGATCGGAACAGGCGGCGGCGTTTACAAGTTTGATCGCGAAACCGGTACGGCGGAGAGCATTCGCTCAGTGCCAAATGCTCCGGAAAAGCTGGCCAGCGACAGCATCAGTGCGATCGCTTACGATCCAAATGGGACGCTCTGGATAGGGTCGATGAGCGGATTGTATAATTTCGATCCCGTTGACGGCCGGACAAAGGTGTACGTTGGTACGCAAAGCGATCAAAAGGGGCTAAAT
>Ga0138256_10002349_pt1 | contig 20272 bp, 12 predicted proteins | sample KNB2016incub_MG_FD_105486 | JGI IMG/M metagenome (GOLD analysis project Ga0138256, IMG submission 105486) | Active sludge microbial communities from wastewater in Klosterneuburg, Austria - KNB2014incub_MG | ecosystem: Engineered > WWTP > Activated sludge > Unclassified | place: Austria... | reverse complement strand
GTCGATGCGGCAGCCGATAGTTTGTATTTCAACAACAGGTGGAAGGAAGCCATACCCTTATACGTGTCTGCGATTCAATCAGGTCGTAATTCGCCCATTTTATTTTATAGATTAGGCTTGTGTTACCAACAAACCGGCGCTCCGGATAAGGCCATCCCTAATTATCGAACCTGTCTGGCCCAAAGCCCCAATCCTAATCTGGCTCGTGTGGCTCAAGTCAATCTGGCCAAAAGTTATTCCCAGATCAATCAATTAGATTCTGTCACCACTACGCTGAAGCTGGCTTTGAAAAATGGCTATGTCAATATCAATGACCTGGAGCAAGCGCCGGAATATGATAATTATAGAAAATCAAGTACTTATCCTGAAATAAAAGCTGAAATGTACAAAGCAGCTTATCCGTGTATGACGGAGGCCGAAGCCAGGTGGTTTGATTTTTGGGTCGGCGATTGGAAAGCCTATGTCACCGGGTCTACTAACCAGGCGGGTATCTCCAAAATTGAAAAAATCGCCGGTGATTGTGCCTTACTCGAAAACTGGACCAGTACTGCAGGGACTTTTAATGGCAAAAGCATCAATTTCTATAACAAACAAACCCAGAAATGGGAGCAGCATTGGGTGGGAAGTGCCGGCGGATATCAAAAATTTATAAATGGAGAATATAAAGACGATGCCATGAGATTTACTTTTAACAGGATCAATGCTGATAAGACCATTTCTATCGGTCGATTTACTTTTTTCAATCAGGGACCAGATCAGGTCAGGCAGTTTTCAGAATCTTCTAATGATGAAGGTAAGACCTGGAATGTTGATTACGACTTTACTTATATTCGGAATAAAGAAAAAATGTAATCATATCCTGAGTTTACCGAAGTTAATTCTAGACCATAAATAATATATCAATTTGGTAGCTGGCGGCCAATATCATACAAATCTGTTAGTTATAATACATTCAGCAGGCCGCTGGCTTTTTTAATATGTCTCTATTCCTCTTCCAGCAACATTCCTCTTCCTTAATGATTAACTTTTTTTCAGGCCTTAATTTTCATATCGAAATCCTGCTTTTTTATCGCCGATGATTACTTCAAAATCACCGGGCTCCGTCACCCTTTTGGATTGAGCATTGATAAACGAAAGATCGTCTTTATTGATCTTAAAACTAACCTCTTTGCTTTCTCCTGCAGCCAGGTAAACCTTCTGGTAAGCCCTTAATCGGCGACCGGGGGGACTGATACTGGCAAACAAATCGCTTGTATACAAATCAATGGCATGATCTCCTGCTACTTTGCCTGTGTTTTTTACGGTGATTTTTATTTCAAGCGACGAGTTGCCGGTCATCACCGTATGATCTAATTTGATATCTGAATATTCAAAATCAGTATAGCTCAGACCAAATCCGAATGGATATAAAGGATCGTAGCCTGGCGCATTCACTCCCGGATCTTCTCTGAGCGCTTCCGTAAGTTTGTAATCATAGGTGAGCATCTCCCCGGCATATTTATTGTAGGTAAAAGGCAATTTTCCTGATGGATTATAGTCACCGTATAGTATATCTGCCAGTCCTTCAGCTGCTTTACTTCCTGTCCTGTAAGCCATGATGACGCCATGCATCTTCGGCTCAATGTCGGTGATGAACCTCGGTCTTCCTTCTACCAATACGAGGATGACAGGCTTACCTGTGGCAATAGCTGCCTCCGCAAGCATTTTTTGATCTGACGGCAAGTCCAACTCCCGGGTATTGCCAGGAGTTTCTGCATAGGCATCTTCACCCAGGCAGAGTATTATTGCATCGACCTGGTGGATCAGGGCCAGTGCTTTTAGTCTTTCGCCATCAAAATTATCCTTATGATTCCAGCCTTTGGACCCAGCGATGATCACCTGGTCACCACCTTTTTCCACTAAGGCTTGAGCTATAGTTTTGGTCTTGGTGGGATAATAACGCTCATCATTACCTTGCCAGGTATAACTCCAGGCACCATGAAGGGCACTCACACTCTGAGCACCGGGGCCAGCCAGGAGTATTTTTTTATCCTTAGTCAAAGGAAGGATAAGATCTTTGTTTTTTAACAGGGTGATAGCTTCATGAGCCGCTTGCAGCGCAACCTCTTCATATTCTGACTTTCCAAAATTGGCGATTGCTTCAGGTTCCGGATACGGATTATCAAATAAGCCCAGCCTCATTTTTAAAATTAATATTCTTTTGACTGCTTCATTGATTCTGGCTGTACTAACCTCACCTTTTTTTACTGCTTCCAGGAGTAGGTCATAAAACGAATAATCAGATGGCACCATACTCATATCGATTCCGGCATTGACTCCCATGACTACTGCAGCTCGAGGGCTCTCCGCCACCCTATGCCTGGAATGTAAGCGGATGATGTCTTCCCAATCTGAGACGACTACCCCATCAAAACCCAATTCCTTTCTCAAAATATCCTGCAGTATATATTTGCTTCCATGTACGGGCACTCCATTTACTTCACCACTGTTGACCATCACTGAGGACGCTCCTGCTTTTATAGCCGCTGCAAATTGAGGAAGGTAGTACTCTCTCATTTCAATATCGGACATGCTGGTAGGCGTTCTGTCTTTACCTGTCCTGGGATTTGAGTAGCCCATGTAATGCTTAAGACTGGTAGCTACGGCTGTTGGATGCTTGAGTCCTGGCCCTTCATAGGCTTGGATAGCAGCTTTACCCATTGACTGGATGATGGTTGGATCTTCGCTAAAAGTTTCTTCAAACCTTGCCCAGAGTTGTTGCCTGCCGATGTCCAAAACCGGAGCGAAATTCCATCTTACGCCAGAACCTCTTAATTCTTTGGCAGTGACTTGGGCGATTTTGGCGACCAGGGCATCATTGCGGGTGGCGCCTATAGCCAGATTGTGAGGAAAAACAGTACTATTGAGGGTATAGTTTTGACCATGCATGGCATCCAAACCGTAAATCACCGGAATCTTAAGTCTCGACCTATTGCATTCATCCATCACCATTTTAATGCCGGCATGCCATTCATCAAGAGATAATGCTCGATTTACATTATTGAGCATAGATCCTACATGATATTTTTGTACAGCTTCTTTTACTCGTTCCGGATCAAATTTGCCATTTTGATTTCCCCAGCCATTTTCGGCATACACGGCCATCGTGACCTGGGTCATCTGGCCCACTTTCTCTTCCAGCGTCATTTGTTTGACGAGAGCATCTACTTTTTTCATCTCTACCGTGGATAGTTGTGCTTGAACATGACTCAAGGAAAAAATCATCACCATCAAAATCAAATTTTTCATATATAGATATTTATGCAATCTCAAATGTCTGCATTTATATTAGCAATTGAGTGAGATAATTCACCTTTTTAGTTATTTGCATATCGAACATCAATAAATCTGAATTGGTAACGGATGTTCCCTACATGATTTCGCCTTCGGTCTATATCCAGAACTATTATTATTTCATTGGAGTGATGGGCAATATTTTTATAAAAGGGGTTATTCTGCCATCCTAATCTGTGAATACAATCCATTAAAACAAAATACATCCTCATTTTTTTTTAAAAAATCGTTTTTTTATAGGCCTAATTATTAGCATATATAATTGATTAAAAGATACTTACATATTAATTTAATAATTTATGCTACCAATTAAAAACACATTAATCAAAATCTTAATATATGGCATAGTTCTTGTCCTTTGAGGTTAGATCAGAAAATCTCAAAACTATGTTTAAACTTGAATCAGCGACACGAACTATTTCAGCAATTAGTCTTTTAGCTATTTCCATATTAGTATTATACTCGAGCAGAAAGAGCAATCCTGCACCTCTCAGTGCAGAAACCAGAAATAGTGCTATTCTTCAAATCAATTGCCCTCCAAGTGATACTGTGAGCTGCCTGGGCGAGGTGAAACCACCATTTACTACTATACAGGAGTTCGTAAATGATGGTGGTGTGGTAACTTCAGATTGCAATCTTAGCACACTAATTTTTGATGGGGTGTTCATGACGACTCGTTGTTTGTTTACCAGAACCTATATTATAACTGATGATTGTGGTGGAATGTCAGATTGCGATCAGACCATCAAAGTCAATGATGTCACCAGCCCATCGATCGTTTGTCCTGGAGAAGACTTGTTATGTAGTGATCCATTGCCTACTGCATATACATCTTATAATCAATTCTTCACACAAGTGACTGCTTTAGGCGGGTCGATATCTGACAATTGTGGTATCGATACTGCTTCTTTTTTATTTTCTGGACAAATTACCTCCTTTTCAGTCAATCGTCCAAAATGCCTGAACACTATTGAGTTCAATTATATTATAAAAGATTCTTGTGGAAATGGAAGCTTTTGCAGGCAGCCATTTACATTTAGAGATAATATTAAGCCTACATTCATTCCTGCCAGGGACACCACTCTTTACCTGGATGCAGCTTGTTTTGCTGATACCTCCGCGAATGCACTTGGGATGATTTCAAATCTCAGTGATAATTGTGGCATCGATAGTATGTGGTACAATGATCGAAAAGTAGCGAGTTGCAATATAGCAGCAGGAACACTTCAAAGGATATGGAAAGTCAGGGACAATTGTGGGAATATAGCAGTAGACACACAGTTTGTTCAAATTCTTGACACCATCAGACCTACTATCATGGGCCCTCGTGATACCGCCCTGATGTGTGCTGGCAACATTCCTTTGCCAAACCCAAACCTGATTATAGGCACAGACAATTGTTCTGCTCTTCTGATCAAAACCTTTGCCAAAGACTCAGTATCAGACAGCACTTGTCTCAATAAAAAGACCATCATCAGGATCTATAAAGCCTCTGATCAGTGTCTCAATGAGACTACTTTCAGACAAACTATAATCATTAAGGACACAGTACCACCAAATATGGTGTGCCCCCCAGCATTGGGTCTGACTTGTGATAGTGCTATTCCTTCACCTGACCCTGCAAGTGTAACAGCTACAGATAATTGTGATGGAAGTCTCCTTGCAGTTTTTCAAAAAGATTCTGTGGGAATAGCAACTTGTGTAAACAACAAAACTGTATTCAGAATATTTACCGCCACAGATACTTGTCGCAATACGGCCAGATGTGTTCAAATACTCTCTGTAAAAGATACTGTGCCGCCAATATTAACGTGTCCTGTAAATCTAACTATCAGTTGTGCATCTGCCACTCCTGCGCCAAATCCGGGATCTGTGACAAGAAGTGATAATTGTACCGGTACAGTCGTAGTTAGTTTTGCCAAGGATTCTATCACCAACCAACTCTGTTCCAATAAAAAACTTATCCATAGGATATATACGGGTACTGATGAATGTCTGAATATGTCCAGGTGTATTCAGGTAATAAATATTAATGACACGATAGCTCCTTTGATCACCTGCCCGGCAGGCCTAAGTGTCGAGTGCATGTCAGAAATCCCTGTAGTAGATATCGCTACTGTCACTGCTTCAGACAATTGCGGTGCAACTCCTACCATCAGCTTACAGAAAGATTCTATAGTTAATCAATCATGTGTCAATAAAAAAGATATATACCGATTGTACCAGGCAGTAGACTCCTGTTTTAACCTCGTGCGATGTTTGCAGATTATCCATGTCAATGACACCACTCCGCCCACTTTGATAGGTGAATCCAACTCAGTGACTTTGGACTGTAATGTCTCGTTTGAAGTGGAGATTCCTACAGCAACGGACAATTGTAATGAGAGCGTCCCTGTCATAACTTCTACAACTACCATAGATAGTCTGTGTCCAGGCACCTATAAAATTGTATGGAGTTTTATTGCCACCGACAGCTGTAATAATTCTGTATCCCGGTCAGATACCCTAAGTTATTTGGACGAAACTCCCCCTACGATAATGTGTCCATCTAACAAACAAATTGAGTGTACGGAAAACCCATATTCTGCACTAGATTCCTTCTTTCTGGCTGGTGGATTTGTTGAAGACTTATGTGGCTTAGATAGTAGTAGCTTCGAGATGTCAGATGAACAAATTGCCATAGTCGATGGATTGATTCAAATCACAAGAACCTATAGCATCACAGATCTGTGTGGGCTGACTGCTTCATGCCAGCAAATCCTCACGACTCCTGGTTGTTTTACTGATCTTGCCCTGAAAAAATATGTCAATGCTCAGACGCCTTATTTTGTACAGCCAGGTGATCAGGTACCGATCTGTGTAGTGATCTACAATCAAGGACTCGTGGCGGTAGATAGCATCAAACTCATTGAATATTTTCCTTCCAAAGCCACACATGTACTATCCGATGGATGGATTGACAATGGCAATGGCACTGCCTGTAGATATCTTTCTCAGGAAAATGGATTGATCCCAATGGGTGGATTTTTGCCCGGTGATACCATACTCTTCTGCTTTGATATTCAGCTAGGCCTTGATGTGACACTGCCTGAGTCCATCAATAGAATCGAAATTAATGAAGTGCGCAATTTAAGTGGCAACCCACTCCCTGACATAGACAGTACACCGGATGATGACCCAAACAATGATAGTGGAGGGGTACCCAATTCACCTGATGACGACAAAATCGATGGTGACAGCAGGTTGGGAGAAGACGAAGATGATTCGGATCCAACTGTGATCTATGTATGCTTTCCACTCAATTGTCTTGCTCAGGCAAATGTATCATTTGATGCTCTGGGACTTATGGGAGAAGCAGGTGAGGCCGGTACATGCACTCATTGTCTTGAAGCTAGCGAAATTCTCAAAGGAAGACTGCTACCAAATGAGTTTTATGAAATTGAGATTTTCAATTCCTTTGGCACCCAACTCCCTTCGAATTGTATCGGCAGAGAATATTTAGGCCAAAGACTCACATACAGCGTAAGCGCCCCAGGATGCTCTAAAAACAAAAACAGTTGTTGGGGTTATATAACGATGGAAGATAAATCACCACCAGTATTAGATTGTTCTGACCAATTTATTTATTGCAATCAAATCACCAGCCTTCCTACGCTATCAAACGCTCCAGATAATTGCAGTGGCGCAGTGCTAGTCATCACAAACAAATCAGAATGGATAGATTATGGCTGCGACAGTGTTTATTACGGAGTTGTAGTGAGGACCATCTCTGCCACAGATACCTGGAATAACCGATCTACCTGCGAAAAGAAATATTACATTAGAAAAATTAATCTTGACTCTGTCATATGCCCGCAGGATGTAGTCCTAGACTGTACATTCAACTCAATCACTGCTGCATCGACGATTCATCCTAATCGTACAGGTACACCAACATATCAGGGTGTCAATCTTTGGCCTTCGGGACCAGCTTGCCATTTATTTATTGATTATACCGATCAGCGCACCAATCTTTGTGGTAAAGGAATAGAAATATTCAGAACCTGGATCATTGGGGATCATTGCACCGGAAGAGAGCGCAAATGTAGCCAGATTATTAAAGTTACTGATCTCACTCCTCCGGTCGTATTCGGACTCAATAGGCATCAGGTTTTAACTGCCGACCCTCACGATTGCATAGGGTTACTCAACCTACCTGCCCTATCTGTATCTGATTGCAACAATACCACCCAATCATTTGTCTATACCTATATTAATCCGGAAAATCCCAATATCAGCGAGACTCAATCCGGTGCACTACCAGCAAAAATAAAAATTCATATTGGATTGAATAACAAAGTGAAGATCCTTATAAAAGATGAATGCACCTTATTTACCCAGGATTCAATATTGGTAGATGTATACGACCGTACGCCTCCTACTCCATTATGTCTTGAATACACCCAGGTTACTTTGGATCCAGATGGATGCTGGGCGCAAGTCGCTGCGAGTTCGCTCGATGTAGGGAGCCACGACAATTGTTGCCAGCAACTTCATTTTGCTGCAGCATTTATGGATGACATAGATAAAGCTAAGACCGATTATCTCGCAAAATTAGAATCAGATTGTGGCAAAACGGAATACTGGAATAATAAAGACTGGTACGATAAATATATTGATGACTGGATCAATTGTTACGTATTTAAAGATACCATCCATCTTGGGGAGTGTGGTACCCGAAGGGTCGTATTAAGAGTATATGAGGCCTGTGACTTGCCTTTATATGACCCACACGTTTTTCCTTGTAGTCCTCATGCCTGGTTTTGTTACAATACTTCCTGGAATTACAGGATACAATTCAACAAAAGCTTCAATAAAAAAGGCTCCAACAAAGATTGTGGCTTTACCGCACCTTGGGGTTGCAAATCTATTCTGACGGACAGCATAAATGCTTCAACGGTCTATGCTCTGGGGTACTATCAATCATTTCCGCTAGATCGAAATTGTAATTTCTTATTTGGGTCTTATCCTGATTCAATTATTTGCCGGCCTAAACTTTACAATGATTGTATGATTGAGGTTCTGGCAGATGATAAGACTGCCCCTGCATGTGAATCACTGGAAGACATAGAGATATTTTGCGATATGGTCCCCTATAATAAATACAATCAAGCCTGGTCAGCATGTCCTACCAATGAAACCTATGCTTCCTGGCCGTTGGATATCAAACGAAGTGGTGATCCAAAAATCTATGGCTATTATGGAGGTAGTATTATTAGTAATCATGACGATCATAACTCACTCTCACCTGGATGTGGATATAGTAATAAGGAAGGAGATTGGGCGCCCATTTATTGCCGCAAATGGTTAGAGCTGGATACCTTTGATACCGGTCGCAAAGTGGACACCTCTTTGTTCAGCAGACCAGTGATAGTAGATAAAAAACACCTCCGCCGAGCACTGATGTCAAACGAGTTTTACATCAAGGACAACTGTATCGTCGACTCTTTGACTTACAAAGATGACGGTTCTGTCAATACTTGCGGCGAAGGCTGGTTACTACGCACCTGGCTTATAAAAGACAAATGTGGTAACATCACTTATTGCAGCCAAAAAATTATTGTCAAACATCGCAGCGATTTCGAAGTATTGTTCCCAGCAGACAAAGTCATCGACTGCACCAATGCAAATCAAACCGGACCTGACCAGGCAGGCAGACCTGTGATCATGGATGATGATTGTGAGCAAGTGGGTGTCGAGTTCAAAGATGACACATTTGAGGTAGCAGATGATGCTTGTTATAAAATAATCAGGACCTGGACCCTGATCGATGCCTGCATCTACGAGTCCAGTGCCCATGTCAAATATCCGGATGTCATCGTGGATGACAGGCGCCGTGCTGATGAAGCCAATGATGGAAGCGACCGGTATTGCGTATTTAGAAATCTTAAGGATAATGGCGATGGCTTTATGAGATATGTCCAGATAATCAAGGTGATTGATACCATCGCGCCAAAACTGACCTGCAAAGACACTACTATTTGTTTTGATGGGGCAAATTGCTCAGCCATTGTAAATCTTCCACTCAAAGCGACAGATAATTGTGCCACCACGATTTGGTTTGATATCAAAATAGACAAAGATGCCAATGGTACAATAGATGGCATCCTTACGCATGTGGATCACCTCAGTGGCTCCTTTAGTCCTGGTAAGTATGCCATCGAAGTCAAAGGATATGATCATTGTAGTAATGTAGGCACGTGTACATTCACTATGACGATCAAAGATTGCAAAGCCCCGACTCCATACTGTATAAATGGAGTTGCTACCGTGATCATGCCTAGCAGTGGGACTATCGAGGTCTGGGCTTCAGATTTAAATCTGTCCAGTTCGGACAATTGTACTCAAGCTAACAAATTGTTGTATAGCTTTAATCCCGAAGGGACCCTTAAATCGCAGCTATTTAAATGTACAGACCTCATCAATGGTAGATCGGCCACAGTATCGGTAGACATTTGGGTTATAGATGAGGCAGGAAATAAAGATGTGTGCAAGACATATATTTTATTGCAAGACAATGGCAATCCAGGCATTTGCCCGGACAACGAATCAGTACCGTTGTTGATCAACCTTTCAGGCCGTTTAGCCACAGAAGATGGCGAAACCATTGAAAATACTGACCTGGTATTATCCCCTGTCAAGTCAGGTATACCGCTCAAAGTCAATTCGGCCGACGGTCAGTTTCATATCCCTGGAGTGCCCAATACTACTGGAGTCATCCTGGCTCCTCATAAAGACAATGACCCAATGAACGGTGTAAGTACTTTGGACCTAATACTGATAGAGAAACACATCAAAGGTGAACAATTGCTCAACAGCCCCTTCAAAATGGTGGCGGCAGATGTAAACCGAAGTGGCGATATCGATATCATAGACCTCGTAGAACTGCGCAAGTTGATTCTCGGACTATACGACAAACTACCTTCCAGTGAAAGTTGGAGATTTATACCCAAAAACTATACTTTCAAAGATTTGCAACATCCTTTTGACTATCCCATGAGCATGAATATCATCAATGAACCTGATGACCTGGCAGCTGATTTTACCGGCCTCAAAGTAGGTGATGTCAATAGTACAGCGCTTGCACACCGATGGATGGGCACTGAGATTAGAAGTGAAGGTCCAGGCCTGATATTGCAGGCCAAAAATAGCCTGGTCAAAAAAGGCGATTTCATTGACCTCGTCATCACATCTCCTAACTTTAGAGGTATCAGTGGGTTACAAGGCACGCTGCATACCCCGGGGTTACAATTTATCTCACTGGCTGGCGGAGATCTGGATATGTCCGAAAGCAATATTGGCCATCTCAATGAAGATCTGTTGACGATAAGTTGGCATCATCCGAGGTCTGTGGATCTTCCTGGTGACGGTGCTTTATTCACCTTAAGATTTAAGGCCACGCAGGACCTCAACCTTAGCGAGATGATCTGGATAGGATCTGATCATACAAGAGCAGAGAGTTACCAAGGCATCGGAGAAATTCAAAATCTCAGTCTGGAGTTTACAGATCCTTCAGGTACTTTATTGACCAAAGCGTCAAATCTCTTACAAAATTACCCCAACCCATTCAACAGCCAAACCACCATAGGATTGAGGCTGGAGTCAGAAACAAAAGGAGTGCTCAGCTTATTTGACATCAACGGCAGAGTAATCAAACGAATAGAAAAGACCTGGACCAAAGGATACCAGGAGATCATGATAAAAGACCAGGAAGTACATGCCCCCGGCATTTATTTTTACCAATTTGAAAGCAATATTTTCACCGAAAGGCGAAAAATGGTTTTCAAACCCTGAATACTAGATTAACATTTTTTTGATTTCTGAATAAAATGTCGGATGGATAAAGATCCCTCCGGCATTTTTTTTTGCCTTCTACTGTTTGAGTCCCATATCCAATACGAAGATTAATATTATACCCATTTAGAATGAACAATCCATATCTGCATACACCACGCTTGATTCTTGCTCCAATCAATCTGGCTATATTAAGAGCATTACAACAGGGTCCTGAAGCTTTTTTCGACACTACTTCCTGGATGTTACCGGATAGGTATACTGAGTTTCCAGAATCTATAGAATACAATATCGAATTAGTCTCATCCTCTGGCCAATCGTACCCCTGGGTGGGTTATGCTGTGGTCCTCAAACAACCAGCTATCTATATCGGACAGGGCGGTTTTAAGTCATCGCCTACAGAGGACGGCAGCATCGAAATCGGTTATGAAATTGCATTTGAGTTTAGAGAAAAAGGTTATGCAGATGAGGTAATAAAATCATTATTAGAGACCGCGTTCAAAGAAGAAAGTATCCAAAAAGTAATTGCTCATACTTTGGCTGAGAAAAACCCCTCCAATCATCTTTTGATCAAAAATGGTTTTACCTTTGAGGCCTGCATACAGGACGAAGAGGATGGATTATTGTGGAAATGGACTTTATTAAAAAAGGCTTATTTTTTCAAAAACCTATCCTAACAGACAGGCCTTCCCACCTACCTCATCCAATTATTAGTTTAATAAGTTTGCAATCATTTTTATTATGTCAAAGTAACAATGTACTTTGTAGCAGTTTTTTATTTGTATGACCCCAAAGATCAATTCGCTGCACCATCTGTTGCGACATTTTGCCGATCACCTGATCGATGAAGAAATGCGCATCTATAAAGAAATTGGCATTGACATCCCCTATCGCTGGCATGCCATTTTACAAATCCTCCATCAGGAAGGCCAGGCATGTTCTATCTCAAAATTGGCAGATATCCAGGATAAAACCCACCCTGATGTAGTGTATACCATCAATCAAATGCACTCCCACGGATTGGTAGAAGAGGAAAAAGACAAAAACGATCTTAGGAAGAGAATGGTTTCTCCATCATCCAAAGCACTGACTCTGATCGAAGACCTCCAGCCTTCCTGGCAGGCTGTTCAGGATGCCACCAACCAATGGGTAAGCGAAATCGCTCCAGATCTATGGCTCAATGTAGAATCATTGAATAGTTCACTAGAAAATAAAAGTTTTTTCCAGAGAATAAAGAAGGAAAAAAAGAAAGGGGATTTAAAGAATGTAACCCTGGAGAATTTTAATGCTACGCGTGATAGCCAGTTTTTAATTCAGAAATTCTGGTCGCAATATAAAAGCAAATATTTTGACAATTTCCTGATGGACAAATATTTCAACGATATGACGGCCATATTGACTAAAAATGAAGGGGATGCTTATTTCGCCTTTTGGCAAGACCAGGTCGTCGGTTGCATTTATACCTTAAGAAGAAGTTTTAATTACTGCGAGATCATTTTACTTTGGGTAGAAGAATCATTCAGGCGAAAGTATATAGCCACCAAACTTATTCTACAGGCTATAAATGCATCCAAAGCCATCGGTGTCAGTACGCTTTTCGTTCAAAGTCATCCTAAGTTAGTGGCTGCCAATACCTTATTTCTACTGATGGGTTTTAGTTCAATTGAACACTTTCCCAAATCCTCCGAAGAAATACCGGCTATGACACTTCGATTGGCCAAAGAATTGCATTGAACAAAATGCAGGATGCGACATCCTGCTACCTCTAGACAGGATACCAATGTCCTTCCACTGCGAGTACAGTTTCAGCAAATACCGACCGTGCTTCCTCCAATAACATGTCAAGAGACTTGTATCGGGATGAAAAATGGCCTATGATTAGCTTTTTAGCTTTCGACTTCAGTGCTATGTTAGCTGCCTGAATGGCAGTACTGTGAAAGTTCTCCTTTGCTTTCTCTAAGTGTATCTCAGCATAAGTAGCTTCATGATATAAGGTATCACTACCCTCAATATAAGCCACCAAACCTGGCTCATAAGCTGTGTCTGAACAATAACTGTACTTCCTTGATGGTCTGGGTGGTAGCGTATAATCTTCATATTTAAAAAGCTCCCCATCATCTGTCAACACATTCAGGCCTTGTTTGAGCTTGTTGATAACTTTGTAAGAGGGCAATTCAATAAATTTATCTGCATCGAATGCTCTTTTACCCGGAGCCTCCTTTATAACAAATCCATAGGTGGCGATTCTGTGCTTCAAAGGGAAAGCCATTATTTTTTTTACCCCGTCATCGAGCAAGATCATCGACTCATCTCCGGTGAGATTTTTCCAGAAGATTTCAAAATTAAGATGACCATCAGCCAATCCTATGATATCAATTATAAGCTTATCAAGTCCAGGCGGAGAATAAATATGAAGTGGATCTTTTCTTCCGGTAAGGTTGAGTGAAGTGATCAATCCGGGCAAACCAAAATAGTGATCCCCATGCAGGTGAGAGATGAAGATATGATTGATTTTATGGGATTTTACCCGATGTTTGATCAGCCGATCCTGGGTACCTTCCCCACAGTCTATGAGCAATAATTGCTCGTGAATATTGATTAATTGGGCAGACGGATGTCTATTATAAGCAGGAAGTGCAGAGCTATTGCCAAGTATAAGTACATCAAATCTTGACATCAGCTTTCTGATTTATTCTTCACTACCCTGCTCCAGCTCTTTTTGCAGATCTTCCATCATAGCATATTCTATGGATTCCTGAGTAGTCGGTAATATTGTCAGGATAGTTTCTAAGCGAGAAATCTGAATGAGCTTTTGTACAGGAGGATGCACAATACCAGTGATAATAAATGATCCAAAATCTTTCCACAACCTATTGGCAGTGAGAATGGAGGACAATCCGGAAGAGTCCACATACTTCACATGATTGAGATCCAATATTAGATTTCTGACACCCTCATTTCTCAAAAAAATGAACTCCGATTTTAAATCAGGAGCTATCAGGGAGTTGAGATTCTCCTCATTCAACCTAAAAATCGCGTATCTGTCTTCCTTATCTATTGAGTATTTCATGTCAATTCGTCATTAATAATCCGCAAAATTAGATTTTTTTAGCCATAATTAGGGATTGGGCTCAAATTTGATGACTTAATTTTAATACAAGGTCAGATTTAATCCAAATGTTATGAATTGCTTAATTGTATCATATTCATGAAATTTATTACAACTACTTTGTTATTCAATAAAAACAAGCATATTGCAGCAAAATAAGATTTGCGCAACTGTGCTGAAAATCGTATACTTGTTTGACCATTTAATTTATCTAGATGAGTAATAAAAGATCACCACAATTTCAAGATGTCATTCGTAAAAGCCGAGAAGAAGCTAATCGGTTGCGTCACGATTTCGTCGGAACCGAACATTTCCTGCTTGGCTTGCTTAAAGACCGCGACAATCTGGTAGTCAAAGTTTTAGAGAGCCTGGAAGTAGACTGCACAGAATTAAAATATAAGCTCGAAAAAGTACTGCAAAAGGAATTGGCCAGCAATCCACCAGCGCTTACGGTCAGAGAAGACCTACCTCTCAGTAAACATGCTGAGAGAATATACAGGCTGAGTCATTTAGAGGCTAAAGAAATGAAACAAGACACTGTAGCTCCCGAACATCTCATGCTTTCTATCTTAAAACATAAAGACAGTGAAGCTACCCGCATATTGGGAGAGCTGGATGTAGATTATGAGACTTTTAGATCCGAACTACAGTATGTAATCCAGGAGCAAGACCTGGCTAATAGTGATTATTTTGCGCAGGCTCAGTCAGATTCTGAGTCTAATTATGATGAAGAAGGTGCTTCAAAATTTCCCAGGAAAGGAAACACTAAATCCCGTACCCCAGTATTGGACAATTTTGGAAGAGACATCACCAGATTGGCTGAAGAAGACAAGCTCGACCCTATCGTAGGTCGTGAAAATGAAATCGAACGGGTTTCGCAGATATTAAGTCGTCGTAAAAAGAACAATCCTATCCTCATAGGTGAGCCAGGCGTAGGCAAAACAGCCATCGTAGAAGGACTGGCCTTGCGGATCATACAGAGAAAAGTCAGCCGCACCTTGTTCAATAAACGCATTGTGATGCTGGACCTTGCAGCACTGGTAGCCGGGACAAAATATCGTGGCCAGTTTGAGGAACGCATGAAAGCCATCATGAATGAATTGGAAAAATCACGGGATGTGATTTTGTTTATTGATGAAATTCACACCATTGTTGGTGCTGGAGGAGCTACGGGTTCTCTGGATGCCTCTAATATCTTTAAACCAGCTCTGGCTAGGGGAGAACTACAATGTATCGGCGCATCTACCCTGGACGAATACAGACAATACATAGAGAAGGATGGTGCCCTGGACAGAAGATTTCAAAAAGTAATGGTAGATCCTCCTTCTGCAGAAGAAGCAATATCTATCCTGCACAATATCAAGTCCAAATACGAAGAATACCACAATGTCACTTATACTGACGATGCCATCAAAGCTTGCGTCAAACTCAGTGATCGATACATCACTGACCGGTTTTTGCCTGACAAAGCCATAGATGTTTTGGACGAAGTTGGTGCCAGAGTACATCTGAAAAACATACATGTTCCAAAACATATTGAGGAGATCGAGCAGAAAATAGAGTCTATCAAAGAACTCAAAAATAGTGCTGTCAAGAACCAACAATATGAGAAAGCGGCAGAATATCGGGATACTGAATCAAAACTTCAGGCCAAACTTGAAACTGCCAAAGAACAGTGGGATGAAGAATCTAAAACTAAAAAATATCCTGTCGATACTGATGACATTGCTGAGATTATAGCTATGATGACTGGTATTCCAGTCAAACGCGTAGCCCAAAGTGAAGGCAAACGACTCATCAATATGAATGAGGACATGCGCAAGGTGATTATTGGGCAGGATGAAGCCATCGAAAAAATCACTAAAGCTATTCAGCGTAACCGCGTAGGACTTAAAGATCCTAAAAAGCCAATAGGGACCTTTATATTTTTAGGCCCAACAGGTGTAGGCAAAACAGAATTAGCTAAAGCTTTGGCAAGATATTTATTTGACAACGATGATTCGCTCATCAGAATTGATATGAGCGAGTATATGGAGAAGTTTTCTGTAAGTAGACTGATTGGTGCTCCTCCAGGCTATGTAGGATACGAAGAGGGTGGCCAGCTTACTGAAAAGGTAAGGAGAAAACCCTATTCTGTGATTTTATTAGATGAAATAGAAAAAGCGCATCCTGATATTTACAATATATTACTACAGGTATTGGATGATGGGCAGTTGACAGACGGCCTGGGCAGAAAAATTGATTTTAAAAACTCCATGATCATCATGACTTCCAACATCGGAGTTCGCCAATTAAAAGATTTTGGCCAGGGAGTAGGTTTTGCTACTAAATCCAGAGTAGAATCAGCAGAGGCTGATACAAAATCTGTGATCCAAAATGCACTTAAAAAGACTTTTTCACCAGAATTTTTAAACCGGATCGACGATGTAGTCATCTTTAATAGCCTGGATGAAGAACAAATCTTCAAAATCATCGACCTTTCACTTTCAAGCCTCACTAGTAGACTTGGAAATATGAACTACGAATTGAAACTTTCAGAAGAAGCTAAAAAATTTGTTGCTGAAAAAGGATTTGATCCTCAATTTGGTGCCAGACCGCTCAACAGGGCCATTCAAAAGTATATAGAAGATCCATTAGCGGAATTTATACTGAATGAATCGCCGGAAGAAGGGTCCATTTTAGAAGCAATTTTAAATGATGATAAATCAGGCCTTAGAATCATGGTCAATAAAGTGGCTGAATCTTAAGTTACCCTGATTGTTAAAAATTTTTTAGTTTTGTTGTATTGTAAACACAAAAAATAGATTTTATAATTTAGCCTTCGTTGGCCAATAAATAGCACTTAATATTTAATTTAAAACAATAATTCTTGCAGGCAAAAACACCATTCAGGCCCAGATACCCAAATCAAAGAGGCCTCCCTTTCAAAAAAGACATTGGATTTAGGATCAATTTTGAAATTAAAGCTCCTGAAGTCAGGATAGTCGGCGACAATCTCCCCGAATTAGTCATTGAAGATGAACCACCGATCGAAACAGGTGTTTATCCGATAAGACAAGTGCTCAAATGGGCAGAAAAGCTAGGTTTGGATGTGGTTGAAATTTCTCCAAATGCCAATCCTCCTGTATGTAGAATCATCGATGTTAACAAATTTCTTTTCCAGAAAGAAAAAAAGGAAAAAGAACTTAAGGCCAAAGCTGTAAAAGCGGAAATAAAGGAGATTCGTTTTGGACCTAATACAGATGACCATGATTTTGATTTTAAATTAAATCATGCCAAAAACTTCCTCCAGGAAGGCTCTAAAGTAAGGGCCTATGTGTTTTTTAAAGGTCGTAGTGTGGTTTTTAAGGATCGTGGTGAATTATTATTATTAAAATTCATCAAAGAATTGGACGAATTGGCTGCGTGCGAATCACTTCCTAAATTGGAAGGAAAAAAAATGTTCATCTTACTATCACCAAGGAAAGGCGTCGTAAAGACTAAATCTTAATATTACTTTTTTTATAATACACATTCTATTGATTTAGATAGTATTATTTGAAATCACTGAAGATGGCCGCTGGCTGAATTTTTTTACCAATTGTTGGACTTAAACTCAGAATCCTACATTTCATCCCTTGTTCAAAAGTTTCTTTGTACTAGATGAATATTATTGTATCTTTGCCGCCACTTTTTAAATAAGTAGGAATTATGCCAAAAATGAAAACTCATTCCACTGCGAAGAAAAAATTTCGCATCACTGGATCAGGTAAAGTCAAGAGATTTCAAGCGAATACCTCTCACCGGTTAAGACAAAAGTCCAAAAGGGCCAAATTAGCCAATCGTGACATGGCTCTCGTGAGTCATGCAGATGAAAAAAGAGTACTTCGTATGTTGTGTCTTAGATAATTAAACAATTTTTTAAATCCGGCCCATCAGGAGCAAAGTATCTGACAAGATCCCTGGAAAGCTGAAAAACATCATCAAATGCCACGTTCGGTCAATCACGTAGCTTCACGAGCAAGAAGAAAAAAACTGCTCAAAGCCACCAAAGGATTTTGGGGCGCAAGGAGAAACATCCTCACTGCTGCCAAGCACACACTCGAAAGAGCCTGGAAGTATGCTTACAGAGATCGTAAAGCCAAAAAAAGAGCCTTTAGAGCGCTTTGGATCGCCAGGATCAATGCTGCAGCCAGGTTAGAAGGATTGTCCTACTCCAAATTGATTCATGCACTTTCACAGAAAGACATCACTTTAAACAGAAAGGTGTTAGCTGACCTTGCTATGAATCATCCGGAAGCTTTCAAAGCGGTAGTAGCGAAGATCAAGTAATCTACCTCTTCTTTTAGTTTTTGTATAAGAGCTATACTACCTTTCCTTACAGGATTGGTCTTTAAATGTCATTGGTCAATTACCTTATAATTACAGATTATCCATTCACCAGGATCCTCCAGATCGGCGATTCCATTGAGATATCGGATCATTTTGTAATCTTATTGACTTAAAATGTCACCTATTGACTGCCCTGCGCTTTTTTTTAATCGTCCAGCTATACTTTATAAATGTCCGGTTTATGTGACAACAATAATGGACCACCGGTAGTCATATGAAAATAATGACAAAAAAATAGAATGCCTCAAACCCTATAATTCCCCAGCCAGGTCTTTATTTTCTAATAGCTTCTACGGGATCCATTTTAGCGGCTTGGAGTGCAGGGATCAATCCTGCCAAAATCCCTATAAATACAGAGATCCCAACTCCCAGGGAGATGTTTTTGAGACTCAAAAACATGGTGTAGCCAAACACTGAAGACAAGATTTTTAAAATCACATATACCAGGCCTAGTCCTATCAATCCACCGAGTAAACACAAGATGATAGCTTCTATTAAAAACTCCAATAGTATAAAATATTGCCTGGCTCCAAGCGCTTTTTTTATACCTATAATATTGGTTCGTTCTTTTACACTAACGAACATGATATTAGCCACGCTAAACATGCCCACCAGGATGGCAAAAAAACCAATCACAATACCGACCAAATTAAGTACTCCAAAGAATTTATCCAGAATATTGGTCAAGATGGACATTTCATTTATGGAGAAATTAGCTTGCTCATATGGTTTGAGTTTTCTTTCAGATTTGAGCACAGAGGTCACTTCAGCCTTCAAATCTTCCAGGTCGGCACCTGATGCAGCTTTTACCATTAGATTGGTGCCAAAAAGTCTGTTATTTTTAACATTTACCAGCTTTTTGGCGGTATTGTAGCCTACCAGTACTCCTCGATCAAAGTCAGCCGGATTAATCAAATCCTTACCTGATTTTTTTATAACACCGATAACTTCCAGATGTCGATCTTTTACCTTTATTGTTTTTCCAATTGGATCCAATGTATTAAATAAATTAAGGGCAATCTCCGAGCCTATGACCACCTTATCTGCACCAGATTCAAATTCAAATGGTGTAAAAAATCGGCCATAGTCATATTCCATTTTATAGATTTCATTATAATCATAGCTGACCGCTAACACAAAGGCCCCATTAATACTACTAGACTTATATTTTAGATTGCTACTACCGATATACACTTGAATAGCCGCCAGGGAAGAATTTTGAACCCTGGCCTTTACAGCTTCTAATTCCTTATACGTAGCATTGGGTCTCCTTAAATATTTGAAATAGTTTTGGCTAGGGTCTTCATTCCACGGCATTTTGGTGATATAAAGCACATCATTGCCCAGTTTTTCAAAACTACCTTTAATATTATCCTCAAGTGAGTCTACCGCAGAAAGTACTGCAATTATACAAAATATACCAATTGTAATGCCTAATAGTGACAGGAAGGTCCTTAGCTTATTGGCGGTCAGCTGACCCAGGGACTGGACAATACCTTCGTATAAAAGTTTAAAAAACATGTCGATCTACAGATGAACTATAAATATACAATCCCAATACCCAATTAATTCAAACATTCGATCAATCATAGTTTTTAGACTTTAAATGACCACAAATATCTGATT
>Ga0138256_10002348_pt1 | contig 20273 bp, 18 predicted proteins | sample KNB2016incub_MG_FD_105486 | JGI IMG/M metagenome (GOLD analysis project Ga0138256, IMG submission 105486) | Active sludge microbial communities from wastewater in Klosterneuburg, Austria - KNB2014incub_MG | ecosystem: Engineered > WWTP > Activated sludge > Unclassified | place: Austria... | reverse complement strand
GGCGGGACGGCGCCCGCCGTGCTCCGCGCGCAGCGCCTCCAGGAGGCGCACCCCGTCGAGGCCGGGAGCCAGCACATCGACGATGACGATCGTGCGTTCGTTGAATGCTTTGCAATACAAATTGTCGCGGCCCGAGAAGCTGTGCACCATCACGTAACCTCGCTCGGGCACGCTGAAGCTGGCGAAGCGCTGATCGGTCAAGTCCATGGTCTGCGCACAGTTGCCGTTGGTAAACTCCTCCTCGCCGATGCGACTGCGGGGCCACAACTTCATTGCGACACTTTGTTCGCCACCGCCGCCGCCCGAGTTGCGTGAGGCGTCACCGCCACAAGCTGCGGCCGCGCATTCAAACCGTTTGGTCGCATTCGCTTCGCCTAGAGTTTGTTCGTAGCCGCGCAGGATCTCCAGCGGTGATCGCCCAGCTGGAAGCAGATACACCAGCCGTGTGCGCGCGCCTTCCAGCGTTTCGCCGGACTTGAAGTCAAACACGCGATTGTTCTTTTCATCACGCGCATCGGCATCAGCACTCTGCACCAGCGGGCCGGTCGCGAATGGATACTCGTCGTAGGCGCTGAACGTGCCACTCAACAACAAGCTGCCCTCATAACGAGGCAACCACGATAGATCTTTGACCGCCGCACCATCGCGCATGGGAATGCTGGCATCGGCAGATGCCGAATGCGTCCATGTCAGACAGACGCCCAGTAGTAAAAAGGTGATGAGTGTTCTCATGGCTTGGTCCTGCTCCTGATGATGTGGTGTACGCCCGGCGTTCCGATGTCGTTGGCGTGGCGGCCATTCGCAGATTGTCGCCGCGAGCGGCGCCATGCGCTAGGGCAGGCGGCGCAGCCAAGATTTCTGATTCAAGTGTTCTGAATCACGATGTTCGGGAAGCTGATCTTCTTGTTGCGGGCCTGTTGCGAGAGGCGGGCGGCGGTTTTTCGGGCGATGCTGCGGTAGCGGTTCGCGGCGTCGGAATCGGGCATGGCGACGACGGTGGGGGTGCCGCTGTCGGCCTGTTCGCGGATGTGGATGTCGAGCGGCAGGCTGCCGAGCACGGGTACGGCGTACTGTGCGGCCATGCGTGCGCCGCCGCCTTCGCCGAAGATATGTTCGGCATGACCGCAGTTCGAACACACATGGATCGCCATGTTCTCGACGATGCCGAGCACCGGCACATTGACCTTCTCGAACATCTTGAGCGCCTTCTTCGCATCCAGAAGCGCGATGTCTTGCGGTGTGGTGACGATCACCGCACCCGAAACCGGCACCTTCTGACAGAGCGAGAGATGGATGTCGCCAGTGCCGGGCGGTAAGTCGATGACGAGGTAATCGAGGTCGCGCCAGTGGGTGTCGGACAACAACTGCGTCAGCGCCTGCGTCACCATCGGGCCACGCCAGATCATTGGCGTGTCTTCGTCGATCAGCAGTCCGATCGACATCACCTGCACGCCATGCGCGATCTTGGCCTCAATGGTCTTGCCATCGGTGGAATCCGGCTTGCCGGAGACGCCCATCATGCGCGGCTGACTCGGCCCGTAAATATCGGCATCAAGGATGCCGACCTTGGCCCCTTCGGCCTGCAATGCGAGCGCGAGATTCGCGGCGGTCGTGGATTTGCCGACGCCACCCTTGCCGGATGCCACTGCAATGATGTTTCTGATGTTCGGCAATGGCGTCAGGTCATTTTGCACCTTGTGCGAAAACACGCGTGCTGACACCGACACTGTCGCCAGCGCAATCGCGGCATCGGCTTCAAGCGTTCGCTTCACCTGCGCGCCCAACTCCGCGAGCCAAGACGCCGCCGGATACGGCACGACCAGATCGACGACAACGCGATCGCCATCTGCTCCGACCGCCTTGACGATGCCGGACTCGACCAGATTCTGGCCGGTGTGTGGATCAATGATCGTGGCGAGCAAGGTTTCGGCGCTGGACTTCAGGTTTGACATGATCGCTACCTTGAATCGGATCGCCGAGTTTAGTGGCTGGGGCGCGGCATGGCATCATGTCGGTTCAGAACGCCCCATTACCTGGCGCCGCGCGCCACCTTTTCCCCGGCGGGAACAGGAATTAGCGAGAACCCCATGTCGTTGCATCAAACTTTGCTTGTCACCACCGCCCTGCCGTATGCCAACGGACCGCTGCACATCGGCCATTTGGTCGGTTACATCCAGGCCGACATCTGGGTGCGGGCACGACGCATGTTCGGCGATACCGCTTATTTCGTCTGCGCCGACGACGCCCATGGCACACCGATCATGCTCGCTGCCGAAAAAGCAGGACTAGCGCCGGAAGTCTTCATCAAAGGCATTCAAGAAGGCCACGAGCGCGACTTCAAGGCGTTCGAAGTCGCGTTCGACCATTACCACTCGACGCATTCCGACGAGAACCGCCAGATCGCGACGGCGATGTACCTGAAGCTGCGCGAGGGCGGCTACATCAGCAAGCGCACGATCGAACAACTTTACGATCCGGTGAAGGAGATGTTCCTCCCGGACCGCTATGTCAAAGGTGAATGTCCGAAATGCGGCACCACCGACCAGTACGGCGACAACTGCGAACACTGTGCCGCGACCTACGCAGCCACTGATCTGAAGCATCCGCGTTCGGTGATGTCCGGCGCGACGCCGGTACTGCGCGAGTCCGAACACTACTTCTTCGAACTGCAGAAGTTCGAAGGCCTGCTGCGCGACTGGTTCAAGAACGACGTCGCTCACAGTTCGGTCAAGGCCAAGCTCGGTGAGTGGCTGGATGGCGGCCTGCGCGAATGGGACATCTCGCGCGATGCGCCCTACTTCGGCTTCCCGATCCCAGATGCGCCCGGAAAGTTTTTCTACGTCTGGCTTGATGCGCCGATCGGCTACCTCGCCAGTTTCAAGGCCTATTGCGACCAGCACGGTTTGGTCTACGACGGCTTTCTCGCGCCGGACACGAAGACCGAAATGCACCATTTCATCGGCAAGGACATCATCAATTTCCACGGTCTGTTCTGGCCAGCGATGCTGCACGGTTCCGGACAACGCACACCGACGCGTTTGCACGTCAACGGCTATCTCACTGTCAACGGCGCGAAGATGTCGAAGTCGCGCGGCACCTTCATTCTGGCGCGCACCTATCTCGACCATCTGAATCCGGAATACCTGCGCTATTACTTCGCTGGCAAGACTGGCGCCGGCGTCGAAGATCTCGATCTCAACCTCGACGACTTCGCGGCACGCGTGAATTCGGACCTCGTCGGGAAGTTCGTCAACATCGCCAGTCGTTGCGCCGGATTCATCAGCACGCGCTTCAACGGCCGACTCGCGGCAGACCTGCCCGATGAAGCGATGTTGCAACGCTTCAACGCAGCGCGTCCGGAGATCGAAGCGGCGTATCGCGCACGCGATCTCGGTCGCGTGCTGCGCACGGTGATGTCGCTCGCCGACGAAGCCAACAAGTACATCGACGAAAAAAAGCCCTGGGTCATCGCCAAGCAAGACGGCGCCGATGCCGAACTGCAGGCGGTGTGCACGCAGGGGCTCAACCTATTCCGAGTAATGGCCGGTTACCTCAAGCCGGTCATCCCGAGCACGGTCGCGAAGGCCGAAGCGTTCCTCGGCGACTGCATCACGCATATCGACCAGATTGCGCAGCCACTGCTCGGTCGCGCGATCAATCCGTTCCAGCCACTCATGACGCGCGTCGATGCGAAGGCGATCGAGGCGATGGTCGAAGCAAGCAAGGACACACTGACAGAAGCGCCAACAGCGGCGGCCGCGAAGGGCGTCGTAAAAAAGCCGGAAGTAGTGGCGCCGGTGGGCACGATCGCGATTGACGATTTCACCAAGGTCGACCTACGCATCGTTCGGATCATCGCGGCGGAAACGGTTCCTGAAGCAGACAAGCTGCTGCGTCTCAAGCTCGATCTCGGCAGCGAACAGCGTCAGGTCTTCGCCGGCATCAAGTCGGCTTATGACCCGGCTACCTTGGTCGGTCGCTTGACCGTGATGGTTGCGAATTTGGCCCCGCGCAAGATGAAGTTCGGCATGAGCGAAGGCATGGTGCTTGCGGCCTCGGATGAACGTGGCGGGCCGTTCCTGCTCAGCCCGGACAGCGGTGCCGAGCCAGGCATGAAGGTAAAGTAGGTGCGACCATCGGGCCGCGATACGTTTCGTTGCATCGCGGTCTGACGACGCATGATCTCGGGGCGCTTGCGTTGCGGACGTGCAGGACGCACCATCCGCCCATGTCCACCACCAAGACCATTGCTGCCGTCGGCGTCTCCGAGGAGACCACCGCGTTCCTGCGTTTGTTATTGCGCAAAATCTCCGCGAAATCGGAAACAAAATGGACGTGGGGCAACGAGAACGTTGCCGACCTGGTCATCATCGATCCCAATTCGCTGATCGGTGAAGCAGCGCGGATCAATGCCGAATCTTCGGGCGTGCACTATGCCGTCATAATTGAAGCCGACCAAGTCGCCGATGATCCGTTGGTGCTGCGGCATCCACTGGACGCCGAACAATTGGCCAAAGTCGCCGCGGTGGCGGCCATGCCACGGCAGACCAGTGCCGGCATTACCCACGTCGATGAGAACTTCTACGAACAGCAGGCACCGGCAGCGGTCGAACCAGCAATGCAACAATCGCGCACCGACGCGTTTGCCGAGCGGATGCAACAAGCGAAGGCAGCGCTGCTCGGTGTCGGCGCGGCCGATAGCCTTGAAGTCATCATCAAGCGCGAGAAAGAACAGCTAGCGCAACCGGATTTCCGTCAATTCAAATTGGATGATGCGACCGTCGATGGTATTGGCGTCGCGTCTGCCGGCGCCAGCAATCGACGCGCTGAGAACAAGGCCGTCGATCGTACCGGTGGATTGCAAGCTGGTATCGGCGACGCTCGCGACGGCGCACTATCAACGAATTCGCCGCTGATCGGTGGGCCGAACGAACGCGACGAAGGCGAACTGCCGTTCTACTTCGACGCCACTATCCTTGGCGGTCCGTCGCAGATCCAAATGCCGCAAGCACCAGCGCTAACCCTTGATCCCAAGAATGAGGTATTCCACGCCGATGCCAGTCTGTCCGCGCTGGAGCCGTATTGTCGCGGCAAACTGCAACGCTCAGCTTGGAAAAAGCTGACCACATCCGACCTGAATCAAGCACGGACGACTGCACCTTCAAGACCGTATTGGCATCTGAATTGGCTATACGCATTGACTCAGTCGAACGGCCGACTGGCCTCGCACTTCGATCCGGGCGGTACCTATCGGCTCAAGGAACAAGTCTTCATTGAACCCGGCTATCGCTCACACGGTGTCATCGCGATGGTCATGGACCATCCGCTGCGTCTGAACGAGATTTCGGCGATGGCCAAAGTGCGCATGGAAGCAGTGTTCGACCTGGTGAATGCGTATGACGCCGTGGGTCGCATCGAGTGGACGCCACGTCCGCGCATGAATACGCAGCCAACGATCGATGAAAAGCAGAAAGGCCTGCTGCACAAGCTGAGATGGCCGTTCGGTAAAAACTGATTCACTACTGACTCGCGCCGCGCGCACTTCAGCCACGGAAAGCGCCCGAAGGCCACTGGTATCATCGCCGCCTATTTTTTCAGCGGAATGCCTCATGGCCGCAGCACCCACTGGATTGACTTATCGCGATGCGGGCGTCGACATCGATGCCGGCAATGAAGTTGTCGAACGCATCAAACCACTGGTCGCGCGCACCTTCCGCAAGGAAGTGATGGGCGGACTGGGTGGCTTCGGCGCGTTATTCAATCTCAGCGGCAAGTATCGCGAACCGGTGCTCGTTTCCGGGACTGACGGCGTCGGCACCAAGCTCAAGCTGGCCCAGCAACTCGGGCGCCACGACACGATCGGCATCGACTTGGTCGCAATGTGTGTGAACGACGTACTGGTACAGGGCGCCGAACCACTTTTTTTCCTCGACTATTTCGCGACCGGCAAGCTCGATGTCGCGACTGCGGTGGCGGTCATCGGTGGCATTGCTCGCGGCTGCGAACTGGCAGGCTGTGCATTGATCGGTGGCGAAACTGCCGAGATGCCGGACATGTACGCACCGGGCGAATACGATCTGGCCGGTTTCACCGTTGGTGCGGTAGAGCAGTCGCAGTTAATCGATGGCAAGAAGGTCCGCGCCGGTGACATCATTCTCGGTGTTGCTGCCAGCGGCCCACATTCGAATGGCTATTCGTTGATCCGACGCATCCTCAGCCATGTCGACGCGAAACTTGACGACAACATCGGTGCGGTATCGCTGGCGGACGCGCTGATGGCGCCGACCACGCTGTACGTCAAGCCGATGCTCGACGTTCTCGGTCAGATCGACGTACACGCGATGGCACACATCACCGGTGGTGGCATCACTGAAAACATCATCCGCGTCGTGCCGGACGGTTTGAGTCTCGCCATCGATGCCAGCGCCATCGTGCTGCCGCCGGTGTTCGATTGGTTGAAACGTTCCGGAAGCGTCGCCAACGCAGAGATGTGGCGCACGTTCAATTGCGGTATCGGCTTTACCCTGCTGCTCGACCAGGGCGATGTCGCGATGGCGAAGCGCCTGCTCACCGGTCACGGACTGGCGACGCGCGAGATCGGTCAGGTCGTCGCGGGTAGCGACGGCGAACGCGTCCGCATTGGCTGATGTTGCGCATCGCGGTCCTCGCGTCGGGGCGCGGCAGCAATCTGCTGGCAATGATCGATGCGATCCAGCGCGGTGAACTCGGTGCCTGCATCGTCGGCGTATTCAGCGACAAAGCGGCCTCCGGTGCGCTCGCGCATGCTCGTGCCGCCGGAATTCATGCGGTACACGTTGACCCGAAGACCTGCTCGACACGCGCCGATTTCGACTGCGCCTTGTTCAGGGCTGTCGACGACTGCATGCCCGACTTGATTGTCTGCGCCGGATTCATGCGTATCTTGTCGCCGGAAGTGGTCGCAGCGCGGGTGGCCCGTATCATCAACATCCACCCGTCGCTGCTGCCGAACTATCCTGGGCTGCACACGCACCAACGGGCGATCGCGGCCGGTGATATCGAGCATGGCGCCAGCGTGCATGTGGTGATTCCAGCACTCGATGCCGGTCCGGTCATCGCGCAAACCCACCTGATGATCGCTGCCAACGACACCGCTGAATCGCTGGCCGCACGACTGTTGCCACAAGAGCACCGCCTGCTGCTGCAAGTGCTGCGCTGGTTTGCCGAAGGCCGTCTGCGTTTCGATGCCGACCACATCCACTTTGATGAGCACGAACTGACTGCACCGCTGCGTGTCGATTGAACCTTGGCGTTTGCCTGCGACTCAGAATCGTTCGCGTACGCTCTGCGCTTGTTCTGGAGTCACCTTGATGATTCGTGTACTTGCTTCACTCGTGCTGATGTTCGCGACCGGTTCCGCAGCGGCACAGGATGCTCCGATCCGGCCCTTCCATAGCGACTATTCGTTGATCCGCAACGGCAAAACGATTGGTCGGGCGAGTATCGCGCTGATCATGGGCAAAGACGGTTGGCAATTCACCACGCGTTCCGAAGGCACCGAAGGCTTGGCCGGCTTCGCCGGTGCGAGCATTGATGAGAACAGCACCTTTCAATGGCAAGACGGTTACCCGGAAACGATGCACTACCGATATTTCCAGAAAGTGGCATGGAAAAAGAAGAACCGCAGCATCGATATCGATCGCGCAGCGAAAAGTATCAGCGCCGGCGACGATGACGGCTCGGTCGCGCTCGACTACGCACCCGCGACAGTTGATCGCAACTTGGTCGTGCTCGCACTCGCTGCTGACCTGAAGGCAAAACGTGACACGCTCGAATACCGCGTCGCCGACAAACGCGAGATCAGCACACAGCGATATCGGATCGCCGGCAACAACACCATCGCTACTGCACGCGGGCGCTTCCACTGCATCCGACTCGAACGCATTCGCGAGAAAGCCGGGCGCACCACCACGATCTGGATCGCGCCGGCACTCGGCTACACGCCGGTAAGCATCATTCAAAAAGAACCGGACGGCGAAACTCTGGAAATGCTGTTGCGCTGATCAGGCACGGATGACGCGATTTCGTCCGGCAGCCTTCGCCTTATAAAGCGCTTTGTCGGCGGCGCTGATCACATCTTTCGGCGTCTTGCACTTTTCTGAGCGGTCGGCGACGCCAAAGCTGGCGGTGACTTTCACATCCTTGGGCTTGCCAGGCTTGCCATCACGGCCGATCGGGCGAATGCGGATGGCGTGTGCCTCGATTGCAACGCGCACCGCTTCGAGCAGATCGTCGGCGCGTTCAACGGCGCCATCTTCGAAGACGATGCAGAACTCCTCGCCGCCGTACCGATACGGTGCTGCGCCGGCGTGGCGCCGCAGGCGCGCGGCTACCTCACGCAGCACGATATCGCCGGCGGCGTGCCCATGGGTATCGTTGAATGATTTGAAATGATCGATGTCGACCATCGCAATGGCATAGATACCCGACAAACGCTCCATCGCTTCGTCGAGTGCACGTCGGTTGCGCAAGCCCGAGAGCGCGTCCACGAAGGCCATTCGGTAGGCGCCGTAGAGCAGACCGAGGACGATCAAGAACCCGCACACGGTCAGCGCGAACAAACTGCGCTCAACATCGTGCAGCAACGCCAGCGCACAGCCAAATGCGAGCAACGCAAGGCTCGCCGTCAGTTCGGCCACGGTACCGCGCACAATCCAGCGCAACAGACACACCACGGCCGCTAGCAACACCATCGCCATCGCACCGCGCCCGGCATCTGTTCCCGGCCACAGCGCGATCAAAAATTCGTCCAGCGCCGTGACTACATGCGCTGGTGCATGCAAGGTCATCAGCAATGCGAACGCGAACAGCAACAGCCAGGCGGCGTTGCGCCGAGTGCGCCAACGCGCCTCCGGCATCACGGCGGCGATCAGCAACAGCACCGGCGCAAACGCGAACATCGCCTGCAATGCGCGTGCATCACCGTCGATGCGCGCGGCGACCGCAGCCGCCAGCACCGTTGCGAGCAGCAGCAACCGATGCCGCGCGAATCCAATCGCGAGCACGAACGAGAGCGCGGCCAGCGCTGCGGCAGACCAAGAAAGCATCATCATGGATAGCCGGAAATTATCATGGGCAGTGGCGGCAGCAACATCGATCCGTTCGCCGATTGCTACCATCGCACTCCCACTTCTGCCGGGTTCGCTGCATGCGCCCTACCGCGCTTTGCTTGCTCTTGCCGCTGCTGCTCGCCGCCTGTCAGCACGATCAGACAACGATCGCGCTCGGCACGTTGGAATGGGACCGGGTCGAACTGGTGTCGGTGGCCGCCGAACCGATCACCGCGATTTCGGTACACGAAGGCGAACAAGTCATTGCCGGTGCGTTGATCCTTGAGCAACGCGGCGATCGCGCTGAAGCCGAACTCGCCGTCGCGGCCGCCGATCTCGACCGCGTTCGCGAACAGTTGGCGGAACAGCGAGCGGGTGCGCGTCCGGAACAGAAGCGCGAAGTCGCAGCCCGCAGCGACCGGGCGCGTGCTGCGCTGAAGCTGGCCGAAGACGAGCTTCAACGCGGATTGAGCCTGAAGGCGCGCGGGCTGATCAGCGCCGCCGAACTCGATCGATTGTCGGCAACCGCTGAATTGGCGCGCAGCGAACTCGCGGCCGCGCGCGCCAGTCAGGACTTGGTGTTGGCCGGCACGCGTACCGAGACACTCGCGCAGACCCGAGCCGCAGTGGCGGCGGCAGAACATCGTCTCGCCGGATTGCAGATCACGCGCGGGCGCTTGCGCCATGTCGCGCCGGTGGCGGCGCGGATCGAAACGCTGCCACTGGAGATCGGCGACACACCCGTTGTCGGCGCGACCATCGCGACCTTGTTGATTGGTGCACAGCCGTATGCGCGGGTCTACCTATCGCCGGCGCAACGCGCTGCAACCAAGATTGGCAGTCGCTTCTCAGTCGCGATTACTGGCCACGACGGCGCACTGATGGCGCGCGTACGCATGCTCGCCGCGCAGTCGAGCTTCACGCCCTACTACGCATTGACCGGCAACGACGCCAATCGCCTCGCCTTTCTCGCTGAACTCGAATTCGATGCGGGTGCAGCCAGCGAACTTGCTGCTGGCCTGCCGCTGCAGGCCACACCAAAACCATGAGCGACGATGTCGCGATCCAGGCGCGTGGCTTGACGCGACGTTTCGGCGCGCTGACCGCGGTTGATCGTATCGACCTGACCATTCCGCGCGGCTCTGTGTATGGCTTTCTCGGTCCGAACGGCTCGGGCAAGTCGACCACGATCCGCATGCTTTGCGGCTTGTTGACGCCAACCGCCGGCGACATCCACGTACTCGGTTTATCGATCCCGCGCGAAGCCGAAGCGCTGAAGCGGCGCATCGGCTACATGACGCAGAAGTTTTCGCTGTACGACGATCTGAGTGTGATCGAGAACCTACGCTTTCTCGCTGCCGTGCATGACCTCGCGCGCGAGCGCGCATCAGATCGCATCGATCTTGCGTTGCGGCGTTATCACTTGCGCGACCGCACGTCACAACTCGCTGGCACGCTCAGCGGTGGCCAGAAGCAACGCCTTGCACTCGCCGGTGCGACTCTGCACGCTCCCGAACTGCTACTGCTCGATGAGCCGACCAGCCAAGTCGATCCACAGTCACGGCGTGAGTTCTGGGAGTCACTGTTCGATCTCGCCGACGCCGGCACCACCTTGCTGGTCTCGACGCACTACATGGACGAGGCCGAACGCTGCCATCGGCTCGCGATTCTCGACGAAGGTCGTCTGGTCGCCGACGCGACTCCTGCAGCCCTGATCGCAAATCTGCCAAACCGTGTGTTGCGCGCGATCACCAGTCACCCACGCGCTGCACAACGCGTACTTGTCGGCCTTCCCGGTGTCGAAGGCGTCGCCCAACTCGGCACCACGCTGCGTGTGTTGGTGCAGCGCGATCTGCCAGATTCACAGCTGATCGACGCGCTGCAAACCATCGACGCCAGCATCCGCTTCGAGCCACTTGGCGCCAATCTCGAAGATGTTTTCGTCGCTGCCACTCGCGCCAAGGCGACACAACGATGAATTGGCAGCGACTACTCGCGATCATCATCAAAGAACTCAAGCAGTTGCGCCGCGACCGCCTGACCGCGGCAATGATCCTCGGCATTCCGACGATCCAACTGCTGCTGTTCGGCTTCGCGATCAACATGGACGTGCGCCACTTGTCGACCGCCGTGGTCGATGAAGCCGGCACCCACGCCAGCCGCCAAATTATCGCGACCTTGATCCACAGCCAGGTCGCGGAGGTGCGCGCGGTATTGCCGGAATCCGGCGCCGCCGACGCAATGATGCGTGCCGGCGAGATCAGCCTGATCCTGATCATTCCGCATGATCTCGAACGTCGGCTGGCGGCGCGCGACCGCGAGGCCTTGCAGTTGATCGTCGATGCCAGCGACCCGACGATCCAGGCCGCTGCACGGCAACTGATCGCCATGCCATTGCCTGGGATCACCTCGACACGTGCGTCAGTGTTCGCCGTACTGAACCGTTACAACCCGGAACGACGTTCCGCGATTAACACCGTACCGGGGCTGATCGGCGTGATTCTGACCATGACGATGACGTTGTTCACCGCCGTTGCCATCGTCCGCGAACGCGAGCGCGGCAACATCGAGATGCTGATCGCGACGCCGGTCAGCAGTTTTGAACTGATACTCGGCAAGGTGCTGCCTTTCGTACTGATCGGCGTTGTCCAGGTGACGGTGGTGCTGAGCCTCGGCGTGCTGATCTTCGGCGTACCGATTCGCGGCGAGTTGTGGGCGGTCTATGTTTCGGCGCTGACCTACATTTTCGCGGCGCTCAGTCTTGGCGTCTTCCTGTCGACGTTCGCGAGCACGCAGTTCCAGGCCATGCAGATGGCGTTTTTCACGTTCCTGCCGCAGATCTTGCTGTCCGGGTTCATGTTTCCGTTCGCGGGAATGCCCAAGGCTGCCCAATGGATCGCGGAAGTTCTGCCACTGACGCACTTTATCCGGCTGATTCGCGGCATCTTGTTGCGCGCCGCCGAACTTTCAGAACTGCAGCAGGAGATCTGGATACTGCTCGGCTTCACCGCATTGATGCTGTCGCTGGCCACGCTGCGCTTCCGCAAGCGGCTGGATTGACGCCGCATTGCTACAATCCACACCATGAATATCTTGTTGAACGGCATCGCTCAGGAACTGCGCGACGGCGCCGTAGTCGCTGAATTGCTGATGGTCGCCGGACTCGCCGAGAAGCGCGTCGCGGTGGAAGTGAACCTGGACATCGTCCCGCGCTCGCGGCATGCCACGCATGTGCTGTGTGCGGGTGATCGCGTCGAGATCGTGCATGCGATCGGCGGCGGCTGAGGAGCAAGCATGAACACGACATATCCGCACGATGATGGTTTCGTCATCGCTGGCCGAAGCTACCGCTCGCGCCTGTTGACCGGTACTGGCAAATTCAAGGATCTCGAAGAGACGCGCTTGGCCACCGAAGCCGCCGGCGCAGAGATCGTCACGGTCGCGATCCGGCGCAGCAACATCGGCCAGAACCCGGGCGAACCCAACTTGCTCGACGTGCTGCCGCCGTCGCGCTTCACGATCCTGCCGAACACCGCCGGCTGTTACAACGCCGAAGATGCCGTGCGCACCTGCCGGCTCGCACGCGAACTGCTTGATGGCCGCACACTGGTCAAGCTCGAAGTGCTGGCCGACCCGAAGACGCTGTTTCCGGACATCATCGAAACCATCAAGGCCACTGAAGTGCTGGTGCGCGAAGGCTTCGACGTGATGGTGTACACGAATGATGATCCGATCATCGCGAAGAAGCTGGAACAGATGGGCTGCGTCGCGGTAATGCCGCTGGCGGCGCCGATCGGCTCCGGGCTCGGCATTCGTAACCCTTACAACATCCTCACGATCGTCGAGAACGCCAAGGTACCGATCTTGGTCGATGCCGGAGTCGGCACAGCATCGGATGCGGCGATTGCGATGGAACTCGGTTGCGATGGCGTGTTGATGAATACCGCGATCGCCGGCGCGAAATACCCAGTATTGATGGCCAGCGCCATGCGCAAGGCGATCGAAGCCGGTCGTGAAGCATTTCTCGCCGGGCGTATTCCACGCAAACGCTTTGCCTCGGCATCCAGCCCGATCGATGGGCACTTCCTCTGATGACCGATACGACGCACGCACCACCGCGCCGAGAGATCAAGAGCTATGTCAAACGCATCGGCCGAATGACCGAAGGACAAAAGCGCGCCATCGACGATCTCTGGTCACGCTACGGCATCGACTACCACACATCGCCGTGCGATCTCACCACGCTATTCGGCAATGCCCACCCAGTGGTGCTCGAAATCGGATTCGGCAATGGCGAAGCCCTGTTCGCCGCCGCGACAAGTGATCCGGCGCGCAACTATCTCGGTATCGAAGTTCACGAACCAGGGGTCGGGCGATTGCTCAAGCAGGCGGTTGATGCCGGCTTGAGCAACCTGCGCGTGTCGAAGCACGATGCCGTCGATGTGTTACGTGATCAGATCACGCCAGGGGCGCTGGCCGAACTGCGCTTGTACTTCCCCGATCCGTGGCACAAGAAACGTCACCACAAGCGTCGCATCGTGCAGCCGGAATTCGTCGAATTGGTGGCTTCGCGGCTTGCGTCTGGCGGATTGTTTCATTTGGCGACGGACTGGGAAGCTTATGCCGAGCACATGTTCGACGTGCTCGATGCCAGCGCATCGTTCGACAACGAACTCGGCCCGCGGAAAAGCGCACCACGCCCGGACTGGCGCATTGAGACCCATTTCCAGAAGCGTGGTGAACGCCTCGGGCACGGCGTGTGGGATTTGCTCTACCGCAACCATTGAAGCAGTGACATTTCGCTGACTCAGACGGTGAATGCGGTTCCGGCATGACGCTGCACGAAGCTACACTCGGACATTCCTTCGACTCCGCCGCCCACAAGGACCATGCTCAGCGGCCTGACCCTCTCCGGTGAAATGCTGCTCGTGCTTGGGCTGACCACATTCACGTTGGTCATGTTCACGCTGGAGTGGGTGCGTGCCGATGTCGTGGCATTGCTGGTGCTGGTCGCACTCGGTATCTCCGGCATCGTGCCGACCGACCAGTTGTTCGACGGCTTCGCCGGCAATGCTGTCATCGCGATCATGGCGACGATGATCCTTGGTGCCGGCCTCGACCGCACTGGTGTGCTGACCACTGCGGCATCGCACATTCTGCGTCTATCCAACGGTGACGAACGGCGCTTGCTGCTGGTGCTGTGCGGCATCACCGGCGTGACCTCGGCAGTGATGCAGAATGTGGCGGTCACGGCGCTGTTCCTGCCGGTCGTCGCGCGCATCAGCTCTCGCACTGGTTTGCCACTGTCGCGCCTGCTGCTGCCGATGGCTTGCTGCATCATTCTTGGCGGCACGTTGACGATGGTTGGCAACTCACCGCAGATCCTGCTCAATGACTTGGTGCTGGCGGTGAACCGCAACCTGCCCTCCGGCGCCGACACCATCGAAACCTTTTCGATGTTCAGCGTCGCACCGATCGGCCTGGCGCTCCTGCTCTCTGGCCTCGCCTACTTCCAGTGGTTCTGGCCAAAATTGATGCCGAGCCGCGACGATGAACGTCAAGTCGTCACACCCGGCGCGACCGCCAGCTACTTCGAGAGCACCTACGGCATCGAAGGTGAGGTTGTCGAGTTGATGGTACCCGCGGAAAGCGCACTCATCGGCCTGTCGATCGCGGAAGTGGAAGCGCTGGCCAACACACCGCTGATCCTCGCGATCAAGGTCGGCGAAGAAGCGCGCCTGGCTCCGCCTGCTGACCAGATGCTTTGGGCGAATACCATTCTCGGCGTGCTCGGACCACGCGAACGCATTCACGACTGGGCACAGCAACAGGGTCTGCGGGTATTGCCGAAGACGCGTAATTTCGGCGCCATGTTCAACCCGACCCGCGCCGGCATTGCCGAGGCGGTGGTGCCGCCGAATTCACGCTTCATCGGCCAGCGCGTCGGTGATCTGCGTCTGCGCAAACGCTTCGGCATTTCCGTGCTGGCGGTGAATCGCGGCGACAAAATCTGGCGCGACGAGATTCGCGGACGCTTGCTCCGCCAAGGCGACACCCTTGTGACCCATGGTGCTTGGCGGGATCTTGCACACGCAGCGGAAGACCACGATTTCGTTGTCGTCACCGACTACCCCAAGGATGAGGAGCGGCCACATCGCCTGAACCACGCCATCGCGTTCTTCGCGCTGTCGATGGTGCTGGCCTTGCTCTCCGACTTGCCCCTGCCGGTGGCCTTGCTCTCGGGCGCGGTTGGCATGCTGCTTACCGGCGTGCTGAACATGGACGAGGCCTATCGCGCAATCAACTGGAAGACCATCTTCATCATAGCCTCGTTGATTCCACTCGGCTGGGCGATGGACTCAACTGGCGCCGCGGCGTGGATCGCACAAGAGATCCTTCACGTGCTCGGCGATGTTCCGGCGTGGGCGCTGCAATTAGCACTGGTCGTGTTAACCAGCCTGTTTGCACAAGTGATGTCGAATGTCGGTGCGACCGTAGTGATGGTGCCGATGGCCATCAATATTGCATTGGCCGCGAATCTGAATCCGACACCGTTTGCGCTGCTGGTCACGCTTGCTGCCTCGAATAACTTCACCAGCACCACTAACCCGGTGATCTCGTTGGTCGCTAGTCCGGCCAGTTATCGGAAGCAGGATCTGGTCCGAGCGGGTGCACCGTTGAGTGCAATTTATGCGATCGTCACGCTGATCATGGTCAACCTGATTTACTGAGCCAGCACCACGGCATCACCGTCGATGTTCAGCGCGACCGGGACCAACCCATTGCCCATGCACGGCCCTGATGTACAAAAGCCGCTGTCGAGCTTGAACATCGCACCATGCGCGGCGCAGACCAGATGCCCCTTGTCGACGATAAAGCGGCCCGGGGCCCAATCGAGCCGTCGACCCGCATGCGGACATTCGTTGTGATAACCGAGCACGCGTTCGCCGACCCGTACGAGAATGACGTCGAAACCCCCGGTACTGGAGGGCAAACGCGCGGCGACGGCGCCGCCGTCGGGGATGTCGGCCAATGCAATCCGACGAACGGCATCGATGTCGTCACCCGACGTGAAGCTGTCGTTCATGTGCTTGCGACTCCTTTGCTGCATGCTAGGCGCACTTGTCGAGAATGATGCCATGTCCATGCTGTCTGCCCTGCTCCGCCCCGTGTTTGCCGCGCTGAAGGTGCTGTTGATCGGCGCCATCGCACTCGGCGCACTGGCGTTCGGCACAATGGTGGCCTTCGCGATCTTTATCGGTGTGTCGCTGGCGCGATTGCTGCGCGGTCGCGATGACCCGGCGCCTGGCCCTGCGAGTGAACGCGTTTTCGATGCCGAGTATGAAGTCGTGCGTCGTCCCGGCAGTGGCGTGCTGACGCCAACCCGACGCGACCACAACTGATCGTCGGCGATAGTTGCCGCCGAATCGCCCGGATTCCTGCCTGATCGCCGCCGCTGCAGCCGCTATCGTCCGCGACTGCACCTAGCCGGGTAATACCTCGATGTCGATCCCGCTGACCGACGCTCATGCAGTCGATACCGCACGCCGTGAGCGCTGGTTGATCCTCGCCGCGCTGCTCTCGCTTTACATCGTCTGGGGTTCGACCTATCTCGCGATCAAGTGGGCGCTGGTCGGTTTTTCACCATTCGCCATGGCGGCCATCCGCTTCGCGGCTGCGGGCGGCATGTTCTACGCCTGGTTGCGTTGGCGCGGCACGGCTGCGCCAACGCGCGCGCAGTGGAAAAACATGTTGGTCATGGGCAGCCTGCTGCTCGGTATCGGCAATGGCGGCGTCTGCTATGCCGAGCAGTATGTCGGTTCCGGGCTGACTGCCGTCGCCATCGCCAGCATGCCGCTGTGGGCGGCGATGTTCGGTGCGATGTACGGTCGCTGGCCGACGCGCCGCGAGAGTGTCGGCCTTGCGATTGGTTTCGTCGGCGTGATTCTGCTCAATCTGGGCGGTGACTTGGCGGCGAACCCGCTCGGCGCGATCGCCTTGCTGATCTCGCCGGTGGCTTGGGCCTTCGGTTCGGTATGGAGCCGTGGCCGCGATCTGCCGGCGCCGATGATGAGTACCGCCGCACAGATGTTGATCGCGGCACCGGTGCTGGCGCTGATGACCGTCATCCACGGCGACGGCTGGATTCGTCCCGGTATCGATGCGATGGCGGTGGGCGCGCTGGTCTATTTGGCGGTCTTCGGATCGATTATTGGTTTCGGCGCCTACGTCTACCTGCTCGACAAGGTGCGCCCGGCGATCGCGACCAGTTACGCCTACGTCAATCCGCCGATCGCGGTACTTTTTGGCGTAATGCTCGGCGGCGAATTCCTGCATCGCCTCGACCTGATCGCCATGGCCATCATCCTCGCCGGCGTCGTGCTGATTACCTGGAAGCGCTGATACCGGCGAACTGCTGGCGTGCCGTAATCACGCGCAGTGCGCCGTCGACGGATGTCGACCAACACTTTCCTTGGCAGGGTTTGCGATGCGAATCAGAGATCGCCCAGCCCTTCCGCCTTGCCTTCCGGGCCGACTTCAAGCAAACGCAGGGTGTTGGTGGCGCCTTGGTTTTCCATGCTGTCACCGCTGGTGATCATCACGCGATCGCCTTCGTGCAGATGACCGAGCGCGTGCAAGCGACGAATCGCTTCGCGCGCCGCTTCGCGTGGCGGCAGGCCACGGGTATCGAAATCAATCGGAAAAACGTCGCGCATCATCGCCATGCGCCGGCGCGTGCCAGAATGCCGCGATAGCGCGAAGATCGGCACTTCCGAGCGGAAACGCGATAGATAGCGCGCGGTGCCGCCGGACTCGGTGAGCGCGATGATGGCGCGCACCTTGATGTGTTCAGCCAGAAACATCGCCGACATCGCGACCGCCTGATCTACCCGCGCGAGGTTGCGCGGCGCGGCCTCGAAGTCGGTGTCCATCTCGAATTGGCGCTCGGCACCGAGGCAGATACGCACCATCGCTTCGACTGCCTTGGTTGGGTAATTTCCGGCCGCCGTTTCCTGTGACAACATCACCGCGTCGGAGCCGTCGATCACCGCATTGGCGACGTCGAGCACTTCCGCGCGCGTCGGAATCGGCGACTCGACCATCGACTGCAGCATCTGCGTCGCGGTGATCACCACTTTGTTGCGCTCGAGCGTCTCGCGGATGATTTTTTTCTGCAGTCCGGGCAGTTCGGCGTCACCGATTTCAACACCAAGATCACCGCGCGCCACCATCACTACATCGGAAGCGTCGATGATCTCGCCGAGTAGTGGAATCGATTCCGCACGCTCGATTTTTGCAACCAGAGCGGCATCCCAACCGGCAGCCCTCAGCAGTGCTCGCGCCTCATGCATGTCGGCGGCATTGCGGCAGAACGATACTGCGACGAAGTCGACCTTCAGTTCCGCAGCAGTGATGATGTCGCGTTTGTCCTTGTCGGTCAGCGCACCGAGCGAGAGTCCACCGCCGAGCCGATTCAGGCCCTTGCGGTCGGACAGTTTGCCGTCGGTCAGCACTGTGGTGCGGATCTCGACGCCTTCGATCGTATCGACGCGCACCGCCATCAGTCCGTCGTCCAGCAGCAATGTGTCGCCGACGACGACGTCATTGATCAAGCCGAGATAGCTCATGCCGACGCGAGTGCGGTCGCCGAGCGGCGCATCGGCGCTACAGATCAGCGTGAACGGGTCACCGGCCTTGAGCAGTACCTTTCCTTCCTCGAATTTCTCGATACGGATCTTCGGACCCTGAAGATCAGCGAGCACGCCAACCTCGCGCCCAAGTTTGTGTGCGGCATCGCGTACCGCATGGATGCGTGCGGCGTGATGTTCCTTTGTGCCGTGTGAAAAATTCAAGCGGACGATGTTGACGCCGGCGGCGATCAGCGCATCAATCGCGCCGGGCGCGTCGGAGGCTGGGCCGAGGGTGGCGATAATCTTGGTGCGGCGCAGGGCGTGGTTCGGTGCAACGTGGCTCATTCGTTTTTCCATGTCGATTCAGTATCAATGTAGCAGCGGCGGCGCTCAATCCATCGCGCCTACATCAACAACACCAGCGCGAAGGAAACCAGCATCGCGATCAGACCCGGCAGCAGGTGCAAGGCAAAGCGACGCCCACCGGTGCCGAGAGCGACGACACTTTTGCTCACGGTATTCGTCGCGAAACCAACGAGCACGCCATTGGCCGCGACGTCGATTCCGACTTGGCCGGCGTTGAACACTTGCGCAACCGAGGCGGCGGCGGCGTGGGCATCGGCAAAACCGGCGGCACCAGCGGCAACCAGCGCGCCGGCATCTCCGAACCAGTGTGCGAGCACCGCTGCCACCAGCAGAATGGTCGATACCAGCGCCACGAATACCAGCGCCTGGGTCGGCTGGAACGGGCGTCCTTTCAATGGCTCGATACCATCTTGGCGATTACGCCAAGCAGCGAATCCGGAGAATCCCGCGAACACCAGTGTAGTGACGCCTGACGCGATCAATGGCCACGCCAGCAACTTGAGCAACGGCGGCGACAAAGCTGCAAGCACAAGCGAGAGTTGCACGATGGTCGCAACATTCGCGAGCGTGCTTGCGGCGACGCAAGAAGGCCGCAGCTCAGGTTGCAGCTTCGCGCGGCTACCCATCGCGCCAATCGTCGCTGTGGCCGAGACGAAGCCACCAGCGAATCCGGACAACGGCACCCCAAGCCGTGTGCCGAGCGCGCGTTGTGCGACATACCCGAGCGCATTGATCGCCATCACCAGCACCACCAAGCGCCAGAGTTGGTGCGGGTTGAAGACATGCCAGGCATCGACGGTTCGGTCTGGCAGCAGTGGCAACACGATCAGCGCCGCCGCAATCAGCAACAAGCCATCATGCAATTCCTGCGCCGTCAATACTTCGCGGGTGAACGCATGCAGACGCGACTTCAAGGCCAGAATCAGGGCAACGCCGACCCCGATTCCGGCCGCCAGCTCGCGCTGCGACATCGCCAGCACACCGAGCAAGAAGGCGACAAACATCGCGACTTCGGTGGTCAGGCCCGGATCGGCTTCGCGCGAACGCTGATAACTCGCAAGCGCCCCCAGCGCAACGAAGGCCGCAGCAAGCACGATCAGGGCGGTACCGAGCAGGGTGCTGATCGCACCCGTCAGCGCGATCAACGCGAACGTGCGAACGCCCGCGACGATATGCGCAGGATCTT
>Ga0138256_10002347_pt1 | contig 20280 bp, 15 predicted proteins | sample KNB2016incub_MG_FD_105486 | JGI IMG/M metagenome (GOLD analysis project Ga0138256, IMG submission 105486) | Active sludge microbial communities from wastewater in Klosterneuburg, Austria - KNB2014incub_MG | ecosystem: Engineered > WWTP > Activated sludge > Unclassified | place: Austria... | reverse complement strand
GCGGAACAGCGACCAGGGAGCGAATGCCTGCGTCCACCACGTCGCGTCGGAGAAAACGCGCGTCGCCGGCAAGCCCTCCCTTGATGCACAGCGGCTCCCCTGTCGCGGCCACGATGCCCGGATATCCGAGCGCGACCTCGAAGCGCGTGCGGTCGGCGAGCGCGGCTCCGTCCGGGCCAGTCCAAACGGAGAGCAGCGCGTCCCGCCCCTCGGGCTCGCACAGAAACACCTCGCCGTCGTCGGCGCCGGTTGCCTGCACGAGTACGTCCAGTGCGTGCTTCAGGCCGGCCAGCAGGTCGTCGGCCGCCACCGCAGCGGCGACATCGCCCACCACGGCGGCAACGTCGAAGCCGCCGGCCGCACTCCCCGACGAGAGGGCGCGACGCAGTACCCGAACGATCTCGTCGTTGTCAAACGGCTTGGTGACGTAGTCGGATGCGCCATTTTTCAGGGCATCTACCGCGCTGTCGACGGTACCGTATCCCGTCAGCAGCACCACCTTCGTCAAGGGCCAGCGCGAGCGAATGCACTGCAGCAGCTCCAGGCCACCCATCGCCGGCATGCGAATGTCACTCAAGACGATGTCGAACTCGGTCCCCTCGAGCGCGGAGAGCGCGCTCTCTGCCGAGTACGCGACCTGCGCGGCGAGTTCGGTGCTGGCGAGCAGCATGGCGATGCCGTCGGCCAGGTCCCGGTTGTCGTCGACGACAAGCACGCGGGGGCTGCTCATGCGCGCGGACTCACGTGGGTCAGCGCTACCCGAGGCAGTACGATGCGAACGATGGTCCCTTCCCCAACGACGCTCTGCACCTCGATGCGGCCCTGATGGCTCTTCACGACATTCTCCGCGATGGACAGACCGAGCCCGGTACCGGTCGCCTTGGTGGTGAAGAACGGCTGGAAGACCTGCTCGAGTTGGTCGGCGGTCATGCCCACGCCGGTATCGCGCACCTCGATGACGCACCCTGCCACGTCCCGATCCTGCGCCTCGTACGCTCCCACGAATACCTCAGTGCCGTTGGAGGTCGCCTCGATCGCGTTCACTGCCAAGTTGAGGACGGCTTGCAGCAGCATACCGGCGTCCGCTTCGGTCCAGATCGGTACGTCGCGCGCGTGCGTTCCGCTCGATACCCGGACGCCGGCTTCGGCGGCGAGGAGCTGCACTGAATCAATGACCTCTCGACACAGTCGCCGCAAGTCGACTCGGCGGCGCTCTGGCCTTCGCGGACGCGCCAGGGAGAGCAACTCGCTGATAATCCTGCGACAGCTCTCGGCGTTTCGATGAATCGTGCGGAGGTGCTGATACGCGGGGTGGTCCGGCGCCACGGTGGTCAGCGCATGCTGGCTGTAGAGCGTCACCACCCCGAGGGGGTTGTTGATTTCGTGGGCGACCGTGGCGGCCAGCTTGCCGGTGACATACATCTGCTCGTCGTGCATGAGGCGCCGTTCCAGGGCGCGGCGTTCGGTGATGTCCCGCGCGACGATCACCACCCCCAAGGGCTCCGCAGATGGGCCGCGAACCGGCGAGCGGCTTGCTTCAAACGCGCGGCCACCGGTCTCGAACGTGACCGGGGCATCGCTTGGTGATGCACTCGCCATGCGGTCCCAGGCAGCGGCGCCTTCCGTCCCTCCCTTCCGAAACTCGCTGCGCCACAGCTCACGAGATCGCTGGTTGCTGAAGAGTACCTCGCCCCCCGCACCCAGGAATGTGACGGCATCTGCCATGCAGTCGACGATGGCTTGCAGTCTGGACTGCTCGGCCAGGACTGCAGATCGCGAGCGCGCGAGCTCCTCCTTTTCGGACTCGAGCTCCGCCACCGTCGCCACCAGTCGCCCCTGGCCACGACGAAGCCTGGCGGCGAGCATTCGCGTGAAGACCGAGCTGCCCACGAGAGCGAGCGCCAGGCCAAGCAGCGCGGCCCATGCGCGCAGGTCCAGGGGCCCACCCGAGCAGTCCCGCCCCGTTCCGCTGCCTATGCAGTGGTATGCCAGGACGCCACTCGCCTCGCCAACCACGACCGCCGCCACCAGGGTGAGGACGAACCCGGTGACCGCCGCACCAGCCCTCTCGGAGAGCACGATATTCGCCGTGACGACGTGCAGCACGAAGAGCGGAAGGAACGGGTTCTCAATCCCGCCGGCAAAGTGAACGAGCGTTGCGAGCGCTGCACAATCGACCACGATCTGCGATGCAGCACCATTGAACCACGACCAGCCGCGGCGCGGGCCCACCGCGGCGGCCGCAGCATTGTACGCGGCCAGCGCGAGCAGCGTAGCGACAAGCCCGCGGGTCGACGCGGGCGGAAGCATGCCGAACACCGGCCCGGAGAGTCCGAGCACGAGCGCGATCCCGAGCACCGCGATCCAGCGCAGCCGCACGAGCCAGCCGAAGAAGGCGACGCTCGACTCCTGTTCTGCGTCCATCGAGGCGACGGCGGTCACCGACAGCGCCGACACCGTCAGCCCCCGATCCGCGACATCCGAATCTGGGTCACCTCTCCGTCGCGCCACGCATGCCCCCTGGGTTTGAGTGCCGCCGCCCGCAGGAAGCCGGCCTCGATCCCCGCCTCGTCGCCCGCGCGGATGCGATCGCCCAGCGGGACGCTGGTGTCAAACGCGAGACACGGCCGCAAGTCGCCCGTTGCGGTCAGGCGAAAGCGGCTGCAGGTATCGCAGTAGCCGTCGGACATCGGCGTGATGAAGCCCACGACACCCGGGGCGCCGGGCACCCGCCAGTAGCGCGCCGGACCGTTGCCCGGCACGCCGTCGAGCGGCACCAGGCCGTATTCGCGGGTGAGTCGGTGTCGCACCTGCGTCAGGTCGACGTAGCGCTGCGCCAATTCTGTCGACGCGCCTTCTCCCACCGGCATCAGCTCGAGCAGACGGACCACCAGGTCATGCTGGCGGGTGAGCTCGAGCCACGCATCCACTTCATCGTCGTTGATTCCCCGCAGCACCAGCACATTGATCTTGAGTGGACGAAGTCCCGCCTCGGCCGCCAGGTGCACACCACGCCACACGTCGTCGACGGAGCCGAGGCAGGTGATCGCACGAAAGCGATCCGCATGGAGCGAGTCGACGCTCACGGTCAGGCGATCGAGGCCCGCATCGGCCAACGCATGCACGTGGCGCTCGAGCAGCACACCGTTCGTGGTCATCGCCACTTCGCGCACCGCCGTCTCGCGCTTGAGGCGCGCCACGAGCTCCGGGATCCCTCGTCGCACCAGCGGCTCGCCACCCGTGAGCCGCACATTGTCGATGCCGAGCCGACAGGCAACGCGAACGACGCGCACGATGTCATCGAACGACAGCGTCTCACTCGCGCGCGTGAAGTCGCCGGAGCCGTGCGGGAGGCAGTAGATGCAGCGCAGGTTGCAGCGATCGGTGACCGATACGCGCAGGCTCTTCACGAGTCTGCCACATGCATCGACACACGTGCGCGCGCGAGCGGGGAGAGGTGCCACCTGCGTGTTCATGTTACCGTCCTCCTCCCGGTAAGCGTGCGCATGAGGCTGCGTATCAGCCCGATGCTCGTCGCGAGCCACGCGGCAAGTGCCACGTAGACGAAGTAGTGAGGAATGACCTCGAGAAAGTCGAGCTCCATCGTGCGGGCGATGCTCAGTGTACACGCCGTGTACATCCCAAGCGGAAAGACGGCGCCCCAGTAGAGGGGGTCGTAGGTCATCGGCAGCCGCTTGTAGACGTGTCGCCAGACCGCCAGGATGACGAGCATCGGCAGCCACCAGGTGCCGGTGGCCCAGTAAAAGATCGTGAATCCCTTGATGAACGGGAGGATCGAGAGCAGGAACGGCGCGTGCGGCGTGTTCGTGATCAGCGCCGTGCCTGCCAGCGCGGAGATCGCCATGGCCCCCATGTTGATCCAGTACGGCGGCGTCAGGTCGCCGGGCAGGAGCTTGAAGAATGTGTAGCGATAGAAGATGAGCGAAATCATCCAGATGTAGAGCATGCCCCCCCACAGCCACATCGACAGCGCGAAGAAGTTTGTGGCAAGCTTGTAGGGCCCGAAATAGGTGGAAAGCTCGGCGCTGAGGAGCGCCACCGACTGCGTCGAGACGACGGCCAGCAACCAGGCACCGTTGATGCCCTCGGCGAGCGGCGGCTTGTCTTCCTTGATGGTAAGTGCGGTGAAGATGGTGAACGTGAGGCCGATCCACAGCAGCACTCCGAGCAGCCAGAGCGCAGCGGCCACTCGGTGGTTCCCGTACATGAGGATGAGCTGCGCGCCGAGCACACAGGTGGCGGCAACGACCGTGTAGTAGCCGCACCCCCTGGTGTGATCCAGCAAGTCCTCCCAGACGCGTCGCGGATACCGCGCGAGGCGCGCGAGGTTCAGCGCCCACAGCAGGACATAGGCGAACACGTTGATGGTGCACAGCGCCACGCCCAGGCGCGTCATGCCCAGGGAGTAGGTCGCGATCGACACGATCCCCGTGGCCATCACGAGCGCGAACGAGGCCGGCGGACAATCCCGAACGTCCTCCCGCACGCAGTCGTTGAGCGCGCGGATCGTCGGCATCATGCGGGTCGAGGCGACTCGAAATCGCGCATGAGTGCGGGCACCCGTGCGTGCATCATCCGACGGACCACGACATGCATCCAGGCCAGGCACGCGAGCGCAAACACGGCCAGCAGAATCCAGCAACTGGTCCAGATGCCCGTGACCGTCAGCAGGTAGCCGAACACGATCGGGTGGATGAAGCCGCCCAGGCCGCCGAGCACGCCGACGACCCCGCCGACGACGCCAACACGCCCCGGGAAATAGGCCGGGATATGCTTGAAGACGGCGCCGCTTCCGAGTCCCAGCAGCACGCCCACCATGAGCACCAGTGTGGTGAAGATCCACCGATTCGCCTGGAAGTAGACGCGCGTGACGCCCTTGGCCAGGAGCTGTCCCTTGGCAACACGCTCACCGACCGAGACGACCGGCGACTGGTTGAACGACGCCTTCGGCATCAGGTGGAAACCCTCGTCATCCACGTGAATCCCCACACGAAACTCGGTCTGGCCCACGCCGGGCGGCTGCACCGCGTAGCGATCCTTGCCGACGACCACCTCACGGTCGGACACCGCCTCCACCAGACCGGGCGCATCGGCCATCACGCCCTGACCCGGCGCCTGGATTTCCATGCGCGGCGGAATCAGGAGGAGCAGGAACACGCACGACAGGCCGAAAGTCCAGTATAGGACCGTACGGGCCCCGACGCGGTCGGCGGCCCAACCACCGGCGGCGCGCACGAGGCCCGCGGGCAGGCTGAATACCGCGGCCAGGAGGCCGGCGGACGTGAGCGACATGGCATAGACGTTCACGTAGTACGGCACAAGCCACTGGGACAGGGCGACAAAGCCGCCGAACAAGAAGGCGTAGTAGAAGCCAAATCGCCACACGCGAACAGACTGCAACGGCTCGAGCTGCTCTCGCACCGTCAGCGTCGCAGTCTCCGGCTTTCGGTTGGTCGCGAACAGCAGGAAGACAATACCCATGACCACCAGGGCCGCTGCATACAGCTTGGGGAGCGTACGCCATCCGTCGAGGTGTGTACCCTGGTCGGTGAGCGTGAGCAGCAGAGTCGGCGCGAGCAGGGTCGTCAGGGCGGCGCCGGCGGTGCCTGCCCCGAAGATTCCGAGCGCCGTGCCCTGATGCTTCCTCGGATACCAGAGCGACGTGGAGGCCACACCGATCGCGAAGCTGGCACCGGTCAGGCCGAAGCCGAAGCTGCAGAGCGCGAAGGCGACAAACCCGTCGACGTAGGAGAGCAGGAACATGGGCACGGCGCAGAGCAACAGGAGTGCGACGAAGACGGGCTTGCCTCCGTACCTGTCGGCGAGCATCCCTGCGGGAAACCGGAAGATGGCTCCCGTCAGGACCGGGATCCCCAGGAGCCACCCGATTTCGACCTGCCCCCACGGAAAGATGCCGCGGCTCGTCAGGAAGGTCACCAACACGCCATTGAGCATCCACGCGGCGAAGCAGACGGTGAACGCGAGCGTATTGAGAAGCAACGTCTTGTGCGACGTTGCGGTGACCGTGACTTCCATGTTTCGTCCTTTCGGGCGTCTACGCCGATCGCACGCCTGCCTGCCGCATGGCATCGAGCTCGGCCACCGCGATCAACCGGTTGGCGGCAGCAAACACGATGTTGTCTTCCCTGAACATGTGGAGACGCAGCAGCTCGACGAGGTTCGTCGCCTCCCGGAACGCCACGTTGATCACCAGGCGCGCGGACCGTTCATCGGGCAGGCACGTACCGAGGCGGAGCAGGTTCAGGACGACCGCCGCCAGCTGGACCGCCTTGAGATGTTCGTCCAGCATCACCTTCACCGACGTCGTGATCGTCTCGCCCCTGCTGTGCTCCCCATCGGCGATCAACCGCTCGTGCAGCAGTGGAAAGAGCCGCGCCTCCTCCTCACGGCTGTGACGCACGAACTCCTGGTCGAACACCTGCAGGAAGTGCATCAGCGCGTGATCCGCCTGGGAGGAAAAGCCGTCGGCGGCCACCGACTGAATCACCGCCTCGACCGTATCCAGCGCGCTCGCCAAGCGCGCGTGATCCGCCGTCAGCTCCTGCAGGAACGGATGCATGTCCGACGGTGCAAGCCCGTCCAACCCTGGCGGGGCAAAGGCATCGGGTGGATCCATCGGTGAGATCCCCTGCTGCCCGTTTCCTCGCTCCGGCTGCCTGAGGACCGGGTCAATGATGTTGAGTTCGCGCACGTTGCATCTCCGGTGACCTCAGTTGTTCCTGGGACGAGTCTTCGTCCATGGCGTTCTGGGGTCGCGAATCGCCTTGCGATCCCAGTTCCACATCACCACCTGATACGGTCGCGCGATGTAGTGGAGCGGCGCGACCATCACGTGCACGAGTCGGGTGAAGGGAAAGATCCCGACCAGCAGCCACGCTCCGATGACGTGGAACTTGATCGGGAGCGGCATGGCGCTGACCGCCACGATGTTCGGGTCGCCGGCAAAGAGCGACATGAGATACGGCGAGAGATCGGACGCGAACCACGACGAGCCCCAGCGGTAGCCCAACGCGATCCACAGGCCGAGCACCACCTGGACAAGGAGCAGCAGCTCGAGGATCAGGTCCATGCGATTCGTGACCATCCGCACGCGCACGTTCGTGAGCCGCCGGTAGAGCAGTGCGAGCAAGCCCACCAGAATGCTCAATCCGAAACTGAACGCGGTGACCTGCAGGATGATGAGGCGCAGCGGATCACCGTTCCATGCCAGGATCGTCCGCGGGATGAGGAAGGCCGTGAGGTGACCGAAGAACACCACCAGGATGCCCCAATGAAACGGCACGGTGCCCCAGAAGAGCGACTTGCCCTCCAGGAACTGCGACGAGAGCGACGACACCTTGAAGCCTCGGGACCGATAGCGCTGAATCGTGCCCACCAGGAACAGGAGCATCGCGGCGTATGGCAGCCCCACGAAGAGGAGGCTATTCGGCATGTTCATCGCAGACCTCTCACTTGACGGCGCATGAGGTATTGCATTCCATCCCCATCTCCGCGCTGACGGACACGGCAAACGTGGATTCCTGCTCGACCGGCAGGGGTGTCTTCAGGGCGAAGTCCCGCTTCAGCACGGCGTAGAGTGCCTCGAGGGCATGCAGGTATGCCGTGCGTCGGTCCCCCTCCGCCACCTCGATGATCGTCTTGTGGTGCTTGCGGTAGATCTCTTCCTTCTTCGCCAGCCGTCCGGGCTCGAACTCGCGAATCATCTCGCGCAGCGCCGGGGCGAGCAGCACATGCACCAACTCCGCCCGCACCGCGACGTCGGCCATCCGCGGCAGGAGTCGCAGCACGTTGGTGAGGTGGTCCCCGAGCTCCGTGCCGCAGACGATCTCGGCCTGCGCGTGCTCCCGGCTCAGGTTGGCAAGCAAGGCTCCGCGCTTGTAGTCCTCGCCGAACAACGTGTACCCGATGTCGAGCGAGGTGATGGGCTGCACATCGAAGGTGCGCGTGTGCAGTTCCTGCAGTGCGAGCAGGTCGTCCATGGGCACGAGGGATTGAAACTCGCGCAGCGCACTCGCGGCACCTGCGTACGAGGCATCGCAGTGCGCGATGGCACGGGTCAGGTTGGCCTCGAACTTCGTGTCCGGGTGGACGAAGAGGGTCGCGAGCACGTCGTAGTCGGCGAGTGTCATCTCACATCCCTCGCTCGGCCTTCTCGCGGAACCCGAAGCCGGAGTTCCCCTTCACGTCGCCCGTGAACTCCAGCATTTCCATCGCCTGTTCGCGATGGGCCGCCGGGATCACGAATCGATCGTTGAACTTGGCCAGCGCCGTCAGGTAGAAGATCCCCTCGGCGGCCTCCTGGGTGAGTCCGGTATCGCGCAGGGCCTGCGCCATCTTCGACTCGGGGATGTCACCCACCGTCTTCCAGCGCCGGTAGATGCGGACCGCCATCAGCTTCTTGAGCCGGTCGGCGACCGGCGCGGTATTCCCGGCACTGAACAGGCTCGCGAGGTACTTCAGCGGAAAGCGTGTCTGTTCCACCGTTCCCCATAGCTCGTCGGTGCTGGTGTCATAGAGCCAGTTGTCCGTCCAGGTCTTGGCCATCTCGTTGAGCTTCCCCTTCTGTGCGCCGTCGGTCGGCATCACCGAGGCCATCACCGGCAACAGCGGAGGGACGTACCACAGCATCGGGAGCGTCCTGAACTCGGGATGCAGCGGCAGGGCCATGCCCCATTCCTTGATGAACTTGTACGCGGGTGAGTTCTGGGCCGCCTTGATCGTCGAGTCCGGGATGCCGTTGGCCTTGGCCGAGGCGATCACGGCGTCATCGAACGGATTCATCAGGATGTCGAGCTGGCGATCGATGAGGTCCTTCTCGTCGGCCGACGCCACGGCCTCGATGCGATCCGCGTCGTAGAGCAGCACGCCGATGTATCGAATGCGGCCCACGCATGAATGCATGCACGCGGGCGCGTAGCCCGCCTCCATGCGCGGGTAGCACAGGATGCACTTCTCCGACTTTCCGGTGTGCCAGTTGTAGTAGGTCTTCTTGTACGGACACGCGGTCACGCACATGCGCCAGGCGCGACACACCTTCTGGTTGATCAGGACAATGCCGTCTTCGCCCCGCTTGTAGATCGCGCCGGATGGACAGGAAGCCACGCACGCCGGATTCAGGCAGTGGTTGCAGATGCGCGGCAGGTAGAAGAACGCCATGCGTTCGAGCTGGAACATGGCTTCCTGCTCGGCCGGTGTGAGCTCCGCCAGGTTCGGATCATTGCGCGCGTAGTCGGCCGAGCCGCCGAGATCGTCGTCCCAGTTCGGCCCCATCTTCACGTCAATCGGTTCGCCCGTGATCATGGAGATGGGGCGTGCCGTTGGTTGATCGTCGCCGGGTGGCGCCTCGATCAGGTTCAGGTAGTTGTAGGTGAACGGCTCGTAGTAGTCCTCCACCGTCGGGAAATTCGGATTATGGAAGATGTTGAACAGGCCCTTCGACTTGCCGGCCCCCTTCAACTGGATTCGCCCCTTGGCGTCCCGGACCCAGCCACCCTTGTAGATGTCCTGGTCCTCCCACTTGCCCGGGTAGCCCGTGCCCGGCTTGGTCTCGACGTTGTTCCACCACATGTACTCGGCGCCCTTTCGGTCGGTCCAGATGTTCTTGCAGGCGACCGAGCACGTGTGGCAGCCGATGCACTTGTCGAGGTGAAAGACCATCGAGACTTGCGCTCTGATATCCATGCTCCCCGTCCTAGAAGACTACCGAGGTCATCTTCTTCACGATGACGTGGGTATCCCGTTGCGGCGCAATGGGACCCCAATAGTTGAAGTGATAGCTGAACTGGCCGTACCCGCCGCTCAGGTAGTTGGGCTTGAGATGAATGCGCGTGAAGCTGTTATGCCCGCCGGCGCGCTTGTTGCCCCGCACCTGTGACTTCGGAATCCCGACTGTGCGCTCCGGCACGTGGTACACGATGCACACACCCTTTGGAATGCGTGAACTCACGCATGCGCGCGTGCAGTACACGCCGTGGTCGTTGTAGACCTCGACCCAGTCGTTGTCGGCGATGCCCAGCGCTGCGGCATCGGCCTCGCTCAACCAGCACGGCTCGCAGCCCCGCGACAGGGTGAGCATGCGATGGTTCTCCATGTACGTGGAGTGGATGTGCCACTTCCCGTGGGGCGTGAGGCAGTTCAGTGCCAGGGCCTCGCCATCCTTGAGCGTTTCCTTCAGGTCGCCATAGGCCGCCGGTTTCGGTGACGGCTTGTAGGTCGGCAGGTTCTCGCCGTACGCGAGATACAGCTCGTGGTCGAGATAGAAGTGCTGCCGGCCCGTGAGCGTGCGCCACGGGACGAAGCGGTCCACGTTGTAGGTGTAGGCGGCGTAGGCGCGCCCGTCATTCATCAACCCTGACCAGAGCGGCGACGTGTTGTAGCGCCGCGGCTGCGCCTGGAGCTCCTCGTAGGTGATGCGCACGTCCTCGCTGCCTGCGCCAAGGTCCGCGAGCGTCAGGCCAGTCTTCTTCTCCATGTTGCGATAGGCGCGCATGTTGAGCACGCCGTTCGTAAGCGTCGACAGGTGCAGCAGCACGTTGGCCGCCTGGGAATCCTCGCGCAGCGACGGATAGACCTTTCCGTCCACGGTCTCGGTCGGGAAGTGATTCGACGCGATCAGCTGGTCGTATTCCTGCTCGCACGTGTAGTGGTTCCCGTGCCCACCGAGTCCGTTCTTGCGCACGCCCTCGCCGAGCGTGATGAACTTGTCATACAACTTGGTATAGTCGCGCTCAACCACCGCCAGCTTGTGCATGGTCTTGCCAGGAATCGCCTCGCACTCGCCGCGGTACCAGTCCTTGATGACGGGTTGCGTGATCTCGTCGGCCGTGTCGTGTGACAGCGGGGTGGCGACCACGTCCTTGTGCACGCCGGTCAGGTGCTTCCTGGCACAGTCGCTGGTCGCCTTGGCGAGCAGCTTGAAGATGTCCCAATCCGACTTCGACTCCCACACCGGGGCGACCGCCTGCGAGAGCGGATGGATGAACGAGTGCAGGTCGGTGCTGTTGAGGTCTGCCTTCTCGTACCACGAGGCGGCCGGGAGCACGATGTCGGAGTAGAGCGCCGACGAGTCCATCCGGAAGTTGAGGTCCACCACCAGGTCCATCTTTCCGGTCGGCGCCACGTCGTGCCACTGCACTTCCTTGGTGTGCTCGTCCGAGTCCTTACCGATGGCGTTGGAGTGCGTCCCGAGGTAGTGCTTCAGGGCATACTCGTGCCCCTTCATGCTGCCCATGATTGCGTTGCCGCGCCAGATATACCAGACGCGCGGGAAGTTCTCCTCCGAATCGGGATCGCTGACCGAGTACTTCAGTTCCTTGCCCTTGAGCTTGGCGAGCGCGTACGCGGTGATGTCGGCGTCAGTCTTCGCTCCCGCCGCCTGCGCGTCCCGCGCCAGGTCGAGCGGATTCTGGTCAAACTGCGGGTAGTAGGGCATCCAGCCCATGCGCACGGACTGATAGATCGTATCCGCCGTGTGCTGCGCCGTCAGGTCGTTCTTCGGCACCGCGTTGTAGCGGGAAAACTGGCCATCGTAGCGATACTGGCACGTGTTCATGTAGTGCCAGAGGGGCGCCTGCTGCAGGCGGCTCGGCCCCTGCCAGTCCTTGGCGAAGGCAATCGCCGCCCAGGAATCAACGGGCGCGAGCTTCTCCTGACCTACATAGTGATTGAGGCCCCCGCCATTCTTGCCGACGCACCCCGAGAGCATCAGGGCCATGGCACCGGCACGGTACATCAGGTTGGCGTGGTACCAGTGGTTGATCCCCGCACCGATGATGATCATGCACTTGCCTTCGGTGGCCTCGGCAGTGCCCGCCCACTCCCGCGCAAACTGGAGCACGGTCTTGCTGTCGATCCCGGTCAGGATTTCCTGCCACGCCGGCGTATACGCCGCATCCTTGTCGGTGTAGTCCTTGGGATAGTCGCCAGCGAGCCCGCGCCCGACGCCGTACTGCGCCATGATCAAGTCGTAGACCGTGGTGACCGGGACCCGGCCCTCACTCGTCTCGAGGTACCGCACCGGCACGTTGCGCAGCGCCGTCCGGTCCAGCCCGAACTCGGTGAACTCGGTCACGAGCGTATCGTCGCGATTGCCGAGCAGGGTCAGCATCGGATCGTACGGCGTATCGTCGATCGCGTGCTCATGCTTCATGTTCCAGGCGCCGGGCGTCTTGTCCCAGCGGTGCCCGACGCTTCCCTTCGGCACGACCAGCTCGTTGCTCGCCTGGTCGAAGTTGAGGAACTTCCAGTCGCCGTTCTCGATGTCCTTCCATTGCGCGATCTCGTTGGCGCGCACCAGGCGACCCGGCTTGAAGTGGTCGCCGGCTTTCTCGAGTTTCACGAGGTACGGACTGTCGGTGTACTTCTTGACGTAGTCGATGAAGTACGGCGTCGCCTTCTCGTGGTGGAACTCCTTCAGGATCACATGCGAGACCGCCATCCAGAAGGCGCCATCGCTACCGGCGTGCAGCGGCACCCACTGGTCCGCGTACTTGCTGACCTGGCTAAAGTCGGGAGAGAAGACCACGGCCTTGGTGCCGTTGTGGCGCGCCTCGGCAAAGAAGTGACAGTCGGGGGTGCGCGTCATGTTCAGGCACGCACCCATGTCGGCGATCATCTTCGAGTTGTACCAGTCGGCGCTCTCGCACACGTCCGTCTGCTCGCCCCAGATCTCCGGGAACGCGGTCGGCAGGTCGCAGTACCAGTCGTAGAAGCTCAGGTTGACGCCGCCGAAGAGCTGGAGGAAGCGTGCGCCGGCCGCATAGCTCAGCATCGACATCGCCGGGATCGGCGAGAAGCCGAACACGCGATCGGGTCCGTGCTTCTTGGCGGTGTAGATGTTGGCCGCCGCCATCAGCTCGAGGACCACCTCCCAGCTCGCGCGACGAAAGCCGCCCTTGCCGCGGGCCTTCTGGTACGTCGCGCGCTTCTGCGGATCCTTCTGCAGGTTTTCCCACGCCCGCACCGCGTCGCCACCGACGGCGGCTTTCTCGGCTTCGAAGGCGTCGATCAGCGCCCCGCGGATCAGCGGGTACTTGATGCGCAGTGGGCTATACAAGTACCAGGAGAAGGAGATGCCGCGTTGACAGCCGCGTGGCTCGTAGGGGGGCAGCGAATCCTCGAGCAATGGATAGTCGAGTTGCTGCGTCTCCCAGACGACGATGCCGTCCTTGACGTGGATCTGCCACGAGCAGCCACCCGTACAGTTGACCCCATGCGTGCTGCGCACGATGCGATCGTGTTGGAAGCGGTTGCGGTAGAACTCCTCCCACTGCCGCGTCTCGGGCGAAATGATGTCCTGAATCCAGCTCATGCTTCCACCTCGCTCACGGAGCGAAAGGGTCCGAAGACTGACGTCTCGCTCACGGTCATCGGCTGCGCACCTGACGATCGAATACCGTGCGATTTACGGGATACTTCTTGCGGCGACGCCAGGTGATCGCGTACAAGCCCAGCAACACGCCAAGCCCACCAAGCCCGCCCAGCAGCAGCTTGATGCCATCTTCGCGCGGCTGGCTGTACGTCGGCGGATGTTCGTTGGCGGCCTGCAGGTAGCCTCCGAGAGCGGCGATCTCGTCGGCCGTCAGGGGCCTGAGCTTGTAGGCCTGCTCCATCACCGGAAACGGCGGCGCACTGAGGATGGCCCGGATGCCCGGCCCTCCCAAGCGGTCGAACACCTGCGTAAGCGACGCGGCCAGGACACCGCCGCCGATCAGCGCCTCGTTCGACACGTGATGGCACGAACTACAGGAGGGACCACCGTTCGCGAGCCGACGCTTCCCCTGGAACAGCTCGTTCCCGACACGAACCTGATCGGCGGTCGGCGCAGCATCGACAGACACGGCGGCAGAATCGGCGATGGGTCCGGCGGCGGTTGTCCAACCAGACTTGAGCAATCCGACGATCCCCTGGATCTCGGCGTCCGAGTACGGAGCGTCCGGCATCACCAGCTTGAATTCGTCGAACAGCGCGACCGCTGTGGAGTCGCCGCTCTTTACCACCGTTTGCGATGACTTGATGAAGCGTTGCAGCCACTGCTCCGAGCGACGATCCGTCACGCCGCCCAGGTCCGGACCGACGAGTCGCCCTCCCCCAACCGTGTGGCATGCCCCACAGTTCCGAGTGAAGTTCGTCTCAGCAGTCGCGCTCTGCGCGATCGCAACCTCGGTCGGCCATAGCGCCGAGGCCGCAACGAGTGCGAGGAACGTGCGATGTACGACAAACAGCCTGCCCACGATGCGACCTCCGCTGCTGATTCGCCCGCCCTGACAGCACCTCTGCCGGACCGATCCAGACCAACGCTATCGCCGGGTTCTTACACAGCACTTACAGGCGAGGCTGGTTCGGAAGCGGGGGGGATGCGTGCAGCTGACGTGGTCGGGGTTGCGCGAGCAGCACGCGCGGACGCGCGCGGACCTCGCCGAGGGGTGCAGGGCGTCTGCGGGTGATTGACGAGTTCGATGTCCAGTCACTCACCTGCCGAGTCGCTGCGCTCGGGAGTCAACCAGATGCCGGGTGCCGAAGGCCACGGCCCCTGCCATACGCTCCACGATCCTGGCCGGTGAGCGCCGTCGTGGAAGTCCGCCGGGCCTCACGCAGGAACTATGCGTGCTTCTCCAGAAACGTCTTGAGCGCGAGCGCTCCGCTATGCTCCGTATCGCGGGCGGCATAGACAAGTGTGACGCGTCCGCGTCGTGACCGTGCAAGCAGCGGCTTCCACCCGTCGGGATTGGCACGGAGTTCGACGAGGTAACGACGCTGGAACTCGGACCAGCGTGCGGGATCGTGCGCGAACCAGCGTCGCAGCTCCGACGTCGGGGCCACGTCCTTGACCCATTCGTCGAGTTGGAGCCGCTCCTTGGTCACCCCTCGCGGCCAGAGTCGCTCTACCAGCACCCGCCACCCGTCCGTCGACTCGGCAGGCTCGTAGGCGCGCTTCAGTCGGATCATGTGCGTGTCCTCGTCAGGTTGATGTCCACCCAGGACCAGGAGATTCGGGATGTCCGCTCAGCACGCTCGTTTGCGCGTTTTCTCCGGTGTACAACCGACAGGGAAGCTTCACCTCGGAAACTACGTCGGAGCGCTGGACGTCTGGGTCGGCGGCCAGGACCAGCACGACAACGTCTTCTGCATTGTCGACCTGCATGCGCTCACGATCCCGGAGGCAGTGCGCCCCGACGACCTGCGCTCGAAGGTGCGGGAAGTGGCAGGGCTATATGTCGCCTGCGGCATCGACCCGGCCGCATCCGCCATCTTCGTGCAATCGCGCGTATCTGCGCACGCCGAACTGGCGTGGATACTCAACTGCGTGACGCCGCTGGGTTGGCTGGAGCGGATGACACAGTACAAGGCCAAGTCCGCGGGAACGGAACGCGTTGGCACCGGGCTGTTGGACTATCCGGTGCTGCAGGCCGCGGACATCCTGCTGTACGATACGAACCGTGTGCCGGTGGGCGAAGACCAACGACAGCACATGGAGTTGGCACGCGACATCGCCCGGCGCTTCAACCACCTGTTTGGCGAGACGTTCGTCATCCCCGACGCGATGATTCGGCCGTCGGGCGCACGACTCATGGGGCTCGATGACCCCACGATCAAGATGAGCAAGAGCATCGGGGCGCAGCGGGCCGGGCACGCGATCGGACTCCTCGATCCACCGGATGTCATCCAACGCACCATCATGGGCGCGGTCACCGACCCGCACCGCGAGACGCGCTTCGATCACGCCGGCCTCGGCGTCCTGAACCTGCTGGTCATATACGAGGCGCTCTCCGGCGAAGCGCGTCCGGCGATCGAGGCCCGATTCGAGGGACAGGGATACGGGTACCTGAAGCGGACGCTCGCCGAGGTCGTGGTCGAGCGACTAACTCCGATCCAGAGACGCTACGCCGAGATCGTGTCGAACCTCGGCGAAATCGAGCACATCATGGAGGAGGGTGCCGAGCGGGTCCGACCGCGGGCGGAAGCGACGATGGACCGAGTGCGACGGCTCACCGGCCTCGCCGAGCGTCGATCGGCATGACGCGAACGGCCCCTCGTCACCCCACGGCCGACAGGCCAGAGCCTCCGACCGCGGGCAGCGGCCGACCGCACGCCTCAGCACGGCCGGATGATCGTGGCCAACACGCAGAACTGCTCCGTGCCCGCGCGCATCCCGTGCGGCTCGCGCGGTGCGTAGACGACCACCGTGCCCGGGCCCACGTCGCTCGACCCATCGGCGCCACTGATCGTTCCCTGACCCGCGAGCACCGTCAGCAGCACGGTGCCTTCGTTGGTGTGGGTCGCCACCGCCTGCCCCGGTTCGATGCGGAAGACCACCAGCCGAACCGCTGGCGCGTCGTGCACCGTGGCCGTGGCGGGGCGGGAGGGATTGGCTGTCACGGCCCCCAGGGCGGCGCCTAGCGCGTCGATCGCGTTCACTGGGCCTCCGCTGTGTCGATCGCCTGTCGCAGCCCCGCGACCAGCGCGGCCACGTCGACTCCGTCCTCGGCCGCCGCGTCGCGCACGGTGCGGTGCGCGCCGCAGCATCCGTCTACGCCGAACGCGTTGAAGACCGCCATCGTCGTCGGATACTGCACGATCAGTGCATCCACCGTCGTATCCTCGACCTGCACGCTTGGCTCTGTCACCCGTCCTCCTTGGTTGGTTGTCAAGGAATGTAGCTTGATTATTCACGGGCCACCAGTCACCCAGCGTGACACGTGCGAAAGGGCGGGAGGCCGTGTGACCTCCCGCCGATCCGTTCGCGTGCTTCGGGCTGTTGGCGTCGCACCGCGTGTCGCCGCCGCCGCGCCACCGACGGCGCGTTGCGCGATGACCTCGACTACTGCAGCACGAGGTCCGTCATCCCGAAGTCCTGGCACACCTGGGCGCTGCCGCCGGTGGGGGTGTAGCAGAGATATCCGTCCGACGCACGCCGGAAGTACGTGCGCAGGTTCCCCGCCGCGTCCCAGACCGTGAGCCGCAACTCCCATTGTCCGCGGGCGGCAAACTGCGAGAAGGTGATCTGGCAGTCGTACGTACCGTTGAGCGCGGTGCCCGCGGTGCGGGCGGCGTAGCAGAGCTGGTTCTGGTTGCTCGTGGTGCTGAAGTACTGCACCAGCACCGTGTGCGTCCCGGACGTGTTGTCGGTGATGCCGAGGGTTGTGGTCACGGTGGCACCCGTCGTATCGATCGCCAGCACCTGCAGCGCCGGCGCCTCGGCGTCGCCCGCACTGGTCACGGTCACCGTGGGCGGCGCGATGCACTGCCCGTCGGCATCACAGAGTTGTGAGCCGTTCCATCGGTAGCCGCGCCCGGAATAGTAGCCGTTGTTGCCCACGCGATCGCCGACCACGGCGTACTGCACGCGCCAGGTGCCGACTTCGGCTGATTGTGGCATCGTGAGCGGGCACTCCAGGTATCCGTCCGTGACCGTGCCCTGCGCGAGCGTGCAGGAGAATACGCGCAGCAGTTGCCCGCTTGGGCCCAGCAGTTCAAGGTAGAAGTCCTGGAACGGCGCAACCGCGATTCCCGAGAGCGCGTCCAGCACGTGATACCGGAAGACGATCGGGCGCGCGCCGGTGCTCGCGTCCACGCTCACCGAGGGGCCATAGTTCCTCGGCGATGTGTCAAGGCTGACCTCGAACGCCGAGACCAGGGCCGGCGTCGCATCGCTGGGTGAACTCACGACCGCCAGCTGCGGCGGCGCCGTCATGCAGCGCGCCCCCTGCCCGCTGCCGTCGCAGACTCCCGCGGCCGTGGGTGCGAAGTACGACAGGTTGAGCGCCTTGTCCTGCAGAATGACCACGTTCACCTGCCAGGCCCCGGCTTCCGAGTAGCGCTGCCAGGTCGCGCTGCAGTCCCACTGCCCGTTGGTGTCGCTCCCCGACGTGGGCGGCCGGAACGGATACGGAAAGCACGAGAAGCGGAGCTGCCGACCAGTCGGACTGGTGAGTCGCACGTCGATGTACTGGGCACCGCTGATGTCGTCCGTGAGCGAGACGCGCGACCGCACGACCACGTCGGCTGCACTCGTGTTGAGTGTCAGGGACGGCGAGTAGGTGTTGGTGGCCGGGTCGAGGAACTCGATCAGTGATATCGCCGGCCCTTGCACGTCTTCCGTGCTCCCCGGGAACTGACGCTGCAGCAGGACATAGATGCTGAAGCCGGTGAGCTGCGCCGACGCGGTGTGCGAGACGAGGTCGATGCTTCCCGCGTTCTGCTGCACATACGTGCCGTTGTCCAGTTTGTGGATGCGCAGTTCACTCTCCTGCAGGCCTGCGGGAATGCGGGACGGGTCGTAGTTGATCGTCACCGTGACCGGCTTGGCGAACGCGATCCCCGACGGCCCGAAATCCCACGCTGTGCCTGGAACAGTCGACGGGCCGCCCGGTGGAAGGGTGCTCACCGGAGCTGCGGTGAAGAGCACGTCGCCACTGACCGCTCCCGCCGGCACGTCAAACGTCACGTTGCCGGCAGCGAGGGTGACCTTCCCTCCCGCTGGTCCGACCCGTGCCGCCACCCCTTCGTCGAGGCGGAAGACGATCGACAGCGTCGAGCCCTGCACCACCGCCACGCACGTCGGACAGCGTGTGCTGTCGGGTCGGTTCTTGCGCACGATCAGGAGGTCGGCATACCCGACTTCCTGGGTGCCGGCCATGATGCGCAGGCGATACTCGCGCCTGGGATCGAGGTCGTTGTCGCGCGTGTCCCACTCGGCGCGATAGACGTCCTCGCGCGTGACGACGCGCAGACGAGCCGGCAGTGGGTCGGCATCGGTGATTCGGCGTAGCGGCGGGCCGGAGCAGGCCCCACTCCGTACCTCGCAGATCTCGACCGCCAGCATGTCGGCCAGCGATCCGTCGAACGTGCCCCATGTCGACGGGTCAGGAGCCGCGATCGGGCGCAGGAAGGCAAAGCCTGGGATGCCGCCGATCGGGGCCTGCGCCGTGGAGGGGCCAGCCGCGGACGCCGAGGCGGTGTCGACGTGCAGCCCGGCTGGGCCAACCGGCAGCTGCGGGTCGTCGTGACAGGCCATGAGCGACGTGAGCGCGACGACCGCGAAGACGGAGCGAGTGCGTTGCACCCGCGGCACGACGCGGCGTGCACTGCCGCAACCGATGGAAGGGAGAGTTCGTGGAGGCATCGGGCATCCTCCGATGGAGAGCTGCGCGCCAGTGTACGGGTAGGGACCGTGCGCGCTCCGGAGCCGCACCCTGTCGCTAGGGTATTGCCGACGTGTTCGCTGGCCGTTCCCTGGGGCGGACGGTTCCGTGGCGCAAGCGTTCCGTAGGCGTTCGGTGGTCGTTCAGCTGCACAGACAGTCGAGTTCGCCAGGTGACCCTCCACCCGGCGTACCGGTGCGCATGTCGTGAATCCACTCGTCGCGATCGCGGAGATCTTTGTGTCTGGCTAGCGGTCTCAAGGAAACGTTCGCAAGTTGCCGATGACACTTGCGTGGGCGGGGAGGCGTGTCTGAGACCGAGGGCGGTTCGCTGGAGGTGGTGTCGGGTCGTTACGCGCTCGAGCGGGAACTCGGGCGCGGGGGCTCGGCGGTTGTCTACCTCGCCCGCGACCTGCGCGATGACCGAACCGTCGCCCTCAAGGTCCTGCACCAGGAGTTTTCCGGCTCGCGGTCCGCCGAGCGCTTCGGACAGGAGATCCGACTGCTGCAGGAGTTCGACCACCCCGGAATCCTGACCGTCACCGACGCGGGTGAGTGGCAGGGACGGCCGTTCTACGTGATGCCGTACGTGGATGGGGAGTCGTTGCAGGGGCGGCTGCGACGCGAGCGGCGTCTCCCGCTGAGCGAGGCGGTGCGTATCGGCCAGCGGTTATGCGAGGCACTGGCGTACGCGCACGGGCGCAAGGTCGTGCACCGCGACGTGAAGCCGGCCAACGTGATGTTGTCGGGCGAGGCGGTGTACCTGACGGACTTCGGGATTGCCAAGGCGCTGGAGCCGGTGGGCGAGGCCCCGCACAGCACCACTGGGGTCGCGCGCGGCACGCGCGCCTACATGAGCCCCGAGCAGGCGACCGCCGACCGCGACCTCGATCATCGCAGCGACATCTTCAGCCTGGGGTGCGTGCTGTACGAGATGATCGCCGGCCAGAACCCATATCACAGCGCCGACGAGGCGCGGACGCTGCTGCGGCGCCTGACGGATGCACCGGATCCATTGGGGCGGCATCGGGACGGGGTGCCGGCGGGGTTGGAGGGGGTGGTGATGAAGGCGTTGGCGCGGGAGCCGGCGGATCGGT
>Ga0138256_10002346_pt1 | contig 20293 bp, 15 predicted proteins | sample KNB2016incub_MG_FD_105486 | JGI IMG/M metagenome (GOLD analysis project Ga0138256, IMG submission 105486) | Active sludge microbial communities from wastewater in Klosterneuburg, Austria - KNB2014incub_MG | ecosystem: Engineered > WWTP > Activated sludge > Unclassified | place: Austria... | reverse complement strand
TTCGAACTCCACGGTGATGGTGCTACGGCCATCGCTGCTAACGCTCGTGAGGTTGCGGATGCCGGCGATGCCGTTGATCTGTTCCTCCAGCACCTCGGTGATCTGGCTTTCGATGATGTCCGCATTCGCACCCACATAGTTGGTGGTCACGGTGATCACCGGCGGATCCACGCTCGGGTACTCCCGCACGCCGAGGAAGTTGAAGCCGATCGCACCGAACAACACGATGATGATCGAGATCACCGAGGCGAGCACGGGCCGGTTGATGCTTACGGTCCCGATGTTCATGCTTTAGTATGAATCGCGATAATGAACATTCTCAGTGATATGAATGACCTCTCTGATCGCTTTTGCCTCGCGACGAGCGAATGATCTTGTTCTTGAGCATCCAGAAGTTGAATAGCCAATTACTGACTCGTCTTTCCAATCTAGAAGTTGATGGTTGATAAACTGGGACTTGGCATAAATGATGTACTCCGATCCAAGATCCAGTCGGAGTTTGCAGTCCGTTTCTGAATCGAGACCGGTACGGACAACGATGGTGTCATTCACTTCCGCACCCTTGTATCCTTCAAGGACCAGGACGGTATATTCGTTCATGAACCGAGGGCCGAAGGATCGTTGTTGTGATCCCTGACTCAGTGAGTCCAACGGAACGGAATCCTGTTGAAGTGCTTTATGCAGAACCGCTTGGATGATCTTCCCGTGAACTACGAGGTGTGACCCCTCAACGGCACTCCGGATAGTTGGTTTAGGGGGACAGTCACAGGCGCAGGTTCTGGTAACACCGAACAGCACAATGATGATCGAGATCACCGATGCGAGCACCGGCCGGTTGATGCTGACGGTCCCGATGTTCATCGTGCGCTGTCCGTTACCACGGTGGCGTTCATGGCATTCGATGGGATCGCCGAGACCGGCATGCCTTCGCGCACGGCGAGCAGACCGGTCACCAACACGGAGTCACCGGCCTGTGCGCCACTCGTCAATTGCACAGTGTTCGCACTGCGGATGCCCGTCTTCACGCGCAAACTCACAGCCTTGCCATCCTTGATCACAAGTACCTTCTGACCTTGGATATCGGGGATCAGCGCTTCGGCCGGGACGACGAGCGCATCCGTGATCCGTTCCAATCGCACATCCACTTTCGTGAAGGAGCCGGGGAGAAGATGACCGCTCTTGTTGTCGCTGCGCGCGCGCACCTTCACGGTGCGGGTCGTGGCATCCACGCTGGGGTCTGCGGCGTACACTTCACCAGCGTAAGTCGTTGTATCGCCCTCCAGGGAGAAGCTGATCGCAGTGCCGGGCTTCATCATCCTGCCATAGCGTTCCGGCACGGCGAACTCCACCTTGATCGGGTCGATCTGCTGCAAGCGTGCGATCACGGCGTTGCTGGCCACATAGCCGCCCTCGCTTGCTGAGCGCAGGCCCACCTTCCCATTGAACGGTGCGCGGATGGTGCTCTTCGCGATGCGTGCCCGCAGTTCGTCGGCCTCGGCTTGCAGGCCCGTGAGCTGGGCTTGCGCCGCATCGAACTGTTCCTGGCTGATCCCGCTCACCGCGAGCAATTGCTCCTTGCGGCCCGCATCGTCCCTGGCCAGTTTCAGGTTCGCTTCGGCCTTGCGCAGTTGCGCCTGGAGTTCGTCGTCGTTGATCTTCAGCAGCACCTGGCCCGCGCTCACATTGCCGCCCTCGGTGAATCCGATGGACGTGACACGGCCGGCGAGCTCGCTCACCAGGTCCACCTCTTCATTGGCCATGAGCGTGCCCGTGGTCACGATGGCATTGTCCAACGCGGTGGGCGTGAGCACATGCACCTGCACGGCCATGGGAGGCATGGCACCGCCACCGGCGGCCTTCTCTTCCCCGCCGCCGCATGCGGACAGCAGGGTGATCATCGCCGCAGCGATCGTGTTCGTTCGCATCATAGGGGTATCCGCTTCGTGGTCATGCGCGCGGGCGCTTTCGTGGGCCGCATGTTCTCCACCAGCAGCGTGAGCTGTTGTTGGAAGAGCGTGCGCTCCTTCTTGTTCATGCCTTTCATCGCGTCGTCGTTCAATTCGTCATAGGCCTTCCGGATGGCCTTCACTGCGGGCCGCGCCTTGGGCGTGAGCTTCACGATGAACTTGCGACGGTCGCCTTCGCAGGCGCACCGTTCCACGTAGCCGTTCTCCGCGAAGTGGTCCAGCGCGCGGGTCATCGCCACCTTGTCCAGGTCCAGCGCGTCGGCGAGTTCCTGTTGGCTCAACTTGCCCTTGTGCTCATCGATGGTGAGCAGCACGAAGAACCAGTTCGTGATGTCCAGCCCTGCCAGCTTCTCCTGCAAGCGGATGAAGTATTGGTGGGCGGCAACGGAACACCAGTAGCCGATGGGGGTGCGAAGCATGAACGTTGCGTGGGAAACAGTTACAAATGAAACGAAAGGGATGAATACGGACCTCGGGGATCGTTAACGATCGCCAAGCATCACGGTCCGAACCCGGCACAAAGCGCTGCTCTTTGTGACCTGTTCCGGAGGTGCCTAGCGGTATCCTTCGCACGCCGTGCAAGGGCCGCAAGCGGTTCGATCGGAACCTCGCCCGTTCCTTTTCGCACGCGTCACGGGCACCCAAGCACGCATCAGGTACGCGGCGGCAAGGAGCACGATGAGGATGGCGAGCGTGGTCTGCATCAGAGGGCGGTGATCGCGGTGGTCAGCTGGTACGTGATCAGGCTTGCAAGGTACGCCAGGCCGAAGAGGTAGCCGCCCATGATCCACATGGTGCGCCACGAACCGGTCTCGCGTTTCACGGCCACGAAAGTGCTCAGGCATTGCGGGGCGAACACCAGCCACAACAGCAACGAGAGCTTGGTGGCCAAGGACCATTCCGAGGCGATGCGCTCGCGCAATCGGTTCTCCACATCACCCGGGTCCCCGTTGATCGCATACACGGTGCCCAACGAGCTCACCACCACTTCGCGGGCCGCCATGCCGGGTACCAAGGCGATGGAGATCTCCGCGTTGAAACCGATCGGCGCGAAGACATGCTGCAACGCATGGCCCACTTCACCGGCAAGGCTGCGTGCAATGGGCGTTCCTTCGGTGGTGGACCGTGGTGATGGAATGGTGCATAAGGCCCACATGACAATGGTGAGCGCAAGGATCACGGTGCCCACGCGGCGGATGAAGATCATGGCGCGTTCGTACAGCCCGATGACCAGACTGCGGAGGTCGGGCCATTGGTAGGCGGGCAGTTCCATGAGCAGGGGCGATCGCGAACGGTCGCCGCTGCTCCGCTTGATGACCCAGGCCACGGCCATGGCAGCCACGATGCCCAGCGTGTACAGGCCCACCATCACCAGCGCACCGGAGACCGGTTCATCCGGGAAGAGCGCCGCGATCAGCAACGTGTACACGGGGATCCGCGCGGAGCACGCCATCAACGGGGCGATCAGGATGGTGGTGAGCCGATCACGCCAATTGACGATGGTGCGCGTGGCCATGATGCCCGGGATCGCACAGGCGAAGCTGGAGAGCAACGGGATGAATGAACGCCCCGAAAGGCCGGCCTTGCTCATGGGACGGTCCAGCAGGAAGGCGGCACGGGGCAGGTAGCCGGATGCTTCCAACGCAAGGATGAACAGGAAGAGGATGAGGATCTGCGGAAGGAACGCGAGCACACTGCCTACGCCACCGATCACGCCTTCCACAAGCAGTCCGCGCAAGGGCCCCTCCGCCATGTGGTCCATCAGCAGGCCGCCCAACGCACCGGTGCCCGTCTCTATGAAGTCCGTGAGCCGGCTACCCAAGGTGAAGACCGCAACGAAGGTGGTGAAGAGCACGAGCGCGAGCACCACGAAGCCCCAGAACGGATGCATCAGTACACGATCGATGCGATCGCTGGGGTCCTTGTCCACTACGGGTACCGTGACCGTCTCTTGGTAGATGCGCTGTGCCTCCTGTTGGGTGGCAAGGACCTGCTCCAACTTCGGTGCGCTCCACGGTACGGGGGTCGTGGCCTCCACGGGCCGGTCCAGGAAAGCACGTAGTGCGTCAGCACCGTGTGCATGCACGCTCACGGTGGACAGCACGGGTACGCCGAGCGCGTTCGATAGCCCCTCCTCATCGATGGCGATGCCGAACTTCCTCGCACGGTCCATCTTGTTCAGCACCACCACCATGGGCAACCCCAGCTGGCGCGCTTCCAACACCATGCGCAAGTGCAGCCGCAGGTTGGTGGCATCGGTCACGCACACCAGCAGGTCCGGCAACACTTCGCTGCTTTGTCCGGTGATCACATCACGGGTCATCGCCTCATCATGCGAGAGGGCGTTCAAGCTGTAAGCGCCGGGCAGGTCCAGCACGGATACGCGCCGCCCTTCCGCCGTGTGCAATGTTCCTTCCTTGCGCTCCACGGTAACACCGGCGTAGTTGGCCACCTTCTGCCTGCTGCCGGTGAGGAGATTGAAGAGCGCCGTCTTGCCGCAGTTCGGGTTGCCGAGCAGGGCGATGCGTGCAGGAAGGGCGATCGTCGCTACGGCCATATCACGGTTGAAGGATCACCCGGATGAACGACGCCTCATGCCGTCGCAGCGCGAAGGTGGTGTGTCCCACCCGCACGGCCAGCGGCTCACGTCCGGGACGGCCCACGGCCACCACGCACACCCGTTCACCGGGCACGAAGCCGAGTTCCACCAGTCGCAACACCAGGCCACGGTCGCGGTTGTTGATCGGCACCACCACATCCACCACGCTCGCCCAGCGTTCTTCGGGCAACTGGTCCAAGGGTACCGGGTGGGCACTGCTTCCGTTCATAACGAGGGCGCGAAGGTCCGTTCTTATTGCGTTGCACGAAATACCCCGATCGGGGTACCTCGGCGTTCGGGTGGTCCACATCCGATAGCGGACCGAAGGATGGCGGCACCGATGTCGTCCAACGACCGTATGCCTCGGTACCGGACTCCTCGTCGCCCTGTGTTTCGCCATCGCGCGATGCTTTGAACCTTTCAACGAAACGGGAGTCCACGGAACCGGCATCCTTCTACATTCGGCCACTTCAGGAACCAGAACCAACTACACACTTCCCCTTTCCATGCATCGAATTCTTCGCTTTCCGCGCCTCTTCGCGCTCCTGTTCGGAGCTGCAGTGGCCTACACTGGCACGGCCCAGTTCGACGGCTTCGCGTTGTACAACAACCAGAACCAATCCACGGCGTACTTGATCAACGCCGCCGGGCAGATCGCGCACAGTTGGTCCCTGCCCACCAACGCGAATTACGCGATGGCGCTGAAGCCGAACGGGAACATCGTGCGTGGCGCGGTGAACACGGGGAATGTCCTCACCGCTGCGGCGGTCGGTGGCAAGATCCAAGAGTTCACCCCGAGTGGCCAACTCGTGTGGGAGTTCGTCTATTCAACCTCCAGTTATGTCACGCACCACGACATCTGCCTGATGCCGAACGGCAACGTGCTCATGATCGCCTACAACGTGCGGACCAACGCGCAGTTGCAGGCTCTTGGCTACACAGGCACTTCGGCGAAGTGGCCGGACCGGATCATCGAAGTGCAACAGAACGGCACGGGCGGGCAGATCGTGTGGCAGTGGGACCTGATCGATCGCTTCATCCAATACGTGGATGCCGCGAAACCGAACTACATGCCGATCGCGGATCACCCGGAGCGGTTGAACATCAATGTGGCCATTTCCGGTGCGAACCCTCCCGGTAGCGGTGGTGATTGGTTCCACCTGAACGGGATCGATTACAACCCGGCACTGGACCAGATCGCGTTCAGTTCCCGCTTGCTCAGCGAGATCTTCATCATTGACCACAGCACCACCACGGCCGAAGCCGCCGGTCATACCGCTGGTAACTCCGGCATGGGAGGTGATTTCCTCTTCCGCTGGGGCAAACCGGCGAACTACGGTACCGCCGGCACGCAGACCATCCCCGCCGCATGTCATGACGTGCGTTGGATCCTCGATGGTCGGCCGAACGCGGGCTACCTGCAATTCGTGAACAACGGCGGAGGCACCGGAAGCAGCACCGTGATCGACGCGATCAACCCGACGCGCAACGGGTACACCTATCCCCGCACGGCGGGCACCGCGTACGGTCCTACCGCCTATGAATGGCGGCACAACTGCTTGGCCTCTTCCACCGGCCAAAGTGCTTCGGACCGCATGCCGAATGGTAACACCTTCGTGGCCATCTCGGGTGAATACATGTACGAGGTGAGTTCAGCGGGATCGGTGGTGTGGCAGTACAACGCCGGTCCGCAGAAGGCCTTCCGCTACACCTGCGACTATCCGGGTATCGCGGCGATCCTTGGTGCTGATCCGTGCGATATCGGTACCGGCGTAGCGGATCGGACCGCAGCTTCTGTCGGCCTGTTCCCGAACCCGACGAACGGGGCGATCACCATCACCGGAGTGAGCGCGTCCGATGTAAAGGCGATCACCGTGCTCGATGCGGCCGGTCGTGAAGTGCTGCGCGATGCCAACACCTTGCGACTCGACCTCGGCGCCCAACCTGAAGGACTATACAACCTGGTCATCGACCTCGCCAGCGGACAACGCCTGCATAAGAAGGTGGCCGTTGCGATGGGTCGATGAAGGCATTGTTCCGGATCACGCTCCTCCTTGCGCTCGTGCTGCCTCGGTCGGTCGCGGCGCAGGATGATCTGTACGACCTCGGGTCCGTACGCGAGATCCGGTTGTACTTCGATCAGGCCAACTGGAGCGATCTCATGGACACGCTCTTCCTAGCCGATGAGGATGGGCGCCTGTTGGGTGATCTGGTGATCGATGGCACATTGATCCCCGACGTGGGCGTGCGCTACAAGGGCTACAGTTCGTACAGCCCGAACCGGATCAAGAACCCCTTCAACATCAAGTTGAACTACGTGCATGTAGGGCAGCGCTATCAAGGCGTGGACAAGATCAAGCTGAGCAATGTGATCCAGGATCCGTCCTTCGTGCGGGAGACCTTGTCGTACACGATCGCGCGCCGATACATGCCTGCCTCGCGGGCCAACTTCGCCAACGTGTACGTGAACGATGTGCTGATCGGACTCTACACCAACGTGGAGGACGTGGACAAGGGATTCGTGGATCGGCACTACGGTGCGCGCGGGAACGCCTTCTTCAAAGGCAATCCCAGCACGGTGGACCTGAACGGGGAGAACAGCAACCTGAGTGATTCACCCGGAACGGATTCCACGGCGTACTACGGACTCTACTCCATGGAGTCGGATCACGGTTGGGGCGAATTGCTGGAACTCATCGATGTCCTCAACAACAACCCCACTGCGATCGAGAGCGTGCTGAATGTGGACCGCACGTTGTGGATGCACGCGCTCAACTACACGCTGATCAACTTCGATAGCTACGTGGGCTATGCGCAGAACTACTACCTGTACAAGGATGACAACGCGCGGTGGAACCCGATCCTGTGGGACATGAACATGTCCTTTGCGAGCTTCCGCTTGACGGATGCTTCGCTGTACTGGAACGGATTCAACATCACGCAAGCGATCAACATGGATCCCTTGCAGCACCACAACAACGTGTCGGTGATCCCGCGTCCATTGATGCGCAACCTCTTCGCGAATGCGATGTACCGCCGCATGTACCTCGCGCACATGCGCACCATCGTGGAGGAGAACATCCTCAGCGGCAGCTATCGCACGGAGGCCGAAGCGATGCGCGCGGTGATCACGCCATCGGTGCTTGCCGACCCGAACAAATTCTACTCGGACCAAGCGTACCAGGACAACCTCGACCAGACCGTCGCTGACCTGATCGACTACCCCGGGATCACCCAGCTGATGGATCAGCGCGCGACCTTCCTCATGAACTATCCGGGGATGACCGGCCAACCCGTGATCGGGGAACCGACCTATGCGCCGGAAGCGATCACGGTGGGAGGGGAGCTCACGATCACGGCTGCGATCACCGCAAGCGACACGGCCTTCCTCGCGTACCGCTTCAATGATGGAGGCTTGTTCCAGACCATCGCCATGCGCGATGATGGACAGAACGGCGACGGAGCGGCGAACGATGGTGTGTACGGCGCGCGGATCACCACCACCACGAATACCGTGGAGTACTACCTCTATGCGGAGAACGCAACTGCTGGCGCATTCTCCCCCCCGCGTGCGGCGTATGAGTTCCACCGGATCACCACGCGCATCAGCCCCGGTGATCTGGTGATCAACGAGTTCATGGCGAGCAATAGTGCCACTGTGGTTGATGAGTTCGGCGATGCCGATGATTGGGTGGAACTCTTCAATCCCGGTCCCGCCACGCTTTCCACCTCGGGCCTCTTCCTTTCCGACGACCCTTCCGATCCGCTGAAGTGGGCGTTGCCGATCCGCACACTCGCGCCCGGTGATTACCTCACACTCTGGTGCGATGGACAGCCGGACCAAGGAGAGGTCCACGCCAACTTCAAGTTGAATGCAGCGGCTGGCTCCATCACCTTGGCGTACGATGCCGATGCGGTGATCGATCAAGTGGGCTATGGACCGCAGTACCCGATCTCCTCCACGGGGCGCTATCCGAACGGCACGGGTTCGTTCCGCGAACTGTTTCCCACGTTCAACGCCTTCAACACGGATAAGGGATCCGAGGATCTGGATCGCTACCTGCGCATCTTCCCGAACCCGTCCAACGGTGATGTCTTCGCGATCGTGGACGAGGAGGGTCCGTATGAACTCAACCTCTTCACAGCGGACGGCCGCGCGGTGATGGGACCCGCGCAACGCACCACCCGTGAATTGATCACGATCCCTACCATAACCATGGCGAGGGGCCTGTACATCCTTGAAGTAAGAACCGACCGCTCCAGCACACGACGAACCTTTATCCTATCCGAATGAAACACGCACTACTCTCTCTCGCTCTTAGCGCAACGATGTTCACGAACGCGCAGACCTTCACCACATGGACCGCTTCCGACGGATTGCCTTCGAGCAACCTGCGCGATGTCGCAGTAGCGGCGGATGGTACCATCTGGCTGGCCACGCAACTCGGCGTAGCACATTTCGATGGAAGCACTTTCACCACGCACAACACGACCACGCACCCGGGCCTAGCCGATAACAGCATCTCCGCGATCGCGGTGATGGCGAACGGCGATGTGTGGGCGGGAACCGATGTGGGTGTGAGCGTCTTCAACGGATCATCCTACACCTCCTATACCACGGCGGATGGCCTGAGCGATAACCAGGTGAACAACATCAAGCAGGCACCCAACGGCGATGTGTGGATCGGCACGATCAACGGTGTTACGCGGTACAGCGGAAGCACCTTCACCGCGTTCGGCAGCCCGGACATCCCGTTCGGTGGGGTGACATACATCGCGTTCGCAGCGAACGGCGAGGTGTGGCTCGGCGGCGGATTGGGTGGCGTGATCATCTACAACGGATCCGCCTTTTCACTCCTCACCACGGCGGATGGACTGGTGAGCAACAAGATCCGCAGCATCGCTTTCGATGCGGGGCAATACAAGTGGGTGGGCACCGCCAAAGGCATTTCGGTCTTCGATGATGCCAACATCCACATCGCCGATCACACACGCCCCTTCATTCTACCTGCGCCGGATACCTTGAACCCGGTGACGGATGTGGCGATCGATGGGCAAGGTGTTCTGTGGGCGGCCGTGTACGTGGACTACTTGGTGACCGAAGGAGGTATCAGCGCCTACGACGGGACCTGGCACCAATACGAGACCGTGGATGGACTTGCTGGTCCGAACGTTCGCCGCATCGCGATCGATGACAACGATGACGTGTGGGTGACCACCAGCACGGGACTCACCCGGATCAGCGGGTACCACGTCGGCATCGCCGAGCAAGCAGCGGATGCATCCTTCACACTATTCCCGAACCCGGCCACGGATCAAGTAACGATCCAACTCGCATCGATCACCAATGGATCGGAAGTGGTGCGGATCCTCGATGCGCAAGGGAGGGTGGTCCACTCCGAGCGGATCAATACCCGTGCGGTGATCGACGTATCCGCTTTCGATGCTGGGATCTATTTCCTACAGGTGGGTGGTGGGTCGAAGCGCTTTGTGATCGTGCGATAGCAGGTTGGTCCTGCGGGTGATCGGCGCTCACGCTCACCGGCCTACTTTCGGCCATGTCCTTTTTCGAAGGTCTGGGCTATGGCTTGGCCATGGTCCTGTTCATCGGCCCGGTCTTCTTCACATTGCTCCGGGGGGCCTTGCAGCATGGTGCATCCGGTGGTGTCATGGTGGCCTTGGGCATCATCACTTCCGATCTGATCATCGCGGTCATTTGCATTTCAGGATTGGTACACTTGATCGAGCGCTGGCTCACCGGTCCATGGATGGCGCTGGCCGGAGCAGTGCTTCTGTTCGCGCTGGGTCTTCGCTACATCCTCCGGCCTAAGCTGGACATGGACGGGCCTCAACGTGCAAAGCGGAGAAAGGCTGCCGGTCTCTTCATCAGGGGCTTTCTCGTCAACTTCGTGAATCCCTTCGTATTCGCGATCTGGATCGGTTTGATCGTGCATGCCACGAACACCTATGGCGCTGGGCAGGGTGTGTGGATGTTCACGACCGGTGTGCTGCTTGGGATCTTCCTCACGGATGTCGGCAAAGCGCTGCTTGCACCACGTTTGCACCGTGTGCTTTCCGTGAACAGGTTGAAGAAGGTGTACACCGTGATCGGTGTGTTCATGATCCTCTTCGCTGTGCGCTTTCTCTTTCACGCATTCGCGAATTGGGACTGATCCACTTTCCGGAAACTACATTTGACCAACACCCTGAACGATCCACAGAAATGAACTGGCCCATACAGATCGCCGCTACACTGATCCCCATGGTCATGGGTTTCATCTGGTACAACCCGAAGGTCTTCGGTAAGGCATGGATGGCCGCTACCGGTCTTACCGAGGAGAAGGCCAAAAACACGAACATGCCGCTGGTCTTCGGCGTGAGCTTCGTGATGGCGCTCCTGTTCTCGTTCGCCTATCCGTTCTTCGCGAACCACTGGAACGCGTTCCAAGCGTTCTTCCGTTCCGTGCCGGAGCACGGCATGGGGATCGACCCGACCACCGCATTCGGAGCAGAACTCAAGGGGTACATTGATGGGTATGGCGAGCGCTACCACTCATGGACCCACGGTCTCGCGCACGGGACCATCATGTCCGTCGTGATCCTGCTACCTGTGATGGTGACGAACGCGCTCTTCGAGCGGAAGTCGTTCAAGTACATGATGATCAACTGGGGTTACTGGGCCGTGACCATGACCCTCATGTTCATGGTGCTGGCCCAGTGGGCTTAGGCTGAAGGAGCCATCACTCCCCCTTTACACGCGCCCACAATTCGGCGGTGAGCGTGCTGAATTTCTCGCCATCCAATGCGGGTGGCGGGATCAGCACCACGCGTAGTTCATCACCGACGGGGATCAGCTTGTAGGAGAAGACGAACGGTTTGTCCGGTGCGGGTTCCCCGATCTGCCCGAAGCGCAGGTCGCAGAACACCAAGGTGTCGTTGCGACGTTGCATCACGTAGTTGTCAGCACTCAATCGGATCAGCCGATGAACGTGCTGGTCATCGGCCCAACGACCCAGTAGTTCGCGATTCTTCGGGAAGCGCACGAATTCCACTTCCGGCTTCGAGTCGAGGAGTGAATAGTACGTGAGGTCATAGTGATCATCGCTTACCGCCGTAGCGGACCAGAGAATGCAGTTGAACGGTGTGGGGCGAGTGGACAGCGAGGAGTAGGTGATGCCTTGCCGGTTCAGCGATGCCGTGATCCGTTCGTGTGCGATGTACTTGCACACGAGCGTGAGCATCATATAAGCGCTGCTCAGTACAAGACCTAGACCATTGATCCAGCGCCTGCGTGTGGAAGTGCGCTTCAGGAACAATGCGATCGCGACGCAGACCAGCAGCGGCACGGTGTACCCCGGGTCGACGACGAAGACATTGTTGTAGGCCACCTTCAGGCTGAACGGCCAGAACAACTGTGTTCCCCACGTGGTGTGACAATCCAGCAAGGGATGCGTGACCAAGGTCCACCAGAATAACCAGCTCCATTCCTTCGGAGTGGCAGTATCCGTTCCCTTCACTTTCCATAGGATCAACGCAATGACACCGAGCGCGACCACGCCGATGATCACCTGTGCCATACCAGTGCCCGCGCCGAAAAAAAATACGAGTGCGACGAGCGCCGTGAAGACCGCGAGGAGTGAAGCTTGATGTCGATTGATCCAGTGCCCGAGGACCGGCGCCATCACTAGGCTGAAGAGGATGGAATGCGTGATGCCGCGATGGAGTTCGTTCGCGCGGAGGTCGTCGAAGAACGTGCGGCACAACACATCCAGATCAGGAATGGTACCCGCGATGGCGCCCCAGAGGATGGCCTTGTTGCCGACCTTCCGACCGAGGACCAATTCGCCAATGGCTGCGCCGAGGACGATCTGCGTCAGTGAGTCCATCAGGCGTGGACCTTCTTGAATGGCGAACGCTGTTCGAATGCGCCGGGCTTCACCGAGCGGAGGAAGGGCCCGATCAACTTGTTCGCGAGCGCGCTGTGATGCTTCACAAAGAATCGCAGGTCCATCGGCTGCGCACCGAGGTTGCTCTTCGCCTGCTCCGCCGTGCGCCCGAAATTGATGCGCCTCAGGCGGCCAAGGATCCCCGCATCGAGCAGGTCCACCAACATGCGTTGGTAGATCGCGTGCTCCGTGTTGTGCGCGTAGTCAATGCCGACGAACTGTACGTCCAGTTCATTCCCAAGGATGAACGCCGTGCTGAAACCGACCAGTTCGTCATTGAGAAAGTAGCCTCGGAACTGGAGATGGTCCTTGTGCAATTCGACCCACGGTGCGAATACCGTCATGTTCAAACGACCATGAACGAAGGTGGATCGATCGAGGACCTGCTCGAACAGGTGCTGTATGCGCGGAGAGGCATCGCGGATCTCATCGGGCTTCATGATCCGCACCTTCAGCGCGGCCGAACGATCACGGATCGAACGGATGCGTGTGCGCGCCTTGGAGGTGAGCGCTTCCTGGTAATCGTCCAGTCCCTTCCAGCCTGGATCGAGGTCGATCACCATATCCGCGTCCATTTCCAGCCGGTGGTACTTGCGTTGGATCAAGTAGTCGGTCGCACCGCTCAGGTCCTCTCCGAACTCCTTGAACAGAAGAATGGAGGCCGTGCGCGCACAATATCCACCCTTATCCAATTTGCACATGGTGTCCTCCACGATCCTTAGCCGGTCCACAGCCGGAATGTCCTTGGTGAAGTACGATCCCAGATCGCCGCCGTGGAACACGTTCCCGCTCACCAGTGTGCGCACCTTCATGTCCTTGATGACCCTCTTGCCGATCCCCTTTCCCAAACGGCACACCTTCTCCTGGAACCTGCTGCCTTGATCCTCCACATCCACGACCTGGAAATACGCCACACCCATCGGTAGGTTCTCCTCGCAGTAGTAGATCACATAACGGAACTCCATCGTGGCGGACATGGCATCCTCCAGGGCCAACAGGTGGTCGTACTGCAAGTAGGGCGATGCATCAACCGTCACAATTCTCCAATCCTCGCGGTGGATCATGTGGATGGAATCGTGAAGGCTGAGGCGGATCGTCGGCGTTCGGGCGGAGTTGTTGATCATGGAGCGGGTCCATCACATCCGTATGCCACGGTGCGATCGACGCCGAAATTAGCTTATGCCTCCACGGGCATTGCGCCGGACAACCGTCCCCATCGCCGCCTGTAACAGACATTTGCGATCCTCTTCATGTGTGAAATGGAACGCCTTATCCACATCGGCTTTCTTCCGGGATGATCTTTGCCGCCGGATGAGATCGAGAGATAGGATCCCGTTATTGTGCATGTGCGTTTGCCTCTCACTATCAGGCATCGCTCAATCCTTCACCGGCACCGTGGTGGACAAGGCAACGAAGGCGACGATCCCCGGCGTGAACGTTTTCCTGGTCGAGTTGGAAACAGGGACGACCACGAACAAGGATGGAGTGTTCGTCATCGAGCATGCACCGCGCAAGGTGGTCCACATCCAATTGTCCTTCATCGGGTACAGGACCTTGACCCTGGCGCTTGATCTATCGGATAGCACCGAAGGGCAATTCGTCATGGAGCAAAGCCACCTCGACCTGAAGGAAGTGGTGGTCTCCGTGCCGCTCGGCAAACTGCAACGCGAAAGCGTGGCGAACGTGGCGCAACGGAAGATCGGGGATCTCCAACAAGTACCCACCGCATCATTGGCGGAAGCGCTCACCAACATCGCCGGGGTGGAACAGAACAGCACGGGTGCGGGGATCGGCAAACCCGTGATCCGCGGATTGAGCGGGAACCGGATCGTGACCTATGCACAGGGGATCCGGATCGAGAACCAACAATGGGGCGCGGAGCATGGCTTGGGCGTAGGCGAGGTGGGTATCGAGAGCGTGGAGGTGATCAAAGGACCGGCGTCTGTGTTGTACGGATCGGATGCCTTGGGTGGGGTGCTCTACTTCGTGGATGAACGCTATGCGGCGCACGATGCCATCGAGACCAAGGTCGCTTCGCGCTTTCTGTTGAACTCGCTCGGCACTTACAATTCCGGTGCGGTGAAGCTGCATCGGGGCCGGTTGAAGTTGAATCTCTTCGGCGGCTTCACCTCCAACGCCGACTACCAAGTACCGAGCGGTGAGCGGGTGTTGAACACGCGGTTCGATGAGAAGAACTTCAAGGCGAGCATCGGTTTCGATCGGAAGAACTGGATCAGCAACCTGCGGTACAGTTTCCTTCAGAACAACTTCGGGATCACCGATACCGCCGTGTATGGAACACAGACCGACCGGAGTACAGCGGTCCCCTTCCAGTCCATCGGCAACCATGCGTTGAGCTTCGAGAACATCCTCTTCACCGGCCGGTCGAAGGTGAGCCTGATCCTCGGCTACATGGAGAACCGTCGTAAGGAATTCGAACAGGACAAGGTGCATCCGCAACTCGATCTTGACCTCGGCACGCTGACATACAACCTCAAGTGGTATTCACCGGAGATCAGCAAGAAGGTGAAGGTCGTGGTCGGCTCACAAGGCATGCACCAGACCAACCTGAACGCCGGCCCGGAGATCCTGATCCCGGATGCGACCACGCAGGACATCGGTGTCTTTTCCATGATCAACCTCGACCTGGACAAGCTGCAAATACAAGGTGGTGTGCGGTTGGACCACCGGTCGATCGATGCCAAGGAATTCACCACTCCGGAGATCACTTCGCCGGCCTTGCATCGCTCATACTCCAGTTTGAATTACTCAGCCGGGTTGGCCTACCGAACGGAGAAAGCCGTGTTCAGGGCTGGTCTGTCGTCGGGCTTCAGAGCACCGAACAGCTCGGAGCTATTATCGAATGGTGTGCACGAAGGGGCCGCACGGTTCGAGGTGGGCAATGCGAGGCTCAATAGTGAGAATGCCACGCAGGGCGATGTGAGTGTGGACTATCAGGATGAACACTTCGGTTTTTCGATCAACCCGTACTTCAGCGTCATCCGGAACTTCATTTTCCTGGCCCCGACCGGATCGGAGACGAACGGACTACCGGTCTTCGAGTACTTAGCCACTACAGCCGTTCTGTATGGCGGCGAAGTGGGTATCCACTACCACCCGCATGGTATCCATTGGCTGCACATCGGGTCCAGTGTTTCATATGTGCAGGCGCAGGATGGTCGTGATACGCCGTTACCCTTGATCCCTTCCGCCAAGGTGAACACCACATTGAAGGCCGAGTTCGATCGCGAAGGAGCGATCAGGATCAAGGATGTGTTCGTTCAACACATCTACAAATTCAAACAGGATCGGACGGCGATGAACGAGACCCCGACACCGGCCTATCACCTTGTGCATTGCGGGATCGATCTGATCATCGCGACGAAGGGCAAGCCCATCGAACTCACACTCGGCGTGAAGAATCTGTTGAACGAGAACTACATCGATCACCTCTCACGCTTCAAGACCATGGGCATCCCCGATCTTGGCAGGGGAGCCTATTTCGGGATCTCCTTTTCCCTTGATCGACAACTGGCCGCGCATGTCCCATAGGGCTTGGCGGTCGTGTTCATTGTGCAGGTTGTTCGGTGTTTGAAGTAGCGAACGCGAGATAGACCATCACGACCACGGTGCTACACGCAGTGACCACGAAGGTGACCTCCGGACCGAAGGCGAACCAGAGGAGTCCGGCGAACGAGCTCGCCACCAATGCGCAAATGCTGTTGAACCCCGCATAGGTGCCGATGGCGGAGGCTGTTTCCGATCGTGGCACCACATTGCTGATCCAAGCTTTTCCGATGCCTTCGGTGGCGGCCGCATACACACCATACAGGAAGAACAATGTCGCCATGGCCCACAGTGAGTTCACGTTGGCCATGCCGAAGTACACCACGGCGAAGAGTGCGAGACCGGAGAGGAGCACACGCTTCAAGCCGATGCGATCGGCCAGCACGCCCAATGGGTACGCTGCAAGCGCGTACACGAGGTTGTAAAAGATGTACACGCCGATGGTGGCCGTATCGCTCAGTCCAGCGTTCTTCGCTTGGAGCAGGAGGAACACATCGCTGCTGTTGAACAAGGCGAAGAGCAAGAGACCTGCGGTGAGTCGGCGATACGTGGGTGTGCCTCGTTTCCAATAGGAGAAGGTCGCCGAGAAAGGCACGGGTCGACCGGTGTTGGAACGGGTTCCGGACTTGTCCTTCAATAGGAAGCTGAGCACGATCGCCAACACACCCGGACCGAAGGCGATGAAGAACAACGGCACGTAATCCCCCGGTCGGGCCCACAAGTACAACAGCGCCAGCACCGGCCCGATCACGGCACCGAGGGTGTCCATGCTGCGGTGCAGACCGAACAAGCGTCCCTTGGTACTTGGCGTGGCCTCATCGCTCAACATGGCATCCCGTGCACCGGTGCGGATACCCTTGCCCAAACGGTCGATGGTGCGCGCGAAGAAGATCCAGAGCGGCGCGACGAACAACGCCATCATCGGCTTGCTCAATGCGCTCAGTGCGTAGCCGAATTGAACGAAGGGTGCACGTCGGCCCATCACGTCGCTTTGCATTCCGAAGTAGCCTTTGCTCAGGCCGGCCGCTGCTTCAGCAACGCCTTCCAACACGCCGATGAGCAGGACCCCGAACCCGATGCTCTTCAAGTAGATCGGCATCACGGGGTAGAGCATTTCGCTCGCCATGTCCGTGAACAAGCTGATCAGCGACAGGATCCAGACCGTGCGCGAGATGGTTCTCATGCTGCATGGTACATACGCCAATGATATTCATTCATGGTGTTCTCCTTCACCCTTCGTCAATTCGCTCAGAAGATAGTAGGCTCCCTTCACCACCACTTTCGCATCGCTTGCCAGCGGTTCCAGCGGTGTGATCTCCGAAAAGCCCAGCGCGCTCGCCCCGGTGCGCACCTGCACTTGCGTGAAGACATGCGGTTGATGTTCCACATAGATGTAGTGATCGTCCCCGTTGCTCACGATCGCTTCATCAGGAAGTGAAAGCGCGGCCGTGCTGTCGATCTCGATGACCGCTTGCACGAACATGCCGGGCAACAGGTCGTGCGTCTTCTCATCGATGCGCGCGTGAACGAGCACGGCCTGCTGGTCAGCTTCGAAAGCGCGGTTCACGCCGAAGATCGTGGCGGTGTGGAGCACATCCGGATCGTGCGCGTCGGTGATCGTGACACGCTGCCCTTCCTTCACCTTGTGTACATCCTGCTCGAATACGGTGAGGTCCACATGCAGGAAGCGGTTATCCACGATGCTGAAGATGGCCTTGAGCGGATCCGCGTATTGGCCGGTGTTCACCATGATGCGTTTGATGAAGCCGCCGATGGGTGCTTGCACCGGATACGCGGAGCGGATGTTCGCAGGCGTAAGCTTCGCGGGATCGGTGCTGAAGAGCCGGAGCTTTTGTTCCATGGTACTGTACCGCGCTTCGGTGCCATCCAGATCGGCCTGCGCTTGTTGCAAGGTGCGGGTGGCGTTGATCTTATCGGTGGCCAGGGCTTGTTGCCGCTCCAACTCGGCGCGCTGCAAGGTGAGCGTAGCCTTGGTGGCGAGATAGTCCTGTTGCAGTTGCAGGAAGTCGAGGTTCTCCAGCAGCGCCAGCGTTTGCCCTTGTGAGATGGCCTCGCCCTCTTGCACCATCACTTGTTTGACGAGGCCGCCCATCAGCACGCTCACGTCGGCCATGTTCTGCGGGGGAAGCACCAAGCGGCCATTGGCTTTCAGTCCGGTGCTCAGACTTTGTCTTGTCGGCGAGGCGGTGACCAATCCGATGGCCTTGATCTGTTCGACCGTGAGGGTGACCTCGGGACCGTGCGCGGCGCCGTGATCGTCGGTCTGCGCGTCATGGATCACCGGTGCATCGCCACACGATGTGAAGATCGCGATGACGAGGGTGAGAAGGAAAGGGAGCGTGATGCGTGACATCGTGTGGTTCAATTGAAATCGAGTTCTCATGTCCGTTCGTTATTGACCGAGCAGGGCCCGGAGTTGGAAGAGCGCGTTCGCGCGATCGAGCAAGGCGGTGAGGTGTTCGGTGCGGATGCGGTACGACTGGTCCAGCCCCTGGATGTAGGCCACGTAGTCGATATCGCCGCTGTCGTAGCTGCGCTGCGCACTGGTGTGCAATGAGGTGGCGAGCGCCTCGCCCTGCGTCTCGTAGTACTTCACGAGTTGATCCAGCTGTTGCAGTTGCGTGCTGGCCTGGGTGAACGCGCTGTGTACCGTCCGTTGCGTGTTCTCCAACTGCTGCGTCGCGATCTCGGTGCCTAAACGGGATGCCTTGGTGCGCGCGCCCTGTCCGCCGCCGGGCAAGGGGATGCCCAGGCCGACCTGGTAGCCCCAGAACGGCGAAACATGGTCCAGCGTCTGATAGAAGCCGCCCGCTTGCAGTGAAGGCGCCCACTGGCTGCGGTCCATCCTCCACTGCGCCTGCGCCACCTCGGTTTGCTGCTGGGCATAGCGCAACAGCGGGCCTTGCGCGATCATGGCATCGTTGGTTTCCAATTGGATCGACGTGTTCAATGCCGTGTTCTCCGGCGATACCAGCGTGTCGCTGCCGAGCCATCGTTGCAATTCCGCTTGGTACTGGTTGCGGTTCGTCACGGCGCGCGCCCATTCCAAGCGGATGCGATCGCGCTGCGCGGTTGCCGCATCGCGTTCCAACCGACCGCTCGCGCCGACATCGAACTTGCGCTGCGCGTTCGCTGCGAAGTCGCTGTACGTGCTGTCCAGTGCGTGCAGCAGTTCCACCAGTTGGTTGCCGTAGGCCAGTTGCATGTAGGCCTGGCTTACGCGCTGTTTCAATTCCGCAGAGGTCAACGCGCGCTGACTTTCCGCCAGCGCCGTGTTCTCCTTCAACAATTGGGAGCGCCGTGCGATCACCGTGGGGAAGTCGAAGCCCTGCACCACCTGGAGGTTGGCGTCATTGAGCGAGCTGTTGATCTGGCCTCCGTTGTACGTGGCGCTGAGCGGCGATAGTCCCAGTGCTGTTTTCTGAAGCGCGAGCTGCTGCTCCACTGAGAGTTCCGCCGCGTTCATCACCGGATGATCGCGCAAGGCCATTTGCACGGCTTGGTCCAGCGTAATGGAGATGGGCGTTTGCGCGAACGATGCCGATGCGAGGAGCAGCAATGGAACAGCGATGATCGCGGGCGTGACGCTGTTCGACCTCTTCCTGCGCGTGAAGACCATGTAGTAGAGCACCGGCAGCACCACCAAGGTGAGCAGCGTGCTGCTGATCAAGCCACCGATCACCACCGTGGCCAGCGGGCGTTGCACCTCACTGCCCTCGCTGGTGCTGATCGCCATGGGAAGGAAACCGAGCGATGCAACCGCCGCTGTTGCCAGCACCGGGCGCAGGCGTGCGGCGGTGCCCTTCAGGATCCGCTTCACTACATCGGTCTCGCCCTCCTGCTCCAGCCGGTTGAAGTAGCTGATGAGCACGATGCCGTTCAGCACCGCCACGCCGAACAGCGCGATGAAGCCGATGCCCGCGCTGATGCTGAAGTTCAAGTCGCGCAATGAGAGCGCGAACACGCCACCGATGGCAGCGAGCGGGATGGCGCTGAAGATGATGAGCGATTCCTTCAACGACCGGAAGGTGAGGTAGAGCATGATGAGGATGAGCAGGAGCGCGATGGGCACGGCGATGCTCAGGCGTGCGCTCGCTTCCTGTAGCGTCTTGAACGTGCCGCCCATCTCGGTGTAGTAGCCAGCAGGCAATTGTAGGTCGGCATCGATCCGTTTCTGGATGTCCTCGGCAACG
>Ga0138256_10002342_pt1 | contig 20306 bp, 19 predicted proteins | sample KNB2016incub_MG_FD_105486 | JGI IMG/M metagenome (GOLD analysis project Ga0138256, IMG submission 105486) | Active sludge microbial communities from wastewater in Klosterneuburg, Austria - KNB2014incub_MG | ecosystem: Engineered > WWTP > Activated sludge > Unclassified | place: Austria... | reverse complement strand
GTAGGGATCGGCCTGATCAGCTATCCGCTCTACCTCTGGCACTGGCCGCTCCTGTCCATGCTGGACATCGTCAGCGCCGACCTCGGACTGGGAGGCACGGCACTGCTAGGCACGCGGCTGCTTGTCGCCTCCTCCTCAGTCCTGCTCGCGTGGCTGACGTATCGACTCGTCGAGCGCCCCGTGCAGCGGCTCGCGACGGCACGAATCGCTCGCGGTGAAGGACTTTCGCGTCAGACGCTGTACTTTGTCGCCCCCTTGCTGGCCGTCGCCTGCCTCGGCACGGTCACCGTTGGCCTGCACGGGATTCCGGCCCGATACGCCGGCCCCCTTGCACGCGACGAGGTCGCGGTGCTCGCCGCATCGTCTCGTCGTCGGGCCATGGCACGCTACCCCAACGTGGTGCGCTGCTCGTTCACCACCGACGTTCCGCACCCGGAACAGTGCCTGCGCAGCCTCGCGGCAGCGCCACGCGTTGCGCTGCTGGGTGACAGCCACGCCGAGGCGGCGTTTCCCGGGCTGTCGGGAGCGCTGCCCGACATCAGCGTGCAGCTCATGAGCCACACGCGGTGCCCGCCGCTGCTGGGCAGCGCAGTCCGCACCGATTTCACGGATCCCACCTGTGTCGCCGCGATGGAAGCAGCGGTCGCCACGCTCGCCCAGGATCGTTCCGTGCGCACCGTCGTGCTTGTCTCACGCGGCCCGCTGTACCTCACCGCTGGAGCACAGCCAGCGCGGCCACCGGCGCACCGTACGCTCGGCGCCGACAGGTTGCCCGGCGCGCCGCGAACGAATCCAGCGCGCCTTGCGATATTCCGCGACGGGCTGCGTCGCACGGTCGTTGCGCTCACCCGCGCGGGCAAGGAAGTGATCCTGGTTCACGACGTGCCGGAACTCAACTTCCGTCCGCGCGACTGCGTGGTCGGGCGCCCGCTCGGCCTTCGTGCGCCAATCGCCCCGTGCAGTATTGCTCGCGCAACGGTTGATGAGCGGAACGCCGACTATCGGGCGACGCTCGGCGCGCTCGCCGCAACGCTTCCTGGGGCGCACCTGTTCGACGCCGTGCCGGTCTTCTGCGACCAGCATTCGTGCGCCGCCATGGAGGGTGATGCGCTCTTGTACGCCGATGACAATCACATGAGCCTGCGCGGGAGCGAGCGGCTCGGAGCATCGCTCGGGGCGATGGTACGGTCGACACTACGCGACTGACATTCTCGGTCCGCGGCGAATTACGCGGCAGCGACAGCCGAGTGCCATGCTCGCGGAGCGTCGCACGCAGCGGAATCGGGCGCAACGCCGTCGGCAGCGCCTGCCGCATGACAGGGGCACGCCTGCACCACGTCGGCGCCCGTCACCCCGTCACCCCGTCACTCTGGATCGTTCGCGGAAGAATCGACAGATTGCCCGGTCGCGGATTCGCCGCGGCGCGGGGGTTGGAACGACGAGGACGCGACATGGATCGGGTATTGGTGATCGGCGGGACGTTGTTCATTGGCCGTGCGCTCGTGGAGCAGTTGCTAACGCGTGGCGACGAGGTGGTGATCATGCACCGCGGAACCGGGACACCGTTCGGCGGGCGCGTGGGCGAGATTCGCTGCGACCGCAATGACATCAGCGGTGTGCGCTCGGCGCTGGCCGACCGGCGCTTCGACGTCGTCTACGACAACGTGTACGATTGGCAGCGTGGCACGACGGCCGAGCAGGTCGCCGCCGCCGCGCGCGCCGTGAGCAATGGCCTGCGCCGGTACGTCTTCACGTCATCGGTCGCCGCCTACCCCATCGGCGGACCGTACGACGAGGATGCGCCGCTGACCTCGGCGGACGACCCTAACGACTACGCGCGCCATAAGGCCGAGAGTGAGCGCGCGCTGTTCGCCTTGGGCCGGCACGACGGAGTGGGCGTCTCCACGCTGCGCCCGGCGTTCGTGTACGGTCCGAACAACCCGTTCGATCGTGAGGCATTCTTCTGGGACCGCATCTGCGCCGGCCGCCCGATCATCATCCCGGGAGACGGCACTGCCACGATGCAGTGGGTGCACGCGCACGACGTGGCGCGCGCCGCGGTCCTTGCGGCGGACCGAGAGGTCGCGAACGGACGCGCCTACAACCTCGGCAACACCCCTCCGATCACGCAGGCGGAGTTTGTGCTTGCGCTCGCTCGCGCCGCCGGGCGCGAGGCGACGCTCGTTCACGTCCCGCGAGAACGGATAGCGGCCGCCGGCGGCGGACTCATGGCGCCACCGCTCTACTTCGGCGCCTACCTCGACATTCCGCCCATCAGCATCGAAGTCGAGCGGGTGCGCCGAGAGCTCGGCCTCGAACTCACGCCGCTGGATGAGGGACTGCGCGCGACGTATCGCTGGTACGCCGAGCAGGAGCGACCGGTGCAACATTACGGGTGGGAAGACGACTTGATCGCGGCCTCGTCGGGAACCGGCTGACCAGCCGGCTCCCTCCGCTGTTCCGCGAATCGCTACCGCTTCTCGTGTACCAACTCCCCTCCCACGTACACCCGCTCCACCCAGCTCTTCATCGAGAGCGGCGGCCCGTCGAGCACGATCACGTCGGCATCCTTCCCCACCGTAAGCGACCCCACGCGGTCCTGCACCCCAAGGATCCGCGCCGGGATGATCGTGACTGCCTGCAGCACCTGCTGTTCCGTCATCCCGTACCCCGCCGCGATCCCGGCGTCGAGCAGCAGCCACTTGCTCGATCCCGACGGCGCGAGCGAGCCGAAGGCGCGCGAAAACGTGGCGATCGCCGTCGTCACTCCAGCGTTGGTCAACGTCGCCGGCAGCGTCTCGTCGACCGCAGGATAGTCCGACTTGTCGGGAATCTCCTCATTGCTCACGTACGGGTGGGAGACCTGACCGAGGATGACCGGGACCTTGCGCGCCGCAAGTTGCGCCAGCTGCGACTTTGCGTTCGCCGCGCCGTCGATCACCAGGTCGAAACCGAACTCCTCCGCCAGTTGCAGCGCATTGCGGATGTCGACCGGGGCGTTGGCCTGGATGCGCGCCGGGATCTCGCGGCGCAGCAGCTTGCCTAACGCTTCCTGCCCGAGGTCACGCGGGAGCGACGGATTCTGCGCCTTGTTGCGCTGGTACTCCTGGGCCCGCACGAGCGCCTGTCGAATCATGGCCACCTCGGCCATGCGCGTGGCGGGATCGCGCTGCTTCGCACTCGCGGCCTTGCGCGGCGGCTCGCCGAGCGAGATGTCGATCGCGGCAGGGTCGCGCAGTGACATTGCCGCCAGGTTGTCCCCGGCGGTCTTGACCACCGCCCCCTGGCCGCCGATGAGCGCGGCATCGGCGGGCGCGATGTACATCGTGGTCACCCCGCCGCCCAGCAGCTCGTGCAGCCGCAACGGGCCACTCGTCCCGGAGCCGAAGTCGCCGAACGGATTGAACGCCTCGAACACGCGGAGTTGTGGCGACACCGGGTCGGCCGGTTCGTTCAGGTCGCCCGAGCCGATCCCCAGCGACGTCATCGCGTCGATGAGCCCGGGCAGGACATACTTGCCGCGCGCATCGACGACCGTCGCACCAGCCGGGATCGTGACGTTGGCCCCCACCGCGGTGATCTTCCCGCCGCGCATCACTACGGTCGCGTTGGTGATTGCCGGGCCGTCCATGGGCACCACCGTGCCACCACGAATGGCAATGGCGCGCTCCTGCGCCGCCAGCGGGGACGCGACGAACGCGATGGCAACGGCCGTGACGACGGTCGTGGCCAAGAATCGGGATGTTTCGCGCATGGTCACTTCCCCTCCGTCGAGCGATCGTAGATCACGGCGCCATCGCCCACCACGAGGTCCACACGCGTGCGCGGTTCGTACCACGGTCCGTTCATGACGACGAAGTCCGCGTCCTTGCCGACGGCGATGCTGCCGACGCGATCGGCGACGCCCTGGATCTCGGCGACGTTGATCGTGATGGCCTTGAGCGCCTCGTCCTCGGGCAGGCCGTAGCGCATCGCCAGACCGGCCGACAGGCGCAACCACTTCTGGTTGATCACCGGGTGATCGGTGTGCATGGCGATCTTGACCCCGGCCTTCCACAGTTCGAACGGCCCCTTCATGGCATCGTCGGTGACCCCGATGCGCGAGCCGAGCGGGAGCACGACCGCGCTCACGCCCCGCTTCGCCACTTCAGTTGCGACCTTGTAGGCCTCCGTCGAGTGGTGCAAGGTGAGGTCGAATCCGAACTCGTCCTTCAGGCGCAGGATCGTCATCACGTCCGTCGCCGAGTGCACGTGGGCGCGCACGCGGACCTTGCGGGCGAGCACCTCGGCCATGGCGTCGTAGCCGAGGTCGCGCGCGGGAGGCGCGCCCTGGCGTCCGCCGTCTTCCCAGCGCTTCTGGGCGGCCACGTACTCCTGTGTCTTGATCAGGTATTGCCGCAAGTTGGCGGCCACGCCCATGGCGGTGGCGGGATAGGCATCGCTGCGCTTGGGCCCCATGGCGAACTTCATCCCCCCCTTCTCCAGCAGTATGCGCTTGGAGAGGTCGGACCCGAAGGTCTTCAGCACGATCGCCATGCCGCTCACGTTCTCGCCACTTCCCGGCCCGGTCGTCAGGCTGGTCACCCCGCCCTTGACCGCGTCCTTCCAATCCGGGTCCTCGAGGTCGAGCGCGTCGCGAATGCGATGCTGCGGCCCGATGATCATCGGGCGGTCGTTCAGGTCGGTCGGGCGCGCGCCGATGTGCGAGTGCTCATCGATGAAGCCCGGTACGATGACCTTGCCGGTGGCATCGATGACCAACGCGCCTGCCGGCACCGAGACGTTGCGGCCGACGGCCGCGATGCGCCCATCCCGCACCAGGATCGTCGCATCCGAGATGGGGGCGCCGGTCGCAGTGTGGACGGTGGCACCGCGCACGGCGAGCAGTTGCTGCGCGGGGAGCGGGGCCGCGCACAGCGCCAACAGCGCTGTCGCGGCATGATACCGAGTGTGCTTCATTGCCGTGGGGAGAGGGGACCGCGTCAACTTGCCGACGGAACCGGGCAGCGCAAGGCGCGAGGGGCCAGGACGCGGCGGCCCGCCTCCACGCCGGTGACACCATGACACCGCCCCAATCCATCCGGCAATGCACGAGCGCCCCGCATGTGCGGGGCGCTCGATGGCTCGGAACCAGATGCAGGATCGCTCGACTTGGCGACCCGCCCCGCGTGGGAGTCGCTTAGCGACCGGTGAGCGCCCGGACCAGGCAGGCGTTGGCCTTCTGCTCCGGCGTGAGCACGCCGAGAATCGCCTCTGCCAGACGCCGCTCCGCGGTCCTGAGCGCCTCGAGTGTCGACTCGGCCCGCGCCAGGATCGCGCTCACCTGCGCGCGAGTGGCGCCGGCCTGCGCTGCCGCACGCGCCTCCTCGTGCACCTGCTTGATTGTCTCGAAATATCCTTGCACCGACTCGCCAAAGGCACTCCGCAGTTCCCGAATCTGCGCGACCTGCGCAGCGGACAGCTGGTTCACCACGTCGGGACGACAGGCACTCTCCCCGCGCCCCTTCGAGGAGATCCACGCCTGCTGCTCGGCGGTGTAGACGTTCCAGATGTCGCGCTGCAGGCTCGCCAATGCAGCCGACAGGCGGGCAACGATCGGCATCGCCTTGGCGAGAATCGCGGCGATCGCGGCGCGGTCCTTCCTGGCCGTCAGTGCGGCCCTGAGTTCGTTCTCGATCGTCTTGAGCGCCGCCAGCGAGGCGGCGTTGTCCGCCTGGAACGCTTCGTGGAGCGCCTGGATCCTGGCCTTCTGTTCGGCCGTCAGCTTGAGGTTCTCGGGAAGCTCCGAGCCACCGATCCCGGCCCGGTCCACCGCCGCCGCGCCAGTGGCGTCGAACTGCTGCACCAGGTCGATCGTGGTGTCGTCGAGGGGCTCCGTGGTCGCCGGGGCTGTGGAGTCGGTCGAGCAGGCGGCCAGGGCGGCGAGCGCGATGAGGCAGGCGAAGCGCTTCATGATCGTGTGGTCCTGGTGAGGCACGCCCACGAGCGGCATGCGGGAACAAGATACTACCGGCGTGGAAGGCGACGCGCTTCACACCTATTGCTGGGTGCCCGGCGCTTGGCCGCCACATGAGGCGCATGCCCATCGAGCAGCGGCGCTCTCTCTTGAGACATGCCCGATCGCTGGACCGCGCGGTCGCGACGCTACTCCGGCTTCAGCACCTCGCCGACCGCTCCGGACGCTCGATCGTACGTCACGATGTGCGCCCACTCGTCGGCATCGGACCGCGCCACCACCGCGATGACCGGCTCGGTGTCGCTCAGGTTGAAGACCTCGTGCGGAACGCCCGGTTCAATGAAGATGAAGTCGCCTGCGCCATTCTCCACCGATTGCTTCAGGAGGTCCCCGTACTCATGCCGCACGCGTCCCTGCAGGATGTAGAGCATCACCTCGAAGCCGACGTGAACGTGCGCGAAGGCGACAGCCCCCGGCGGTACCGTGGCGATGTTCATGGAGAGCTGCTTCGCATTGACGTTCTTGGCCGACATGCCGGCCCGGTACTGGATGCCGTTCCAGGCGCGCACGGTCTCGCCGCCCCGGATGACGGAGATCCCGTCGTGGTGCTCGACGAACGTGGTGAGATCGATCATGGCGCAGGGGATGAGGGACAGGAGGTGAGGACGCTAGACGGTCGGAATCAGGTGCAACAGGTCGGTCAGGAGCCACCAGAGTCCGACCGTCAGCATCGCGGCGGGGATGACGTAGCGAATGCAGGTCACGAGGATGCGGCGAGCAGGGCCGGGGTCGCCCAACTGTTCGAGCAGGGTGGCGCGCTGCACGAACCAGCCCATGGTCAAGACAGACAGCAGCGCCCCGAGCGCCTGCATCCCCGACCCGAACGTGAGATCCCACGCCACGAAGATCTTCAGGTTGATCATCGGTACAAGGGCCACCAGCCCGACGATCGCGGCCATGAGGCGGATGGCCTTGCGGCGCGTGAGGGCCGTGTTGTCCACCACCCCGGCAATGAGCACCTCGAGCGCCGCGACGTCGGAGAGGAAGGCGGCCCCGAACAGCCCCACAAAAAAGAGGGCGCCGAACAGCCCGCCCCCTGGCATCTGGCCAAAGACGCGGGGGAGTGTGTCGAACAGGAGTCCGGGGCCACTCGACGGCGACAGCCCGAACGCGAAGACCGCGGGAAAGATGACCAGGCCGGCCATCAGTCCGGCGGTCGTGTCGCCCAGCGCGGTCCACGCCGCGCTCGTGCGCAGCGGCGTCCCCGCGGGCAGGTACGACCCGTACGTCACCATGAAGGTGCCGCCTAACGACAGCGAGAATATCGCCTGCCCCATCGCCGCCACCATCACGGTCGGCGTCAGGTCGCGCCACGCGAACCGCCCGATGAACCAGCGCACCCCCTCGTCCGCCCCGGGCAGGGTGAGCGACCGCACGATCAGCACGACGAGAATGACGAAGAGCGTCGGCATGATCACCGTGCTCGCCCGCTCGATGCCGGCCCGCAGCCCCCGGTCGATGACGAAGGCGCACGACGCGATGACCACGCCGGTGCAGGCCACCTGGAGCAGGATCGATCGTCCACTCACCCCAGTCTCCGGCGGAAGGATCGCCGAGGCGTCGAGGGCGATCCCGATGCTCGACAGCAGCTCCGAGAGGGCGAAGTACAGCACCCAGCCCACCACGTTCGTGTAGTACGCGGTCGCCGCGACCACGACACAGAACAGGGCGCCACCCACGAATCGACCGCCCGGCAGCCGTCCCCGCTGAAAGGCCCCCAGCGTCCCGCGACCCGTGTGTCGCCCGAGCGTCCACTCGGCCAGCAGGGCCGGGACGCCGATCACGAGGGCGACGAGGACGTAGAAGGCCACGAAGGCGGCCCCGCCATAGCGCCCGACCAAATACGGAAAGCGCCAGATATTCCCCAGTCCCACCGCGACCCCGACCATGGTGAGGATCGTGCCCAGACGGGACGCAAAGTGTTCGCGCACCTCGGTCACGGGGTGCGCGCCTCGGCCAGCACCTCGACCAGCGCGTCGAGCGCGTGGTCGATCTCGGCAACGGTGTTGTAGAAGTGCGGCGCCAGCCGGATGACCGGACCACGCGCCGAGGCAATGATGCCTCGCGTGCGTAACGCCGACTCCACCGCATGAGCATCCTCGCACAGGATCGCGGTGCTTGGCGTCTTGGGGACGGCCAGCCCGGGACCGTGCAGCGCGAGCCCTCGCGCGAGCGCTCCCTCCACCAGCCGAGTGGAGAGATGCTGCGTCCACTCGGCGATCGCCCCGCTCCCGATCCCATGCAACCACTCCATCGCCGCGCGACTGACGTACGCGGAAAAGATCGGCGGCGTCCCACCGTCGAACCGCGACGCGCTCGCCGACCAGTCCAGGCGCGTGGCATCGAAGGCGAACGGGTTCACTCGGCCGAACCAACCGGTCGTCAGCGGCTCCAGGCGCGCCACCAGTGCGCGCCGCACGTACAGGAAGGCGATCCCTGGCGTTCCCATCAGGTACTTGAGCGTCCCCGACGCCAACAGGTCGAGGCCCATGGCGCGCACGTCGACCGGCAGCACACCTAACGACTGGTACGCGTCCACATACGAGAGGGCGCCGTGCGAGCGCGCCAGCCGGGCGATTGCCGCGACGTCCTGCACCGCCCCGTTCTGGTAGTAGGCATGCGCCGCGGAGACGATTGCCGTGCGCTCATCGATCGCGCCCTCGTACATCTCGAGCGGCACGTGCCCGTCGCGCAGCGCGACCCAGCGCACCCGGGCGCCCCGTCGCTCCTGGGCCTTCCACACGTGCCCGACCGCCGGAAACTCCGCCCCGCTCGCGACCACCACGTCGCGTCCGCTGCCAAAATCAATCGCGGTGGCGATGGCACTCGTCGCTGCCGACACCGACGAGACGACCGCAACCTCGTCAGGCTCGGCGTTGATCATCGCCGCGAATGCCCGTCGGGCGAGTTCGACCTCGCCCATCCATTCGTCCCAGTCCATGCCGCGGCTGTTCCACGACTCCATGTAGCGAGCCGCCGCGTCGCGCGTGACGCTGGTCAGCGGTGCCTGCGAGCAGTTGTTGAGCGGGATCGCCCGCTCGAGGATGGGGATCTTCGCCCGCAATGCGGCGATGTCGAAGGGCGGAACGGCCATGCGAGTCAGGAGGGAGAGCGGACCACGGAACGCTGGCGCACGCAGGTGCGTATGCGGGCGCCCCCGAAGATGCAGCCCCGCACGCCCGGCCACAGGGGGCGACGAGCGGTCACCGCCCACCGGGGCACGCGAGCACCGGATGCAACAGTCTCCCGCGCCGAACCGCGCCGCCCACCTCACCAGTGGTCAGTCGCGCATTTCCGCGTGAAGGATCACGCGCTCCACGAGGCAGGAGATCGTCATCGGTCCGATCCCGCCCGGTACGGGCACGATCGCCGCGAGATGCGCCACACCGCCACTGAGGTCAAGGTCGCCCCGCCCACCAGGGTTGAAGTAGCCGACGTCGATCGCCACCGAACCGACCGGCAGCTCGCTCACACGCAGCGTGCCCGGTGCAGCCGCTGCGATCACGACCAGTTCGGCCTCCCTCACGTGCTGCACAAGCGTCGGGTCGGTCGGCGACACCAGCGGCGCAAGGCTCACGCCCAGCCGGGCGATCGCCGTCCAGAGCATGTGTGAGAAGTCGTGCGCGTCGGCCACGATGAGACCTCGGCGTCCACGCACGTCAATGCGATACGCCGAGAGCAGGGCGAGCACTGCGCTCACCGTCACTGGAGGCGGCACCCCCTCGTCGTGCAGGTACCGCTGCACCATGCCAGGCGACATGACGTCCACATCCAATCGCTCCGGGATGGCGTGCTCCAATGCGGCAGCAAACGATGCATCGGGATAGGGCACCTGCACGAAGAGCCCGTCCAGCTCGTGCGAAGTGACGAGCGCGTCCATCGCCTGCCGAGCCGTCGCCGAGTCGGCGCCGAACGGGACGTGATGCTGGACCACGTCCACACCCACGGCGGCACAGGCGCTCACCTTGCGCGCCACGTACGGAGCGGGCCCGGTGGGTTCGGCGAAGGCGAGGATCGCCAGGCGGGGCGTGCGTCCGAGCCGGGCGCGAACGGCGAGCGCGCGTCGGTGCAGATCGTCCTGCCGACGCGCCGCGAGCTGTGCACCATCCATGATGCGCACGCTCGACCCGGCCTGGAGTCGCCTCGCCCACGCACTCATCTCGTCGTCCATCGCCTCCTCCGCTTGGCTTCGCGAGGAAGATATCGCACGGCGTCGCGTCTCCTCACACCCGGCAGACCCGTGATGCGTCCCCTGCCCTTCCGCGTCCGGCGTACCACGCGACAGCTTACCCCGGTGACGCGTCGGCGCGAGCGCCGGCACGACGCTCGCCGTTCTCATCATACGCCTCCTCTGTTGCAGCGCATGCCCGTCTCGGTCGACGCCTCCCGCATCATCTACGACGCCCTCAAGGCGTGCGGCGTCTCCGTCGTCTCCGCGCTGCCGGAGACGTGGCTCGTGCACCTGATCCGCATGGCCGAGGACGACCCGGACATGACACTCGTGCGGCTGGCGAAGGAGGAAGAGGGCGTCGGAATCTCGACCGGCGCGCACTTGGCCGGCGCCAGGTCCGTGATGCTGATGCAGAATCACGGCTTCCTGCAGTCGATCAACGGGATCGTGTCGTGCGCGCAGCTGTACCGCATTCCACTCGTGATGCTCATCTCGCACCGCGGCTGGTTCGGGGAGCGTGACCCGTGGCAGACGGAGGGAGGGCTGGTGACGATCCCCGTGCTCGACGCCCTGCGCATCCCGTACGAGACGCTGGACGCACGCGACCACGTGGCACACCGCATCGCGAAGGCCATGACACTCGCGCACTCGACCAATCGTCCGGTGGCGCTCCTGCTCGGACGCGACCTGATGTGGGAGGACGGATGAAGCGCCTGGAGGCGATCGCCGCGATCCACGGCCGACTGCAGGACTGCATCGTGGTCACGATCATGGGGGCCGTGGCCGCCGAGCTGCAGTCGTTGGGACACCGCCCCAACTTCTTCTACCTCCAGCACGCCATGGGACTCGCGTCCTCGGTGGGGCTGGGGATCGCCCTGAGCAAGCCAGCGGCGCGCGTCGTCGTGCTCGACGGCGACGGCTCCGTGCTGATGAACCTCGGGGGGCTGACCACGCTCGCCCGCTACCGGCCGCGCAACCTGACGCACGTGGTCTTTGACAACGAGTCGCTGCTCTCCGTAGGCGGCTTCCCGACCGCGACCGCGACCGGGAGCGACATCGCCGGGATGGCGGCCGCCGCCGGAATCCCGCGCACTGCCACCGTGCGCACGCTGGACGACTTCACTGCGGCCTTCGACGCCGCGCTGGCCGCCGACGATCTCACCACGCTCGTCGCCAAGGTCGAGGCGGTGGGGCCCGCAGGCTTCGTCACCGACCTCGGCCTGCTCGAGAACCGCTTCCAGTTCGCCCGCCACCTGCGTGGACTTCCGGAGACCCCATGACGCCGACGCTGTCACACCTCATCGCCGACCTTGCCGACGGGCGGATCGAGGTCGTCGACCTCACGATCCCGTTAGGCATCGAGACCCAGGTCATCGCCCTCCCTCCAATCTTCGCCCCGTCGCCCGGGGTGTCGATGCAGGTCATCTCGCAGTATGACGAGAAGGGTCCCGGCTGGTACTGGAACACGATCACGATGGGCGAGCACACCGGGACACACTTCGACGCCCCCGTGCACTGGGTCACCGGCAAGGACCTGCCGCACAACGCGACCGACACCATACCCCCGGGCCGCTTTGTCGGACCGGGGTGCGTGATCGACGTCGCGCGTGAGAGCGCGACCGACCCCGATTTCCTGCTCACCCCGGAGCACATCCAGGCGTGGGAAGGGGTGAACGGACTCATTCCGCGCGGCGCGTGGGTCCTGCTGCGGACCGATTGGAGCACGCGCAGCGGCGCCGACTTCCTCAACGCCGACGCGACTGGCCCTCACACACCCGGCTTCCACCAACGCGCCTCCGAGTTTCTCGTCCGGGAGCGCGACATCCTGGGTGTCGGCGTGGAGACGATCGGCACCGACGCCGGGCAGGCGGGCGGCTTCCCCGTCCCCTTTCCCAACCACACCATCATGCACGGGGCCGGAAAGTTCGGGCTGGCCTCGTTATGCAACCTCGACCGGCTCCCCGCCACTGGAAGCGTGATCATCGCCGCTCCGCTCAAGCTCGTGCGCGGCAGCGGCAGCCCGTTGCGCGTCCTCGCCCTCGTGGCGCGTTAGGCCCGCCATGCTCTCCCTGCTCGCCACCGGCGCCGTGATACTCAACGCCGTCATCCACGTGTACATCCTCGTCCTCGAGATGTTCTTGTGGGAGAAACCGGCCGGCCTGCGGGCGTTCGGCCTCACCCCGCAGGCGGCGGCTGCCTCACGGACGCTGGCGGCAAACCAGGGGCTGTACAACGGCTTCCTCGCGGCCGGGCTGGTCTGGGGACTCGTCCTGGGCGACCGTGGGCGCCCGGTCTGCATCTTCTTCCTCACCTGCATTCTCGTGGCCGGACTGTTCGGCGCCGCCACCGCCAGCCGCAAGATCCTGTTCGTGCAGGCCCTTCCGGCCGCCATCGGGTTGACGCTCGTGCTGCTGGCGTAGTATCGGGCAGGTCGGACGTCGCCTCGCGACGCCCCCCCTTATCCTGCCGACTCATCCAACCGCCCCTCTCCACCGCCGAATTGCCCTCCGCCGCCCTCGTCTTGCTGCTCGCGCTCGCCCCCAACGCACCGGATCGTTCGGTCAGTCCGGCCGATACGGTGCATTGCGTCGCGGCCGCGCGGTTCCTTCGCGAGCAGCAACACATGGTGGCGGCGATCGACCGGGACACGATCGACGACTGGCGCACCGGGCGTCGACTCTCGGGCTGTCGCGTGACCGCCGCGGGAACCACGACGAGCGGCATCGCCAACGAAGCCGTGCGATTCTACGAGCGCCTGCGCACCGCCGGGTGGACGCGCACCCCCGAGCCTCGCGATGCCCCCAACGAGGCCTCACTGCGTTTTCGCTGGCAACGCTCCGACTGCGTCTTCAACATCAATGACGAGGCCCGCCTCGGCACCGACGCCGAGTTGCGGGTCAACGAGGCGCTGCAGCACGTCCCCGGCACGACCCGATATCACGTGCTGGCCCTGTGCATGCCGGCGCTGCCCGCCTCGCCGTAGGGCACCATCGCGCGACTGCAACGCGTTGGGCCCCCGGCACCGGCGAGGCGATCGAGCGTGTGGTGCCGTCCCCGACACGCATGCCGGACTGCCACGCCACGCGCTCGTTCGCGTGGCGCCCGACCGGCTGTCGCGACAGTCGAGTCGTTACGAGATGCGCTCCGGCTCCATCACCTTCTCCACCGCCCTCCCCCCTTCCACGCTCACGTAGTACACCTTCGCCGCCGCCCGCGTGGAGACCACACGCTTGACCGTATTGTCCTCGAAGTAGATCCCGGCGTCGTTGTCGCAAGCGTAGCCGGGCTGCATCTCACCGGAACTGATCAGCTTCTGGTACAGCGGCCGGCGCCCCGGCTCGGCGTCGTAGTGCGGCGAGTGGCTGCCCTTGATGAAGCCGAGGCACTTCACGATGGTCAGCTCCTTCGGGCGCGAGTCCGTCGTTCCCTCGTCGAACCAGCATAACGAGCCGGCGCTCGCGCCACCGAGGACGATCCCGCGATCCCACGCCTCCTTCAGGATGACGTCGATCCCCTGCGCCTTCCAGATCGCCTGCTGGTTGAGCGTGTTGCCGCCGCTGCAAACGATCGCGTCCATCGACAGGAAGACCTCCTCCCAGCTCTTGTTCTGTCGCGTGCTGGCGATGAACGAGTTCTGCACGTGCGGCTCGACGTTGAGCGGCGCGCAGTTCTGGTAGAACGACAGCGCCCCCTGCGGACTGTCGGCCGACGCGGTCGGCAGGTAGCAGATGCGCGGACGCGCCTTGCCGGTCAGCGACGCCATGTATCGAAGAAAGGCGGTCCCGAATCCTCCCCCAGCGATGAGGACCTTCCGGGTCGCTGCCGAGGGCGACGCCACGGGCGGCGCCGTGAAGGCGACGTCGGTCAGCGTGCTGCCGATACCGCCCAGCCCCAGGTGGCTGGTGCTCGCACCCAGCGTTCCCAACGCCGATGAGACGACGAAATCCCTGCGCTTCATGGTCCGCCCTCCGGTGAGATTGGCCCGATCGTGAACGGCACAGAGTATGCGCGCCGTCGCGGGCCGCGGCAACGACACCGGTGCCGGGGAAAGGAGCGCCGCCTGTCCGATGTCCGGGTTCGCGGCCCGTCGGTGAACTAACGGACGCCGTCACCGGGGCGTTGGCGAAAGGGCGGCGACCGGCCACATTCCGTCACTCGATTCTCCACGCGGAGCCCCCGTCATGAAGCGATTCGCCGCTGCGATTGCCCTGCTCGTCGTCGCCCTCGTCGGCGTCATGGTCGCGCGCACCCTGCGCGTCTCGGCTCCTCCCGCCGCGACCGCCGCCCCTTCGGCGGCTCTCCCGCCGCTGGACACCACCGCCCTGGCGTTGCATCTGGCGGAAGCGGTGCGCTTCCCCACGGTGTCGCTCGCCTCGGGCGGACCGATCGACACCGCCGCCTTCCGGGGCCTGCACGACTACCTGCAGTCGACGTACCCGCTCGTGCACACGACCCTCAGCCGCGAAGTGGTCGGCGGCCTGAGTCTCCTGTACACCTGGCGCGGACGCGACACCACGCTCGCCCCGATCGTGATCATGGGACACTTCGACGTGGTCCCGGTCACCGAATCCAACCTGGCCGAGTGGTTGCACCCGCCGTTCGCCGGCGAGATCGCCGACGGCTACGTCTGGGGGCGTGGCACGCTCGACGACAAGGCGACGGTCGTCGCGGCGCTGGAAGCCGTCGAGGGACTGCTGCGGGCAGGCGTGGTCCCGGCGCGCACGATCTATCTCACCTTCGGCCACGACGAGGAAGTCGGCGGCCGATACGGGGCACGCACCATCGTCAACGAGCTGGTGGCGCGCGGCGTCGCCCCAGCCCTCGTCATCGATGAGGGGGGATTCATGGGCAAGGACATCCTCCCTGGCATCGAGGGCATCGCGGCCATCGTCGGCATCGCCGAGAAGGGATACGTCTCGCTCACGCTGACCGCAGAGGCCGATGGCGGCCACTCGTCGATGCCCACCGAACGAACAGCGATCGGCGCCCTCAGTCGCGCCGTCGCGCGCCTCGAGGCCGATCCCTTCCCCGCCTCGCTCGACGGCCCGACCGCAACCATGATCCAGGCCATGGCCCCGTACCAGCCGTTCCTGCAACGTGTGATCAGCAGCAACCTCTGGATCACCAGCGGCGTGGTGTCGCGCGCACTGCAGGCCGATGAACTCGGTGGCGCCCTGCTGCGCACCACCACCGCCCCAACCATGCTCTCGGCGGGCATCAAGGACAACGTCCTCCCCCCCGAGGCGACCGCCGTGGTGAACTTCCGGATCAGGCCGGGCGAGACCGTCGCGTCGGTCATGGCCCGCGTCACCGAGGTCGTCGACGATCCGCGCGTCCGCGTCGCTCCGCTCGATAGCGTCGGCGTCGACCCGTCACCCGTGTCCGACACCAGCGATCCCGCCTACAAGTTGATTGCCTCCACCATCGCCGCGATGTCCCCGGGCACCACGGTCCCGGTCATCCCCTACCTCGTCATGGGCGGGACCGACGCGAAGTACTGGGGCCCGCACAGCGCGCGCGTGTACCGCTTTCTCCCCATTCCGCTGGGCGATGGGGATCGCGCACGCGTCCATGGCGTCAACGAGCGCGTCGCGGTGGGCGACTTCGCGACCGCGGTCGGTTTCTTCATGCGACTGCTGCAGGGCGACGCGGCGCTGTAACGCCGACCATCCGCTAGCGCAGCGCCTCGACAATCGCGTCGAACACAATCATGTCGTCGAACACTCCGCCCCCCGTCGGCTTGGGCAGCGCCGACCAGACCACGATCACGACCCGCGCGGCCGGGTTGATGTAGACGAACTGGCCGTGGATCCCCTCGGCCACATACGCGTGGTCGCGTGCCGCGGCATCGGACTGGGGAATCCACCACATGTAGCCATAAGGAAGCTTCGTGCCGTCGCGAAGCGACTTGGCGCTCCCCGCCTCGCGCGACCATCCTGCAGGGAGCAGTCGCACGCCGTCCACGACGCCGTCGTCGAGCATGAACTGCCCGAATCGCCCATAGTCGCGCAGGGTCGCGCTGATCCCACTCCCCCCGATCTCGATCCCGTCCGGCGAGTCGAGCCACCAGCGCGCCTCGGCTTCCATGCCCATCGGCTTCCAGATGCGCTCGGACAGGTACGTGGCGAGCGGCCGCTTCACCGCGCCACGCAGGATCTCGCCCGCGACTTGCGTCTCGCCGGTGCTGTAGTTGTTGCGCGTTCCGGGCGCAGCTGCCCGCGGCAGTTTGGCCATGACCGCCAGCGCCGAGCCGGGGACCTGGGAGATCTGCGCCTCGAGCAGTTGGCGCCTGTCCGACCGCGGATCGGTGTAGGTCTCGTCCCACCGCACGCCCGACGACATCATCAGCACGTCACGAATGCTGACGCCATCGTACGCGCTCCCGGTGAGCGCCGGGACATATCGCGTGACGGGATCGTCCACGCTCCCGATGGCACCGTCGTGTATCGCGGCCCCGATCAGCGTCGACGTGATCGACTTGGCCACCGACATCGACATCCAGCGCGTGCGTTGCGTGTTCCCGAGCAGGTACCGCTCGTACGCGATCGCCCCGTCCTCGAGCACCAGGAGTGCGCCGACGCGATTGCGGCGCAGGTACTCGTCGAGTCCGTGAATCGTCCCGCGGTCGAAGAACTGCACCTCCCCCAGCGGACGCGCTGCCATGCGCAGCGGGCGCGCAACGTCGGCTGGTGCAACACCACGCGTGGGGAAGAGGCGGTCGATGTTGCGGAAGGTATTGACGGCCAGCTCCTCCGATAGCGCACCGTCGTAGCTCTGGCGCACCGTCCCGATCGGCTCCGCCGCATGCGGATACGGGAGCGCGCGGCTCGTGGCGCCGTGCGCACAGGCAGCCAGCCACAGCGCCAGGACGGACGCGCGCCAGCGTGGGCGCGTCCTCGCGTCGGTCGAGCCGAGAGGACGAAGGATCAGTCTCATGATCTGGCCAATATCGCCCGTGGCCGAGATGGGGCCAGAGCACGCCGCAGTTCGGCGACGACAGTCCGGCGGCTTGCGCCCCGCCGGACGCGACTGGAGCTTAGGGCACGCGCAACCCCGGAGACTACTGTGAGCGAGTCATGCAGTCGGTGCCAACATCCGCTCCCCGAAGGCGCCAACTACTGTCTGTCCTGCGGGGTGAGCCTGGCACTTGCCGCGACGGGGGAGCACTCCCTGGTCGACTTCGAGCGGTTCTTCGTCTACGGCATCGACCTCATGTGCCTGGCCGGTCAGGACGCGCGCTTCATTGTCGTGAATCCCGCGTTCGAGCGCGCGCTCGGCATGCCGGCCAAGGAACTGCTGGCGGTTCCGTTCATCAGCTTCCTTCACCCCGACGACGTGGACGCGACGGTCGCCGAGGTCGTGCGACTCAAGGACGGCACGCCGACCCTCACGTTCACCAACCGATATCGCCGGCACGACGGAACCTACGTGCGCCTGCACTGGAAGGCGTACCCCGAGCCTGGCACAGGGCTGATCTACGCCACCGCCCGTCTCGCGGACACCTGACGACTCCGATCGCGCGCCCGCACGACTCTCGATCCCCAGACCTCCCATCATGACCTGCCGTTCCTCGACGTCCTCACCGCGCATCGCGCGCGCCCTCGGCCCGATCGACACCAGCTGCAATTCCGGCCGCACGGCCCGCCGCAGCGGCGCGCACCCGATGCGACTGTGCGCGCTGCTGCTTGCCGCCGCCTGCAGCAGCGGACTTGGCGCGCAGACACCCGTGCAGCACGGCAAGCGCGCCCCTCGCCTCATCATTCGCAACGCGCTCGTGATCGACGGCATGGGCACGCCAGCTTCAGGCCCCTACGACATCGTCATCGAGAACAACCGCATCGCGCAGATCGTCCCCATCGCCGACGCCATTCAGGCCACGATCGGCGGCATGACCTCGCGGCCGCAGGGGGGCGTGGAGATCGACGCCCGGGGCAAGTATGTGATGCCCGGTTTCGTGAATGCCCACGCGCACGTGCAGGACGAGCGCGGCGGGACCCCGCAGGAACAGGAGTACGAACTCAAGATCTGGCTCGCCTCGGGGATCACCTCGGTGCGCGATGTGGGGAGCGACACGCGCAAGACTATCCCGCTGCGTGACCGCATCAACGCCGGCCAGGCCGAAGGGCCTCGATTGTTCCACTACCCGATGTTCAACCTCCCCCCCGTCCCCAATACACCGGCCGAGGCGCGCGCACGTGTGCAGGCGCTCAAGCAGGCCGGAGCCGACGGCATCAAGATCCTCGGCACCAAGCGCGACGTGATGGAGGCCATGCTCGACGAGGCCCGAAAGGTCGGTCTGCGCGTCGCACACCATGCCGCGGTCGAAGAAACCAACGCTTGGGACGACATCAAGGGCGGCACGACCACCATCGAACACTGGTACGGCATTCCCGACGCCGCGATCATCGATGGAGGACAGCCGTTCCCCCCGGAGTTCAACTACACGGACGAGGTGCATCGCTTTCGCTATGCCGGGCGCCTATGGCGCGAGGCCGACCCGGCACGCTTGACCGAGGTGCTCACCGCCATGGTCAAGGCGAACGTCGCCTGGGTTCCCACGCTCGACATCTACGAGGCCTCGCGCGACCTCCAGCGCGCGCAGGGGCAGCCCTGGTTCCGCGACTACCTGCACCCGACGCTCGAGGAGTTCTTCAAGCCCAACCCCAACAACCATGGGTCGTACTTCATCGGCTGGACGTCGGTCGATGAAGCCTACTGGAAGGAGAACTATCAGATCTGGTTCCGTGCCCTGCGCGAGTTCGAGCGACTGGGCGGGACGATCGCGGTGGGCGACGACGCCGGCTTCATCTACCAGCTCTATGGCTGGGGCTTTGTCCGCGAGATGGAGCTCGAACAAGAGGCCGGCTTCAGCCCACTCAAGATCATCCAGCACGCCACCAGCAACGGCGCCAAGGTACTGGGCAAGGAGATGGAGATCGGCCGCGTGCGTCCCGGATGGCTCGCCGACCTGATCATCGTCAACGGCAACCCGCTCGAGAACCTGAAGGTGCTGTATCCATCCGGAACGGACAGCGTGCGCGACGGCAAGATCGTGCAGACCGGCGGGGTCGAGTGGACCATCCGCGATGGCTTCACCTATCACGGTCCGACCCTGCTTCAGGAAGTTAGGGAGATCGTGCGCAAGGCCCGCGCGCGGGCCGCAACGCCCTGAACGCGGCCCGTGGACTGCGCCCCGTCGCTCGCCCTGCGGGTGACGGGGATCACTACACGGAACCGGTGAGACGCGCATAGCTTGCGGTCAACCGCACGTGCCCTGCCTCTCACGTCATCCGTTCGCTGCCCATGCGCATCCTCACGTCGTGCACACGCCATCACGGAACCGGCCGCGACCGGACGGTCCGAGCCCGCGCCTCCCGTCGCGTCTTCCTGGCCGCACTGGTCGCCGCAGCCTCGCTCCTGCCCGGCGCCTCGGCGATGGGACAGGGACAGGTCGGCGTCCTGCTCGGTGCCACGTACTCCACCCTGCGGGGCGTCGATGGTCTCGATGGCAGGACCGGGCTCGTCGGCGGGCTCTCGATCCTGTTCCCCTCCGAGGGATTCCTCGCGTTCCAGACCGAAGCGCTCCTGGTCAACAAGGGGGCGAAGGCATCGACGGGGGACCCCGAGGGACTCCGGCTCAGCTACGTCGAGGTCCCGCTCATGGCGCGCCTCACGCTCAATCGCGGCGGCACGATGCATCCCCACCTGTACGCGGGCCCGTATCTCGGCTTCGAGGTGGACTGCAGCGTCAAGGGGACCGCGGCCGCGTGCGACGACATCCCCGGCGTCAATACGCACTCAGTCGATGTCGGCGGCTTGCTGGGCGGCGGCGTCGACTACGACGTCGGTCCGCTGGTCCTGACCGGCGGAGTGCGCTACAGCTTCGGTGTCTCGAACGTCGCCGATTTCTCGTTCGACGCGGTCGACGAATCGGCGAGGAACGGCGTGTATGCACTCTACGCGGGCGCGGCCTTCCGGTTCGGGAGACGTTAGGCGGACCGTGCGCGGCGGGCGGGCAAGTGTCCGCCACGAGCACGCCATGTCGCCGGTCGCGACGACCCGTGGACCCCGTTGACGGACAGGAGCACTGCCATGTGCCGGAACATCAAGACGCTCGCC
>Ga0138256_10002341_pt1 | contig 20311 bp, 13 predicted proteins | sample KNB2016incub_MG_FD_105486 | JGI IMG/M metagenome (GOLD analysis project Ga0138256, IMG submission 105486) | Active sludge microbial communities from wastewater in Klosterneuburg, Austria - KNB2014incub_MG | ecosystem: Engineered > WWTP > Activated sludge > Unclassified | place: Austria... | reverse complement strand
CCCGCTGTCGCGGGCTTTGAGATAATGGCTCGACTAACCCCACGTTTCGATTCGCTTCACGTGGGGCTACAAATATGCCGCTGCTCCGCAGCTTTTTTAGGGTTTTGACACAGCCTCTAACGCGTGGGCTTCCGCATCTCCTCGCAATGCGAACATGACGCGCCAGGACGACCCTAGCTCTTTCTGATAGTCGTTGTATGAGATAAAATAAAACGATATGGAAAAAAAGATCGCTGTTGTCGTGGGAAGCCTGCGCAAGGAATCGTGGAATCGAAAGATCGCAAAAGAATTGATACGTCTCGCGCCTGATTCGATGAAGCTTGAGTTTGTCGAGTTCGGCGATCTGCCGCTTTATAACGAAGATCTTGAGACGGCCGAACCACCGAAACAGTGGGCCGAATTTCGGGCGGCGATAAGCGCAAACGATGCGGTCATCTTTGTCACGCCGGAGTACAACCGCACAATTCCGGGCGGCCTCAAGAATGCGATCGATGTCGGCTCGCGGCCCTATGGAAGCAGCGTTTGGAGCGGAAAGCCTGCTGCCGTGGTCAGCGCTTCGACCGGTGCGGTCGGCGGCTTTGGTGCCAATCACGTCCTTCGCCAATCGCTGGTTTTTCTAGGCATGCCAACGCTCCAGCACGAAGCCTATATCGGCGGCGTCAACAAACAATTTGACGAAAACGGCGCATTGGCAGAATCTACCGGGAAGTTTCTGAGCAAATTTCTTTCCGAGTATGAGAGGTGGATCAGTAAATTCTGATATGACTTAAAGCTACTGTCCTCCATTTTTCAGGTGCCATTCGATCATCTAGTTCGATATACGACTGAAGCATCCGGCACTCGTTTTATTTATTCTGTTTGCAAAACCACTCGACAAACTTCGGAATTCCCTGTTCGATCTTCGTTGTTGGGTTGTAAGTTAACAGGCGGCGGGCCTTTGATATGTCGGCGTAGGTGACGGGCACATCGCCGGGCTGAACTGGTTGGCGGTCGATGACTGCTTTTTCACCAAGATTTTCTTCTAACAATTCGATAAGGCGGCTAAGTTCCGTGGTTTCAGACTCGCCGAGGTTGAACGCCTCGTGAATCGAACCGTTATAATCCATCGCGGCCCGTACGCCCTGGATAATATCGTCGATGTACGTATAATCACGCCGCGCGGACCCATCGCCGAACATCTGTATCGGCATCCCTTTCGTGATCAGTTTCGTAAATTTGTGAATTGCGAGGTCGGGCCGCTGGCGGGCGCCATAAACCGTAAAGAACCGCAGACACACCGTACGGATATCGTAAAGATGCGAATAGGTGTGGCAGATCAGTTCGCCAGCCGCCTTGGTTGCCGCGTACGGTGAAATTGGCTGATGAATTCGGTCACCTTCCGAGAACGGCACCTTGCAGTTTATCCCGTAAACGCTTGAAGAAGAACCAAATACAAACTGTTTCACATCATATCTGCGTGCCAGTTCGAGCAGATTTAACGTGCCGTTTATGTTTGTCTCGGTGTAAAGTTTCGGCTCCGAAAGCGAGGGTCTGACGCCGGCGCGCGCCGCCAGGTGAACTATGCAATCGAACGAATTCTCATCGAACGCGGGTGCAAGGCTATCCGCATTCCGGATATCGGCCTCAATAAAATTGAACTCGCCGGCTTCCCTGATCGAACGAAGGTTACTCCGCTTTATCTCCGGTGAATAGAAATCGTTCAAGTCGTCTATTATCGAGACATTCCAGTTCCCTTCCGCCAGCAAACGCGCGGCCAAGTGAGAGCCTATAAAACCGGCTCCGCCGGTTAAAAGTACATTCTTTTTCATTTAATCGGGGTGCGGGGCCTCAGCGAGGTTATTTTGGAAGATAGCACAATTTGATTTTATGGTAAAATTGTCTTTCCCAGGCGTAGGCGGCACTGGCGACTCGCCTGAAAACCACAATACACCTCAATTTTGGAGCAGTACCTATGAACCCACTTATAAAACTATCGTTATGCCTAGCATTCGTATGTCTTGTTGTTGCATCTTCGGGCGTTTCCGCTCAGTCAAAGATGGACAGCATTGCCAAGCAGCAGGTCATGAGCATGCTGAAAAACGTCAAGAATGCTATAAAAAAAGACTATTATGATCCCAATTTCGGCGGTATGGACATCGACGCGAGATTCGCCGTTGCTGAAGAAAAACTTAAGGGCGTAAATGACCTGAGCCAGGCATTCGCTGTCATCGCTCAGGCGGTCGTTGACCTAAACGACTCGCACACACGGTTTTACCCGCCGGCCAGGACAATTATTACCGAATACGGATGGCGAATGAAGCTGATCGGCAACAAGGCATTTATTACCGGCGTCAAGGAAAAGAGCGATGCCGAGGCAAAAGGCCTGAAGATCGGCGATGAGGTCGTCACGCTAAATGGATTTAAGCCGTCGCGCACCGATATGTGGAAGATGATCTACTACTATCAGGTGCTAAGCCCGCAAACCCGTATGACAATGGACGTCAAAAGCCCCGGCGGCGAGCCCCGCAGGCTTGAGGTCGAATCAAATATCATCAAGCTGAAAAAGACCATCAATTTAACTGATTCGATCGATCTCAACGAGGCTATCCGCGAAGGAGCAAAACTTGCAAACTCGGAAAGGCACTATTTCAAGGATTTCGGCAATACTTTCGTGTGGAAAATGCCGAGCTTTGTTTTCGAGCCGGCACAGGTCGGCGAAATAATGCAGCGGGCGAAAGATAAACGCACTATTATCCTTGATCTTCGCGGCAATGGCGGCGGTTACGTTGTCACGCTTGAGAAACTGGCCGGATATTTTTTCGAGAAAGACACTAAGATCGCAGACGTAAAGGGCCGCAAGCCGATGGACCCGCAAATGGCAAAATCACAGGGGGCCGATGTTTTCAAGGGCACTGTGATCGTTCTGGTCGATGCGAACTCGGCTTCTGCCGCCGAGATCTTCCCGCGGCTGATGCAGATCGAAAAACGCGGGACCGTAATTGGCGATGTCACCGCCGGAGCGGTAATGCAGTCCCGCGGCGCAAGCTTTGATGCCGGAGCCGACACCGTAATTAGTTATGGAATGAATCTCACCCGTGCCGATGTGATCATGACCGACGGCAAGAGCCTCGAACATACGGGCGTAACGCCGGACGAACTAATGGTTCCGACCGGAGCTGACCTGGCCAATTTCCGCGATCCTGTTTTAGCAAGGGCGCTGAATCTCTCGGGTGTCAGCATTGATGCGGATGCGGCGGGCAAGATCTTCCCTATCGAAAAATTTATCGAACGGCGAACGAATGTGGCACTCAATATTGAGTGGTAGATCAAACTTAAAAGCATAAGCTAGAAGGCCGCGGCGGAGGTTGGCGATAAGAACCGTCTGATTTTGCTTGTCACCTTTGCCGCGGTTCTCTATACTTGGATTTAACATTTACCGATCGTCGGAGTGATATTTTGAAACCGAAAATACATCGCGGAAAGCTAAAAGCGGAGGGCTTTAAATTTGCGATAGTGGCAAGCCGCTGGAACGATTTTTTGACCACGAAACTGATCGATGGTGCAACAGACGGCCTTGAAAGCCTGGGAGCGGCTGAAGATTCTGTCGAGATCTTCATGGTGCCGGGTTCATTTGAACTTCCGGCGGCCGCGAGGCGAATCGCCGATGCGGGCGGTTTTGACGCTATCATCGCACTAGGTGTTGTCATTCGAGGCGAGACTCCGCATTTTGACTATGTTGCCGGCGAAGCGGCTAAGGGCGTCGGCCAGGTCTCGATGCAGACCGGCGTGCCTGTAATGTTTGGTGTGGTTACCGCAAACACGGTCGAGCAGGCGATAAACCGCTGCGGCGTCAAGGCGGGCAACAAGGGATACGAGGCGGCTATGTCCGCGGTCGAGATCGTCAATCTTTACCAGAACATCGGGTCTCGGAATGAAGAACAAGGGATAGAGAAAAAGGCTTTTCCGCATGTCGTTTGATAAACCAGGCAAGAACACCGGCACCCGCCGCAAGGCACGCGAGGCGGCCTTACAGATGATGTTTTCGGCGGACGTCATTCACTCGGACAGTGAAACCCTTACCTCTGACTACTGGCGGGAACTAGGCGACGCCGAAGCTGACATTAAGGCCCGGGACTTCGCAAACAATCTCATTTCTGGCGCCCTTGCGAACAAAGAAGTCATTGACGACCGCATCCGCACTCGGGCCGAACACTGGCGGATCGAACGCATGGCGATCGTGGACAGAAATGTGCTCAGGCTCGCCGTCTATGAGTTTTTGTTCGAGGATACGCCGCATACTGTCGTTATTAATGAGGCGTTGGAGATCGCCCGCAGGTTTTCCACTTTCGAGGCAACTCAGTTCATAAACGGAATTCTGGACGCGATCAAACTCGACCTGGAGAAATCGACGGAGGTACTTGAATCCAAAAAAAAGTCCCGGTCGATGTCGAACTAGGGATCGACAACTCAACTGAAGCCCAAAGCTATCTTGATCCCGGTTAGCAAATATAGAAATTGAACATTAATGGGCACACGGTCAAATTTCAACGAGATTCTGTTCTTCGTAATTGTTGCGTGTTCACTGACTTTTTCTTTCGCGCAGGAACTTCCAAAAAAGATCGACGGTTATAAGGTGCATTCCGAGATCATTCGAATCTCGAATGATGAAGATCAAGCAAAGGCAAGGGCGAAGATCATTGTTTGCGAACCAACCGTATCCGATATTTCGCTTAGCGGCATTACACTCAACATCGCGGGCGAGCTGCAGGAAGCTGGCCTCGACGGTCAGATTGAACACCTAAAGTTTCGAGATTTCAGTGTAAACGGCATATCGGTGGCCGTAGAACCGATCAATGTTTCTTTCATATTAAAGAAAGAAGGAACAACGTCGCTGCCGGTTCCGGCGACGGTTTTTCTTTCAACACCAAATATCCTGAATGCCGCATGGAAGGAGGCCACCGCCTCAAGCGGGAAATGGGACGTGGCCGGCCGGGTGTTCGTGTTCGGCCGTTTTAAGAAATTCGGCTTCAGCTTCAAGCGCGTCGTACCCGTCGATGTCAGGCTAACCATGCCTAATCCTCTTGCCCAACTCCAAAAGGACTTCGCCTTTTAGGCTCCCGCCAACTGCCTCAACGCCTTATTATTTGCTCCGGTTTGCGATAGAATATCTAGTTACAGGTATATTCAATACGAGGTCAAACAAATAGCGTGAACGAGAATAATTCGACTTTATCAGAACTTATAGCTGAGAATTTTGGTGCCAATGCAAGTTATGTTGAGGGACTGCTTGCAAGATTCAGGTCGGACCGAAGTCTTGTGGACGACTCATGGCGTGAATATTTTGACGAACTTCTGGGACAAAAGAATGGGCGGGCGGAGACCGACGCGGCAGCAGTACCGGTGAAAGCTTCGGAATCTGTGGCCACGGCGGCCCCGTCACAGGCAAAGGCCGCCGCGCCGACAGAGGCCGACACAAATGCGAAGGCACTTATTGGTGCCTCGAAAAAGATCGTCGAGAACATGGAGCAGAGCCTTACGGTCCCAACCGCTACTTCTCTCAGAACGATTCCGGTCAAGCTTTTGGAAGAAAATCGGGCGATCATCAATGTCCGCCTTAAGGCGTCGGGCAGGGGCAAGGTTTCATACACCCATCTTATCGGCTGGGCGATCGTTCAAGCGGCGAAAAAATTTCCGCACATGAATCAGGGTTACGGCATTTTGAACGGCGCTCCCGCTCGTATCGAGAATGAGAATATCAACCTTGGCATCGCCATAGATATTGAGAAAAAGGACGGTTCGCGAAGCCTTCTGGTGCCGAACATCAAAAACTGCGAATCGATGAATTTCGCTCAGTTCTTCGATGCGTACAACACTCAAGTCTCAAAGGCCCGTGAAGGAAAACTTGAGATCGCCGATTTTCAGGGAACGACCATTTCGCTGACAAATCCGGGTACGATCGGCACGGTCGCATCAAACCCGCGCCTGATGGCCGGGCAAAGTGCGATCATCGCGACCGGAGCGATCGAATATCCGGCCGAGTATCAGGCGATGATGCCTGCCTCGCTGTCATCGCTCGGCATAAGCAAGATCATTTCGCTGACCAGTACGTATGACCACCGCGTGATTCAGGGTGCCGAAAGCGGCCTGTTTCTGGCACGGGTCCACGAATACCTGATCGGAGAGCATTCGTTCTACGATCAAGTATTCAGAGACTTTGAGATCAGCTTTCCGCCGCTTCGCTGGGCGCAGGATTTCAATCCGTCGCTTCTTGGCGGCGACCGGTTTGCCGAACAGGCGGAAAAACAGGCAAACGTGCTTCAGTTGATCAACGCCTACCGCACGCGCGGCCATTTGCTGGCGGACATTGACCCGCTGAACATGACCACCCACGATTCGACCGAGCTTGATCTCGATCAATTCGGCCTGACCATCTGGGACCTCGACCGCGAATTCATCACAGGCGGCCTGCATGGTGAAAAGACCGCCACGCTTCGCCGGATTCTGGACATACTTCGCAAGGCATATTGCGGAAAGGTCGGCATTGAATACAGGCACATCCAAAGCAAGACCGAGAAGGATTGGATCCGCACGCAGGTCCGCAGGTATTTTGTCGATACCGAGCCCCTGCCAAAGGAAACGCGGCTTGAGCTTCTGCAAAAGCTGATCGAGGCCGAGCAATTCGAGCATTTCCTGCACAAAAAATATCTTGGCCAAAAGCGCTTTTCGCTTGAAGGCTGCGAAACGGTTATCCCGATGCTCGATCAGCTTGTCGAAGGAGCTTCGGCACGCGGCGTCGATGAGATCTATATGGGAATGGCCCACCGCGGCCGCCTGAATGTTTTGTCGAACATCGTCGGCAACTCAGAAACCGGCGATATGGCGGAACGGATCCTGTCAGTCTTCGAGGGCACAACGCACCCGTCATTTCCGGCTGATGAGGGCGACGTAAAATATCACCAGGGAGCTGTCGGCAGCAGAACGACCAAGGCTGGACGCGAGATCCGAATCGAACTTTCCTGCAACCCGAGCCACCTTGAGTTCGTCAACCCGGTGGTCGAAGGCATGGCACGCGGCAAACAAGACGATCTTCGCAACGGCGAACAGAAGACCCGCGAAGAAGTTATCGACCTTGTCATGCCGGTCCTGCTTCACGGCGACGCGGCCTTTGCGGGCCAGGGCATCGTAATGGAAACGCTTCAGTTAGCGAATCTGCCGGGCTATCGAACGGGCGGGACCATCCATATCGTGATCAACAACCAGATCGGATTTACCACCGGCGTCGAGAACGCCCGAAGTTCGATCTATTCGACCGACGCGGCGCAGATCACTCAGACGCCGATCTTTCACGTAAACGGCGACGATCCCGAAGCCGCATTTCACGTCATCCAGATCGCGCTCGACTATCGCACCAAATTCGATAAGGACGTTGTTCTCGATCTCGTCGGCTTCCGGCGGCTCGGGCACAATGAAGGCGACGAGCCAAGCTATACACAGCCGATCATGTACGCCCGCGTGAAGGCACATCCGGGCACGCGCCATCTTTACGCACAGCAGCTCATTCGCGAAGGCGTGATCAGCGAAGACGATCTGACGGCCCTGACCAATAAAGTCGTCGAAAAATACGAGGGCATTCAAACGCGGACCAAGGCAATGGCCGCGCAGAAAGAGAAAAAGACCGCATTCACGACGATCGTCGAGGAAGATGGTTCGCCGGTACTGCCGACGAGGGCGAGCGCCGAAATTCTCAAAATGGCGGCGGAAAAAGTTTCGCTTGTACCCGACGGGTTTCACATCAACCCGAAAATGGTCGGCCAGCTTGCACGCCGTGCCAAGATGGGATCCGGCGAGGTGCCGATGGATTGGGGATTTGCCGAGGCAATGGCCGTCGGTTCGCTGGTCCTCGAAGGCATTCCTATCCGCCTCAGCGGACAGGATTCCGGCCGCGGCACGTTCTCGCATCGTCACGCGTCGATGTATGACACGCTGACCGGCGAACGCTGGTCGCCGCTGACCGAACTGCGAAACGAACAGAATCCGAAGGCGAGATTCTACGTTTACGACAGCTCTCTTTCCGAATCCGGCGTACTTGGCTTCGAATACGGCTATTCGGTCAAATGTCCTGACGATCTCGTTATGTGGGAAGCTCAGTTCGGCGACTTTGCCAACGGTGCACAGGTCATCATCGACCAATACATTGCCGCGTCCGAGGACAAATGGCAGCAGCGGTCTCGGCTGGTAATGCTGTTACCGCATGGATATGAAGGCCAGGGCCCGGAACATTCGTCGGCCCGGCTTGAGCGTTTCCTTCAGCTGTGCGCCGAAAACAATCTTCAGGTTTGTTACCCGAGCACCCCGGCACAGTATTTTCATCTGCTCCGCCGCCAGGTCAAGCAGGATGCTGTGCGGCCGCTTGTGGTCATGACGCCAAAAAGCCTGCTGCGGCTGCCCGCCGCAAGTTCGACAATGGCTGAATTGACCGACGGCGGTTTTGCTCCGGTCATCGACGACAAAAAGACAGAGGACCGCTCTGCCGTGACGCGTATCATTATTTGCAGCGGAAAGATCTTTTACGATCTCGAGGCTGCCCGCGAATCCGTCAATGATCCGAGAGTGACGATAGTCCGACTCGAACAATTTTACCCGTTTCCGGCGACGCGGTTAACCGAAGTGTTTGCCTCATATCCAAATGCAAACCAGCTGTTCTGGGTCCAGGAAGAGCCTCAAAACATGGGTGGATGGAACTTTGTCGAAAGCAGGCTGCGGGATATTAAACCGGTGGAAGCTGAACTTCGATATGTCGGCCGTTCAGCATCGGCGTCGCCGGCGACAGGTTCTTACACGATACACGAGCTTGAACAGAAACAGGTTGTTGACGAGGCGATGATCGTCGATACAGGCGAGATCGGGCTGGCAAGCGAACCCGAGGTTTCTGAAAAGCTGGCACCCGCCGGAGCATGAGGCTTTGAAGATGCGGTAATTTTTCTTGCGGGGCCATACCATTTCACGGGCCCGTAAGTTGTCCCGCGACGATCATAGCGTGATCACATATCAAGGACTGAAAAAAACGGCCGGAGCGGTCAATTCGTTCCGGCCTTTTTCTTTTCTTCCTTTGCCCGGTCTTTTTCAAACTGTTTGACCAGCCTGGAGGCGTGATTTCGGGCGATCAGCGGTATTCGTTCGTCTTCGGCCAACTCCCGCAGAAATGGTTCAAGTTGATAAGCATCTGAAATATCATTTCGCCTTATCATGCCGTCCAGGCTGTCCATCAGCCGCGGCGACTCAAGCGGTTGGTTATCCCGCGACAGCGAAATATCAAAGATCCAAATGTACTGATTCGCGATCCGGCGGTATTCGGTCATCAGAATTTTTGCATCTTTATTCTCGGTCCAGTTTAGAGTAACGTCGCGGGTCTTGCCTTTCCGGCTGAGCCGAAACTTCACTACTCCCAGATGAGAGAAGTCCTTTTCATACTGGTAGTTCTCGCTCGAGTCAAGAAAATTCAACGCTGTCAGGGCATCGTTTATCCGTGCAAGAGCTCTTGCCGATACTTTTATCGGGTCGGTTATTTTTTCATCCGCGTCCTTTTTAGAAAATGTGATCGATCCCGTCCCGGCATCATCATGTTCGACCTTGATACTCGGAACGACAAAATCAGGCTGACTGAACTCGTACCGATAGGCTGGATCTGTCTGCTTTTTGCTCTCGCCGGCCGTCGATTGAACGACCGACGAAGCGGCGGCATTTCCACCCGGGCGCTCGTTCCGTTTTGCCGCGGGCGTCGGTGTCGGCTCCGGCTTTGAAAGCATACCTGCATCGGCGGGCTTTGCGGTTGTTTGGTTTGTTTTTTTGGTTGCCGGCCGACTATTTCGCCTGGTTTGAGCGGCAGCGATAGTGAGGCCCGCAACCGGCAACGCCAGTAAGATCAATAGCCATAAATAATTATTTTTCCTCATCCAACGCGCTCGTGAAAGTCGATATTCCCGGGAGAGTCGTTAGCCAACAATGATACAGACATCTATGATGTGCAAACGTGCTGTGAGGTTTGTCGATTGCCGCAATCGTGACTCTCTCAATCGAACTTGACCGAGACGATCTTGGAGACACCGGCCTCCTGCATCGTTACACCATAAAGCGCCCGGGCGGCTTCCATCGTCCGTTTGTTATGAGTTATCACAATAAACTGTGTCTTTTCAGACATTTCCGCGATCTTTGTCACAAATCTGCCAACATTGGCATCGTCAAGCGGGGCGTCCACTTCGTCCAGAAGGCAAAACGGGGACGGCCGGTACTTAAAGATGGCCAGAACCAGGGCGATCGCGGTCATCGCCTTTTCACCGCCCGAGAGCAGCAAGATATTCTGAAGCCGTTTGCCCGGCGGCTGGGCGACGATCTCAATCCCTGCTTCGAGAATATCATCCGATTCAAGCAGCGACATTTCGCCGCGTCCTCCGCCAAATAATTCGACAAAGAACTGAGTAAAATTAGCATTAATCGCTTCAAATGCCTCTTTAAAGCGAGTACGGGAACGGACCTTTATCTCGCGAAGTGCTTCCTCGGCCGCCCCGATGCTGTCGATAATGTCCTGCCTCTGTGAGGTTAAAAAATCGAGCCTTTCCTCGGCTTCGGTCAACTCCTCGACCGCAAGCATATTGATGGCGCCAAAAGATTCAAGCCTTTGGCGTTGGTCTTCAGCCAACGCGCGGGCAGCGGGCAGATCGAAATCAACCTCTATTTCCTGTTCTTCCGCAACCTCGGCAAGCGGCTGGTTTAGTTCATGAAGGCATTTCTCGTTCAGGTTCCTAAGTTCGGTAAGCGCTTCGGTCTGACGTACTTCGACCGCGCTCCGCGCGTTTATGGCATCGGCCGAGCGGCGGTTCAATTCAGCAAGGTCCGCGCTCGCCTTATCGGCTTCGGTCCTGGCAGAACCAAGCGTCCCGATCGCTTCCGTAAGCTGAACCTCTTCGTCGGCTATCTCGGCTTCACACTTGCCGATCCGCTCGGTCATTTTTTCGATCGACTCACGGATCCGCCCAATTTTATCGACAGTTTCGGCTGCTTCCAGGTTTTGCGTTCCGCGGCGGTTTTCAAGTTCACTGACTTCGTTCTCAAGCCTCTTTATTGCAAATTGGACTGAACGCCGGCGTTCGCCGGACGTGGCAGCAAGCGTTCGTTTTTCGTTAACCGCCGCAAATGCATTCTCGGCCTCGGCCCGGGCGGCACTCAGTTTGGCGGCAATCGCATCAGTATCGCCGGAAACCGAGGCCCTTAATTCTTCCGCCTTTTCACCCGCCGCCAATGCTTCATTCTGCCGGACCTGAATCTGCTCAGCTTCGGTATCCAATTGTTCGATCTCGACCCGAACGACCGTTGCGTGCCGCTTTGACCGCTCAATGTCTTGCTCGTTGGTCTTTTCCTGAAGCTCAAGCGAATCGAGGCCGCGTTCGACCTTTATTATCAGCGATTGCAGATCTACGATCTTTTCTTCCTGAACACTTAGTGCTGAACGCTTCTTGTTTACATCCGCTTCTGCTTCCGAGATCTTTTTTTCCAATTTGCTGACAGCCTGCCCAAGCCCGGAAAGCTCACGCTTAAACGCGAGCAGCGACGTGTTTTTAGCTTCGGTCGCGGCAAAGCCGCCAACAAACAGCCGGCCGCCAAAACTCATTTCCCCGATGTGGTCGATCGAGATAGTTCCCTTTTCGTTGCTGTTCGCCCGTATGTCAGAGACAAGTTCGGCGGCCATTTCACGAGGAAAAGTTGAGTTTAGGAATTCGAGAATTTCTTTCGGACCCTCGATCGCGCCCGATATTGTTCCTGAACGTCCGAATCTCGCCCGCGGCCCCTGAATTGCCTCGCGCGGGGCCGCCAAAACCGCGACACGCCCGATCTGTTTGTCTCGAACCCATGTCGAAACCGCTGCTTCGTCTTCCCTGCTGCCGACGATCACCGCTTGAAGAAAGTTTGCGAACAGCGCCTCGACCGCCCGTTCAGCCTTTTCATCCACCGTCAGCAAATCGGCAAGAACGCCGTTCAATTCAACGCCGATCTCTTTCTTTTCGGCAAACAAACGCTGGACCTGCGGAAAATAGACCGCCTTGCTTTCTTCAAGCTCGCGCAGAGTTTCGAGGCGATGCTTTCGGCCTGAATATTCATCGCGGATCGCCGCAAGCGCTTGTTCGGCGTCACCCAGTTGGCGGCGTGAACCTTCAACGACCGCATTGACCTCGGCTTTTTCCCCGTTAAGCCCTTCAAGCTTTTTCTTCTCGCCAGCGACTTCTGCCCGCAGACGAACGGCCGCCTCAGTATGCTCTTTGATTGCCAGGTCGGCTCGGGCAAACTCGCTTTGCAGCCCCGAACGCCGCTCCTGCAGCCGTTCAGAATTGAGTGTCAACTGCCGGTTTATCTCAGCAAACCGCTCGAGCGCGGCGGTATGATGTATCAGCGTGCCGCGAAGCTGGTTTAACTCGTCATCGAGGGACTTGGCGGTATCGACCTTTTCCGACCATTTCGTCTCAGCATCCGCAAGCAATGTTCGCGAAAGATCTGCTTCGACCGCTTCCTGTTCTTCCTCTTTGCGAAGACGTTCGATCTCAGATTCAGCGAGCGACGTTCGCTCATCGACCGCCAGGTTGTCGGATCTCAAAGCCTGAAGCCGGCCATCGAGGGCAACAACTTGTTCCGAAAGGTACCTGTGCTCTCTCTCTGTCCTGTCACGTTCAAGCGCATTATTCGAATGTTCACGACGTAAACCCGCCAGTGATTCCTCGGCCGCCCTGGCACCTTCCGTCGATTCTCTAAACGCTATCTCCTTTTCTGAGACTTCGACCGACAACTTTGTTTCGGCTGCGGCCGCCTGCTCATATTCTGATCGAAGCCGCTCGAGCAGGCCCGAATAATATCGGCCTTCCGCCGCAAAAAGCTCACGCAGACGTATTCGAAATTCTTCCTGCAACGCAATAAACCGTCGCGTCTTGCCCGCCTGCCTCCGGAGTGAATTTGCCTGTTTGTCTATCTCCGTGACTATGTCAGAAATGCGGGAAAGATTTGATTTTGCCGATTCAAGCCTTGCCTCGGCAGCACGCTGGCGGGTCCTGAATTTTGAGATGCCGGCGGCCTCTTCAATTAGACTTCTGCGGTCCGACGGCTTTGCGGAAAGGATCTGCCCGATACGGCCTTGCTCAACGATCGCGTAATGGGCCCCCGACAAACCGGTGCCGGCAAACAGGTCTTGAATGTCCCGCAGCCTGCAGTTTCGTCCGTTCAGCTGATATTCACTTTCACCCGAAAGATAGAGCCGGCGTGTAACAGAAACTGCTTCGCCGGGCCCAAAATCGAGAGCGACCGACCTCGGCCGCCAATGCCGCTTTGTTTTGACAGTACGTTCAAGCGTCTGGAGTGAGCCGGCCTGTGCCGCACGCACAAGGCCGACCTCGGCCTCTCCTTTAACTGCCTGGACCTCGTCTTCAGCGGCGGCATCCAAAATTACGGGTTCGGGTTCGTCTTTGCCCTCAAGTACCGAAACATCGACCGACCGGTCATCGAGATCGCCGAGTGCCTCGTCAATATCGAATAAGTCTTCTTCATCAGGGTCAGCCGCGTCCTCGTCACGCACCAGGTGCAGGACCACTTCGGCCATGCCGCCGGGTTTGCGGTTGCGCGAACCTTGAAAGATAACGTCTTTCATCTCGCCGCCGCGCAAACTCTTGGCCCGCTGCTCTCCAAGTACCCAGGAGATGCAATCGGAAACATTAGACTTACCGCAGCCGTTAGGGCCGACAACGGCAGTTATGCCGTTCCCCGTAAAAACTATTTCGGTATAGTCTGCGAAGGACTTGAAGCCTGTGATTTCTAGGCGTTGAAGCTTAAACATTCAATAGTGTCTCGGCGTGGTCGGGACACTATATTTTGGGGTAACCGGAATCTTTAGTCAACCTTGCGGACGGTTCTGCCGGCCTATGCCAACTCGCTGCTTACATTCCGCAGGCCTTCCTTTTCCGCCCTTTCATTGTCGAGTTCGGTCAGCACGTCCAGCAAAAAATTTGTATTGCTTGAAACTGCGATAACCACCGGGAATTCTTGGTCGGACGTCGAGAATTCGAAAGTGCCGCTGCTCAGCTCGATTATCTCGCGAAAGGCCGCAACGCCATTGTGGCCGTTGCTTTCCGAGTCAACGATCTTGCCTTCATTAAATGAAACATTTGCAAGATGAAGCTCGGATTTGATAACGAGAAGGCCGGTCATCTTACCATTCTCGATAACCTGGACCGCGTCAAAAATACTTACATACCCAAGGTTTCCCGCAAATGTTACGTCCGTTCTAATATTTTGCGGGGTCCTGTCTCGATTGACCGCAAATTCGGGCCGGCGGGCACGGCGGATCGCTTCAAGCCCCGGCGCCACCGAAATTCTCGGGTCAAGCAATTTCGCCTCCTGAAGCCGGTCGTATGCGAGATCGAAATCTTCACGTGCGATGTAAAGCGTTACGAGTGCAAGACATTGTTTGGCGGCCTCGGTCAAATTCTTTTGTTTGATGCAGATGTCCCGCATCTTTTCGCGCAGCGATATCGAACGCGGGCTGCGGTCGATCGCATCGCGCAGCAGGCCGTGGGCCTTTTCCGGCGAACTGTATTTTATGAAAAGGTCCGCATCGAGAAGCACCGATTCGATAGATACTTCAGAAACCGGAACGCCAGGCTTTTCAAGGACTTGGTTCATATGGGAAATGAACAAAAATGTTCAACAGTGTTAGCTTATCATATTTGGTCCCGGCCGTCACCATTTTTGTTTTGCGGCCAACCGGCAATACACAAGCGAACTAAAAATAGAAATGCCCGCCGAAAAACAGATCTCGGCGGACATTCTTAATATGGGAACCCGGTGGGTAAAGACCTCAGCCGGTTAGGGTTAGGCCTAGAAATCGACCCTTAGGCCGAGCCGGATATCTCTCGGCCTGATCGTCCTGGTCGGAGCGATAAAACCAGCCCGAGCGTTCGCGACCGTTGTCGGGTTGGTGCTGTTGAGCAGGTCGAAATCTATAAAATTTGAGCCGAAACTGAATACCGTCATGTTAAGAATGTTGCCAAACTCAGCTGACGGCCTTATCCGAAATCGCTCGGTAACGCGGAATTCCCGGCTGAAGTTCAAATCGAAAATATAGTGGCTGGGCCCGGTTCCTGCATTACGCTTCAGATTGCCCGGGCTGCCAATCGGCGCCAGCGAAAACTGATCGGCGAGCCCTTGTGGAAACGTACTGCCGAAAACGCGCCATCGAATATCATTTACATCGCCATTAAAATTCGGCCGGTCGTTTGAAATATCATCAAGGTTACGGTCATTTCCGCCAATGCTGATGTTGAACGGAGCAGGCGAGCCATAACGGAACAAAGGCGAGAGCCGTAGTTTCCCAAGCCACCAAGGCGTATCAAACGTGCCGGAAAAGGCAATTCGGTGCCGGCGGTCCAAAAGGCTGCGGGTGAACTCCCGGTCAAAATCGCCCGGAAGCGTGGCTTCGGACGTGTTCACGATGCCGTCATCCTTCAAGCTGGCCAAGGTATAAACAAACCTCATCGAACCGCCAAATTTAGCGTATCGGCGATATCGGCTTCGCAGCTCGAACGTAAGGCCGTGATAAACGCTGTTGCCGATAGAAGCAACTTGTTCCTGCTGGATCGCTCCGACCTGTGCAAAATTCGGCCGCAGCGGATCAAGTACCGAAAAAGCCCGGCAGATCGGATTGTTCGTCACCACGTTGGTCGAGCAGTTTGAACTGTTATTCCTCGTGTTTACGTTTATGTAACAGATCGGCGTGCCGGTCGAGCAGGCGGGGGCCGAATCCAACGGCGATGTGTGCGTACCGGTCGTATCGGCGAATGAGCCTTGATAGAATCGCTGCGGCCCGGTCGAAATGCCCAACAGGTAATCGGTAAACGTGGTTTGCCCGTCGGCGTTCAGGTCCGTCGTTCCCGACGGCAGGACAGGTGCATTCGGGTTGAACTCCCGCCACAAATGGGCCGTCTTGTTGTAAGTATAATTTGTCTCGAAAACGAGCCCCTTGAACAGTTCACGCTCAAACCCGACATTGAACTGATAGCTTTCAGGTATCTTTATGTCCGGTGAAATACTGCGAAACGCACCCGCGACACGAGACAGTTCTCGAACGGACCTGGTCGTTGTCGAATTAAGCGGTATTTGAGTATCCAGCGTTAGCGGTTTAGGGAACTGGGTACTCAAAAATGCCCGCGTCGTCGCTATATCAAGCGAAACTCCGGTCGGCACTACAAGGCTGCTGGAATTAAATCGAATTTCCTGAGCCCCTGCGGTAAAATCGTCGATCGTTCGGAGCAGGACGCGATTGTAAAATATGCCGGCCCCGAACCGGACCACCGTTTTATTTCCTTTCGGAAACGGATTCCATGCGACGGCGAAACGCGGCCCAAAGTTATTATTGTCGTCAATTACCGTTTCCCGCTCATAACGCACACCTAGACCGAGCGTCAGATTCGGCAGCACCCGCCAATCATCCTGTCCAAAAACACCGTAGTAAGTATTCTTGACCTCGGATTGGTTATTAAAGTTCTGCGAAAGACTCGAGACTGAGTTAAGGTTAAAGAAAACAAAGTTAGTGAATCGATAGGTGCCGGTGGTGTCGAATCGATCAATAAATGTCGTATCCACACGCTGCACATCACCGCCAAATCTTAGCGTGTGATTGCCCAAAAGCACATTCATCGTCTCTTGAAATTGCCAGCGGTCTTCGGCCCTGTCGGAAGAACTTGTGGTTGATCCGAATACCTGCGTCGTTGAACTTTCACCAGGAGGAACAAAGGTCACAAGAACGGCCGGGGCCAGCACACCCGCATTTTGTTCTGACCGCGGACGCAGCTGTGAATATTGGAACCGAAACTGATTCACAATGTGCGACGATGCAATATAATTGTGTGTCGCGTTGAACCCGTCGGTATTTCTGATACGCCCGATCAGCGAGTCGGCTATCCTATTTGTGCCGCTGAATGACCTCAGGTCGTCAGAGCGCCCAAGCTGATAGCTGAACGTGAAATTGTGCTTGCTGTTCAGGTTCCAGTCCATCCGGCCAAGGAAGCTGTGCCGTTTAGCCGGAGTATCCACTGCGACAACATAAGGAGCGACCTGAACCGTAACGGGTTGGCCGTTGACGGTCTGCGTTACAGTGACGGCGCCGGCAGCATTCGTCGGTGTAGGCAGCTGAAATTGAGGATTACCGTTTGTCACGGGAACCCACGCGTCAAGCAAGGTATCTTCCTTAAAATGATCGAATTCGTAAGAAGTAAAAAAGAAGAGCTTGTTTTTAACGATCGGCCCGCCAAAAGTAAATCCGGGGTTACTGTTGCGAAGCGGCGGACGCGGGATGCCGTTTGGATATGTGCCGGAAACCCGCCGGTTGTTGTTCCAGGTGTTCGCATTCAAACGGTCGTCACGGTAAAAATAATAGGCCCGGCCGCGAAACCGGTTTCCGCCGGCGCGTGTTCTGATATTGATACGTCCGCCAGATGCCCGGCCATACTCAGCAGAGAATTGGTTCGTGATCACCTGAACTTCCGCCACCGAATCGATAGAAGGCTGAAAACGGAAAGATGCCGAACGATCGTCATTATTGTCCAGGCCGTCAACGGTAATGTTGTTTGAATATGCCGCACCGCCCGAAAGGGCAAACGTGCCGGCTTCTTCAGGTGTTGTGCCCGGTGCGTTCACGCCCCTTACGCCGCGGTCGTTAGCAAGGTCTCGTGTGGAGAGCTGTTCTTCTGTAACACCGCCAAGCGTCAAAACCAGGTCAAGCGGATTTCGGCTGTTGTTTGGAAGTTCCTCAATCTCTCGTTCACCGATAGTTCCGCCTACGACCGTGCGTGTTGTGTCAACTGCGGGAGCGTCTTCATCCGAGACTGTAACTTCAGTTCCGGCCTGAACGTCGGCCGGAGCAAGCTGAAAATCAAGCTGTACGTTTTGTCCGGCGATGGTATTTAAGTCGGTCCGTTCTTTTGTGCCAAAGCCCGTATGGCTTGCAATAATGCGATATACGCCGGGCTCAAGCTCGATGATCCGGTATCGGCCTTCTTCATTAGTTGTCGCAGTGCGTTCGATCCCGGTCGAAGTAAGCCGGGCCTTTACCGACGCTCCGGCGATCGCAAGTCCGTTCGAATCCGTCAGGCGTCCACTGATCGTAACCTGATCCAGATCCTGTGCCGTGGCGTTAGAAAGACAGCCAAAAAGCAAAATGAAAAAGGCCGCGACCGCAAACCTTTCAAAACGGTATTTCATTAAAGTAACTCCTGAAATTCAGATATAGCGCGAAAGAATGAACCGCTATTTTGAACCTTGCAGGCACGAAAGTAAAGGCAAAATGCCTGTTTCACTGGTAAATAGGCGGGTTTTGTCAAAAGCTGACGAGGCGATGGCCCGGGATCGGCCAGCGGGCCTTTCGGAAAACGAACTCAGTCGCCCACGACTTCGGCCTCGGTTGAACTTTCCATGTACTGGACTCTTCGAAATCGGGAAATGGGAATCAAGGCATCGGTTTGATTGAAATCCTGCACCTGCTGTGAAAACTCGCCGGCGTGCGATTTCAGATATTCAAAAAACCGTTCAAATTCCCGCTGCATCGCGTCCATCTTTTCCCGCATATTGATAATGATCTCAACGCCTGCCAAATTGACGCCAAGGTCACGGGTAAGCGAAAGCACCACCTCAAGCCGTTCGAGGTCTGAATCGAGATAAAGCCGCGTATTCCCTTCTGATCTCGAGGGCTGCAAAAGCCCTTCCCGCTCATAGAGCCTTAGCGTCTGCGGATGAATATCGTACATCTCCGCAACCGCGCTGATCGTATAGGTTTTTACTCGTTTTCTCATACAACTAACCTGCTTCGGCCGCGAATCCACAATACATTAGATGCTACTCGAGGCCCATTACCCGTCGGGGATTATCAGGATTCAGTTTGTCAAACTGCCGCAAAACTTCCTTTGTTTCCTCCGAAATAATGCGTGGCAGCGAGATCTTGACCTCGATGAACTGGTCACCCCTGAGGTTCGGGTTTCTAAGGCTTGGGAAACCTCGTTCGCGAAGCCGGAACTTCTGCCCAGACTCTGTTCCCGCCGGTATCTTCAATTGTGCACGCCCCTCGACCGTTGGAACTTCGATCCGGGCGCCTAGGGCCGCCTCGGGAACCGTGATCGGCACCGTAACATAAATATTATCGCCCTTGCGTGTAAAGAACTTGTGTTTTCCGACATTCGTAAGGATAAAAAGATCGCCCGGCTCCGCGCCAAGACGGCCTCCGTGCCCTCTTTTGGGGATCCTGACTCGTGAACCAGTATCGACTCCGGCCGGGATCTTCACCTTGACCTGTTCAGTTTTTGGTGTAACACCCTTGCCGTTACAGAGCGAACATGGCGTCCTTCTACGTCCGGACCCTTCGCAATCAGGGCACGGTTGAGAAAATTGAAGGCGCCCGCCTGCACGCGTGACCTGGCCGGTGCCGCCGCAAGTTGTGCAAGTTACGACCGGACCGCCCGTATCACCCGCGCCCTGACACCGCGAACACTGCTCGGACCGATTTACAGTAATATTTGTCGTCAGTCCGCTGAACGCCTCTTCAAAGCTCATCGCAAGCGGGATCTCGATATCCCTGCCGCGCTTGGGCAAGGCCCGCGGCGGTTCGGGCTCCGGCCGGACACCGCCGCTTCCGCCAAAAAGGTCAGAAAAAATATCGCGGAAGCTGGAACCGCCGCCCTGGCGCGCTCCGCCTGAACTGAAATCGAAACCGGAAAAATCGAATCCAGGTGAACCGCCGCCGCCGCCGGCGGCCGCACCGGCACCAAACGGCGAATCAGGGTCAAGATTGTCGTTATAATATCCAAACCGGTCAAATACCTTGCGTTTTTTCTCGTCGGACAAAACGTCGTAGGCTTCCTGCACCTCTTTGAATTTGTCCTCGGCACTCTTGTCGTTCGGATTAACGTCCGGGTGAAACTTGCGCGCCAATCGACGATAAGATTTTTTGATCTCATCCGCCTTTGCGTCCTTTTTTACACCGAGGATCTGGTAGTAATCTTTTTTCGCCATGTGTTTCCACGGACAAGTCTAGAGGGACAAGGGATGAGAGGCAACCAGGCTCCGCTCGTCCCTTGTCCCTCGTCACATCTATCTGTCTTTACTTCTTCTCGTCTTCAACGTCTACGTATTCGGCGTCAATGACATTATCGTCTGCCGCTGAACCCGTACCCGAGTCGCCGTCGGCCCCGGCACTTGCTGATGAGGCCTGTTCCGCGTTTCCTGCATCACCGGCCGGAGAACTAGCCGTCTG
>Ga0138256_10002340_pt1 | contig 20317 bp, 14 predicted proteins | sample KNB2016incub_MG_FD_105486 | JGI IMG/M metagenome (GOLD analysis project Ga0138256, IMG submission 105486) | Active sludge microbial communities from wastewater in Klosterneuburg, Austria - KNB2014incub_MG | ecosystem: Engineered > WWTP > Activated sludge > Unclassified | place: Austria... | reverse complement strand
GGTCGCCGCGCAGAGCGCCGGCAACCAGGCTAAGGACATGGGCATGCGGTCGGTCGACGTTCAGGTCCGCGGCCCGGGCTCGGGACGCGAGTCCGCGATCCGCGCGCTGCAGGCCAGCGGCATTGACATCAAGTCGATCCGCGACGTGACTCCGATTCCCCACAACGGCTGCCGGGCGCGCAAGCGCCGGCGGGTCTGACCGGCCGGATCGCTGTCGGCCGGAATCTGAATCCGAAGGAATGCCTCGGCGAGGCAGGTGTGCTGTCCCCGCCGCAGAGCGTCTTCCTTGAACAGAAGTCTCCGTAGCAGCGGAGAGAAGACGAGCGCAGGAGAGTTTCCATGGCACGGTATACAGGCCCCGTCTGTCGGCTCTGCCGACGTGAACGCATCAAGCTGTTCCTCAAGGGTGATCGCTGCTTCAAAGAGAAGTGCGCGATCGAGAAGCGCGCCTATCCGCCCGGCCAGCATGGGCAGCGCCGCGGCCGTCGCGCCGTCGGATACGGTCTCCAGCTCCGCGAGAAGCAGAAGGTCAAGCGCATCTACGGTGTCCTCGAGCGTCAGTTCCGGCTCTACTTCGCCGAGGCCGATCGTCGCAAGGGAATCACCGGCGAGAACCTCCTCGTGATGCTCGAGCGCCGTCTCGACAACGTCGCCTTCAGCCTCGGTTTCGCTTCGTCGCGCAATCAGGCCCGGCAGCTCGTTCGCCACGGCCACATCCTGATCGACGGCAAGAAGACCACGATCCCGTCGTACCAGGTGCGCGCCGGCCAGTCCATCTCCGTGAAGGAGTCCAGCCGCAAGAACGAGCTGATCCGCGCCAGCCTCGAGTCGGCGACCGGCAGAGGTGTTCCGGAGTGGCTGACGCTTTCCGCCGAGAGCTTCACCGGCAAGGTGCAGTCGCTCCCGAGCCGCGAGGACATCAAGCTTCCGATCCAGGAACAGCTGATCGTCGAGCTCTACAGCCGCTAAGGCGGCGTCATCGATTCGTAAGGAGCCACATGATGCTTTGGAAGGGATTCCAGCGCCCCAAGCGCGTTGATATCGAAGCAGAGACCTTGACCGGGACCTACGGCAAGTTCTCGGCGCAGCCGTTCGAGCGCGGATTCGCCACGACGGTCGGAAACGCCCTGCGCCGCTGCCTGCTCTCGTCGATCGAGGGCGCAGCCATCACCTCCGTCCAGATCGAGGGCGTGCTGCACGAGTTCTCCTCGATCCCCGGAGTACAGGAAGACGTGACGAACGTCGTCCTGAACCTCAAGCAGATTCCGGTCAAGTTGCACAGCGAGGAAGAGAAGATCCTGACCATCGACGTCAAGGGTCCCCGCGACGTGACCGCGGGCGACCTCGTCGGCGACCCGTCGGTCGAGATCTGCGATCCGAGCGTGCACATCGCGACGGTCAACGGCGAAGGCCGGCTCCGGCTCCAGGTGCAGATCCGCCGCGGCCGTGGCTACGTCACCGCCGACAAGAACTTCGACGAGGCTCTCGGCCTCGGGTGGATTCCTCTCGACTCCGTGCACAGCCCGGTGAAGCGGGTGAACTATCGCGTCGAGGCTGCGCGCCTCGGCCGGATCACCGACTACGAGAAGCTGACGCTCGACGTCTGGACCAACGGCACCGTCACCCCCGAGGAGTCGGTTTCCCTGGCGTCGACGCTGCTCAAGGACCACCTGGCGATCTTCATCGCGGCGGAGGAGACTCTCCGCGGCGACGCCGCCGGGGCCGGTCAGGACCTCACCGGCATGGACGCCGTGCTCGCCAAGAATCTCGAAGAGTTCGACCTCTCGGTGCGCACCGCCAACTGCCTGAAGAACGCGAACATCCAGACCGTGCGCGAGCTGGTCTCGAAGTCGGAACGCGAGATCCTCGAGATCAAGAACTTCGGCAAGAAGTCGCTCGAAGAGCTGCAGGAGCTGCTGGAACGTCTCGGCCTCTCTTTCGGCATGAACGGATCGGCCGGCGCCGCGGGTGCCGGCGGGTCCTCCAGCGCGGGCTTCGGAGCGTAAGGGGAATCGAAAATGCGTCACAACATGGCACACAGAAAGCTCGGACGGACGGCCTCGCATCGCGTGGCGATGTTCCGCAACCAGCTGGCATCGCTGGTAATGACGGAGCGCATCGTGACGACGCTGCCGAAGGCCAAGGAGCTTCGTCCGATCGCCGAGAAGGTGATCACCAAGGCGAAGCGCGGCTCGGTGCACGACCGGCGTATCGTCGGCCGCTGGCTGCTCGACCGCGACCACATCCAGAAGCTGTTCGATGTGATCGCGCCGCGCTTCGCGACCCGCGAAGGCGGGTACTTGAGGATCGTCAAGCTCGGCTCGCGCCAGGGTGACGGCGCCGAGATGGCCGTCCTCGAGTTCGTCGACTTCCAGCTGAAGAAGAAGTCGGCAGCCCCGGCGCCGGCCTCTTCCGATGCCAAGGGCAAGAAGGCCAAGGGCGGCGACGTGGAGGCGGCTGGCGAGACGGCAGGCGAGGAAAAGGCCGCCAAGCCGAAGAAGGAGAAGGCCCAGAAGGTTCCGGGAACCAAGCGGTCGGCAGGCGAGAAGAAGGCCACCGGCCGCGGCGCCGCCGCCCCGAAGGCCAAGACCACCAAGGCGCCCAACGCCCCCAAGAAGACCTCCGCCCCCAAGAAAGTCGGTGGCGGTTAGACCAGCAGCACTCTTCGCTTCACTCCTGTTGCACCCAGGCCGGCGCCATTCGCCGGCCTTTTTTTTGTCCGCGGGACACCTTGCAGGGACACGTTGGCGGGACACGTTGCCCACCGAGGGACCTGCTCGGGGTCCTGTCTGGCCCGTATCCCATGAGGTCCTCGCGCTGAAGAGGCGCGCTCCGGGCCCCATGGGAGCCCTCGGTCCAGCCACCCCTCGTCGGTTGGGTAGAGAGAGAAGCTCCTTGCTTTTCCCAGTGCTGCGCAGGGGCGCTCGGGCGCTCAGGATCCAAAGTGGGCGACCAAGCCTCACTAGGAGCCAACTTAGGATCCTGAGTGCCGGAGTGCCCCCACCACGGGACCGTACCAGCTGGGCGCCGGGGCGACAGAACCTCACCAGGAGCCAATTTGGGAACTCGAGTGCCGGAGTGCCCCCACCCCGGCCGTACCGGCTGGACACAGGAGGCGGCTCGCTGGGGGCGCCTCAGACGCGCCGCAGGTACTTGTTCTCGCGGGTGTCGATTTCGATCTTGGTGCCGGATTCGATGAAGGGGGGAACCTGGACGACGAGGCCGGTCTGCATCTTGGCGGGTTTGTACGACGACGAGGCGGTAGCGCCCTTCATGCCGGGCTCGGTGTCGACGACCTCGAGGACCACGGTGTTGGGGAGCTCGATGCCGACCGCCAACCCCTCGTAGAAGTCGACCTTGATGACGCTGTTCGGCAGCATGTACTGCAGGGTGTCGCCGAGCACGTCGTTCGACATCGTCACTTGCTCGTAGTTCTCCTGGCTCATGAAGTGATGCATGTCGCCGTCGGAGTAGAGGTATTCCATCGGGATCGTGTCGAGGATGGCGCGCTCGACCGATTCGGTCGAGGCGAAACGGTGCTCGAAGCTGTTGCCGTTCTTGAGGTTGCGCATCCGCACCTGGACGAAGGCCCGGAGGTTGCCGGGCGTGCGGTGGGTAACCGACATGATGGAGCAGACTTCGTTGTTGTGCAGCACGCACATCCCTGCGCGCAAAGCGTTGGCCTGCATCAGGCGTGCTCCTCAGGTAAGAGTGGACTCAAGCTTCGTGTTCTTCGTGTATCTTCTTGCGCGCGTCGGCGACGAGCTTGTCCTGCACCAGGCGCGGAACCTCTTCGTAGTGCGAGTACTCCATGAGGAAACTCGACCGCCCCTGCGTCATCGCGCGCAGAGCCGGGGCGTAGTTCAGCATCTCTGCCATCGGAACCTGGGCCTGGACGATCTGGACGCCGTTCCTGACATCCATCCCCTGCGGGCGGCCCCGGCGGTGCGAGAGGTCGCTCATGATGTCGCCCATGAACTCCTCGTTGGTGTGGATCTCCACTTTCATCACCGGTTCGAGCAGCGTCGCGCCGGCGCGTTCCATGGCGTCCTTGTAGGCGAGCGAACCAGCGATCTTGAAGGCGAGCTCCGAGGAGTCGACGTCGTGGTACTGGCCGTCGAGGAGGCGCACCCTGAAGTCGACCATCGGGTAGCCGGCCAGAAAGCCGCGCGTCCGGGCCTCCTGAATGCCCTTCTCGACCGCCGGGCGGTAATTCTGCGGGATCGAGCCGCCGAAGATCTCGTCCTTGAACTCGAAGTCGCCGCCGCGCGGCAGCGGCTCGATCTTGATCCGGCAGTCGGCGAACTGACCGCGGCCGCCGCTCTGCTTCTTGTGTCGCCCATGCCCCTCGGCGGCTTTCTGGATCGTCTCGCGGTAGGGAACCTTCGGCGGGTGCAGGATGACCTCGACGTTGGAGCGCCGCTTCATCCGCGCGAGCGCGATCTCGACATGGAGCTGCCCGCTCCCGGAGAGCAGGAACTCGTGGGTCTGCGAATCGCGCCCCGCCCGCAGGCTCGGATCCTCTTCGATCAAGCGGTGCAGTGCGTCGCCGATCTTCTCGTCGTCGCCCTTCGCCTTCGGTTCGAGCGCGAACGACATTGCGGGCTCGGGAAGCGGGATCCACTCCGCGGCGAGCGCCTGCTCCTTGGCGGCGAGCGTGTCGCCCGACATCGCGACGCGCAACTTCGGGACGCCGCCGATATCGCCGGCGATGAGCTTCGGCGTGGCCGTGCCCTGCTTGCCCTGCAGGTGCAGGAGGCCATGTGCCTTCTCGGTCTCTTCGGCGCGGACGTTCCACAGCTGGGCGTCATTCTGCAGCGTTCCGGAGAGCACGCGCAGGATCGAGAGGCGGCCGGTGAACGGATCGTTGAGCGTCTTGAAGACGATCGCTACGACCGGCTGCGCAGCATCGGCCTCGAGCATCACCGTCCTGCCGTCGATGGCTTTCGCCGGATAGGGATGTTCGGCGGGGGAGGGCGCGAAGTCGACCAGGAAGTCGAGCAGCGTGGAACAGCCGACGAGGTGGAGCGAGGATCCGAGGGTCAGCGGAAAGAGCTTCCGGTTCAGGATGGCGCTCTTCAGGCCGGCCTCGAGATCGGCCGCATCGAGCGTGCCCTCCTCGAAGAACTTCTCGAGCAGGTGCTCGTCGGCCTCGGCGACGGCCTCGATCAGACGGGTGCGTGCCTCGGCGGCTTCGGTCTCGAGATTGCCCGGGATCGCTTCCTCCTTCGCCTTGCCGCTGCCGTCGCGCTCGAAACGGTAGGCCTTGAGCTTGACGAGGTCGATCACGCCGACGAAGTCCTTCTCGGCGCCGATCGGGAGGTGTACCGGGAGAACCTGACGGCCGAACGTATTCTGCAGGCTCTCGAGACAGCGCCCGAGATCCGCCCGGTCGCGATCCATCTTGTTGGCGTGCAGGATGACCGGCAAGCCGAGCTCGGCGGCAGCTTCCCAGACCTTCTCGGTATTGACCTCCGCGCCGGCGACCGCGCTGACGCAGACGACCGCGGCGTCGGCGACGCGCAGCGCCGTGCGGGTCTCGGAGAAGAAGATCCCGTATCCCGGGGCGTCGAGCAGGTTGATCTTGTTCTGCTTCCACGGCAGATGGCAGACACCGAGGCCGATCGAGATGCCGCGCTCGACCTCTTCGGGGTCGAAATCGGTGACCGTATTGCCGTCTTCTATCTTTCCGAATCGGGGGACCGCTCCGGCTGTGAAGAGCAGGGCGCTGGTCAGAGTGGTCTTCCCGGTGTCGTTGTGACCGGTGATCGCGATGTTCCGGATCCTGGATGGACTGTCGACCTGCATCGGGCGCAATCTCCTTTCGAGTCGCTTCGAACGGCCTCTGCACCATATCAAAGCGACGCTCGAATCGGGCATCGCGGGAGCGTTTCCTGGGGTTCTGCGGCGGAAGATCCGGGGGTCGTGACCTCACCGATTGACCGTCCAGTGCGCCGCGCCTAGAATGCCTCCTGCCGCTCTGCGAGCCCAACCCGGATGCCAACCAACGTGCCGCAGAAACTAGGCCGCTACGAGATCGTCGAGGAGATCGGCAAGGGCGCCATGGGTGTCGTCTACCTGGCCCGGGACCCGCTCATCGGCCGCCAGGTGGCGCTCAAGACGTTTCGCGTCGGATTCTCCGCCAAGGATCAGGAGCTCGCCCAGTTCCGCAGCCGCTTCGTCCGCGAGGCGCAGAGCGCCGGGATCCTCTCCCACCCCAACATCGTCACCATCCATGACGTCGTGGACGAAGGCGGGGAGGGGACCTGCTTCATCGCCATGGAGTTCGTCAAAGGGACGAACCTCAAGCAGCTGATGCAGCGACCCGAGCCTTTCGGCTACGACCGGGTGATCGACATCCTCTCGCAGATCGCTGAGGGCCTCGACTACGCCCACTCCCGCGGCGTGGTCCACCGGGACATCAAGCCAGCGAACATTCTCATCGCCCAGGACGGCAAGGTCAAAATCACCGATTTCGGCATCGCCAGGCTCGATACCTCGAACCTGACGATGGAAGGGCAGCTCCTGGGGACGCCGAACTACATGGCGCCCGAGCAGATCCAGGGCAAAGAGGTCGACCATCGCGCTGACATCTTTTCGCTCGGCGTGGTGTTCTACGAGATGTTGACCCGGAAGAAGCCTTTCCAGGGCGAGAACCTGACTGCGGTCACGCACAAGATCGTCTACGAGCCGTTCACGCCGGCGGAGGACCTGATCAAGGACCTGCCGCCCGGGCTCACGGCGATCATGACGCGCTGCCTGGAAAAAGACCCCAATCGCCGGTATCCGCGGGCGGCGGAGATCGCCGCCGAGCTGCGCCGCGGTGGGATGCGGCAGGGCGAGGCGCCCGCAGGCGCCGACGACGATGACGACACTTCCGCGACCCAGGAGGTCGCGGAACAGACCGCCGACCGGACCGCCCCGGCTCCGCCGGAGCCCGCCTCGCGGCGCGCCGGTCAGCCTGCGGCCGTCGCACCTGCGCCGCCGCTGCCGCCTGCGCTCCCGCCGGCCTCCTCCTCGGGCGTCCCGTTGCCCGCTCTGTCTCCTGCGCCATCTGCCGCGCCAGCGCCTGCGGGACCGCCCCGTGCGCCTCTCCCGCCGTCACTGTCCGCGCCGCCGTCCGCGCCCGTGCCGCCGGCGCTGCCGCCGGCCGAAGCCGCGCACATGCCCATCCCCGCAGTGGCGATCCCGGTGAGCTCGCTCTCGGGCTCGACCAAGGTCCAGGCGGCCCTGCAACGGATCCGGACGCAGCGCCTGGTGCAATACGCCCTGGTCGGCCTCGCCGCGTTGACGGTGGTCGGCCTCCTGGCGCTCTGGGCTAGCGGCAGAACCGACCCGGCGCCCCAGGCCGCCACCGGACCCTCGGTGGGGGAGCAGCGGCAGCTCGATCTCCAGGCCGTGCTGGCGGGCGCCCGGGAACGTCTCGATTCCGGCGACCTCCAGGGCGCCTTGGCCGCGCTCGCGCGGGCCCAGCAGATCGATCCCGAGAGTGCCGCTGCGCAGGAACTGCGGACCGAAGTCGAGCGGGTTTCCATCGATCTGGCGTCGGCTGCCGAGCGCGAACAGCGCGTCTCTGAGGGTCTGATCCTGGCCCGCGACGAGTTCGCCAAGAAGCGCTTCGAGGCGGCGATTGCCGCGGCCAACGGCGTTCTGGCGCTGGTTCCGGAACACCCGGAGGCGGCCAAGCTGGCGGCCGACTCCGAGGTCGCCCTGGGCCGGCAGAGAGACCGCGAGCGCTCGCAGAAGTCGGCGCGCGATGCGGCGGCGCAGGCGACCGCGACCGCGGCGGTGCCGGTCGCCGCGCCCGTGAAACCGGTTGCGCCGCCGCCGCCGGCGCCCGCCTCCGCCGACGGTACAGTCGACATCGACTTCTACTCCGAGCTCTCCGAGGGCGTCCTCACGGTCTATTCTGGGGAGCGCCAGATTCTCCGCGAACCGTTCAAGTTCGTGAAGAAGACGGGGTTCCTGCGGCAGGAGAAGATCCCCGGCGCGCTGGGCGCGCAGCGTACGCTGCCGGCCGGCCCGGTGGGGCTCCGGGTCTACGTCACGCTGCCCGGAAAACCGACCAAGGCGATCGTGGTCGAGGGTGATCTCGCCGGCGGCTCGACGCGGCGCCTGATCGTGCGGGTCGACGCCGACGCCCTGGTCACCGCTCGGCTCGAGTAGCCGGCCACCGGGCTGCCGGCCGCGCTCCCCGAAGCCTCGGCGGGCCCCCTCAGCCCTTCCTGCCCCTCGGCCCCTCGGCCCTCGGCCCTCAGCCCTCAGCCCTCAGCCCTTTAGATCGCCGCGCAGGAGGGGCTCCAGAGCTCCGGCTCCCCGATCTCCTGCAACTGCCCCATCAGTTCCTCCGCCGGTCCAACCGCCACCACCAGAGCCTCGTCCGGACAGAGGTGGGTCTCGGCGAGGCGATTGAGCTCTGCGGGCTGGAGGGCGGCGACCTCGGCCAGATAGCGGGCGGGAGTGTCGAGGGGCAGGCCATAGAGCGCGATCTCGTCGAGCCGCGCCGAGAGCCCTTCAACTGTCTGGAGCCCGTAGGCAAAGACGCCGAGAAGGTAGTTCCGGGTCGCGTCGAGCTCGGCCGGGGCGACCGGCTCGGTACGGATCCGTCGCAGCTCGCCAAGGACCTCCTGCGCGGCGCGCGCGGTCGCCGCCGTTGTCACCGCCGACGAGACTACGAAGGGCCCGCGGCTCTTGCGGTCGACGAAGCGGCTCGAGGCGCCGTAGGTGAAGCCGTGGCGTTCGCGCAGGTTGAGGTTGATCCGGCTGGTGAACTTGCCGCCCAGAAGCGTATTGAGAACGCCCAGGCCGACGCGATCGGGATGCCGGCGCGGCACGCCGAGATGGCCGATGCGCAGCTCGGTCTGCTCGGCGCCGGGCCGGTCGACCACCACGACGCGCAACTTCCGGGAAGGAGCGCCGGCGGTCGACGTTTCGGCAGGTCCGCCGGGTGCCGACGCTTCCGACCGGGAGTCGAGATGCGCGGGAGCGGAGGCCGGAAAGACTGCTTCGATCGCCGTCGCGAGCCGCGCGCGGTCGAAGTCGCCAGCGACCGTCACGGCGCCGCGTTCGAGGCGATAGTGCGCGTGATGGAAGTCGAGCAGCTCGTCGCGGTTCAGCGCGTCGAGCGCCGCCGGGTTCCCGGCGAGCGGGTGGGCGAAAATCGTTCCGGCATAGAGATGGTGCGCGAAGGCCTCGTCGGCGACCGCTGCCGGCTGATCGGCGCGGCGTTTGAGCTCGGCGAGCGTCTGCTGACGCAGCCGGTCGAGCTCGTGCTGCGGAAAGGCCGGCTCGTAGAGCAGCTCGGCCAGCAGGTCGAGCCCGTACTCGAGGTCGGAGGCGAGCAGTTGCAGCCGGAGGCGCGCAGCGTTCCAGTCGGCGTGACAGGAGAGCGTGCCGCCGCGCCGTTCGAGCTCGGCGGAGAGCTGCGGACCGGTTCGCCGAGCGCTGCCTTCGTCGATCATCGAAGCGGTCATCGCGGCCAGTCCCGGACGCTGCGCCGGGTTGCGCTCGCCCCCGGCGTCGAGCTGCAGCTCGATTTCGAGCAGCGGCACTCCCGCGCGCGGGGCGACGAAGACCGGCACGCCGCGCGAGGTCGCGAAACGGTCGAAATCGGGCATCGGCACGGCGCTTTCGCGGCCGGGGGCGGGCGGCAGGGAACGGTCGGGCAACGAGCTCGGCGCCGCGCTCAAGACCGGACGCCTTCCGGCTCGACGACCAGGAGCGCTTCGTTCGCTGGGCCGAGACGCGCCGCGGCGAAGGCGCGGATCGCCGCGACGTCGACCTGTTCATAGGCCTCGGCTTCGTGAAAGGCGCGCTCGGGGGCGTCGAAAAAGGTGGTGTACTGGGAGAGCAGATCGGCGCGGTGGTCGAGCGTCTGCAGCTCCGAGTAGATGCCTGCCAGTGTGCGCCGCCGGGCGCGCTCCAGCTCGCCGTCGAGCCCGGAGCCGAGAGCGGACCGTGGGGAGGCTGTCGCCGCCGGCGCTGCCAGGCCGTCGAGGTGCTCGCGGATCCGGTCGGCGAGACGCTCGGCATCGACTCCGGGCCGCGCGGTCGCGACGAGCAGGAAGGCCCCGACCTCTTCGGTCGGGTAGACGTAGGCCGAGACATCCTGCGCCAGCTGGCGGTCGACGACGAGATCGTGCACCAGCGGACTCGACTTGCCGTCGGTCAGGAGGTTCGCGGTGACCGCTGCGGTCCACCAGCCAGAGCTGCCGAACGGCTCGGTGCGGAAGGCGAAATAGAGCCGGCTGAGTTGTACGCGGTCGGACATCGAAGCGCGCACGGCATGGGCGAGCGGCGGCAGCGGCGCGCGGACACGCTGCACCGGCGCGCCCGCGGGCAGGCCGCCGAACCAGCGCTCGATCGACGCCAGGGCTGCGGCGGGCTCGAAATCTCCGGCCAGGGTGAGGACGGCGTTCGACGGCCCGTAGTAAGTCGAGAAGAAGGCACGCACGTCGTCGAGCGTCGCGGCCTCGATGTCCTCCATCCAGCCGATGACCGGCCAGCGATAGGGATGGTCCTCCGGGAAGAGCAGCTCGAACAGGCGCTCCATCGCCCGGCCGTAGGGCTGGTTGTCGACCCGCTGCCGGCGTTCATTCATCACCACCTGGCGCTGGTTCTCGAGCTTCTCGGCGGTCAGTCCGGGGAGGAGGAAGCCCATGCGGTCGGACTCCAGCCAGAGCGCGAGGTCGAGATGCCGCGACGGCAGGGTCTCGTAGTAGTTCGTGCGGTCGTACCAGGTCGAACCGTTGGCGACGCCGCCGACCTCCTGCAGGTAGCGGAAGTGGTCGTTCGTGCCGACGTTCGCGCTGCCCTGAAAGAGCATGTGCTCGAAGAGGTGGGCAAAACCGGTCCGTCCGGGCTTCTCGTTCTTGGATCCGACGTGGTACCAGAGGTTGACCGCGACGAGCGGCAGGGACGGTTCGCGGTGCAGCACGATCCGCAGGCCGTTGGCGAGCCGATGGCGCGCGAGGTGCCGGCCTTGCGGGGTGGAGGACGGGAGCGGCCGGGTCGGGGGAGGCAAAGAGGGCGCAGTGTAGGGAGCGATCCGGCCGGTGTCAAGGCGAAGCCTGTCGATGCGAGCGCCTCCGGGCCGCCTGGGCTGCAGCCGATCGCGCCCGCGCCGGTTGACTTACGCCGCGTTACCGCCGTAGGCTTGCGACATGGCTTCCTACCTGACCGCGCGGCAGAAAGAGATCCTCGAGTTCATCCACGCGTTCCGCAGGGAGAAGGGCCTCGCACCGACCCACCGGGAGATCTGCGAGCACTTCGGCTTCTCCTCCTACGGCACCGCCTATAAACACCTGAAGCTGCTCTCGGAGAAGGGCTTCCTCAAGCGCGACCGCCATCAGCGGCGCGGCATGGAGTTGCTCGACGGCGAAGGCGACGGCCAGGCCGCCGCGTCCGGCGCCGGCTGCGAGCTGCCGTTCCTCGGCCGGATCGCAGCCGGCAGGCCGATCGAGGCCGTCGCCGGCGACGAGAAGCTGACCGTGCCGGCGGCCCTCTTCGGAACCCGGATCGACGACCATTTCGTGCTTCGCGTCGTCGGCGAGTCGATGATCGGCGAGGGCATCCACGACGGCGACTGGGTCGTTGTCGAGCATCGGGAGCGCGCCCAGCCGGGGGAGATGGTTGTGGCGCTGGTAGGCGACGAAGTGACGCTCAAACGCTTCTACCCCGAAGGAGCGGTCGTTCGCCTGCAGCCGTCGAACCCGGCGATGGAGCCGCTCCGGGTGCCGGCAGCCGATCTCCGCATCCAGGGAATCGTCGTCGGGCTGATGCGCAAGTACTGACCTGCCGCCGCTTCACAACCCTGGGCGGGATTCGGGTCTAGAATGCCGCTGCCATGCGCGAGCTGGACACTCTCTTGCGGACCATGAGTGCCCGTGCGGCTTCGGATCTTCATCTGAAGCCGACGCGGCCGCCGCTGATCCGCGTGCACGGCAAGCTCGTCGCCCTCGAGGAACCGCCCCTCACGCCGGACGAGATCCACGGGATGGTCGACGGCATCCTCGCGCCGCACCAGAAGCGCAAGCTCGAAGAGCGAATGTCGGTCGACCTCGGATACGGTGTCCGCGGCCTGGCGCGATTCCGCTGCAACATCTACATTCAGCGCGGAACCATCGCGGTGGCGTTCCGGCGCATTCCGTACGAGATCCGGGATGTCGAAACGCTGAACCTGCCCTCCGTGCTGCTCGATTTCTGCGATCTGCCGATGGGCATGGTGCTGATCACCGGACCGACGGGCAGCGGCAAGTCGACGACCCTCGCCGCCCTGGTGAAATACATCACCGCGCGCCGGCCGGTGCACATCGTGACGATCGAGGATCCGGTGGAGTTCCTGTTCACCGACGGTGTCGCCTCGATCTCGCAGCGCGAGGTCGGCACGGACACGCCGAGCTTCCCGGAGGCGCTGCGCAACGTGATGCGCCAGGATCCCGACGTGATCATGGTCGGCGAGATGCGCGATCCGGAGACGATCGCGACGGTGATCACCGCCGCCGAGACGGGGCATCTGGTGTTCTCGACGCTGCACACCAACAGTGCGACCCAGACGGTCGACCGGATCCTCGACGCCTTTCCTCCCGACCAGCAAAACCAGGTCCGGGCGCAGGTGGCCCAGGTCCTGAAGGGCGTGGTTTCGATGAAGCTCGTGGAACGCAGCGACGGCCAGGGCCTGGTCGCCGCACTCGAGATTCTCAAGGCCTCGCCGCGCCTCTCCCAGCTCATCGAGAGAGGTGAGACGCCGGCTCTTCTCGAAGAGGTCGAGTCCTCGGTCGCCTTCTACCGCATGCAGTCGATGAATCACTCGCTACTCGCGTTGCTGGTGCACGGAGTCATCACGTACGCCGAGGCGATGAAGGAAAGCAGCGATCCCGAAGACCTGTCGCTCAAGCTGCGCAAGATGTTCCCCGGCATCGAGGAGCGAGGAGGAGAGATGAATCCGTCCACCGCCGACTTTTCCGAAATTCTCATGCTGCAGCAGTACCGCAAGCTCTACGAGGAGCAGGAAGAGAAGAACAAGCTGCGTGTCGTGGAGAAGGACGAGCGCATCACCGAGCTGGAGGCTGCGATGGCAGCGCGGGACAACCAACTGCGCGACATCGACAAACGCCTGCAGGAGGGACACCAGGAGATGGAGCGCATGCGCGGCGACTACAACCGCCTGCGCACCGAGGCGCAGGAAAAGATCGACAAGCTGATGGAGCGCATCAAGGAGCTCAACAACCGCCTGATGGGCAACGGCGGCGACGACAAGAAGTCCGGCGTCTTCCGCTGAGGCGCGGCTCCCCGGCCGGCGCCGGGCCCGGTCAGTCCGCCGCCGGCCCGGAACGCAGCAACTCTTCGGCCTCCTCCCGCACCCGCACGACCCCCTCGACCTGCGCGCGCCGCACGCGCGCCAGCGCGGCCCCTACCGCCGGCCCCGGCGCGATTCCGAGCAGGCTTTGAATGTCCTCTCCCGGCAGCAGCGCCGGGGGCGAGAGGATCCAGGCCCGCTCGCTCGCCGGCCAGGCGAGCACCTCCGCCTCGAGATTCCGCCAGTCTTCCACTGCGACCTCAGAAGCCGCGAGGGCCGCTCGCAATGCGATCGTGTCCCGCCAGCGCGGACCCGCTTCATGGAGCCAGCGGCGGCGTGCGACCTCGTCGGGCGGCGCCTCCCAGGCCGGTGCGAGCAGGCGCAGAGCTGCGTCGCAGCAGGCACGCGTCATCAGGCCTCGCCGTGCCAGGTCGCGCAGCCGAGACGCAGTTGCCGCGTGTGACGAAGAAAAGAGCTCGGTAAACAGAGGCCAGTGCAGCGCCAGTGGCGAGTTCGCCACCGAGGCTGGGTCCCGAGGCGTCGCTGGACCTGTCGCGAGGCGCGATGCTCTCCATTGATCGAGCTTCTTCGCGGCGCGAAGAGTCGTCGAGGACGCGCCCGCCAAGCCTGCCCCTTTACCGAAAAAGAATGCTGGCAGATCGAGGACGTCGCACCAACCCGCCGCCGGCGCCAACCGGCTCTGGGAGAAGAGGAGCTCGAGCTCGACGCGCAGGCGCTCGTGCGGCATCGCCGCGAGCCGCGGCGTGGCGGCACGCGCTGCGGCCACGGTCGCCGGCTCGGCGTCGAATCCGGGCAGGGTCGTCGCGAGGCGCGCCAGCCGCAGCACCCGCACCGGGTCCTCCGCGAAGACTTCGGCGCGGGTCGCGCGCAGGCGGCGGCGGGCGAGGTCGTCGACGCCTCCGGTCGGATCGGTCATGGCGCCGTCCGGCACCGCCAGCGCGATGGCGTTGACGGTGAAGTCGCGCCGCCAGAGATCGGCGAGCAGCGGGCCGCCCTGAAGGTCCCAGATGTCGATGTGCCGGAGACCGGAGACCAGGCGAAGCGCTCCGAACCGCTCGCCGCCGAGAGCGACCAGCCGGGCGCCGGTCGTCGCCGCGAGGCGCGCGGCGATCGCCGGTCCGCCCTCGGCGACAACGAGGTCGAGATCGTCTACCGGACGGCCGAGGCCGGCATCGCGAACCGCGCCGCCGACGAGGTGGACCGGCACGCCCGCCGCAGCCGACGCGATCGCGGCAAGGCGCGCGTCGGCGAGCAGCTCGTTCCAGGCGGCGCCGCGGTCGGATGCGTCGGTCATTTCGATTGCGCCCTCTTCGGCTTCCTCGCTAGGATGACAGCAGAACGATTATGTCCCTCTCCCTCGAAGAAGTGCGCCGAGCGGCCGCGCTCTCCCGGCTTCGGCTGACACCCGGGGAGGAGCTCCTGTTCGCGGAGCAGCTCGGCAGGATCGTCGACTACATCGACCATCTGGGGGAATTCGAGACGCTCGCGGAGGAGCCCGATCCGGCATCCGGCGTCGAAGCCGGCGACGAGCCGCAGGCCGACCCGCGTGGCGAGCTCTGGCTCGGGAACGCGCCGGAAGTGCGCGGTCCCTTCTTCGCCGTGCCCCGGATGCGGGCCGCCGGCGGTTCGGCCGCCACGGACCCCCTCGATGAGTGAGCTCCTCGCGCTGCCGGTCGAGGAGCTCGCCGCCGCGGTTCGGGGCGGCGAGGTCTCGGCCCGGGAGGTGGTAGAGGCCAGCCTCGGCCGGATCGCGGACGTCGAGCCGCGTCTCGGCGCCTTCCTCGGTATCGAGACCGACGAGGCGCTCGCGGCCGCCGCGGCGATCGACGACCGGCGGCGGCGGGGCGAGCGCCTGGGGCGGCTCGCGGGCGTGCCGATCGCGCGCAAGGACAATCTGGCGGTCGCGGGGCGGCGGACAGGTTGCGCTTCGCGCATCCTCGAGGGCTACCGCTCGCCGTTCACGGCGACCGCGGTCGAGCGCCTGATGCGCGAGGATGCGGTCTTCGTGGGCCGAACCAACATGGACGAGTTCGCGATGGGCTCGTCCTGCGAGAACTCCGCCTTCCAGGTGACGCGCAATCCCTGGGACCTGCGGCGCGTTCCCGGCGGGTCCAGCGGTGGCTCCGCCGCGGCGGTGGCCGCCGGAGTGGTGCCGCTGGCGCTCGGCTCGGACACCGGCGGCTCGATCCGGCAGCCGGCCGCCTTCTGCGGCGTCGTGGGTCTGAAGCCCACTTATGGCCGGGTTTCGCGCTACGGCCTGGTGGCCTTCGGCTCATCGGTCGATCAGATCGGACCGATCAGTCGCGACGTGCGGAGCTCGGCCCTGGCCCTGGAGATCATGGCCGGAACCGACGCTCACGACCCGACTTCCTCGGCGCGCGCCGTGCCGTCGATGCTCGACGGCATCGACTCCGGTCTCGCCGGACTGCGCGTCGGCATCCTGCGCGAAGTGCCGGTGGGCGGTCTCGAACCGGCGATGGCAGCGGCCTGGAGCGCGGCCCTGGCCCGGCTCGAGCGGCTCGGCGCCGAGCTCGTCGAGATCTCGGTGGCCAATATCCCGGCGGCGATCGCCATCTACTACGTCATTGCCAACAGCGAGGCGTCGGCCAACCTCGCGCGCTTCGATGGCGTCCGCTTCGGTTTGCGCGTTCGCGGCGGCGGCCTCGAGGAGACCTACACCGCCACCCGCACAGCCGGTTTCGGATACGAGGTCAAGCGTCGGATCATCCTCGGTTCGTTCGCGCTGTCGGCGGGTTACTACGACGCCTACTACGGCCGGGCGCGCGGCGTCCTGCAGGCGCTCAAGCGGCAGTTCGACACCGCTTTCGGGAGGGTCGACCTGATCGCCACTCCGACGACGCCGGGCGCAGCCTTCGCGCTCGGCGAGAAGACCGGCGATCCGCTCGCGATGTATCTCTCGGACATTTTTACCACTCCGGCCAGCCTGGCGGGGCTCGCCGCGATGGCGATTCCCTGCGGCCAGGATTCGTCCGGACTGCCGCTTTCGCTTCAGCTCATGGCGGCGCCGTTCGAGGAGGCCGGCCTGCTGCGCGCGGCGCGCGCCTTCGAGCTCGATTTCGCCTGGCAGGTCGCGCCGGAGTTGCGCGGAGAGACCGACGCTGCCTGAGCGCGGCGTCTCCCTGCGGGCCGGCGATGCGGCTGCGGGTGGCGGCCGGCGCCGGGGCCCGGCCGCGAAGGTTCTGGGCCTCCTCCTCGGCCTCGCGGCCGCCTGTCTGGCGCCCGCGGCGCCCGCGGGGGCGGCGGCAGCCCGGACCGCCGTGGTCGAGCGTGCCCGCCTCGCCAACGGCGATCGCGCCGCCCTGGTCGACAAGAAGGAGCTCTTCCTCGAGACCGTTCCGAAGGCGGGCGAAGGGCTGATCACGTTCAGCCGGCGGGTGGCCGGATCCTCGAGTCATGCGGCGGCGATCGGCAAAGCGAACGGCAACCCGAAGCGCTTGCTCTCCGGGGTGCGCTACCGGGTGCCCTTCCGGCTGGTCTCGTCCGACAGCCAGTTGGCGGTGATCCGGGCGCTCTTCCCGGGCGACAAGGGGGGGAGCGATGGCTGGGTCCACCATACCCGGGGCGAGGCGCTCGAGCAGGTCGCCGAGTGGTTCACCTCCGGAGCGGGTACCGTGGCCACCCTGCGCAAGACGAACAAGCTCGGCTCGGGCCGGCTGCGGGCGCAGACGCGGCTCCGGATCCCGAACGAGATCCTGCGCATCCCCTTCCGCGCCGCGGCCGCTGCGGCGGCTGCCGCAGCGGCCCCCGCGCCTTCCCCAACCACCAGTACTTTCACGCCCGCACCCGGTCCCACCATCTCGGCCGCTGCGCCGGCTCCTGCTCCAGGCCCTGCCCTCCCTGCTGGTGGGATCGCTCCCGCCGGTGCCGGGGTCGCGGCGGAACCCACTCCGCCACCGGCTTCGGCTGCTGGCGCCACGGCGGAAAAGGTGGCGGGGGCGGTACCGCCGGGCGTACCGGCCGCGGCGGCCCAATCCACCCCGCCGGGGCCGACGATCGGTGCGGAACCGGTGATCGTGGAACGCTCAGGGGCTGCCGCGGGCGCTTCAGTCCCCAGCCTCCCGTCGACGCCAGCCGGCCTGCTGCAGTATGGGGAGGATGAGGCGGGCAAGTTCGCGATCTACCCCCTCCATGCCGGCGAGGCGCTCTATTCGGGCGTCGTCATCCGCTTCACCGGGCGCCTGCAGTCGGAAGATGTGCGCGCCATCGCGAGCGACATTGCGGCGCGCAGCGGAATCGCCGATGTCACCAGCATTCCGATCGGTTTCCCGGTGCGGATCCCGTTCGAGGTGCTGCTGCCGGAGTTCCTGCCGGCGAACGATCCGCGCCGCCTCGAGTACGAGGTCGAGCGAAGCCTCGCCGGGCAGTACAAGAACGAGGTGCAGGCGCGCGGGCTCGACGGCGTGACCGTGATCCTGGATGCGGGCCACGGGGGCATCGACGTCGGCGCCTCGATGGCGGGGGTCTGGGAGAGCCTTTACGTCTACGACATCGCGCTCCGGGTGAAGAAGAATCTCGAGACCGAGACTCGCGCGACGGTCAAGATGACGACCCGGGACGGCGCCGCCTGGACGGTCGCCGACCGCGACGTGCTGCCGTTTTCGCGCGCGCATGCGGTGCTGACGACGCCGCCGTTCCCGATCACCGACACCATCGTCGGCGTCAACCTGCGCTGGTACCTGGCGAACAGCCAGTACCGGCAGGCGAAGGCGAGCGGCTCGAGCTCCGACAAGGTGGTGTTCATCTCGATCCACGCCGACTCGCTCCACCCGACGCTGCGCGGCGCCACCGCCTACATTCCGAACGCCGCCGGAACCGCCGGGAGCGCACGCAAGAGTGGGTCGGCGTTCACCTCGCGCAAGGAGGTCCGCGAACAGCCGGAAGTGAAGTTCTCGCTCCAGGAGCGCCAGCGCAGCGAAGGGCTGTCGCGGGATCTCGCGGAACGGGTGATCGCCGCCTTCAGGAGCGCTGGCCTCGGGATCCACCCGTTCAAGCCGGTGCGCGACCGGATCTTCCGCGGCCGCCGCGCGTGGGTGCCGGCGGTCCTGCGCTACAACGCTGTGCCCGCCAAGCTCCTGCTCGAGGTTGGCAATCTGGCCAATGTCGAGGACCGCGCGCTGCTCACCACGCGCGCCTTCCGGCAGGAAGTGGCGGGGTCGGTGGTCGATGGATTGCTGAGCTACTTCGGCGCCAAGCAGTAGCTTCCGCCAGGCGCCGCGCGCCTGCGGGCGTCAGGACGGTCGGTAGCGCTCGATGCGCGACAGCGAGTAGAGCTCGTCGCCGATCCGCAACGTCTCGCCGACCCGCTTCCCCAGCAACTGCTTTCCGAGCTCCGACTCGTACGAGACGACGCCGCTCTCCGGCCGGCTCTCCCAGGGACCGAGCACTGCGAGCTCGCGTTCGTTGCCGTTCGGGGCGAGCAGAATCAGGCGAGCGCCGATGCGGGTCTCGGTGAGGTCGAGATTGTCGAAGTCGATCGGACGCGCCCGCCCGAGGTCGCGATGCAGCGCGGCCAGGCGGGAGTTCAGGTACTCGTGCCGCTCGCGCGCCGACTTGTATTCGAAGTTCTCCCGCAGGTCGCCCATCGCCCGCGCCTCTTCGATCGCCTTGCGATTGGTGGGAATCTCCACCTCGGCGAGGCGCTTCATCTCGACGCGTTTCGCTGCGATCGACTCGGAGCTGGCGTAGAGCGCGTGACCGGTCTCTTCGCGCAGGGTGGGGAAACGGAGCAGGAGCCCGTTCTTGAGCGGCTCCTTCTGGAACGAGTCGAGCGCGTTGGTGCGGGTGATCGTCTCGAGGGCGGTCGTCGCCTGATCGAGCGTGAGCTGGCTGAAGAGGCGCGGTAGCGTGCCGCCGGAATCGGCGAGGGCGCGCAGCCGGCCCTTGAACGGCCCGAAGTCGTCGCTCGCCAGTGCGGCGAGAATCTGCTGCGCCAGCCGGAGGGGGTTGCGGCCGCGCAGCGCTTCGTCGTCCGCGGCGCGTTCCGCCAGCCAGGTGAAGACCGCCGGACCCTTGCGCGGCTGCGAGAGGACATCGTCGAGGAGCCGGTCGAGAACCGCCGGGGCTTCGCCGCCGATGGCGGCCGCGAGGAGATTCAGCGCCCTGGGATCGGACTCGCGCAGGAACTGGTCGCGGAAGACGGCAGGCCAGTCGTCCCGGCGCTCGCGCAGCATGGTCAGGGCGCGCTCGCGGAGCAGGCGGTCGTCGAGACCGGTGAGGAGCTTGCGGGCGTCCACGGTCGAGCCGAGCAGGTCCTCGACCGACCAGGGCAGGTCGGCGGGGAGATAGCCCGCACGCTCGAGCGCGAACCAGGTCTCGAAAGCGAATGCCGGCTCGCTCTCCTGGCGCTCTCCGGCGAGACGGCCGAGGACTCCGGCCATGAGCTTCGCGAGGGCCGGATCGCGCTCGGCGTTGCGCCGGAAGAGGTCGAGCTTCTCCCGGAGCGTCGCTTTCTCGAAAGACTTCTTGACCGAGGCCAGCGCTCCGGCGGTCGAGCTCTCCCAGCGATAGAGCTGCCGTCCCCCGGTGCTCGCCATGATCTGCGGGTGTTTGCGCGCGGCGTTCCACCACGACGTCCATTGCGTTTCTGAGACGATGCCGGCGAGCGTGTCGCGGATCTCGGCTCCCATGAGGGGACGTCCCGCTGCTTCGAGCACGGCGCGCAGAAGCTCCGCCGGCTGCTCGTCGCGGAGCTTGGCGAGCCCGACGGGATCCTCGAGCTTGCGCCGCAGGAGATGCCCGGGCGGCAACGGCGTCAGCATCTTGGCGGCGGCGCGGAAGCCAACGGTCACCCCGCTCATGCGCTCGAAGTCGATCTTGAGGGTCTCGAGGGGGAGGTTCACCTCGACCACGCGTCCGACGCCCTGGTTGGCCATCGCCACGACTTCGCCGACATCGTAGAGCAGCAGGCTCTGGAGTCGGGTGACCTTGTCCCAGATCTTCTTCGGCTCGTCGGACGGCTTGTGCAGTCCGACGTACTCG
>Ga0138256_10002339_pt1 | contig 20323 bp, 19 predicted proteins | sample KNB2016incub_MG_FD_105486 | JGI IMG/M metagenome (GOLD analysis project Ga0138256, IMG submission 105486) | Active sludge microbial communities from wastewater in Klosterneuburg, Austria - KNB2014incub_MG | ecosystem: Engineered > WWTP > Activated sludge > Unclassified | place: Austria... | reverse complement strand
GCCCCCGGCGGGAATCGAACCCACATCTGAGACTTAGGAGGTCCCCGTTCTATCCATTGAACTACGGCGGCAAAGCAATCGGCCCGCACTCGCTTACCTATGACGACATAGCGTGACGTAGCACTTAATCGCCTATACTTCCCCGTAGCAGTGCTACCAACACGCTACAGGAGTGCTACGAATGGCAAGCGTCATCAAGATCGGCGACAAGTGGCGAGCGCAAGTCCGACGCCGGAATCATAGCCCGCAGACCAAGACCTTCAGGACGAAACGTGAGGCTGACGAATGGGCGCGGTCCATTGAAACTCGCATCGATGCGGGTGCAGAGCCGAAGGCCGCCGCGCTGGTCAGAGTGGGCGATCTGATCCGCGAATACCTGCAGATCAGAGAGCAAGGCGGGCGGCCGGTGGACCCGACCACGAACACTTGGTACATGCTCAAGCACTTGGAAGACGACCTAGGGCATGAGTCCGTCACCGCGCTGATTCCTGCCCGCCTGGTTCAATGGGCCAGCGCGCGCAAGGCCGAAGGCGCCGGGCCCTACACCGTCAACATGGAGTTGTCCTGCCTGGGGACGACCCTGCGGCATGCGGCGTCGTTCATGAACTTGCAGCTGCCCGACGTGACCGGGCAGGCCCGGCCGCTGTTGCTGCACCTCGAGCTGATCGGCGGCGGCACCCGGCGCACCCGCAGGCCGACTGAGGACGAGTTGCAAGCCGTGTTGGCCTACGTCGAACAGCGTGACCCGAAGGTGGCCGACGCGATGCGCGTAGGCGCCATCACTGGCCTGCGCCGGTCGGAACTGGTGCAGAAGCTGAAATGGGCCGACATCGACGACGACAAGCGTGCCGCCCTGATCCGCCAGCGCAAACACCCGCGGCGGACCCTGGCGCGGGATGAGTGGGTGCCCCTGTTGGGCGCGGCCTGGGACATCGTGCAGCGGCAGCCGAAGGCCGGCGACCGGGTGTTTCCGGTCAGCCCCGAGAAGATCACCGACCTGTTCACCGCAGCCTGCAAGGAACTGGGCATCCCCGACTTGCGCTTGCACGACTTGCGCCATCTGGCATCGAGCCGGCTGCAGGAACTGGGGTTCGACGACGTTGAGCGGATGGCCATCACCGGTCATCGCAGCGTCGGCATGAACGCGAGGTACACGCACCCGACGCCAGAGCACCTGCATGCGAAGTTCGATCAGGCCACGATGAAGCCTGCCGAGGCAACGAAGTGATCTCTTTCGATGACGTGGACGCCGCGCAGCTGCTTCGTTTCGCAGAGATCGCCGCGGGCGAGGATCGGATCGAGGCAATGCGGCAGCTACTACGCCTGTCCGGACGGGCGTTAGCCCTGGGCGAGCCGTTGCCCCACTCGGTGACCCTATGGCTGGCGCAAGGGCTTTCAGACGTCGCGGCTGGCGTGGAACCCGCGGTGGCGCTGGGGCTCGTCCGTCGCGGCCGACCGAGCAGTCAAGTGACCACGCTGACGCGCGCTGCACACGTCCATGCGCTGGTGGCCTGGGGCGCGACCAAGGAGGGGGCCGCCGATGCAGTCTGCACATTTTTCAGCTTGGCCGAGCGGTCGCACTTGATCAAGGCCTACAACCTTGCCGCCAGGGCGTGGGAGATTCGCGGACCGCATATCACCCGATTGACGCCGGCAGAGGTGTCGGCGGGTGAAGACTGCCGCGCCGCAACACTCGCAGACTTCGAGGTGGGCCGCTATGTGGCCGTCAGCTTCGCCATGTTCGCGCGCTTTGGCACCGGCAGCCATGGGCGGTCGTTTCTGTGCCAGCTTGACCCGGCTTTCCGCTTGCATGTCATGAAGTCTTCTAGCGGCCTTTTTGGGCATGGCTTGAAGCGGTAGCGGTCGGCATAGTGCAACCACCAGAAAGGAGGTTGCACTATGAAAGATACCGTACTACTTGAGCAAGGCGCGGCCGTGCCACGCTACGTCACAGACCGCAAGCTGGCCCCGATCCTGGGCATCAGCGTAGACTTTCTTCAGAAGGACCGGATCACCGCCCAGCGCATCCCGTTTGTGCGTCTTGGTGACCGTTGTCTGTACGACGTAGCCGAGGCGTTGGCCGCCGTCAAGGCGATGACAGTTGGAGGAGCTCGGCCACGGCGCGGGCGCGGGGGTGCGCAGTGACCGCCGCCGAACGTGACGACGCCCCGACCGGTGCAAACGGACGAGGCGCCAAGGGGCAAAGCAAAGCAGACCGGCACGATTGTGCCACCGGTACGGCGCCGCTTGAATGCCTGGGCACGTGCGCGGACTACTCGACCGCTGAGGCCACCGACGAAAAGGAGGCCGCCCGGGTCCGCGCCATAGCGGCGCTGGCCGGCTGCGGGCTCTATCGGCTGGCCGGCGGCGGATGGCTGCTGACCCGGTGGTCGCTTTGCCGTGAGCTGCCGGACCTGGCGGCCGTCGGCGCGGTGTTGCGGGCAATGGGAGTGCGGGCATGAGCACCGACCTGCACGAGACGATGCCCGAGCTTGACACCTTCCGCGTGTTCTGTTTGGCCTGGAGGTTATGCATCCTTGTGACCGACGAGGGTGCCGCAGCCCCGCCTTGGATGGTCGATGCCATCTTTGAGCAGCACCATGCTGAGCACCTGCGGCCGTCGCTGTTGCGCTGGATGGAGGAGCTTCGGCAGTGGCAGCGGGATGACGCGGCCGAGCGGGCACTGGGCGCTGCTATCCGTGCGGGGCTGCCAGTGTGGGAAGAAGGCGGCATCGTCGCGCTGGCCCTGTCCGAGCTGGCGATCAGGCGGGCAAGGGGATCCTCGTGACCGCCGACCTGCACGAAGTCGAGCCCGCGCGCCGCTCTGGCGTGGCTCTGGACGCCATCGCGTCGTCGCGCAAGCAGTGGCAGCGTGAACAGCGTAGGCCATCGGCGTTGACCGCGCGCGAAGCACTGGCCGCGCTGTCGTTTGAAGCGCTGCTGGTTTGGACCGCAGCAGCAAACATCCGCAACAACGTCGAGTTGACCGCCGAAGACTTCGAGCGTCTGACGATCGCGTGCAGCCGAATCACCGTCATCACCGAGGAGGTGGCCCATGTCGCTGGTTGAACAGGCGGAGAAGGCGCACGCCAAGATTGACGCCAGGGCCAAGCGCAAGAAGTCCGCCCCACGGCTGGCGGTAGTGAACGACGCGCCACAGCCAATGACAACGCCGGAATTCTCCGACGATGCATTGGCGCTGACCTTCGTGACGCGCTGCTTCGATGACTTCCGATGGAGTCCGGGCCTGGGCTGGATGGTCAACGACGGCACCGTCTGGCGTCGTGATGACCGCCTACAGCGCTTCGACCTGGCTCGGCATGTGTGTCGTGATGCCGCATCCGCGACCGACGACGAAGGCGAGGGCAAGCGTATCGCGTCATCGCGCACGGTGGCCGCTGTGTTGACGCTCGCGCAGGCGGACCAGCGCATCGTCGTTCCCGCCGAATTGTGGGATGCCGAGCCGCTGGAACTCAACACGCCGCAAGGGCTTGTCAATCTGAGAACCGGCCACCAAAGGGCGCGAGAGAGGGCTTTCGTCACCCAGGCCGCAAGGGTGGCGCCCGCCGACACCGTATGCCCGACGTGGATTCGATTCCTGAGCACGGTGTTCGTCGGCGACCGCGACTTGATCGAGTTCATGCGCCGGGCGCTGGGTTACTGCATCACCGGCGATCGCAGGGAACAGGTGCTGTTCTTTTGGTACGGCCTGGGCGCCAACGGCAAGAGCGTGTTGGCGGAGTTCCTGATGTGGCTGATCGGCACCTACGCCACCAAGCTGCCGGCGACAGCGCTCATGCAGGCCAGGGGCGAGCGGCACCCGACAGAGCTCGCCGGACTGCGCGCCAAGCGGCTGGCGATCAGCAGCGAGTTGGACGAATCCAGCTTCTTCAACGAGAGCTTGATCAAGGAGCTGACCGGCGATCACACCCTGTCGGCGCGCTTCATGCGTCAGGACTTCTTCGAGTTCGAGATGACGCAGAAGCACATCATCGTCGGCAACTTCAAGCCACGGCTGAAGGGGGGCGACCCGGCGATGGCCCGGCGCATGTTGCTGGTGCCGTTCATGGCGTGCTTCAAGGGCAGCGCACGCGACCCGCAGATGCTGGACAAGCTGAAGGACGAGGCGCCGGCAATCCTGCACTGGATCATCGGCGGGGCAAGCGCTTGGTATTCCGAAGGCCTTGCCATCCCTGAGTCTGTGCGGGCTGCATCGGCGGACTACATGGCCGATCACGACGACCTTGCCCTATGGATAGACGAGTGTTGCGAACGCGAAGGGCAGGCCCGCGCGTCTGACCTGTACGCCAGCTTCAGCATGTGGAAGAAGGCACGCGGCGAGCACGCGCCTTCCTTGACTTCGTGGGGCTCTCGGTTGGCATCGGCGGGTGGCATTGAGAAGCTGCGATCCAACGGAATCAGGTACGCCGGGCTGCGGCTGACCTATGCCGAACAGGAGGCGCTGAATGCGTCGCGCCGCTGAGTTGGAACAGTTGGAACACTTCTCCCATATAGGCCGTATGTGTGCGCGCGCGCATACGTCCCATAAAGGAGAACTATTCCAACCCTTCCAAATCGCCGACCGCTGGGCCTTGACCGTGCAAGGCCTGCAGGGCATCCCCTGGCCCGCACCGGCCGCCATGCCAGGCCGCGTGATCGAGTGCCGCGACGAGCCAATCGAACCCGACGAACTGGCCGGCGTGACGAACGCAACCGAGTTGGGGTTGTTGCTGGGCATCAGCCGGCAGGCTGCGCACAAGCGGATCGCAAAGCGCGCCGCGGCAGCAGCGGGTCCTTCCTGCGCATCGCCAATACGGGTCATTCGCGAGCCCGATTCGTGTGCCGTCCCCGAGTTTTTCACTCACTTGACGCCTGACGCTTGACACCTGAAGGGATCTTCACTTGACGAACATTTCCTACTCCGAGCTCGGCCGAGCCCTTGGCATTTCGAAACAGGCCGCTCATGAGCTCGCTCGGCGAGGCATGCCGCGCGATGTCGAGGGCGCCCGTGCCTGGCGCCTGAAGTTTCTCGATCCGGCCCGGTCTGCAGGCCTTCGCATGGCTACGTCCGCAGCGCCCGGCATGCGGGCGTCTGCTGCCAGCGCTGCATGCCGGGCGGTCATCAAGGCGGCCAAGCTGGCGGCGCGTGACTTCATTGCGCACGGCCACGCGCTGCGGGCTGCGCTGCGGCTTGTGCCCCGCGCCGCGCGGTCATCGGTTGAACTGGACGAGACGATCTGGCGCCAGTTGATCGACTGCGAAAACCTGCAGGCGTGGTGCCGGCTGAGCGCCGAGTGGGACGCCGAACTCGGACGAACACCAAGCAGCCAGCACCCGTCCGACGACGAAGCGACAGCGCGACTCATGGATGACTTCATGTACCAGCTGGCGGCCGGCGAGCTCACCATCGGCCGGGCCTTGCCGCCATGAGCACGGAAAGGCTCGAGCTCGAAGTTCGCAGGCTTGGTGGCCTCGTCGAACAACTGCTGGAGGAGCAGCACCTGCTCATGTGCCGCGTGCTGGCCAGCGAGGACCGCCGCGCCGGATCGGTCGTCTTGCCGCTGGCCGTTGAACTGATCGGCGACGGCGTCGACTTCTCGGCCAGCGAGCTGCTGGCCGCCGCGCTCGACGACCGCACCGTGGTGGGCGAGGCCCTGCGCGAGGTGTTGGCTCCCATGGTGGACGCGACGGACGGCGGTGTTGCCAACGTCGGCCGCTTCCTGACGCGCCTGGCCCGCGTGCGCCTGGCCGGCTGCAGATTGACAGTCACGCCACGCGCGCGCCGGCCCTACAAGATTCGGGGATCTCGGCCTTTAATCCCCGCGGCACTTGGCGCGCGAGCGCTGCGCGGCACAAGATGCAAAACATGAACCCCACCCCGCCATCAACCCCGGCTCAATCGATGCTCGCGCAGGACCGTCAGGTACCCGCCAGCATCGCCCGCGCCCTCGTCAACCACTACCGCAGCGATTTGGCCTCAGCCGCGGCGCAAGAGCCGCCACGCTTCTCGGTCGTCCGGCTGCTGCGGTCAGTGGTCGATCGAACCCCGCTCTCGGGGTATGACTCCGAGATCGTTTGCGCTGCTTCGCAACTGGCCGGCGAGCGCTACCCCGATCCGTTCAGATCGTGGGTGCCATTCGCGGCCTTGCGTTCCATGACAACGAGTTCTGGTCCGAGCGGCGGGTACGCGGTCGGCGTTGATGTCGGCAGCCCGGCGTTTCTGCTGAGCCCTTGGTCGGTTGCGGCCGCATCCGGGGCAGTGATCTTGCCCGGATTGAAGAGCCCGTTCACGGTGCCGGCCGTGAGTGCTAACCCAGTCGTTACGTGGCTGGCAGAAGGCGGCCCGGGCCCCACGGACACCGAGCCCACTCTGGGCCAGGTTTCGATGACGCCGCGGACGGCCATCGGCGTGCTTCGGGTGTCGATTCAGCTGCTCAAGCAAGGCGAAGGTGCCGAGCCCATGATTCGGAAGCTGCTTCTCGCGGCGGTCGGTCAGGCCATCGATCGCGCCTTTTTCGCGGGCGCAGGCGGCGCAGAGCCGTTGGGCCTGTTCAACACGGCCGGGCACAACGCGGTCAGCGGAACAAGTCTGGATCTGGCCGACCTGCTGTCGATGCGGCGCAAGGTGCTGGACGCAGGCGGAAAAGAGGAGATGCTGCAGTGGGTGGGCAGCCCGGCGGTCCAAGAAACCTTGGGCGCAAGGGCGCGCTCTACAGGTGGTGACCGCCTGCTGTGGGACGACGATGGTGTACTCGGCCGCCCGGCCTTCGCCACGGCCACCGCGCCCGCCACCGGCCTCGTGTGTGGTGATTTTTCAGCGGCCACGATCGGTTTGTGGGGCGCTGGCGTGCGAATCGACGTCAATCCGAGTCAGGACTTTGACCAGGCCGGCGTCGCGTTTCGGGTGTTGGTCGACATCGACGTGGGCTTCCCGCAGCCGGCGGCCTTCTCTGTGGCCGCTGTTGTGACGTGATGGCCGCCGGCACGACGTTCAGGGTGCGCCTGTTGCACGCTGCAATCATCGAAGGACGGCGCTGGGTGGCCGGCGCTGAGCTGGAAGCCGACGCCGCGACCGCGCGGCGGATGATCGAGGCCGGCTCGGCTCGGTTGGCGTCGGACGGCGACCTCGCAAGGCTAATCAGACAAGTAGGCGGACAGCGGCCGCGGATCATGACGCGCTGAGAGCGGGCGCACGTTGAAAGTTATGTCACCTCGAGCGCCGTCAGTGCATAGAGGTGGGTCGGGGGTGCCGCCGCGCCGGCACCTACGGGAAATGCACTGGCACGGCCAGGCGCTGCCGCGGCGGCACCTGGGGCGCCCCTCCGCTGTCGGGCCGATCGCGCGTCATTCACTTCGCGCGTGGGTCGGCCGATTGCACGAGGCACTTTTCAAGGTCGACGACGCCAGAACCGTGGCCGCGTAAGTGCGCCAATTGGCGTACTTACGGACGGGCCGAGCCGCGCGCGGGGCTGCCGCCGCCGGTCGAACGATGCGACAGGCGGCCACCACCGCCAGCTCGCTACGGGCGCCGCGGACCCGGCCGGCTACTACCCCACCGGCTGCAGGCTGATCGCGCCGCCTGGGCCGATCTGAGCGGCGGTGGGCAATCTGGCACTGCATCTGGTTCGTCGTCCGACCCGACCTCACGTTCGAAGGCGCTGCAGCCGCCGGCCGGCATCGACACTATCCGCGGGCCGTTGGGCAGGCTGCAGCGGGCGGCGCTGCCTTCGTAGACCAGCGCGACGAACTGGGTGCAGTGCCAGCACGGGCGCTGCTGGGCATTCCATGGGGTGAAGTGGGCATTCATTGGCCAATGTTGCGCTGGTCAGTAGCTCACCGAGCGAGCTTGCGCGCAACGGTGGCATGGCCGCGCGCGCGAGGGTTCAGACATGCAGCCAAAGAAAAGGGGCGCGTTGGCGCCCCTGGCTGTTGCATGCCGCAGCGCTACGCAGCCGGATCGGGTCGCGGCAGCCGTCCATCCGCTGGGATGAGCCATTCGGTCGCATCGACCCTGAAGCACGGGCCGTGCAGTAGCTTCGCGGTGTGATCTGCGGAGAAGCCGATCTGCAACGCGAGCGCCCGTATCACTTCCAGTGTCGCGTCAGGGTCGTCCGAGAGCGCTGCGCTCGAAACCATGAAATCAACGGTCTCGGCCAGCGAAGCGATTGTTCCCGCCATCATGCGGGCTGCCTTGATTTCGGCGGGTGTCGGTTGGGTTGCGGTGTCCATGGTGTGAGAGCTCCAGAGTCGCCGGGCGTGGCGCCGGCCGCCTGCTTGTCCGGAGTGCTACGGGAAGTGCTACAGATTGCACACCCTACCTATGGAAATCTTCCCCGTGAACTACGGCGGCGCTGAGGCGGCGGATTTTGGCACGGGCGCTGACTTGGGCGTGGGCTGCGGCGGGTCGCCTTGCAGGCGCCAGACCCAGATCAGGTCGAGCGAGTTCTCCAGCCCTGACTGCGCGCGCAACGTGAAGCGCTGCGCGATGCGATAGATCAGCTGCCAGGTGCCGGCGGTGGCGTTGACACCGCGTTCGTAGCCGACGTACCAGCGCCGCGACAACTGCTTGCCCAGCGAGACGACGGTCTCGCGCACGTCGGTGTCGCTCTGACGCACGCTCAGCTGGTCCAGACCCAGATTGCGCAGCAGGGTGTCGGTGGGGGCTTCGCCGTCGCCGGCCAGCAGCGCCACTGCGGCGCGCTGCAGCAGCGCCGTGTCCGACCGCCCCAGCCCTTCGGACGCGCGTCCCAGCACCAGCCAGCTCAGCTTGTCCGATTCGCTCATGTCGGTGCTGGTGTACAGGCGCACGCGCGGGCTCCGCAGCGGGCCGTTGATGGCCACGCCGGCCTGGATGTCCAGGTCGGGTCGCAGCGCCAGCACATCGAGCGCGGGGTTCTCGACATCGCCGTTGAAAATCACCATGCCACGTTCAATCTCCAGCTTCTGGCCGTAGGCGGCGTAGGTGCCGTCGCTGGCACTGACGATGCCGTTGACGGTGAGCCGGCCGGAAGTGCTGCCGATGCGCAGTTCGCCGCCGAGTGTGGTGTCCAGTCCGCGGCCGCGCACGCGCAGCTTGTCACCCAGGTCGAGCTCGATCGCCACCACCTGGTTGCGGCGCGGCCGCGCGCTGGCCGCCGGCGCATTGCTCTCGGCGCTGCTGGCAGCACCGGCCTGGCGGATGCTGACGTCGTCGTCCAGGCTCGGCGCGTCGCTGCGGCTGAGGTCGAACAGCCCTTCGTCGACACGCACCTTGCCATCCACGCGCAGCTGATCGGCGCTGGCGGTCAAGTTGATCGTGCCGCTGGCAGTCAGCTGGCGGTCGATGCGGCCCAGCACGCGGAACTTGTCGGCGTCCAGGCGCAGGCGGGCCACCGGCTTGGCGCCCAGGTCGGCCCGGCCGCTGACCTTGATCTCGCCGTCGCCGCCGCGCAGCGTGAACCGTTCGATCTCCGCGGTGGCGCCGTTGAGCTTGATCGATGCCTCGCCCTGGCGCACGTCCACACCCAGCAGCAGGTTGCGCACGGTAACCTCGCTGGCGCGCACTTCGCCGGTGTAGGTGGGCGCGGCCAGCGTGCCGGCGATGCTGGCGCTGGTTTGCAGCTCGCCCGACAGGCGCCAGCCCGGCGGCACCCAGGTGCCCCAGATACCCAGGTTGGCCACCGCCGCATCGATGCGGCCCTGGATGGGCGTGTCGGCCGTGGGCCAGCGCTGCTCGGGCCGGGTGCGCAAATCCAGGTTCGCCGAAGCCTGGCCCAATGCCTGGCCGGCAAAGCTGCCGTTCAGCTGCCAGCGGCCGTCGTGGGCTTGCGCCGCAACGCGCACTTCGGTCAAACCGAAGGGTACGCGGCTGACCTCGTCGGTCAGGCGCAGGTCGCCGTCGCGGCGCTCGAACACCAGGTCGGCATCCACCTTGTCGCCGACCTTCAGGTCGATCCGCGCGGCCAACCGCAAATCACCCGACCAGCCCATGTCGGGTTGGGCGCGGGCCAGCAGCGGCGCCAGCGCAAAGGGTTCGATGTCGGCGCGCAGTGCAAAGTGGGGGTTGGTGCCACGCAGGTCGACGCTGACCTCGTCCCAGCGTACGGTCACCGCGTCGGCCAGTTGCAGCCGGCCGGCTGCCGCCTGCAGGTCTGTCAGGCCGTCCTTGGCATCGAAGCGGGCCTGGGCGCGCAGGTCTCGCGCATCCAGCCATGTGCTGCCGGCTCCGGTTGGCGCGGCCACGCCAGGCCCGCCCCAGGGTCCCAACGTCAGCTGCGCCACCTGGCCGGTCCAGCGGCCGCCACCGTTGCCATCGGCAAGCCATTGCCCATCAGCACGCATCTGCACCAGGGTGCCGACCGCGGTGCGCAGGCCCAGCGCCAGCTCCAGCCCCGGCGGCGGGTTGATCGGCAGGGCAGCGGCCACGTCCAGGTGATGCTGGCGTCCGGTGCCGCGCAGGTCGATGCGCAGGTTGTCGAGCTTCTGGCCGCCGCGGTTCAGGCCTTGCAGTTCGGCCTGCAGCATCAGCGGCTGACCATTGGCGGTGTCGAAGCGCCAAGAGGCCTGCAGCTGGCGTGCCTGCAGCGTGCCCAGCGTCAGGTCCTGGGCGGCGGCCTTGCCGTCGCTGCGGATGTCGGGCCAGCGCCCTTCCACGCTGAGCGTCGCCTGCGCCTTGCCGCTGCGTGGCGCCCAGGGGGCCAGATCGGGCAACAGCCGGGCCAGTGGCGCCAGGCCAGCCAGGTTGTCGCCTTGCAGATCCAGGCGCAGGCGGTCGGCCTGGCCATCACCCAGCGGGTTGCCCTGGCCGGTGACGTTCAGGCGGTTGCCGCCCAGCACCAGCTCGCCGCGCAAGCTGCTCGGGGCCGGCCCTGTCCCCGGCCGATGGCCCAGCTCGAGTTGCAAGGCCAGCGGCACACCGGCCAGCACCGAGCGTTCGACGCTGAGCTTGCCGCTGCCCACCACGGTCTGTGCCAGCGCCAGCGGCGACATCTCGGGCAGCACACGCGGCAGCGTCAGGTCCAGCGTCCAGTTGCCCGACAAGCGGTGCGGGCCGTTTCGCCAGGCCGTGCCTTCACTGCCCGGCCACCACGCCACGGGGTCGAAATCACTGAGCCGGCCGCTGCTGCGCAGCTGCCAGGGCTGGCCGGCGGCGCGCTGCGCGCTCAGCGTCAGCGCCGCCTGGGCCGCGCCCGCTTCGGCGCGCAATTCGCGCACTTCGACGCGCTGGCGATCGGCCGTGCCGTCAACGATCAGCTTGACCGGGTGCGGGCTGCCTTCGATGCTGCCTTCCAGCGTGGCTTGCAGTTCGACGCTGGGCGTGAACGGGCCCTTGGCCGGCGCCGCCATGGGGTCGGGTGAGGGCAGGCCGCTGACGGTTAAGGCCAGCGGGCCCGACAGGTTCATCACCGCCGCGCGTGCGTCCAGCCCCTGCGGGCGCAGGGCCTCGATGCGGGTGTTGAGCTGCAGTCGGGATGCGGTCCATTGGCCGCTGCCACGCCAGCGACCGACGTTGTCGCTGCCGTTGGCGAACTGCAGGTCGAAGTCCTCGATCTGCAGATGGCTGCGATCCTTGTCGGGGCTGCGCAGCCGCGCGTGCAGGCGGCGTACCGGCACCCGACCTTCGTTCCAGCGCCCGGGCAGGGCGTTGTCGATTTCGACCGTGGCACCCAGCGGGCCGGTGAACGATTGGCTGTCGATGTCCATCTGGCCACTCAGCGCCGTGCGCGGCGCCTGGCTGATCAGGCTGGCCAGGTCCAGTGCCTGAGTGCGCAGGTGCAATCGACCGACCGGCCACGCCTCCAGCGGCGTCAAGCTGGTTTGCAGATCGAGTTCAGGCGCTGTCGCGCCGCGCCGCGCTTCACCGCGCAAGCTGGCCTTCAGGTCGAAGCGCGCCAGCGGGCCGGCGGCGCTGGCCTCGGCCGTCCAGGCCGGCGTCTGCCCGGGCTCGGTGCGCGCCACGATGCGCGCTTGCGCCTGCAGGTTGAAGGGTGGCTGGGCCGCGAGTGAAACCCGGCCCTCGATGTGGGCTCGGTCCCAGTCGAGCGTCACCGCTTCGGCGTGGTAGCCGCGTGCGCCCGGTTCCCACAGCACGACGCCGCGGCCTTTGACGGCGTGCATCGGCGGCAGCGCGTCGATCTGCAGCTCGACCACCTGCAGTTGCGTCACCTGCAGCCGCAGCGGCATCTGCAGCGTGCCCGGCAACTGGATCGGCCGTGGCCCGGCGGGGCCGGTCTGCAGGTCGACACGGCGCGCCTTCAGCTGAGCGGCTTGCAGCCCGACCCAGGCACCGGCCGCCGGGTGCCAGGCCCATTGCAGGCCGCTGCCCTGCAGCTCGTCGATGGCCAGTGACTGCTGCCCCTGGTCCCAGCGCAGCACCAGCCGCTCGGCGCCGAAGGCGTCGGACAGCAAGGCGCCGCGCAGCCCCTTGACCTCGAGCCCCGGCACGCGTGCCAGCAGCCAGGCCGTGCCTTCGGGGCTGCGCAGCAGCCATACGGCTGTCGCCAGCGCCGCCGCGCCGATCAGCATCAGCAGCAGCAACACGCCCAGCACCGGCTGCAGCAGCTGCCACAGTGCGCGCCAGGGGCCACCGGGCGGCGCCACGCGCAGCGGCAGCGCGGGCGCTGCTGCGTCGTGGCCGGGGTCGGTAGGAGGGGTGCTCGGATCCATGATCGCTGGCGTCAGATCGTCACGGCATCAGAAGGCGATGCCGACGCTGAAATGCAGGCGCAGCTTGCGCACCGCCTGGCCCCAGGCCAGGTCCAGCCGCAAGGGCCCCACGGGGCTGCGCCAGCGCACGCCGACACCATAGCCCAGCACGGGTTTCAGGCTGCCGAAATCGTTGGCGGCGTTGCCGGCATCGACGAACATCGCGCCCCACAGCGAGGGCATGGACGCCATGATCGGCCGCGCCAACTCGATGCTGCCGGTGGCCAGCGACGACCCGCTGCCGACCACGCCATCGTTGAGCGGCCCCAGGCTGCGGTAGGCGTAGCCGCGCACCGAGTCGTCACCGCCGGCGCGAAACAGCTGCGAATCGGGTGCCGCCACCCTCGACGGCAGAAAGACCTGGCCGAGTTCGACCCGTGCCAGCCCGTACCACGACTGACCCAGCGGCCGGTAGTAGGTGAGCCGGCCATAGGCGCGCGTGAAGAAGCCACTGGCCGACTGGTTGCCGTGCGATCGACCGACGCCGCCCTGCAATGCCAGCGTGTAGCCGTCGGTCGGCAGCAGCACGCTGTCCAGTCGACGCAGCACGATGTGGTGGTTGACTGACAGTGCGAAGACCGAGGTCTGGCTGAGATCGGTGCTGCGCACGCCACGCTCGGCCTCGATGAAGCTCAGCTGTTCGAGCGCTCGCGTGTCCTGCGCGCGGCCGAAACGCAGCCGCTGCGACGCCACCACGTCGGTGCTGGACACCAGCCGGTCGATCGTGCCGCCCAGCAGCCAGCGGCGGCTGCGCTCGGCGGGATGGGTGCTGATCTCGCCCGTCCAGGCCTGTTCGACGCGGCCGAGCGTCAACTTGTTGGTCGACGACACGGCCAGGCCGAAAACGCGGCGGTAGACATGCTCGAGCGACGCGCGCGGGCCGGTATTGCCGCTGATGCCCACGCCCACCGTGTACACCTGCACCGGCGCTTCGCGCAAGCGCACGTTGACCGTGGCCGCGGCGGCCTGCTCGGGGTCGGTGTCCAGCGTCACCGTCACGCTCTCGAACAGCCCGGCCTTCTGCAAACGCTCCTGGTAGTCGAGCATCAGCGCTTCGGTCACCGGCGTACCGGGCGCAAAGCCGGCAAGGGCCTGCACCGTGCTGTCGTCCTGGCGCGCCAGGCCATCGACCTTGATGCGGCCGCTGAGGAACAGCGGGCCGCTGTCGGCCACCAGGAACAAGCGTGCGTTGTGCTGCTGAGGGTCGACCTCGGCGCCGGTACCGCTCCACGTGGCCGCGGCGTAGCCGGCGCTGCGCAGGCGCGCCAGCGCGGTCGCCTTGGCGTCGCTCCAGTCGGCGTTGATGAAGTTGTCGCCGGGTGCCAGCTTCCAGTTCGATCGCAGGTCGGCCAGCGTCGATGTTGCACGCACGTCGCCGGCTGCGACGGCACGCTCGAGATCACCTTCGACCTCGAAGGTCACGCGCGAGACCCGGGTCCGTGGCCCTGTCGTGACGCGCAGGTGCACGGTTTCGGGCAAGCCCGGTGCGGCGGCGGGCAGCCGCTGCACGCTGGTCTCAGGTGCGAAGTAGCCCTCGGTCTGCAGCAGGCCCCGCACCTGCGCCGGTGCCGCGTCGAGCAGGCGCTGCAGTTCGGTGTCGGTGACCGCATCACCCTTGGTCAGGCGCGCCAGCCGCGAGAGGTCCAGGTACCTTTCGAGCAGGTCCTTCAAGTCACCCGGGGCGTCGATCTCGACCTTGACGACCGGGTTGCCTGCGGGTTCACTGGCGGTGGCATCCGGCCCGGTGGCAGGGTTCGTTGGCGACGCCGACAGCCCCAGCATGGCGCAGCCGCCCTGCGACAGGGCCAGCAGCAGTGCCAGCAAGACCACTCCCCCCCGCCGCGCAGAAAGCGCGCGCGCGCAGGGTGCGTACAGGCTCATTTGCTCAACAACCGCATCGCACCTTCGAGCCCGGCCAGCGTCAGCGGGAACATGCGCTGGTTGACCAGTTGCTGCACGATCGAGATGCTTTGCCGGTACTGCCACACGCCCTGTGGTTCGGGGTTGATCCAGGCGTACTTCGGGAACGCATGCGTCAAGCGCTGCAGCCACTCGGCGCCGGTCTCTTCGTTGTTGTATTCAACGCTGCCGCCGGGTTGCAGGATCTCGTAGGGGCTCATCGTCGCATCGCCCACGAAGATCAGCTTGTAGTCCTTGTTGTACTTGCGGATCACGTCCCAGGTGGCGAACTTCTCGCTGAAGCGGCGCCGGTTGTTCTTCCACATGAAGTCGTAGACGCAGTTGTGGAAGTAATAGAACTCCAGGTGTTTGAGCTCGCCCTTGGCGGCGCTGAAGAGTTCTTCCACGCGGTGGATGTGTTCGTCCATCGTGCCGCCCACGTCCATCAGCAGCAGCACCTTCACCTTGTTGTGCCGCTCGGGCACCATCTTGATGTCCAGCAGCCCGGCATTCGCCGCCGTGCTGTGGATGGTGTCGTCGATGTCGAGCTCGAGTTCGCTGCCTTCGCGCGCAAAGCGGCGCAGCCGGCGCAGCGCCACCTTGATGTTGCGCGTGCCCAGTTCCTTGGTGTCGTCGTAGTCCTTGTAGGCGCGCTGGTCCCAGACCTTGACCGCACTCTTGTTGCGCCCCTTGTCCTGGCCGATGCGAATGCCCTGCGGGTTGTAGCCATAGGCGCCGAAGGGGCTGGTGCCGCCGGTGCCGATCATGCGGCTGCCGCCCTCGTGGCGTTCTTTCTGCTCTTCGAAGCGCTTCTTCAGCGTCGCCATCAACTCGTCCCAGCCCATCTTCTCGATGGCCGCCCTTTCCTCTGCGCTGAGCTCGAGTTCGAGCGTCTTGCGCAGCCATTCCAGCGGCAGGTCCTGCGTGAAGTCGGTCAGCAGTTCCACGCCCTTGAAATAAGCGCCGAACGCGCGATCGAACTTGTCGAACAGCGACTCGTCCTTGACCAGCGTGGCACGTGCCAGATAGTAGAAATCGTCGACCGAGGGGCCGATCACTTCGGCGCGGATCGCTTCCAGCAAGGTCAGGTACTCCTTGACCGAGACCGGCAGCTTGGCTGCGCGCAGCGTGTAGAAGAAGTTGATCAGCATGGCTGGGCAGAGGAGCGGGCACCGCCATTGTGCCCCGGGGCCACCGCGCGCGCGGCCGGCGGGCAGAATGCAGGTTGGCCCGACGACGGTCGGGCCAACTGCTACCCGGTGCTCAAGTTCGGCGGCCGGGGTCCGAATTCAATGAATGCCCTCGGCACCCGAGGATCGCCCCGCCATGGGCATGCCCATGGCCCATGCCTGTGAGCAGCAGCACCCTCATCCTGATTGTCATCGCCTTGCAGCAAGGCCTGTTTGCGGGCTTGTGGGCGCTCGCAGCTGTCGCGGGCATGTCGCGCCGCGCCGCACTGCACTGGTCGGCGGGCATGCTGGTGGTGGCGCTGGGCATGATGCTGGTCGTGCAGCGCGACCAGGTGCCGGTGTGGTTGGGTTGGTGGGTGGCCAACACGTGCGTCGTCGTCGGGCTGGTGCTCTTTCGACGCGGTATCGAGCGCTTTGCCGGCACCTCGCCGGCCGACGTCGAACATGTGCTGGTCTGCGTTGTCACGGCGGTGCTGACAGCACTGGCGACCAGGGCGGGCAGCGTCTGGGCCTTGGCCTGCGTAGTCTCGCTGGTGGCCGGCACAGTCCTGTTGCGCACGGCCTTGTGCGTGGTGCGCGACCTGGCCGGCGCAGCGGGCCGTGGCGTCAGCCTGGCCAGTGCGGCACCTCTCGGGCTGCTGGGCAGCTTGTTGATCGCGCGCGGTGTGCTGGCGCTGCTGCAGCCCGAGCGCTTTGGCCAGGCGCTCACTGCAACCAACGCCCTCAGCGTCAGCGTGGTGCTGGGTATTGTCGCCAGCGGCCTGCTGGTCAACTTCAGTCTGGCCGGGCTGGTCGTGGCTCGCATGGTTGGCGAACTTCGGCACTACAGCGACCATGACGCGCTGACCGGCCTGCTGAACCGGCGCGGCATCGAACAACGCCTGCGGGCCGAGCGCCAGCGCCTGATCCGGCATGGCAGCCCCTACAGCCTGCTGTCGCTCGACCTCGACCACTTCAAGCGTGTCAACGACCAGCATGGCCACCCGGTCGGCGACGAGGTGCTGCGGGCCATCGGCGAGATCCTGCGCCGCGTCGGTCGCGGGGCGGACTCGGCAGGCCGGGTCGGCGGCGAGGAGTTCTGGTTCCTGTTGCCGGACACCGATCTGGTGGGCGCATTGCCGCTGGCAGATCGCATCCTGCGCGAAGCGCGTGCGCTGCGACTGCCTGGCAGTGAGGTGCTGGTGCAGATCACGGTCAGCATCGGCGTCGCGGCGGCGACCGATCGCACCGAATCCGACGAATCGCTGATGCGGCGCCTTGACGAAGCGCTGTACAGGGCGAAGACGAACGGCCGCGACCGCCTCGAGATCGCCGCCCACGCCTAGTGCAGCTTGGGCCGGGCGCGCCGCCGGTCGTCAGCGCAGCCCGGTGCCCTTGGCCGGGTGGGCCCGCTTGCCGGCCTTGTCGTGGCCACGCAACCAGCCGAAAAACTCGGTGTACCACTGTCGGCTGTTGCGGGGCTTGAGGATCCAGTGGTTCTCGTCGGCAAACCACAGCAGTCGCGCATCGACGCCGCGGGCCTTCAGCGTGTTGTAGTAGGCCAAGCCCTGACCGTCGGGCACGCGGTAGTCCAGCGCGCCGTGGATCACCAGCGTGGGCGTGCTCATGCGGCCGGCGCTGGCGTGCGGGCTTTGCCGCAGCACCTGCTCTGGCTTGTCCCAGTAATACGCGCCCAGTTCCCTGGCGTGCCAGCTGAAGGCGTCGTCGGCAAACATCGCCGTCCAGTCGAAGCAGCCGGCGTGGCAGATGTAGGCCGCATAGCGTCCGGCCGGCACATGGCCGTTCATCCACGCCACCATGAAGCCGCCATAGCTGCCGCCGCTGGCGAACACTCGCCGCGGGTCGGCCCAAGGCTTCTTCAGCAGCCAGTCGGTGGCGCGTTCGATGTCCTGCAGTTCCAGCTCGCCCCAGCGGTGGGTGATGCTGTCGAGAAAGGCATAGCCGAAGCTGCTGGAGCCGTGGAAATTGACGCAGGCGACGACATAACCCTGCGCGGCCATGGCCTGCACGTTCCAGCGGTAATGGAAGGCATCGCCGAAGGCGGTGTGCGGGCCGCCGTGGATCAGGTGCAGGATCGGGTACTTCTTCCTCGGGTCGAAGTCGGGCGGGTAGCTCAGCCACATCTGCACCGGGTCGCCTGGGCCCTTGCCGCTGGCGCAGGCGCCATCGAACCAGACCTCTTCGCTGCGCGCAAACCTCAGTGGTGCCAGCAGCGCGTCGTTGAAGGTCTCGATGCGTTGCGCCGGCGCGCCCGGCAGGTGGGCGCTCAGGCGCGCCGGGTGATCGATGGCATCGGCCAGCGTCACCAGCACGCCGGCGCGCTTGTCAAAGCCCTGCAGTGTGCCGCCCGAGACCACACGCTCGGCACGGCGGTCGGCCAGGTCGAAGCGCCACAAGTGTTTGCGACCGTGCTGCTCGGCGGCAAACAGCAGCTGCTGGCCGTCGTCTTCCCAGCGCAGCAGTGCGCTCACCGCATGGTCCCATTCGGCGCTGTAGACGTCCCAGGTGTGTGCCTCGCGGTCCCACACGGCCAGCTGTTCGGGGGCGGTGTGCTTCAGGGCGTCGTGCTGGGCCACGAAGGCAATGCGATCGCCTCTGGGGCTGTAGCGCGGTGCGGCGAAATGCCAGTCGGCGTCCTTCACGATGACGTCGATGCGGCCGGTCTTGAGCGTGATCTCGGCCAGCGCCTGGCGGTTCTCGATGCGCTTCTCGGGCGCCGGGTCGAAGGCGAACACGATGCGGCTGCCGTCGGGCGAGACGTCGAAGCAATCGGCGTCGGGCTCGCTGCGCTGCAGGCTGAAGGGCGTGCCCTCGAACAGGTTCTTCACGCGTGCGGCTTGGCCGTCGCGTCCGGGTTCGAGCAAATGCAGCTGTGGCTCGCGGCCCATCGGCAGGTTGTGGTCCCAGTAGCGGTACTGCATCTCGCTGGTGGCGTAGCCGCTTTCCTTGCGCTTCTTGAATTCGGCCAGCCGCCTGGCCTGTGCCTTCTCGCCTTTCAGGTCCGGCCAGACCCAGGACACGAAGACGAAGCGCTTGCCGTCGGGCATCCAGCGAAAGGCGTCGACACCGGTGGCCACGCTGGCGGCGCGCTGCGCTTCACCGCCGTCGGGCGCGATCAGGTAGAGCTGGGCCTCGTCGTCCTTGCAGCCTTGCTGCTCACGCTTGGCGACAAAGGCGATGCGGTCACCGTGCGGGCTCCACTGCGGCTGGCCGTCCTTGTTGCCGCAGGACGTGAGCGCGCGCGGCTTGCCGCCCAGCGTGGACAGCAGCCACAGGCTGCTGGACGCGCTGTTGTCGTCCATCGAATGGCGCGTGACGGCGGCCACCGCCTGCGCGCCATCGGGCGACAGGCTGGGCGGGCCCAGGCGTTCGATGCGCCACAGAGTGTCGATGTCGAGGGTCTTCGTCTGTGCCATGGCAGGGGCCGGCGCTGGGCCGGATCATGGAATCTTGGGATGAGGGTCAGCGCGGCCTGGCCAGTTGCCAGTCGAGGTGGGCGCGCACGGTCGGCCATTCGGTGGCCGTGATGCTGTAGACGGCGGTGTCGCGCAGCGTGCCGTTGGGGCTGATCTGGTGCGCGCGCAACATGCCGTCGAGCTGTGCGCCCAGGCGCTCGATCGCGCGCCGGCTTTGCAAGTTCAGGCGGTGCGTGCGGAACTCGACCGCAATGCACTGCAGCGTGTCGAAGGCATGCGCCAGCAGCAGCCGCTTGCATTGCGTGTTCAGCGGGCTGCGCTGTGCCGACGCGGCATACCAGGTGCTGCCGATCTCGACGCGGCAGTGCGTGGCGTCGACGTTCATGTAGGTGCTCATGCCGACGATGCGGCCGGCGGCGTCGAACACGGTCCAGGGCAGCATCACGCCCTGAGCCTGCAGGCCCAGGCGGCGTTCGATCTCGGCCGCCATGCCCTCGGGCGAAGGCACGGCGGTGTACCAGAGCTGCCACAGCGCGCCATCGCGCGTGGCGTCGCACAGGCCCTCGAGGTGGTCGCGCGACAGCGGCTCCAGCCGCGCATGCAAGCCACTCAGCGTGACCGGTTCGAGCCAGGCCATGGCGTGCTCAGCGGTTGTGGCGCTGCATGAACACCAGCTTCTCGAACAAGGTCACGTCCTGCTCGTTCTTCAGCAAGGCGCCCACCAGTGGTGGCACGGCGACCTTGTCGTCCTTGCTCTGCAGGGCCTCGAGCGGGATGTCTTCGGCGACCAGCAGCTTGAGCCAGTCGAGCAGTTCCGAGGTACTGGGCTTCTTCTTCAACCCCGGCAGGTTGCGCACGTCGTAGAAGGTCTTCAGCGCGGCCGCCAGCAACTGCTTTTTCAGCCCCGGAAAGTGCACGTCGACGATGCGCTGCATGGTGTCAGCGTCGGGGAACTTGATGTAGTGGAAGAAGCAGCGGCGCAGGAAGGCGTCGGGCAGTTCCTTTTCGTTGTTGGACGTGATGAAGACGATCGGCCGATGCACCGCCTTCACCAGTTCGCGCGTGTCGTAGACGTAGAACTCCATGCGGTCGAGCTCGCGCAGCAGGTAGTTGAGAAACTCGATGTCCGCCTTG
>Ga0138256_10002338_pt1 | contig 20324 bp, 10 predicted proteins | sample KNB2016incub_MG_FD_105486 | JGI IMG/M metagenome (GOLD analysis project Ga0138256, IMG submission 105486) | Active sludge microbial communities from wastewater in Klosterneuburg, Austria - KNB2014incub_MG | ecosystem: Engineered > WWTP > Activated sludge > Unclassified | place: Austria... | reverse complement strand
AGGCGAGAATGGACAAGGAGCGCATGAAGGCTATGACGGACGACACAAGCGGGAAGTTTGAAACGCGGATTGGGTTCATCGGATTGGGTGTCATGGGAAAACCCATGGCGTCACATCTGCTCGCCAAAGGATATCCGCTGGTCGTACATAGCCGAAGCCGTGGCCCAGTGGATGCGCTTGTAGCCGCCGGCGCTCTCGCGGCCGCGTCGCCTGTCGAAGTGGCGCAGCAGTCAGACGTCGTGATCACCATGTTGCCCGACACGCCAGACGTGGAAGCGGTGCTGACGGGTTCGGACGGTGTGATCGCCGGCCTGGCAGAAGGTGGGCTGGTCATCGACATGAGCAGCATTTCGCCGGTGGTCGCGCGCGCATTGGCCGCCAAGGTCGAAGCGGCCGGATGCACGATGCTGGACGCGCCGGTCAGCGGCGGCGAGATCGGCGCGATCAACGCATCGCTGTCCATCATGGTCGGTGGCAGTGCCGAAGCGTTTGAGCGGGCTCGCCCGATCTTCGAATGCCTCGGCCATGCCGACCGCATCGTCCACATCGGCGCCGAGCCCGGTTCGGGACAGTTGTGCAAAGTGTGCAACCAGATCGCGATCGGTGGCGCCCTGGCCGGCGTGAGTGAAGCGCTGGCGCTTGCGCGGAAGGCCGGCGTGGATGGGGCACGCGTCCGCCAGGCGCTGCTTGGCGGGTTCGCGTCAAGCCGTGTGCTCGAGGTTCACGGCGAACGGATTCTGACCGGCCAGTTTGCGCCCGGCTTCCGAACCCGGCTCTATCAGAAGGACCTGCGCATCGCCCTTGAGGCCGGCGCCGCCAACGGCGCGGCCATGCCGACTGCGACGCTGGTGGCGGCTCTGGTTGATGCGCTGGTCGCCTCAGGCGGCGCGGACCTGGACTATTCGGCGGTAGGCACGATGCTTTAGGAACTGGGGAACTTAGGAACTGGGGAACTGGGGAACTTGGGAACTTAGGAAATTGGGAACTGGGGAGTCATCGGCCTGCTAGCGTGGTGAGCAGGGTGACGGTGCTGGCGACGTGGGCGCCGGTCTTTCCGCTTGGACTGCTAAATAGCACGTACTTGGCGCGGTCCGGCGTGATTTCGAATGACCCCAGCAGGAGTGCCGAACTGGCGTGTTCCGTCCACGCCGGCCCCTTGGGGACGCAGGCGTTTCGCCACGCGACCAACGACGCGCGCACCTCCGGCGTCAGCACCAGGAGCGCAGCGGTCGGTGCATCGGTGTAGAGATGCCACACGGCGTCGAACGTGGCATCACCGGTGGGGACCACGACTGGAGGGGATTGCGTGAAGGCCTCGAGGCCACGGCTCCAGCCCACGGGCTGCAACCGCAACGCGGCTGGCGGCGGCGATGGCAGGTGCAGTGACAGGATCGTGAACTGCGTCGCCACGCGCTTGCGTTTGGGCGCCAGCACACTGGGGGTGCTGCGGTTCATCAGCGTGGCCGTGAGTCCTGCGATCGATCCCCGCGCGACGTCCGTGTCGCGGCAGGGCCGCCCCTCTGCGGTGGTCCCTTTGATGCCGGGCGAATGAGCGACACGCGACAGTCCGACCGCCGCAGCGGCTTCGTTCAGGTCCTTCTGCTTTAGCCGCGATAACGCGTAGAGCGCCACGGCAAAAAGGGCGAGTGCGATGACGAAGGCCATGGTTACCGCGCCGATCATACTGGGTATACGCTTGATAAATGGGTTCCCGGAACGTTGTTTTCTCAATCGCCTTGTTCGTAGTGTCTTTGTTTTCCCCGGTTCACGTGTGGGCTCAGGACACGACTGGCACAGGCGCCATCGCCGGCGTCGTGATGACGCACGACAAGAAGCCTGGCCTGGCGGTCACGGTGTGCCTGGTGGATTCGATCCGATGCGTGTTGTCGGATGACGCCGGGAAGTTCCGACTCACAGACGTGCGTTCGGGCGCCTATCGCCTGGAGGTGACGCCGCCGGGAGAACCCGGGTTTGTCACCGACCCGATCGAGGTGCGGGCTGGACTGGACGCACTTGTGGAGATTTCGCTGCCTGCGCCTGCAGCGGTGCAGCAGTCCGTGACGGTCACCGCGTCCGCGTTTGTGACGTCCGAGGAGGTCAAGACGTCGAACTACCTCATCCGTCCGCTCCAGATTCGCGAAAGCGCGGCGGCGTTGCAGGATGTCTCGCGCTACCTGCAAACACTGCCCGGTGTGGTCATCGGCACCAACGACTTCCGCAACGACATCATCGTCCGGGGCGGCAGTCCCCTTGAGAATCTCTTCATCGTGGACAACATCGAGATTCCGAACATCAACGCGTTCGCGAACTTTGCGTCCGCCGGCGGCACTGTCAGCATCCTCGACACGGAACTGATCCAGGACGTGACGTTCCTGACCGGTGGATACCCCGCGCCGTACATCAACCGGGTGTCGAGCGTGCTGCAGATCGCGCAGCGGGAGGGTGACCGCGAAAAGGTGCGCGGTCGCGCCACGCTTGGGTTCGCGGGCGCGGGCGCCATTCTTGAGGGCCCCATTCGCCAGGGCAAGGGGTCGTGGATTGTCTCGGCGCGGAGAAGTTTTCTGGACCTGTTCACCAAGGACATCGGCTTTGGCGGCGTGCCGGTGCTCTACACACTCAACGCGAAAGCCGTGTATGACGTGACGCCGCTTGATCGCCTGTGGCTGGTCAATGTCAGTGGCGTCGATCGCATCCGGCTGGGGCTGACGGAAGAGACTGACCTGGATGAAGGCCTGGCGGAATTCGACATCCGGTATCAGGGTTGGCGCAGCGCCACAGGCCTGAACTGGCAACGTGTGTTCGGCACTCGTGGTGTTGGCCTGCTGAGCGTCACGCATTCCGAAGCGTCGGTCACCTCCAAGGTGAAAGACCTCGTGCGCGATGGCGTGCCGCCCGCCGGCACTCCAGTGGACGACATCATCGATCAGGGGCCGCTGGTGTTCACCGAAGCCGCACGCGAGGGCGAAACGACGCTCAAGTACGATCTGACCACCTACGCCACGATGATGGGCCGGAAGAACAAGATCCAGGTCGGCGGCAGCTTCAAGGTCTTCCGGCTGAACTATGACACCGGCTCCCCGCTCGGTGACGACAGCCCGTTCTCAGCGGAGCCGGGAGTTAATGCCTTCACGCTGGACCGATCCTTCACCGCGTATCAGAGTGGCGCGTACGTGCAGGGCACCATGGACATCACGTCGCGCCTCAATCTCACCTGGGGCGGGCGGGTGGATCACTACCAGTACATCGGCCACACCCGTTTCAGCCCGCGCGCCGGCGTTGGATTCAAAGTGAGCGACCGCCTGACCTGGAGCGCGAGTTACGGACAATATTTCCAGCAGCCGTTTTTCCTCTTTCTCGCGTCGTTCCCGGAGAATGAGCGGCTCAAGCCCATCAAGTCGGAACACGTGGTGTCGGGCTTCACTTATTTGCCGTCGGATTCGGTGCGCCTGACCCTTGAGGGCTACTACAAGCGGTACGCGGACTATCCCGTGTCCACGCAGTTCCCGACGCTGTCGTTGGCGAACGTCGGCGACACGTTTAATGTGCGCGAGGTCCTCTTTCCGATGACCAGCGAAGGCCGCGGCCGAGCGATGGGCGTGGAGGCCTTCATCGAGAAGGCTCCGGGTGGCCGTTGGTACGGCCAGGCGAACGTGTCGGTGGCGAAATCAGAGCAGGCAGGGCTGGACGATGTGCTGAGGCCGGGGTCGTTTGACTATCCCTTTGTGGTGAACGTGACCGGCGGCGTGAACCTGTCGCCAAAGTGGTTGGCGTCCACGCGCCTGTCGTGGCTGGGCGGGCGGCCGTATACGCCGTTTGACGAAGCGCTGTCCCAAAGCGTGCGCCGCGGCGTGTTTGACCTCACGCGGGTGAACGATGCGCGCGCTCCCGCCTACTTCCGGCTCGACGTGCGCGTGCAGCGCACGTTCGGGAGTGCACGGCCGTTTGTGCTGTTCGCCGGTGTGCAGAACCTCACGAACCGCAGAAATTTCTCCGGCTACACCTGGAACCGGCGCACCAACACGGTGCGCTTCCAGGAGCAGCAGGGGCTGTTCCCCATCCTGGGCTTCGAGTGGAAGTTCTGAGCTCGCGGGACTGACGTCGACCCTCTCCTGGTTCGGGTCGAGCCGTGTTGCGCACCTGGGTGCGCCAACGCCGTGATCGCGCTACTATCTGCTCGTACTTCTTCTTAAGGAGATCCCCTCATGAAGCAATCGTCGTTCCGCTTACTCCTGATTCTTGGTGTATGCGGGCTTGTTGGCGGAGCCCTGACCGCGCAACAACCCGCACCGCCGGCCGCGCCAGTCCGCGTGGTGAACGCATCGACCGATCCCATGCTGCAGGGATTCAAGTTCCGATCGATCGGCCCGGCCGTGATGATGGGCCGTATCGATGACATCGAAGGCGCCGAAAAGGACCCGATGATCATGTACATCGGGTTCGCGACCGGCGGTGTATGGAAGTCGACCGACGGCGGCAATCACTGGCTCTCGCTGTTCGATGAGATGACGGTCACGTCGATCGGTGACATCGCCATCGCCCCCTCCGATCCCAACGTCGTCTATGTCGGTACCGGCGAGCCGAACAACCGGCAGAGTTCGTCGATCGGTGGCGGCGTCTACAAAACCACCGACGGCGGCAAGACGTGGGCGAACATGGGCCTCGAAGACACCCAGTCCATCGGCCGCATCGTGGTGAATCCCACCGATCCCAACATTGTGTACGTGGCAGCGGTCGGACATCTGTTCGGGCCGAACGAAGACCGTGGTCTCTACAAGTCCATTGACGGCGGCAAGACATGGAAGAAGGCGAAGTACATCGACGCCGACACGGGCTTTATCGATGTGGCGATCGACTTCTCGAATCCGAAGGTGCTCTACGCCGCGTCGTACCAGCGTCGCCGCACATGGTGGGGCGTGAACGGCGGCGGCCAGGGCAGCGGCCTGTGGAAGTCCATCGACGCCGGCGAGACGTGGACCAGGATCACGGGCGGCGGGTTCCCCGCGTCAAAAGACGGGATCCTCGGCCGCATCGGCATTGCCGTATTCCGTGGGCGGCCGACGACGCTCTACATGATCGCCGAGGTGGGTGCTGAGGGTGGCATCCAGGTGAACGTCGGCGATGACGGCCAGGCGCCGAAGCCAGGAGTGCCGTGCTGCGGCGATCCGGGTTCGCGCAACGGGCCCGACCGGTCCGGCGTGTGGCGCTCTGACGATGGCGGTAAGACGTGGACGTTCTTGTCAAACGTGAACAACCGCCCGATCTATTACAGCCAGATTCGCGTGGACCCGGTGAACGACAAGAAGGTGATTCAGGGCGGCGCGTCCGCGCAGATGTCGTTCGACGGCGGCAAGACGTGGAACGGTCTCTCGGGCACGGGCCATGGCGACTATCACGCGTTCTGGATCAATCCAAAGGACCCGCGTATTGTGGCGGCCGGTCACGATGGCGGCATCGACATCAGCAACGACGGCGGCTTCACCTGGGACTACCACAACGATATGGCGCTGGGGCAGTTCTATCAGGTGTCGGCGGATATGCGGCGCCCGTACTGGGTGTGCGGCGGCTTGCAGGACAACCAGGCCTGGTGCGGGCCGAGCGCGGTGCGCTCGCAGTTTGGCGCGGTGAACACCGATTGGTCCACGATTGCCGGCGGCGACGGCTTCTACACGCGCCAGGATCCGACCGACTGGACGATCGCGTACGGCGAGTCGCAGAACGCGTCAATGACGCGCTATGACTTCCGCGCGGGCACACAAAAAAGCATTACGCCCCGCGCGACAAGGACGGCGCCTCCCGCCGCCCCAGGCGGCGGTGGCGGCCGCGGCGGGGGCATGGGCAACGTGATCAACCAGCCGGCACAGGTGGATGAATTCCGCTTTTACTGGAACACGCCCTTTGAGATGTCGCCGCACGATCCGGCCACCGTCTACATTTCGGGCCAGTACTTCTTCAAGTCCAGCAACCGCGGTGACGCGTGGACAATGAACCCGACGGACCTGACCAAGAACTTCGACCGCTTCGGCACGCCGATCATGGGCGTGGCCGGCAACGCGCCAATGGCGTCCAAACATGACGGCTACCAGCAGAACTCCGTCACCACGCAGTTGCGCGAATCGCCGTCGAAACCAGGCGTGATCTGGATCGGCACCGATGATGGCAACCTCCAGGTGAGCCAGGATGCCGGCGCGACGTTCACCAACGTCTTCGGCAATATCACCGGAGCCCCGAAGGGATACGTGCAGGTGTCGCGCATCGAGCCCTCGCACTTCGACCCGGCCACCGCGTATGTGGCACTCGACAATCATCGCAATGACGACTGGAGGCCCTATCTGTTCAAGACCGTTGACTACGGTCGGACCTGGTCGAACGTGACGGGCGACCTTCCGGTCAAGGGCAACATCAACGCGCTGCGCGAGGATCCCGTGAACCCCAACCTGCTCTTCGTGGGGACGGAGTTCAACCTGTTCGTGACGCTGGACGCGGGAAAGAGCTGGAAGTTGTTCTCCGCAGGCATGCCCTCCGTGCGCGTGGACGACATTCTGATTCACCCGCGCGAGAAGGATCTCATCGTGGCCACGCATGGGCGTTCGTTGTGGATTGCGGACGACATCACGCCACTTGAACAACTGGCGTCCGCGCCCGGCAGCGCCGTGAAGTTGTTCGAGCCGCGGCCGGCCGTGCAGTGGAAGAACGATTTGCTCGCCACACGACGTGTCACTGCCCGCCAGTTCCGGGGTGAAAACCCGCAGGGCGGCACGGCGTTCACCTTCTGGGCGCCGTCCGACATGGGGGAGGCGAAGTTCGAAGTGCTCAACGCCCAGGGCGCCGTGGTGTCGACCATGACGACGCAGGCGAAGGCGGGGATGAACCGCGTGCAATGGAACATGGCCGCGCAGAACGCCGCAGGCCCCGGTGGCGGCCAGTTCGCGGGTGGAGGGCGTGGGGGAGCGGGTGGCCGTGGAGCGGTGCCGTCGAACCTGACGCCTGAAGAGATCGCTGCGGGCCAGGCCGCGTACGAGAAGGCTGCGGCCCTGGCGGCCGTCTCCGGCGGCGCGGGTGGCCAGCAACCGGCCGCGCGTGGCGGTGGCCGCGGCGCAATCGGGCCGGGAGTGCCGTTTGTCGCCGGCGGAGGTCGGGGCGGCGGTGGCGGCGGCGCGATGCTTGCGCCCGGCGCTTACACCGTGCGCCTCACTGTGGGAGGTCAGACGATGATGACCTCAGTGGTCATTCTCGAAGACATCTGGATGAGGTGATCACGTTCGTCAAATCTGCAGCCCGCCACCAGACTGGGGTTCGGCCGGTCTGGTGGCGGGGTGCGGTGGAGGCGCGTGCCGGATGCCAGCGACGTCTATTTGTCCTTCGTGGGCAGCAGCGCCTGCCAGTTGAGCACCACTTGCACGGGCGCCTCGTTGGAGGAGGCGTTCATCGACCGACGCAACAAGAATCGCCCGCCGTCGGCCGAGACGGCGAACTGGTCCATCGCCGATGAGGCGGAAAGATCGGTGCGGAACACGGGCTGTGCGGCTTTCGCCTGGCGGGGATCGCCCGCCGGTATTGCGGCCGACATCATCTGGCCGGACAGATCGAGGAAATACAGCTCGCGTCCGTCGGGACTCCAGCGAGGCTGCACGCCGCCTGCGGTGGAGATCTGGAGCCGCTCGTCCGTCGGCGGAAACGGCGTGACGAAGACATCGGGCGTCGCTTTTTGCGCGGCGTGATAGGCCACCCACTTTCCGTCGGGAGAGAACCGTGCCTCGTCGGCCAGCGAGACGCCCTTGACCAGCGCCACGTCCTTCGCGGGGTCGTCAAGCGACAGCACCCACAATTCGAAATCGGCGGCCACAGGCCGGCCCACCGCCAGGAAGCGGCCATCACGAGTCCACGAGTCGGGATATCCGGTCCAGTTCCGAAGCACGGTTTCCGTCGCACCTTGCATGGTGCGCACGACCACCTGGGCGCCTTTGCGCACGGCGAGTCGCGCGCCATCGAACGAAAATGCGGGGTCGCTGTACGACGAACCCTCAAACCGGGCGAGCTGGGCCGTGAGGTCGCGGACGGGATCGATGAGCCACAGGGAGTTGCCGTTCATGAACGGCTCACGCCGCGTGGCGGCGATGCGGCCATCCGCTGCGACGTCGAAGTTCGCGAAGTTCTCCGGTGTTCCCGCCTTCTGCACCAATCGCCCGGATCGATCGACCCATTCGAACTGCACCTGCAAAGCTGCAGGCGACCGCAACGCAAGCACGCCGGTACGGGACACGCTGACGCCCATGAATCCTGAGCTGATGTCCATGCTGAGGTCATTGGCGAGACGAGCCGGAGGTCCATCCGGGACCAGCGTGTCGGGGTTGATCCGCTGCCCCCACAGGATGCCATTCTGTCCGTACAGGACCGTGCCGTCCGGCGTGGCCATTGGGGCCGTGATGTCCTGCGGGAGCGACATCGGGCGCGGTTCGCCGCCCTCCACTGACGCGACGAACGCCGTCGACGAGTTGTCCGGCAGTCTTGCCCCGAACAGCAGATGCTGGCCGTCGGGCATCCAACTCGCATACCCGACGCGCCGGTCCGGCTGTGGCTTCACCACCATGCGCATCGCACCGTTTTCGAGGATCGCGATCCCGTTGTCCACCCCGACGGCGATGCGGCCATCGGGCGCGACCGCCACGGATCGGAGGACGGATCGTTCAGGCTCGGCTGCGGTCCAAAGCACCACTCTGCGCCCGGTGTCGATATCGACCGTGAAGAGCTGGCCTTGTCCAAGCGCCAGCAGGGTCTTGTTGTCGGGCATGAAGACGGCGCGCCTCACATCGTCCACGTTCTTCACGATTTCAGCGGAGGTATTTTCCAGGCGCCGAATCCACAGTCCCAGGCTCTGCGATGCCGAGGAACTGACGTTGCCGCCCCACGCCAGCGTCCGGCCGTCTGGCGATACGGCCACCCATTCGAGGCCGACCTGAAACTCGGTGGCCGGCAGCGTGAACCTGGACACGTCGGCACTGACAACGTCGTTCGCTGGAGCGAACGTGCCCCAGGCGACAGCACCAAGGACTCCGCCGGCGACCAGTGCGACGGCGATCGGCACCAGGCCTCCGCGTCGCCTGGCCAGAGGCGGCGGTACGGTGTGCGACGCTCCAGAGCCTGAACTGCTTCCACTGGTGACGGCCTCGAGCGCGAAACCGAGATCGCGCGCAGATTGAAAGCGCTGGGCCGGTTCCTTTTCAAGCGCGCGGCGCACGATGCGGTCGAGCCCCGGTTGCGACCCGCCGGTCGAGGGAACGAACTCCTCGGGATCTTTGTTGAGGATCGCGCTCATCGTGTCGGCGGGCGTTGCGCCGCCGAACGCGCGTTTGCCGCCAATCATCTCGTAGAGCACCGCGCCGAACGAGAAGATGTCGGCGCGCGAGTCTACGGACTGGCCGCGAACCTGTTCCGGCGCCATGTATCCAATCGTCCCGAGAATCGTGCCCGGCGTCGTGTCCACCCGTGCCAGCACGGTGTCGGCCGATGACGGTGCAGGTGTCTGAACCAGCGCAAGGCCGAAGTCGAGCAACTTCACGCGCCCGTCAGCCGTTACAAAGATGTTTTCAGGCTTCAGGTCGCGGTGAACAATGCCGCGGTCATGCGCGGCGGCCAGACCATCGGCGATCTGCCGGCCGTATTCCACGGCCTTCCGGATAGGGATCGAGCCTTCAACCAGCACTTCCCGAAGGGTCCTGCCTTCGAGCAACTCCATGACGGCGAACGTGACGTCGCCGCCGGTACTCGACTCGCGGCCGATGTCGTGCAGAGAGAGGATGTTCGGGTGTGACAACGCCGCCACAGCCTGGGCTTCGCGCTCAAAGCGCGCGAGCGCCACAGAATCGGCTGCGATGGCAGGGGGGACGACCTTGATGGCGACTTGGCGCTGCAGCCGGGTGTCACGCGCCCGATAGACCTCACCCATGCCACCGGCCCCGATCGGGGCGACGATTTCGTACGGGCCAAGGCGTGTGCCGGCGGGCAAGGACATCGGGTCGGGGGTGATTCTATCCGCTTCTATCCGCAATCCACCTGCGTTACATTAACCGCCAGCGCCTTGAGTCCGCTGCTCTCGTTCTTCGCCCTGACATTCGTCGCCAGCTGGACGACCTGGGTCGCGGCCGGAACGCTGCTGGACCGTAGCCCGTCGGGCTCACCGGTTGTTGTCAGCGGGGTGTTCCTGCTCGGCATATTCTCACCGTCGTTCGTGGCGCTGTGGCTGACGTTTCGCGCTGAGGGAAGAGCGGGAGTGTCGGCCATGCTCTCGCGCCTCTTTCAATGGCGCTCCGGCGTCCGCTGGTATGTGTTTGCTCTGGGCTTTACGGCGAGCATCAAGTTGACGGCCGCAGTGGTTTATCGCGTCGCCATCGGATCCTGGCCGCGCTTCGGCGAGGATGCCTGGTATCTCCTGCTCGCGGGGACCATCTTCTCGGCGATCTCCCTGGGTCAGGCCGGAGAAGAGATTGGATGGCGCGGGTACGCCCTCCCGCGCATGGCCGAACGTCTCGGACTTCCACGCGCGAGCCTTCTGCTAGGCGCAATCTGGGCCGTGTGGCACCTGCCGTTGTTCTTCATCGCCGCCACGACCACCACGGGCCAGTCATTCCCTCTCTATTTCCTGCAGGTCACGGCGTTGTCAGTGACGATGGCGTGGTTGTATGCGCGCACGGGCCCGAGCCTCTGGCCGGTGATGCTCTTCCATGCGGCCGTGAACAACACCAAAGACATCGTGCCGTCTGCCGTGGATGGGGCCACCAACCCATGGGCTCTCAGCACGTCGTCGGTCGCCTGGATCACGGTGGGACTCTTGTGGGTCGTGGCCGCGGTTTTGCTCATCAAGATGCGCACGATGCGCGTAGCTCGGGCTGTTCCTCAAGCCCGAGACAGTCCTCGGCCTTGAGGAACAGGCCGAGCTACGAAATTCCGAACGTAGGGCGCGCTGGGTCTCAAGCGCGCCGAACACCGCGGCCTTGAGACCCAGGCCGCGCTACGAAATGCGCGCAGTTCCTAACTTCCCCATTTCCCCAGTTGGATAGGTCTTGTCAGGCACGTAGGTCCGCCCCCGCCCTTGAGCGAGATCTCCGACCCGTCGTAGACCAGGACCTCGGCGCCGGCGCGTTCAAGGGCCGCGCGGGTTTTGGGGTTGCCTTCCGCCATCACGCACTTGCGCGGTGCAATGGCCAGCACGTTCGCGCCGATGGAATCGAACTCCTCATCGGGCACTTCAACCAGTGTGTAGCCGAGGTCACAGAGGCGTTCGCGGAACGACACGGGCATCAGCGGTGAATACACCACCGCGAGGTCGTGGTCCACGGGGCTGATGATCGACATCAGGTGGAACACGTCGCCGGCGCCCCGATAGTGGGGCAGGGGCACGACGATGAGTTCATCAACGGAGTCGCCGAGCAGGAGCCGAAGCTGCCGAATCCCCTCGTCGTTGGTACGGTAGCTGCGGCCCACCGCAGCCAGTCGCGGGCTCAGCCACGTCACATCGCCACCTTCAAGTGTTCCGGGTGGCTCGATGGCGCCGACGATCGGGATGCCGAGTGCGCGATAGGTGTCGGCAAGTGCTGCGGGTTCGCGGTCGCGCAGGGGCTTTCCCATGCGGCAGAGAATGGCGCCCCGGGCGCACATGACCGACGCATCACGCACATAAATCGAATCCAGGTTCAAGTGCTGCGGTGCTGTTGTGCTGTGGTACTCGTGTGCGCTGGCGCACTCGTGCACAGGCGCGCCTGTGCCAAGCAGTTCGACAAACCGCTCGTACTGCTCGACGGCTTTGCCGAAATCTGGCGCCGCAGTGAAATTGAGCGCCTGCCACTGCTCAGCGATCGTTGCGTCATCAACAAACGCCTCGCGCGCGTGGCGCACCAGGATGCGATTCCAGGGGCCGACGTCAGACACGGTCGCGAGTCACCCAGACAAAAACAGGCAGGCCCGCCAGCAACAGCAAGAAGCCCCAGTACACCGTTTCCGCACCAGCGCCGCCGATTGCCCACAACCCATACGCGAATGCGAGGCCTGCGACGGCCTTCATCCTGGCGGGCAGTTGGCCGGCGCCTGGTGGCACCGACGGATCCTTGATGCGAAATGTCGCGAGCGCCGAGAACACATAGGGCACAAGGGTTGACAGCGTCGAGAGCAGGATGATGAACGTGAAGAGTTCGACCAGGCCCCTGGTGTGGTTCGCCGCAATGAGCACCGAGGCCAGCACGCCGGCCACCAGCATTCCCGCCACTGGTGTGCCTTGCGGAGATACACGGGCGAAGATTTTCGGAAACAACCCGTCTTTGGCCACCGCCAGGGGCAACTGTCCGACGACCAGCGTCCATCCGTTGAGCGCGCCAAAACAGGAGATGGCGGCGCCAATCGCCACCAGGCTCGCCGCCGTGTTGCCAAACAGCGCGCGCGCCCCATCCGCAAACGGCGCGGTCGTCGTCGCAAGTGTTGCAGCCGGCACCAGTGACATCACGCCGATCGTACTCACGATGTAGATAGCGGCGGCGATCAGCGTACCGGCAATGGTTGCGCGCGGAATGGTTGTTTCGGGATTTGCGACGTGTCCCGCCGGAATCGTCGCGGCCTCAAGACCCAGAAATGCCCACAGCGTAAGCGTGGCCACCTGCGTCACCTGCCCAGCCGCATCGCCAAACGAGGTGGCCGTGACGGGGAAGTGTGCAGGCGAAAAATAGAAGAGACCCCCGATCCCCACGAGCACAAGTGGCATCAACTTCAGCACCGTGGTTACCACCTGCACTTGACCGGCCCGCCGCACTCCCGCGATGTTGATCAGGGTGAATGTCCACACCATGGCAATGGCCAGGATGGCGGCCAGGACGGGGGTTCGGACGATGGTGGGGAAAAACGGATCGAGGTATCCGACGCCCGCCACGGCCAGTGCCGCCGTGGAGCTCCAGACAGAAATCCAATAGCCCCAGGCCACCATGAACCCCGGAAGGTCTCCGAAGGCCATTCTCGTATACGCGTACGGTCCCCCGGCAGCGGGCCGGATGCGGGCGAGGCGCGCGAACACCAGGGCCAGGCACGTGGCCCCCGCGGCTGATGCCATCCACCCCACCAGGCTCAGGCCCCCAAATGCCGCGAGCGATGACGGCAACAGGAACACGCCGGATCCCACCATGTTGCCCATCACGAGCGCGGCCACCATCCAGAAACCCAACGAGTCGCGTTTCATGTGGGCTATTCTGTCTCGTAATGCCAGGCTACGGACTCTCATATTGGGCCACTCACGCGGCGCCGGCCAAGTCACGAACCGCGCAGGGCAAGCCGGCAAAGGGTCGTCTCACCGCCGACGTGGTCGTGATTGGCGGCGGCTTCACCGGGTGTGCGGCCGCTTATACACTGGCCCAGGCCGGGCTCGACGTGGTGTTGCTCGAGGCGGATCATCTGGCTTCGGGCGCCACGCAGGGGTCGATTGGGGCGGTGCTGCCCGTGCCAGATGGATCGCTGATCGAAGTGGAAAAGACGGCCGGCAAACGCGCGGCCCACATTGCCTTCGCCGAACTTCAACGCAGCGTGCGCGATCTGTCGGCCACCATGAAGCGGTTGAAGATCCGCTGCGACCTCAGCCCGATGCCGCTCCTGGTCAATGCGCCGTTCACCAACGACGGGGCCGTCCTGAAGAAAGAAGTATCGGCACGCAAGGCCGCAAAGCTCGACGCCACCTGGTTGACGCAGGCCGCCTCGATCGAGGCCCTCGCCACCGAAACACAGGGAGCGATGCGCCTGCACGATGCCGCAGTCCTGCACCCGATTCGCGCTGCTCTCGGACTGGCCCAAGCCGCCCGAGCGAAGGGTGCTCGAATCTTCGAACAGACCCGCGTGAAAAAGACCACGTTCACCCGCAAGGACGCCACCGTCGCCTTCAACGGCGGCACCATCGTCACCCGTGGAGTGGTGGTGGCGACAGGGACGCCGGGTCCGGTGTTCCACCAACTCGACCGGCACGTCCGGACGACGCGCGGATACGTGGTGGTCACTGAGCCGCTGACGCCGGCCATGCGCAAGCTGGTGGGCTCGCGGGCGGCCCTCTATACGGAAGGCACGGAATCTCCCCGGTTCCTGCGGTGGCTCGACGGAAATCGGGCGCTGTTTGCGGGTTTGACCGGGCCGGAGGTAGCGTCGGGGCCCTTGCGTGACGCGGCGGTGCGGCAACGCGCGAACCAGCTGATGTACGAACTGTCGCTGCGGTATCCCGATATCTCGGGCCTGCCGCCGGCGTACGGCTGGGATTTGCCTATTGTCGGCACGGCTGACGGGTTGCCCTGGATTGGCCCCCACCGGAACTATCCGTTTCACTTCTTTTCCATCGCCTTCGGGTGGCATGGCGAGGCATTTGCATGGCTTGCCGCCAGGGCTGCGGCGCGCTTTTTCACCGGCCAGGCCACCAAAGACGACCAGATGCTGGGATTCATGCGGGCCCTGTAACCTTCGGGGCCGGGTTCGGGTCAAACGGGAGGGGTAACTTCATGAACACCATCGGACGACTCAGCGACCGGCCCCAACTGGACCACCTGCTGCTGCGGGTCGGTTTCGGTGCCACGCCGGCCGAGCGCGCCTTCTACGAAGAGATGTCGTACGGGGAGGCCGTTGCCGCCCTGGTGGATTTCAACCCCGCCGACCCCGCGAACGACGTAGACGCCAAGATTGGGACGCCAGGGTATCTGGGCATCACCGCGCGCAACGGATTCATGCCGAACACGGTGATCAACGATGCGCGCCAGCGTTGGGTATTCCGGATGGTGCATTCCCCGGCGCCGCTCCAGGAGCGGATGGCGCTGCTCTGGCATCATCACTTCGCCACGGCGTACAGCAAGCTGGCCGGCACGGTGGGCGCCACTGAGGCCACGCGCCTGATGGCGGCCAAGCCGTCGGAAGACACGGCGCAGGTGCGCGGGCAAATCGAACTGTTTCGCCAGCGCGGACTTGGCAAGTTCAGCGAGCTGCTGGTGGAAGTGGCCAAAGACCCGGCCATGATCTACTGGCTCGACGGCAACACCAACCTCAAGGCCAAACCGCAGGAAAATTTCGGCCGCGAACTCATGGAGTTGTTCACGTTTGGCGTGAGCAACTACACGGAAGCCGACGTGTATGCGGCCGCTCGGGTGTTCACCGGGTGGAACATCGCGCAACGCGGCACGCGCAATACGCCGACGGCGTACTACGCCTTCAACTACAACGCGGCGCAGCACGACGTGACGGCGAAAACGTTCTCATTCCCGATCTATGCGAATGGGTCGAAGACCATCCCGGCGCGGGCTGCGGCGTCGGGGATGCAGGATGGTCTTGACCTGATCGCCGCGCTTGCTGTGCATCCCGAGACCGCGAAGCGGCTGGCGGGCCGGCTGTGGAACTGGTTTGTCAGCGATATTGAAGCGCCGGACCCGGCATTTGTGAGCGCGATCGCCGCGGTATATCTCTCGTCGGGCACCGACATGCGCGAGGTCATCCGTGAGATTGTGCGCTCTACACAGTTCCGCGACCCGCGCCATCGCTACCAGCGCCATTCGTGGCCTGTCGAGTATGTGGTCCGTGCGTTGAAGGAAATGGGCCACCTCGGGTTTTCAGCCAACGACACGCTCACGCCGATGCTCAACATGGGACAACAGCTGTTCGAGCCGCCCGACGTGAATGGGTGGGCGATTGGCCCCGCATGGTTTTCCACCGGCGGTATGCTCGCGCGGATGAATTTTGCTTCTGTGTTGGCCACCAACCAGCGGTTCGAACTGCGCAATACGTCGCGGCCCTACAATCAGACTCCTGAAACGCTGATCGACTACGCCGTCAGCCGCCTCAGCCTGCCGGAAGTACCGCCTGAGGTCTATAACCCGCTCGTGGACTATGTGCGTGCCGGTGGCACATGGACGGGGTCTGAGACCCAGTTGCTCAACAAGGCCGGCGGCGTGTTTCACCTGCTCACTGGATCGGGCGAGTACCAGTTCGTCTAACCTCGCATCAAAACCCGCGAAGGACAGCCATGAAGGTCACTCGACGACAATTCGTCAAAGGCGGCGTGACGGCATTCACCGTCAGTTTTGCCGCACCCGCGTTTCTCTCAGACATCGCGAGGGCGCAGGGCGCGTCACGCCGGAACCTGGTGGTGTTGTATCTGAGCGGCGGCAACGACGCGCTCAGCACCCTGATTCCCTACGGCGACAGTTTTTACTACAGCCGGCGCCCCGCCATCGCCGTGCCCGCGGCCAACGTCCTGCAGGTCGGCACAGACTCATCCGGCAAGGCGCTCGGCCTGCATCCGCGTCTGACGGGCTTGAGCCAGATCTTCAATCAGGGAAAGCTCGCGCTCATCCAGCGCACGGGCTACACCAATTCCAGCCGGTCGCATTTTCTGGGCACCGACATCTGGTCCACCGCGAATCCGGCCAATTCAAGCGGCACGGGCTGGCTGGGTCGCTACCTCGACGCGTTGCCTGACCCCGTAGACCCGCTCGTGGCCTGGAGCACCGTGCGCGAACTGCCACACTCGCTCGAATCGCGCGAGGTCAGCGTCGCCGCCATCCCGTCGGTGGCCGGTTATTCCTTCCTGAGTCCCAACACCGGCGCCGAAGCCGGGTATTCGCGCGCGACGATGACGACGATGGCGTCGCATGTGCCGGTGGACCGTCCGCATGTGGCGTTTGTCAACGCCACGTCGCAGGCGGCGATGGCCACGCTCGACCGCGTCGCCACGGTCGGCACTTATACCGGCACGGTGGCCTACGCCAACAACGGTCTGGCGCAAGCGCTCAAGGCCGTGGCGGGCTCCATCGCAAAAGGCATCGGCACAAAGGTTTTCTGGGTGCAGTTGGGTGGGTTCGATACACACGCGACGCAGAACACCAATGCGGCCAATGCCGGCTACGCGAACCTCATGGGATCCGTGGGCGACGGGCTGCTCGCGTTTTACAACGACATGCGCAACCAGGGCCTGCTCAACGACACGCTCGTGCTCCAGTTTTCGGAGTTCGGCCGCCGCATCAGCGAAAACGGCAGCCAGGGCACGGACCACGGCGCTGCGGGACTGATGATGGCGATGGGGGGCGGCGTGCAAGGCGGCCTCTATGGCACTGCGGCATCGCTCAACCCGAACAACGTGGATGGCACGCTCGAAAACAGCGGCGCCGACGTGAAGTACGAAACCGACTTCCGTTCGGTCTACGCGCGCGTGCTCGACAACTGGCTCGGCACAGACTCGGTCCCCATCCTCGGCGCGGACTACAGGAAAAGCAGCCTCACGTTCATCTGACGCGTGGCGGGTATTTCGTAGCGCGGCCTGGCCTCAAGGCCGCGTAGTCCGGCGCGCTTGAGACCCAGCGCGCCCTACGAGGACACGTATTTCAGCGGACTGGCATTTCGTAGCGCTGCCGGCAGCGTGCTGGCATCTCGTAGCGCGGCCTGGGTCTCAAGGCCGCGGCTTTTATCTGTTCTTCTGCAGCGCCTTCAGCGGCCCAAAGTCCGCGTCCGCGTTGGCCCACTGTTTCGCGAGCGAGTCGAAGAGCTGGCCGGCGCCGACGGTGTCGCCCTTCTGTTTGAGCAGGATGCCGAGCGCGAGTCTGGCGCCCATGACCTCTTTGCTTGGGCCGAGCACCCTCAGCGCGTCTGCGGCTAGCCGATAGCTCGCGATGGCGTCGTCAATCGCACCATTCCGCTCATGAATCAGCCCCATGTAGTAGTGAAGCTCGAGCGAGCGAGGGCGCCGCGCCAGGTACGCGTCAATCATGGCGGCGGCGTCCTTCACGCGGCCGTCGGCGCCGGCGAGCAAGGCCCGAGTCACCAGCACCGGCTGGGCTTGCTGCGGATCATCGAGATCCGCGTTGTCGAGCTGCGGCAGCAGCGTGCGTACGGTGGCCATATCGCCCGTGGTCGCGAGCGCGGAAGCAATCGGGGCCACGCCTTCCTGCGGCAGGCTCTGCCTGGCAAACGCCTTGAGGCGCGGCAGCCATTCGCCCCCCTGCAATACGGCCAGCGTCATGGTTTCGGCGGCGTCGATGCCCTGACGTGCTCCGGGGTCTGATGTGCCGCCCATCTGCGCCCGGAGCTGCTCCATGATGCGTGAGAACTCTTTGACGCGCCCATCCCAAATCGCCAGATTTGAATCCGAAAAGAGCAGCTGGACTGGCGAGCCCAACGTGCGCGCAGTGCTCTCAAATTCCGCCGCACGCGGGTGTCCTTGCACGCGCGCGACAATCCACCGCGTGATGGCCAAGCCCGGGTCGGGCCTCACTGCCAGGGCGCGGTCAATCATCGCGAACGCCTCGTCGTACCGCGCCAAGAAAAGCAGGGCGTAGGCGGAGTTCGAGATCGGCAGCGGTTCATCCGGAGCGATCTCGTTCGCGATGGTGTATTCCCTGAGCGCATCCTCGAACAGGCCCTGGCCCAACAGCACCACGCCGAGGTTGTTGCGCGCCGTGAAGTCACGCGGATACGCGGCCGTCATCATCTCAAGCGTGGTGCGTGCCTGCGCCGGATTGAGCGTCACGCGCGTGGCGTGGCTCCACGTGATGTGCAGCCGCTCGTATTCGCTGACACGATCGCGCAGGTCGTAGGCCTTCTGGGTGTACTTCTTCGCATCGTCTCCGCGGCCGAGATTTGAACTGACCACGCCCCATTTCGCCCAGGCGAGCGCGAAGTTCGGGTCGAGCTGAGTCGCCTGTTCGTAGAAAGGAATGGCCGCATCATCGCCCCGGGTTTGCCGGGCGCGGCTGGCCATGCCGTAGGCCTTGAGGGCGGCGAGCGACGCGGTGGTGGCCTCGGTAATGGGGACGTCGTATTTTTCGATCGACGCCAGCGACTCGCCAAGGCCCGTACGCAACTTCGTGATCGCGGCGCCCACCTGCGTGAGCACATCCTCTTTCGACGCGGCCTGCACCTGCTGCTGCGCCAGCGATGCGCCGGTCATGCAATTGTGCACGCCGATGGTAATGACGTAGTTCGTGCCGAGCGGTGCGATGGATCCTTCCACCGAGGCCTTCGCACCGGATCGTTGACAGATTTCCCTCGCCACGGCGCTGGTCAGCGGTTCGTCGGCCGCGCGCGACATGAGACGCAGCGTCCGCTGCACACTCTGATCGGCCAGCAGCGTCACGAATGGCGTTTGCTGCAACTGCACCGCCACCGCCTGCCGCAGCGCATCGTCAAACACCGCGTCTCCGGTGGTGTTGTCGAAATCCGCAATGATGATCGTGTCGCGTTCGGTGAAGGCTGGTGTGCGGGTCGACTGCCAGAAGAAAAACGCCGCGACGAGCACGGCGACGACCGGAATACCCAGCAACAGGGCCTTTGACTTCGGCTTGGGAGCCGGAACGGATGCGGCGGCTGTGGCAGCGGTCGCGACGTTGGTTGAACTGGTGTCGCGCCGGAGGCGCGAGAGCTCCGACAGCATGTCGGCCGCCGTCTGGTACCGCATCTTGCGGTCCTTCTCCAGCGCGCGCGTGATCACGTGTTCAAGGTCGGCCGGCACGGCCGGATTGATCTGAAGCACCGGGACAGGGTCGCGGTTGAGAATCGAGTCAAACACCACCGCGGTGGTCTGGCCGCCGAAGGCCTGGCGCCCCGTCGCCATCTCGTACAGGACCAGGCCCAGGGAGAACAGATCGGTGCGGCCATCCGTGACCTCGCCTCGTGCCTGTTCGGGTGACATGTAGTTGACCGAACCAATGGCGGTGCCCGGTGTGGTGAGGGCTTCCGCGGCAATGCGCGTATCGTCGCCGGCCGCCATATGTTCCGGCCCGGCCGTGGCCACGCCGAAGTCGAGCAGTTTCGCCTGTCCGCGTGTGGTGATGAAGATATTCGCGGGTTTGATGTCGCGGTGCACGATGCCCTTCGTGTGGGCCACTTCAAGTGCGTCTGCGATCTGGCACCCCACATCCAGGATCTGCTCGATGGGTAAGGGCTTGTCCTGAATCAGCGTCTTGAGCGAGTCGCCCTCCAGCAGTTCCATAACAAAGAACTGGCGCCCCTCGTACAGGCCGCTTTCATGAACGGTGCAGATGTTCGGGTGGTTGAGAGACCCGGCCAGTTTGGCCTCACGTCCAAACCGGTCTGCGGCCTCCGACGACATGACAAGCGACTCGGGCAGGAACTTGAGCGCCACCTTTCGGTTCAGCTTGGTGTCTTCGGCCTCATAGACGATGCCCATCCCTCCGCTGCCGAGCTGACGGATGATGCGGTATTGGAGAACGGACGTGCCGACCATCGGCAGATTATAGGTGGTCCGGGGTCCAGAGTCCTGAGTCCAGGGCTTGCCTCGCCGTAGCCTTGGCGAAGGCGGGTCCTGGGTCCAGGGTCCT
>Ga0138256_10002337_pt1 | contig 20325 bp, 13 predicted proteins | sample KNB2016incub_MG_FD_105486 | JGI IMG/M metagenome (GOLD analysis project Ga0138256, IMG submission 105486) | Active sludge microbial communities from wastewater in Klosterneuburg, Austria - KNB2014incub_MG | ecosystem: Engineered > WWTP > Activated sludge > Unclassified | place: Austria... | reverse complement strand
TACAACAACCTCTGAAGCCGGACCCACGGTGTGATGCCCGCATGAATGCGGACCCACGCGGGCAGGCCGATGCGCGCAGGGGCCCCGGCATCAGCCCGGGTTGAATCCCATCACCGCCTTGGTCTCGAGGAAGTCGTGGAAGCCGTGCTCGCCCCACTCGCGGCCGTTGCCCGACTGCTTGTAGCCGCCGAAGGGCGCGGCGATGTCGGTCGAGGCGCCGTTCAGGTGCACCATGCCGGTACGCAATTGCGCCGCCACGTTGCGCGCGCGCTCGATGCTCGCCGAGGTGACGTAGCCCGACAGCCCGTAGACGGTGTCGTTGGCGATGCGGATCGCCTCGGCCTCGTCGCGGTAGGGCAGGATCGCGAGCACCGGCCCGAAGACTTCCTCGCGCGCGATGGTCATGTCGTTGCGCACGTTGGCAAAAATCGTGGGCTTCACGTAGTAGCCGGTCTCCAGCCCCTCGGGCTTGCCGGTGCCGCCGCAGACCAGTTCCGCGCCCTCGTCGATGCCGGCCTGTATCAGGCGCTGGATCCTGTCGTATTGCGCCTTGCTGACCACCGGGCCCATCGTGGTGCTTTCCGCCTGCGGGTCGCCTTCCTTGACCATCGCGGCGGCGGCGCGCGCGATCGACTTGACCTCGTCGAGACGCGCTGCAGGCACCAGCATGCGCGTGGGCGCGTTGCAGGACTGGCCGCTGTTGCTGAAGCAGCCGAGCACGTCGCGCGTCACGGCCTTCTGGAAGTCCGCATCGTCGAGCAGGATGTTGGCCGACTTGCCGCCGAGTTCCTGGCACACGCGCTTGACCGTGTCGGCGGCGTTCTTCGCCACCTGGATGCCCGCGCGCGTGGAGCCGGTGAACGAGACCATGTCGACTTCCGGGTGCGCGGCCAGCGCGCTGCCCACGCCGGGACCGTCGCCGTTGACGAGGTTGAACACGCCCGGCGGCACGCCGGCATCGTGCAGCACCTGCGCGAACAGGTACGCGTCGAGCGGCGCGATCTCGCTCGGCTTCAGCACCATGGTGCAGCCGGTGGCGAGTGCCGGGGCCACCTTGCAGGCGATCTGGTTCGCGGGCCAGTTCCACGGCGTGATGAACGCGCACACGCCGATGGGCTCGCGCAACACGCGCGTGGTCCCGATGTCCTCCTCGAAGCGGAATTCCTTCAGCACCTGCAGCGCGGCGCTGAAATGCCCGACGATCATGGCCGCCTGGGCCCTGGTCGCGAGCGTGATCGGCGCTCCCATCTCCTGCGAGATGACCGCGGCGAATTCGCCATAGCGCGCCTGGTAGCCCGCGATGATGCGCTCGAGCAGCGCGATGCGCTCGGCGCGCGAGGTGCGCGAATACGCCGGGAATGCAGCACGCGCGGCCGTGCAGGCCTTGTCGACGTCCGCCGCCGAGCCCAGCGCAATTGTCGCGATCGGCTGCTCGGTGGCCGGGTTTATCACCTCCAGCGTGCGGCGCTCGACCGGATCGACCCACTGACCGTTGATGTAGAACTGTTCGCAGCGTTGCATCGTCATCACTCCTTCTGGTGTGGGTCGGCATTCATGCCGACGGGTGCCTGGCCGAATGCACATGTCGCCATGAATGGCGACCTACAACATCGCCTCGTCGAAGGCCATGATCGTCTGCGCACCGGCCTGCACGGCCTCGGCATGCATCTGCGCGCGCGGCAGGATCTGCTCGGCGTAGAAGCGCGCCGTGAGCAGCTTGGCGCGCAGGAAGTCCGCGTTGTCGGCACCCGCCGCGAGCCGGCGCTGCGCGGCCAGCGCCGCCACGCCCGATTGCCAGCCACCGGCCACGGTGCCCGCGAGCATCAGGAAGTTGTATGCCGCCGCGCCCGGCACCACGCCGGCGGCATCGGCATTCGCGCGGATCCAGTCGGCCGCATCCTGCAGCGCATCGATCGCGCGCGCGAGCCGCGTCCCGATGTCGGCGAGCGCGCCCGCGCCGAGCGCCGTCGCGACGCCGCGCATCTCGGCGAGCAGCGACTTCATCCCGGCACCGCCGTCACGCAGGAACTTGCGCCCCACCAGATCCAGCGCCTGGATGCCGTTGGTGCCTTCGTAGATCGGCAGGATGCGCGCATCGCGCAGGTGCTGCGCGGCGCCCGTCTCCTCGATGAAACCCATGCCGCCATGCACCTGCACGCCGAGCGAGGTGATCTCCATCGACATTTCCGTGCACCAGCCCTTCACGATCGGTGTGAGCAGCGCGATGCGTTCCTCGTGGAACGCTCGCTCGGCGGCATCGGGCGAATGATGGATGCGGTCCTGGCTGCCCATCGCGACGTAGGCGAGCGCGCGCCCGGCCTCGGTCAGCGCCTTCATCTGCAGCAGCATGCGCCGCACGTCGGGGTGATGGACGATCGGGGCACGCCCGGGCTGTCCGGCCACCGCGCCCTGTACCCGCTCGCGCGCGAAGGCCACGGCGCGCTGCAGCGATCGCTCGGAGACCGCCACCCCCTGCAGCCCCACCGAGAGCCGCGCGTGGTTCATCATCGTGAACATGCAGGCGAGGCCCTTGCCCTCCTCGCCGACCAGGTAGCCGATGGCGCCGCCGTCGTCGCCGAAGCCCATCACGCAGGTCGGGCTGGCGTGAATGCCGAGCTTGTGCTCGACCGAGACCGGGTAGACGTCGTTGCGCGCGCCCGGGCTGCCGTCGGCATTCACAAGGAACTTCGGGACCAGGAACAGCGAGATGCCTCTCACGCCCGGCGGCGCGTCGGGCAGGCGTGCGAGCACCAGGTGGATCACGTTCTCCGTCATCCCGTGGTCACCCCAGGTGATGAAGATCTTGTTGCCGAAGATGCGGTAATGATCCCCGTCGCGTTGCGCGCGTGCCGCAACCGCGGCGAGATCGGAGCCCGCCTGCGGTTCGGTGAGGTTCATGGTGCCGGTCCATTCGCCCGAGATCATCTTCGGCAGGTACGTGCGCTTCAGTTCATCGCTGCCGTGGGCGAGGATCGCATCGGTGGCGCCCTGGGTGAGCAGCGGGCACAGGCCGAAGGCAATGCCGCCCGACTGGACCATCTCGAGCACCGCGGTGGCGAGCACCACGGGCATGCCCTGCCCGCCGAGCTCGGCCGGAAACGGCAGGCTGCCCCAGCCGCCCTCGACGTACTGCCAGTAGGCCTCCTTGAAACCGTCGGCCTGCACCACGGCGCGGTTCTCGATGCGCGTGCCCTGGCGGTCGCCCGGCCAGTTGAGCGGCGCGATCACCTCCTCGGTCAGCGTGGCCACGCCCTCCAGCACCGCCTGCACGACGTCGGGGGTCGCTTCCTCCAGCCCCGGCAGCGCGGCGATTCCTGCCATGCCGGCGTGCTCATCCAGCACGAAGGCGATCTCCGTGACAGGGGCTTTGTAATCGCTCATATCGTCTCTCCGTTACAAGACCAGATTCATCTGTGTGCATGCCCGGGTGCTGCCGTCGACCCGTGGGTCGCCATTCATGGCGACTGCAGCCGCCGGCAGGGCACCCGTCGCCATGAATGGCGACCTACGGGAAGCGGTAATCCTTCATGCGCTCGCGCAGATCCTTCTTGCTCAACTTGCCCGTTGCAGTGTGCGGGAGTCCGTCGACGAAGACCACGTCGTCGGGAACCCACCACTTCGCGACCTTGCCCTCGAACCACGCGAGCATATCCTCGCGCGTCAACTGTTCACCCGGATGCAACACGACGCAGAGCAGCGGCCGCTCGTCCCAGCGCGGATGATACGCGCCGATCACCGCCGCCTCGGCCACGGCCGGGTGCGCCACCGCGGTGTTCTCGAGATCGATCGAGCTGATCCACTCGCCGCCGGACTTGATCACGTCCTTGGTGCGGTCGGTGATCGCGACGTAGCCGCGCCGGTCGATGGCCGCGACATCGCCGGTCTCGAACCAGCCCTCGTCGTCGTGCGCATCGCCCTTGCCGATGCGGAAGTACTCCGCACAGATCCACGGCCCGCGCACCTTGAGCGCGCCGAAGGATACACCGTCCCAAGGCAGTTCCTTGCCCGCGGCGTCGACGATCTTGACCTCCACCCCGTAGACGGGCCGCCCGACGCGCAGGCGCTGCGCCCATTGCTCCTCGCTGCTCAGCGTGTCGAAATCCGCGCTCGGAGAATTGAAGGTCCCCATCGGGCTCATCTCGGTCATGCCCCAGGCATGGTGCACGTGCACGCCATGCTTGTGCTCGAACTCTTCCATGATCGTACGCGGGCAGGCCGAGCCGCCGACGATCACCCGCCGCAGCGAGGGAACCTGCTTCCCGGTCCGGTCCAGGTGCGTCAGCAGCGCGAGCCAGACCGTGGGCACGCCGGCCGTCACCGTGACGCCCTCGCCCTCGATCAGCCGCTGCAGCGTCTCGCCGTCGCCCATCTTCGGGCCCGGGAACACCAGCTTCGCACCGACCGCGGCGGCGCCGTAGGGGATGCTCCAGGCGTTGACGTGGAACATCGGCACCACCGGCATCACGACCTCGCGCGCCGAGAGGCTCATCACGTCGGGCATCAGGCAGGCGTAGGTGTGCAGTACGAGCGCGCGATGGCTGTAGACCACTCCCTTGGGATTTCCCGTGGTGCCGGAGGTGTAGCACATCGCGCAGGCGCTGTTCTCGTCGAGTGCCGGCCAGTCGAAGGTATCGGGCTCGCCGGCGATCAGCGTCTCGTAGTCGACGGCATTGCGCAGCGTGGTGTTCGCCGCCGCGCCCGCCGGCCCGAGGATCACGAAACCCTCGACGCAGCCGAGCCGGTGCTTCAGCGCTTCCAGCAGCGGCACGAAGGCCGGGTCGACGAAGATCCAGCGGTCCTCGGCGTGCTCGACGATGTATTCGATCTGCTCCGGGAACAGGCGCGGGTTGATCGTGTGGCACACGAAGCCCGCGCAGGAAGTCGCGAAGTAGACCTCAAGGTGGCGGTAGTCGTTCCAGGCCAGCGTGCCGATGCGCTCGCCCGGGCGAATACCGAGGCGCGCCAGCGCATTGGCCAGCCGCGCGCTGCGCGCGAAGGCCTCGCGATAGGTGTAACGGTGCAGCGGCTGGTCGGCCGTGACCGACACGACTTCGGCGTCGCCATGGAACTTGCGCGCGTGCTCCAGGATCGAGGTGATCGTCAGCTGCCTGTTCATGATCAGACCCAACATCGGGTTTCCTCCGCTCTTTATTGTCATCGAGGCCTCGCATTGTCGCAGGTGGCGCACGGCAGCGGGCTGTCAGTGTAGCGGCAAGCACCCGGCAATTCAGCCATTTCGATGGCTCATGCCCGGCATCCGCGGCGCGGATTGCGCGTATACTGCGCCGCCACGGCAGGTGCCGCCGGCACGGCCCGCGCGGGCGCCGGACAGGGGAACCGGGGATGCAGAAAAACACGTCCGAGGACGAGGATTTTCGCGAGCTGATGAGCGATGTGCGACCGCTCGCCGGCGATGTGCAACTGCATCTCAAGCGCGCGCCCGAGATCACGCCCGGCACGCTGGCCCGGCGGCTCGCGGCCGAATCCCTGGTGCGCAAGGACGGCAACTTCCTCTCCGATTCCCACATTCCGCTGGTCGAACCGCATGCGGAACTGAGCTTCATCCGCCCCGGCGTGCAATACGGCGTGTTCAAGCGCCTGCGCCTGGGCGACTACCGCTTCGATTCGCGCCTCGACCTGCACGGCCTCACGGTGGAGCAGTCGCGCGAGGCCCTGTGGCGCTTCGTCGCGGACTGCATGAAGCACGACGTGCGCGCCGCGCTGATCAACCACGGCAAGGGCGCCGGGCGCAGCACGCCGGCTCTGCTGAAGAGCTGCGTGGCGATGTGGCTGCCGCAGTTCGCCGAGGTGCTGGCCTTCCATTCCGCGCCGCGCCACCTCGGCGGCACCGGCGCGACCGTGATCCTGCTGCGCAAGAGCGAGCGGGCACGGCAGGAGAATTTCGAGAAACACAGCAGGCGCGCTCGCTGAGCGCCGGCGCACACCGATCGGGAGACCCGCCATGGAGACGGACGGAAACGAACAGCAGCGCGAGCTCGCGCGCGCCACCGACGTGGCGATCCGGCTCGGCGCACTGGCGCTGCTGATCGGCTGGTGCGCCCTGATCGTCGCACCCTTCCTGCTGGCGATCGCCTGGGGCTGCATCATCGCCATCGCGCTCCACGGTCCGTTCCTGGTGCTCAGCCAGTGGCTCGGCGGGCGCCGCGTCCTCGCCGCCACGCTGCTGGTGCTGGCCCTGCTCGCGCTGATCATCGTCCCCGGCGTGATGCTGACGGGTACCGTGGTCGACGACGTCCAGGCGGTGATGGGGGCCTTCCAGGAAGGCAAGCTCAAGGTGCCGCCGCCGTCGGACAAGGTCGCTGCGTGGCCCATCGTCGGGGAACGCGTGCATGCGCTCTGGCTGCAGGCGTCGCAGAACCTGGAATCCGTGTTCGCCACCCTGGGTCCGCAGATGAAACCGGTGGCGGGCTGGTTCCTGTCATCGGCGGCGCAGTTCGGTCTGGGCCTGCTGCAGTTCGTGTTCGCCATCGCGATCAGCGGCGCGCTGCTGGCCAGTGCGACGACCGGGGGCAACGTGGCACGCGCACTGGCGACGCGGCTCGTCGGGGAGCGCGGTGCCGAGTTCACGACGCTCGCGGCCGCCACCGTGCGCGGTGTCACGCGCGGCATCCTCGGCGTGGCGCTGATCCAGGCCCTGCTGGCCGGCGCCGCCCTGTTCCTGGCCGGCGTTCCCGCGGCCGGATTCTGGACGGCGCTGGCGCTGGTGCTCGGCGTGGTGCAGCTCGGTGTGGGCATCATCATGGTGCCGGCTGCGATCTGGCTGTTCTCGACAGCCGACCTCTTCACCGCGGCGGCCTTCCTCGCCTGGACGCTGCTGCTGATGCCGCTGGACAACGTGCTGAAGCCGCTGCTGATGGGACGCGGCCTGAACGCGCCCGTCGCCGTGATATTCGTCGGCGCCATCGGGGGCTTCATCACCCAGGGCATCATCGGACTGTTCGTCGGCGCGGTGGTGCTGGTGCTCGGCAACGAGCTGTTGCGCGCCTGGATCGCGCCGCAAGCGGCCGCGGCGCCGGGGAGTACCGAGCCATGATCCGCACCGACGACCTGCGCATAACCCAGACCCAGCCGCTGATCACGCCGGCCGTGCTGTGCGAGGAACTGCCGCACAGCGACGCCGGCGCGGTGCTGGTCAACAGCTCGCGGCGCACGATCGAGGCGATCCTGCGTGGCGCGGACCGCCGCCTGCTGTGCATCGTCGGGCCCTGTTCCGTGCACGATCCGGCGGCGGCGCTCGATTACGCCCGGCAGATGCAGTTGCGCACCGCGGGCCTCGGGGATGCGCTGTTCATCGTGCTGCGCGTGTATTTCGAGAAGCCGCGCACCGTGGTCGGCTGGAAGGGCCTGATCAACGATCCGGACCTCGACGGCAGCTTCCACATCAACAAGGGCTTGCATCTCGCGCGCCGGCTGCTGCTCGACGTGACCGCGCTCGGCCTGCCCGCGGCCACGGAGTTCCTCGACACCACGTTCGGCCAGTACTACGCGGACCTGGTCAGCTTCGGCGCGATCGGCGCGCGCACCGTCGAGAGCCAGGTCCACCGCGAGCTCGCCTCGGGCCTGTCGATGCCGGTGGGCATCAAGAACCGCACCGACGGCGACGTCGGTGTCGCCATCGACGCGATCCGCGCCGCCGCGCATCCGCACTGGTTCCCCTCGATCACCAAGGAAGGCAGCCCCGCGATACTGCGCTCGAGCGGCAATCCGGATTGCTGCCTGGTCCTGCGCGGCGGTAACGTCTCGGGGCCGAATTTCGGCGCCGCCGCCGTGAACGATGCGCTGCAACGCCTGCAGGATGCCGGCCTCGAGGCGGGCCTGGTGGTCGATTGCAGCCATGGCAACAGCGGCAAGGATCCGGCGCGCCAGGCGGATGTGGCGGCTGATCTTGCGTCACAGATCCGCGCGGGGCAGCGCGGCATTCGCGGCGTGATGATCGAGAGCCACCTGCAGGGCGGCGCGCAGAAACTCGGCCCGCGCGACACGCTGCGTTACGGCCAGAGCGTCACCGACGCCTGCCTCGCGCTCGACGACACGCTGGCGCTGCTCGAAGGGCTTGCCGGGGCGCTGCGCGCGGCGCGCTGAACCGCGCAGGCCCTGGCGCTGCCGCGCGCCCGGCCACGCCCCGTCGCGGATTCACCATTCGTGCTGTCCGCACACCAGCGCGCGCACGGCGCGCTTCACCCAGCGTTCGCGTTCGGCGACCGGGACCTCGCGATTGGTGAGAAGGACATTCACGTACCAGCCACGAATCATGAAGATGAACGCTTCCGCGATGCCCTTGGGATCGCTGCAGCTGCGTCCGGCGTTGCGCGCGCAGGTCCTGACGAAGTCGGATATGCGCGCGATACCCAGCGCGGTGCGCTCCGCCGCGGCGGCGCCCAGTTCCGGGAAGCGATGGGATTCGCTGTAGATCAGGCGGTTCACGCCGAGAACATCGCCCTCCAGGCTGACGGCGAGCATCTGGTTGGCGTAGGAGCGCAAACCCGCTTCGAGCGCGAGCGGTCCGCCTTCGGATTGCAGCGAGGCCGATGGCGACAGCCGGTCGATCTGCTGGATCATGATGGCCCGGAACAGATCGGCCTTGGAGGTGAAGCGGGAGTACAGCGTCGTCTTGGAGACGCCCGCGGCAGCCACGATCTGGCGCATCGAGGTGCCGCCGTAGCCGTGTTGCAGGAACAACCCGAGCGCGATATCCAGCAGCTCGTGGTCGATGGCGGCGGCGTCCTCGGGGCTGGGACGCCCGCGCGCGCGGTTGGACCGGATCCGTGTGACCGGGGCAGCCCGCCGGCTGGGCACGGTGGCGTCTATCCGAACAGCTTTTGCCATGTCCTGCGCAGCCATGTAGCGATGAGCCTGAGCGGCGCGGGCCTTGCCGGCGTCGCGGAGGCGGTCGCGAGGGCAGCAGTCGCCCCGTTCTCGATTTCCGTCTTCAGCCTGCCGGAGAAACTCTTCGCCAATTGCGGCAACAGCGGCCTGCTGACGGCCTCCCACATCGGCGCCATCGAGCCGCTGCCCTCGACACGCACCTTCAGCGTGATTTCTGTCTCGTGCGGCTCCTTCATCGCCGCGACGTAGCTGCCGCCGCCGACGACCGGCTCGGCCTCCAGCGCGTAGGAGAAGTCGACCCGTTCCGGCCCGTCCCAGCGCTCGACCCGCACCATCACGTTGACGGTGCGCACCAGCCCGCCGGCGCCGACCTTGATCAGCCAGCGCGAGTTGTGGTCGTCGATGACGGTGCATTCGCGGCAACCCGGAAAGAGGTTTGCCCAGCGGCTGATGTCCTGCACGTAGTCCCAGACGTTGCCGATGGGGGCGCCGATGACGATGGAGTTCTGTGCTTCGATCATGCTCTTTCTCAGAGGCCCAGGCGCAAGCGCTCTTCCTGCAACAGCGCGCTGGGGTGGCCGGCGGCGTGCCGTCCGGCCAGATAGCCGTGCGTCATGCCGCGCGCGTTGGTGATGCCGCTCTGCATCAGGGCGCCGTTGTCGAGCCGCGCGACCGAGTTGCCGGCGACGTAGAGCCCCTCGATCGGCTCGTCATCCCAGCCGATGGCGCGGCAGTGATGGTCGGCCAGGATGCCCGTGGCGGCGATGCCGCCGCCGGCCATCTGGTGCAGCCGGACCGCATGGAACGGGGCCTTCAGCAGCGGACCGAGGTTGGCGTTGGGTTTCTGCAGCGGATCGCCGCACATCAGCGCACCCCACGGGAAGGTGCCTCGCGCGAATTCGGGATCCTCCCCGCGCGCGGAGTAATCGTTGAAACGGGCAACGGTGTCGGCGAGCCCGTGCGCGTCCACGCCGATCCTCGCTGCCAGTTCGGCAATCGAATGCGCCGTGACGCCCATGGCCTCGGGCAGTTCCTCGCCGGGCATCACCGAGCCGAAGGGATACTTCTCGCGCGCCTGGCTGTCGAAGATCGCCCAGCAGGGGTAGTTGGGATGGGTCTGGGTCGCGCCGTCGATGGCGCCGAGCGCGAAATAAACCGAGCGGTAGAACGCCTCGTTGGCGAAGCGCTTGCCGGCGCGGTTGACGACGATCGTGTGCGGCAGCCCCATGAAGGGCAGCGCGCCGCGCCACAGCGCCACCTCGTCCTCCTGCTCCTCGCCCGGCACGTGGAAACCGAGCATCGACACGTCCGGCACCCGCGCGATGCGCGCCCCGGCCTGCCCTGCCAGGCGCAGATGCGCCCCGTCGATGGTCGGCATCACCATCGACACCGGGTCGAGCTGATGCCCCAGTGTCTTTGCGTAGCCCGGATTGCGCTCGTAGCTGCTGACGGCGATGACGACACCGCGATTGGCCTTGACGAAGAGGTCCCGGCCATCGACGCGCGCGCGCAGGCCGACGACACGCCCGCCATCGACCACCAGTTCCTGCACATCGACGCCGGTGTGCATCGCGATGCCGCGATCGAGCACACCCTTGACGAACCAGGCCGCCAGCCCGGGACCGGCGCAGCGCTCGTCCTTCGCGAGGCGCTCCGCCATGACGCTGTAGTCCCACTTCATCATGTTGGCCATGCCGCCGTTATGGAATATGTCCTCGTGCGTCATGCCGTAGGGCACGTGCGGCGACAGGCGCGTCCTGGATTGCCAGTCGCCGAGCGTTTGCGCGGGAAACGGCAGCGCCTCGAGGCAGCGGCCTTCGGCAAGGCTCGCCTCGACGTGCGGGTAGTAGTAATCGGGCAGATCGCGGACCACGCACATCTTCAGCCCGATCCGCTCCTCGAAAAACCTGAGCGCAACCGGCCCGTGAACCATCTGGTTGAGGATCGCGAGGTCGTCACCGTAGCCCATGGACAGGCGCTTGATGTAGGCGAAGCCGCTCTCGGGCGAATCCTCGATGCCCAGCGCGGCTTCGAGATGATTGCCCGGAATCCACACCTCGCCCATCGAGTAGGCGGTGACGCCACCGACCTGGTCGCAGCGCTCCAGGACCAGCGCGCTGGCGCCGTGGTCATGGGCGGTGATGGCAGCCGCCAGGCCGCCGCCCCCCGATCCCACGGCCACGACGTCCGCCTCGAGATCCCATTTCGCCGGAAGATTTCTGATCATGTGGTGCGCTCTCGGCCGGTGTGTAGCGGTGCAATCGATCGTTCGGCGGCATACCCGGGTGACTTAAAATACCGATGGGTACTATATCGGTCAACCCGCCCCCGCGGGTCCGCATTCATGCGGACGATTGTCCTCCCCGGCGTGGGCCCGCATTCCTGCGGACGATTGTCCCACCGCATGCCACCGACCACCCGCTGGCCATTGCGCGCAACGATCTGGAGGAAAACCATGGATTGTCATGTATGTTTGTAATGCCTTGATTGCGCAGATTCGCCAGGAGCTGAAACCGTGGACATCAAGAAACTGACCCCCGCGCTCTCGGTCGCGGGGCAGATCGCAGCCGCCGATCTCCCGGAAATTGCCGGCGCGGGATTCCGCTCGATCATCTGCAACCGCACCGACGGGGAGGCCGCCGACCAGCCCGGCTTCAGCGAAATCGAGCGCGCCGCGCGCAGCGCGGGGCTCGAGGTGCGCTACCTGCCCGCGGAATCGGGCAAGGTCAGCGACGAGCAGGGCGCCGAGTTCGGGCGGATGATGGAGGAACTGCCCAGGCCCGTGCTGGCCTACTGCCGCAGCGGCATGCGCTCGGCCACGATGTGGGCGCTGTCGCAATCCGGGAAGATCCCGCTGCCCGAGATCATCGAGACGGGCGCGAAGGCCGGCTACGACCTCCGCGGTCTGGTGCGCCGCATCATGAACGGCGGCAGGACGCCGGTGGAGGTGGCCGATGCTTCGCACGAGATCGTGATCATCGGCGGCGGCGCGGCAGGTGTCGCGGTGGCCTCGAGCCTGCTGGCGCGCCGACCCGGGCTCGACATCGCGATCATCGATCCCGCCGACGTGCACTACTACCAGCCCGGCTGGACGCTGGTAGGCGCAGGCGTGTTCAAGCCCGCGTTCACGGCGCGCACGATGGCCGCGGTGCTGCCGCGCGGCGTGCACTGGATCAAGTCCGCCGTGGCCGCCTTCGAACCCGAGCGCAACGCCGTGATCCTCGACGGCTGCCGCGTGGTCTCGTACCGGCAGCTCGTGGTGTGTCCGGGCATCAAGCTCGACTGGCAGGGCATCGAGGGGCTGCCCGAGACGCTCGGGCGCAACGGCGTGACCTCCAACTACCGCTACGACCTCGCCCCCTATACCTGGCAGCTGGTGCAGAATCTTCGCGGCGGCAGGGCGGTCTTCACGCAGCCGCCGATGCCGATCAAGTGCGCCGGCGCGCCGCAGAAGGCCATGTACCTCTCGGCCGATCACTGGCGCCGCGCCGGCGTGCTGTCGCAGCTCGACATCCGGTTCTGCAACGCGGGCGCGGTATTGTTCGGCGTGCCCGACTACGTGCCGGCGTTGATGGAATACGTCGGGGCCTATGGCATCGGGCTGGAGTTCAACCGCAACCTGGTCGCCGTAGACGGCCCTGCGCGCAAGGCGACATTCCGCCAGACCAACGCCGACGGCAGCCAGCAGACCGTGAACCTCGACTTCGACATGATCCACGTCGTGCCGCCACAGAAGGCGCCCGACTTCATCCGCGTCAGCCCGCTGGCCGACGCCGCGGGCTGGGTCGACGTGGACCCGGCGACGCTGCGCCATCGCGGCTTCGACAACGTCTTCGCGCTCGGCGACGCGGGCAACACCACGAACGCCAAGACGGCCGCGGCAGCGCGCAAGCAGGCGCCGGTGGTCGCGCACAACCTGCTGGTGACGCGCGGCGAGGCCCGCGGCGACGCACGCTATGACGGCTACGGCTCCTGCCCCCTCACCGTCGAGCGCGGCAAGATCGTGCTGGCCGAGTTCACCTACGGCGGCAAGCTGGCCCCGAGCTTTCCCGGCTGGCTGATCGACGGCACGCGGCCGTCACGCCTCGCGTGGTACCTGAAGGAGCGCATCCTGCCGCCGCTTTACTGGGAGGCCATGCTCAAGGGTCGCGAATGGATGGCGAAGCCGGAAATGGTCGGGTGAGCCCGCGCGCGCAGGCCCTGCGCAGGTATCTGCCCGCGCTGCCGATCCTGGCGTGGGCCAGGAGCTACGACCGCGAAACGCTGGTCGGCGACCTGCTCGCGGCGCTGATCGTCACGATCATGCTGATCCCGCAGAGTCTCGCCTACGCCCTGCTCGCGGGACTGCCGCCCGAGGCGGGGCTCTACGCGAGCATCGCGCCGCTGCTGCTCTATGCCCTGTTCGGTACCAGCCGCGTGCTCGCCGTGGGCCCGGTCGCGGTGATCTCGCTGATGACCGCGACCGCCATCGGCGAGCACGCCGTGGCGGGCTCGCCGCAATACTGGTCCGCCGCGATCGCCCTGGCCCTGCTGTCCGGCCTGATGCTGTGCGCGATGGGCCTGCTGCGGCTCGGCTTCCTCGCCAACTTCCTCAGCCACCCCGTGATCTCGGGTTTCATCTCGGCTTCCGCGCTGCTGATCGCGGCCGGGCAACTCAAGACGATCCTCGGCATCGAGGCGCACGGGCACTCGTTCGTGGAGATCGCCACCAACCTTGCACGCCACCTCCCGCAGACCCAGTTGCTCAGCGCCGCGGTCGGCATCGGCGCGGCGGCGTTCCTGTTCTGGGCGCGCACGGCGCTGAAGCCGCTGCTCGCGCGGCACGGCATCGCGCCGAGGGCCACCGACGTGATCGTGAAATCGGCGCCGGTGGCGGCGATCGCGGCAACCACGCTGCCGACCTGGCTGCTCGGCTGGCATGAGCAGGGGCTGAGGATCGTCGGCAGCGTACCCGCGGGGCTGCCGCCGTTCACGCTGCCGTCCTGGAACCCCGCGCTGTGGGAAGCGCTGCTGCTGCCGGCGCTGTTGATCAGCGTGGTGGGCTTCGTGGAATCGGTATCGGTGGCGCAGACGCTGGCCGCGCGCCGGCGCCAGCGCATCGAGCCCGACCAGGAACTGGTGGCGCTCGGCGCGAGCAACCTGTCAGCCGCCTTCTCGGGCGGTTTCCCGGTGACCGGCGGCTTCGCGCGCTCGGTGGTCAACTTCGACGCCGGCGCCCGGACACCGGCCGCGGGCATCTACACGGCGGCGGGCATCGCGCTCGCCTCGCTGCTGCTCACGCCGGCGCTCTACTTCCTCCCGCAGGCCACGCTCGCCGCCACGATCATCGTGGCCGTGCTCTCGCTGATCGACATCGACATCTTCCGGCGCACGTGGACCTACTCGAAGACCGATTTCGTGGCGCTGATCGCGACGGTGCTGGCCACGCTGGCCGCGGGCGTCGAGATCGGACTGGTCGCCGGCGTCGGGGTCTCGATCGTGCTGTTCCTGTTCCGCACCAGCCGCCCGCATATCGCCGAGGTCGGACTGCTGCCGGGAACGGAGCATTTCAGGAACGTGCTGCGCCACCCGGTGAAGACCTCGCCGCGGCTGGTCAGCCTGCGCGTCGACGAGAGCCTCTACTTCGCCAACGCGCGCGCGCTGGAGGACCGCGTGAACGACGCGGTCGCCACGCACCCGCAGCTGCAGCACCTGGTGCTGCAGTGCTCGGCGATCAACGTCATCGACGCGAGCGCGCTGGAGAGCCTGGAGGCCATCGAGAAGCGCCTGCGCGAGGCCGGCATCGTGCTGCACCTGAGCGAGGTCAAGGGGCCGGTGATGGACCGGCTGAAGCACACCGGGTTCCTGCACGGACTGAGCGGCAAGGTGTTCCTCAGCCACTACCAGGCAGTCGGGGAACTGACGCCCGAGGTCACGGGCTAGGAGTCCTGGCCCGCCACATCGAAGGCGAGCAGCTCCGCCCCGCCGTCGACCAGGTCGCCCGGCGCGAAATAGAACTCGCGCACGGAGCCCGCGGCGGGCGCGCGGATGGTGTGCTCCATCTTCATCGCCTCCATGATCAGCAGCGCGTCGCCCCTGGCGACCGCCTGGCCCGTATCGACCAGCAGCGCGACCACGGAACCGTTCATCGGCGCGGCGAAGGCCTGCGCGCCGGTGTGCTCGACGTCCTCGCCGAGATCCGGTTCGACGAGCGCGAACTCGGTCGCGCCGCAGGCATCGAACAACGTGTAGACGCGATCGTGCGGCACCACGGTGACGCGCTCGATGTGCGCCTCGACATTCGCGACCAGCTCGTTGCCCTCGAGGCGGCCCGCGAGCATCAGGCCGTGGCCCTCGTGCTGCATCCGGTAGCGCCGCGCGCTGCCCTCGCCGATCTCCTCCAGCGTCACCTGCTGCGCGCTGCCGTTCATCAGCAGCCCGAGGCGGTGGATCCGCGGCTCGCCCATGCGCCAGGCGTTGCCGAGGTGCCACGGCGAGAAGCTGTCGGCGCTGCGGTTCGCGCGCTCGGCGACCTGGCGCTCGCGCGCCAGCAGCAGGTAGAGCGCCGCCAACGGCAGCTGGCGCGCGCGCGAGTGACCGGCATCGCGGAATATCGCATCGGCGTGCTGCTCGATGAACGCGGTGTGCACCTCCTCCGCGGCAAAGGCAGGGTGCGCGACGAGGTTGTGCAGGAAGGCGATGTTGGTCGTGAGCCCGCCGATGCGGTACTCGGCGAGCGCGCGCTTGAGGCGCGCCAGCGCGCGCGGGCGCGTCTCGTCCCACACGACCAGCTTGGCAATCATCGGATCGTAATGGATGCTGACATCGTCACCCTGCACCACGCCGGTGTCCACGCGCACGTGCTCGCTCTCCTGCGGTGGCTGCAGCCAGGCCAGCCGCCCGGTGACCGGCAGGAAATCGTTGCGCGGATCCTCGGCGTAGATGCGCACCTCGAGCGCGTGCCCGTGCACCGCGAGCTCCTCCTGGCGCCGCGGCAGCGGCTCCCCGGCCGCCACGCGCAGCTGCCATTCCACGAGGTCCTGGCGCGTGATCATCTCCGTGACCGGGTGCTCCACCTGCAGCCGCGTGTTCATCTCCATGAAATAGAACTCGCCACCCGCGCTGAGCAGGAACTCCACGGTGCCCGCACCGCGGTAACCGATCGCCTCGGCCGCGCGCAGCGCCGCGTGTCCCATCGCGCTGCGCACCGCCGGCGTCATGCCGGGCGCCGGCGCCTCCTCCACGACTTTCTGGTGGCGCCGCTGCAGCGAGCAGTCGCGCTCGAACAGGTAGACGCCATTGCCGTGGTTGTCGCAGAAGACCTGGATCTCGACATGGCGCGGACGGATCAGGCATTTCTCGACCAGCATGTGGCTGTCGCCGAAGGCCTTGTCGGATTCGCGCCGCGCCGCGGCCAGCGCCTCGGGAAATTCGGCCGCGCTGTCGACGCGCCGCATGCCCTTGCCGCCGCCGCCGGCCGCGGCCTTGAGCAGCACCGGATAGCCGATGAGCCCGGCCTCGGCGAGCAGCAGCGCGTCGTCCTGGTTCTCGCCGTGGTAACCCGGCACCAGGGGCACAGCGGCGTTTTCCATGATGCGTTTGGCCGCGCTCTTGGAGCCCATCGCCGCGATCGCCTCCGGCGGCGGGCCGATGAACACCAGGCCGTTGTCGGCGCACAGCTGCGCGAAAGCGGCATTCTCGGACAGGAAGCCGTAGCCGGGATGGATGGCCTGGGCGCCCGTGGCGCGCGCGGCCGCGATGATGCGCTCGCCGCAGAGGTAGGACTCGCGCGGCGCCGCGGCACCGATGTGCACCGCCTCGTCGGCCATGCTGACATGCAGTGCATCGCGGTCGGCATCGGAGTACACCGCCACGGTGTGGATGCCGAGGCGGCGCGCGGTGCGGATCACGCGGCAGGCGATTTCGCCGCGGTTGGCGATCAGGATCTTCTCGAACATTTTCACCCACCTCGTGGGTCCGGCTTCAGCCGGACGTCTTTTCGGAACGATTGCGATGTTCGGCTGAAGCCGAACCTACATGCGGAACACGCCGAAACGCGTGGGCTCGATCGGCGCGTTCAGCGACGCCGAAATACCCAGCCCCAGCACCATGCGCGTCTCGGCGGGGTCGATCACGCCGTCGTCCCACAACCGCGCCGAGGCGAAGTAGGGATGGCCCTGTTCCTCGTAGCGCTCGATGATCGGGCGCTTGAAACCGGCCTCCTCCTCGGCGCTCCAGGCCTCGCCCTGGCGTTCCTTCTGGTCGCGCTTGATCTGCGCCAGCACGCCGGCGGCCTGTTCGCCGCCCATCACCGAGACGCGCGCGTTGGGCCACATGAACAGCAGGCGCGGGTCGTAGGCGCGCCCGCACATGCCGTAGTTGCCGGCGCCGAAGGAGCCGCCGATCAGCACGGTGAACTTGGGCACCGCCGCGCACGCGACCGCGGTCACCATCTTGGCGCCGTGCTTGGCGATGCCGCCGGTCTCGTACTGGCGCCCCACCATGAAGCCGGTGATGTTCTGCAGGAACACCAGCGGGATGCCGCGCTGCGCGCACAGCTCGATGAAGTGCGCGCCCTTCTGCGCCGACTCGCTGAACAGGATGCCGTTGTTGGCGACGATGCCCACCGGGTAGCCCCAGATGCGCGCGAAGCCGCAGACCAGCGTGGTGCCGTAGAGCGACTTGAACTCGTCGAATTCCGAGGCGTCCACGATGCGCGCGATCACCTCGCGCACGTCGTAGGGCTTGCGTGTGTCGCGCGGAATCACACCGTATATCTCGTCCGCGGCGTAGCGCGGCTCGCGCACGGGCGCCACATCGAGCGTGAGGTTCTTCACGCGGTTCAGGCGCGCCACGGCACGGCGTGCCAACTCCAGCGCGTGATGGTCGTTGCGCGCATAGTGGTCCGCGACCCCGGAGGTGCGGCAGTGCACGTCGGCGCCACCCAGGTCCTCGGCGCTCACGATCTCGCCGGTCGCCGCGCGCACCAGCGGCGGACCGCCGAGGAAGATCGTGCCCTGCTGGCGCACGATGATCGCCTCGTCGGCCATCGCCGGCACGTAGGCCCCGCCCGCGGTGCAGGAGCCCATCACCACGGCGATCTGCGCGATATTGCGCGCCGACATATTGGCCTGGTTGAAGAAGATGCGCCCGAAGTGCTCGCGGTCCGGGAACACCTCGTCCTGGCGCGGCAGGTTCGCACCGCCCGAATCCACCAGGTAGATGCACGGCAGGTTGTTCTCCGCGGCGATGGTCTGCGCCCGCAGGTGCTTTTTCACGGTGAGCGGATAGTAGGTGCCGCCCTTGACGGTCGCGTCGTTGGCGACGATCACGCACTCCTGCCCGCTGACGCGCCCGATGCCGGTGACGATGCCCGCCGCCGGCACGTCCTCGTCGTAGACGCCCATCGCGGCGAGCGCGGAGAACTCGAGGAAGGGCGCGCCGGGATCGAGCAGCGCGTCGATGCGCTCGCGCGGCAACAGCTTGCCGCGGCTGGTGTGCAGCGCGCGCGCCTTCTCGCCGCCGCCGCCGCGCGCCGCGGCCAGCTTCCCGCGCAGGTCCTGCACCTGCGCCTGCATGGCCGCGCGGTTGTCGGCGAACTCCTGGCTGCGCGTGTTGAGCGCGCTCTGGATCACGTTCATGACTGGTCCCTGTGCCCGCTCAGCGGGTTTCGTTGAACAATTCGCGCCCGATCAGCATGCGGCGTATCTCGGAGGTGCCCGCGCCGATCTCGTAGAGCTTGGCGTCACGCAGCAGCCGCCCGGTCGGGTAGTCGTTGATGTAGCCGTTGCCGCCGAGGATCTGGATCGCATCGAGCGCCGCCTTCGTCGCCGCCTCGGCCGTGTACAGGATCACCGCGGCGGCGTCCTTGCGCGCGGTCTCGTTGCGATCACAGGCCTTCGCCACGGCATAGAGGTAGGCGCGACTGGCGTTGAGCGCGGCGTACATGTCGGCGATCTTGCCCTGGACCAGCTGGAACTCGCCGATGGACTGGCCGAACTGCTTGCGCTCGTGCATGTAGGGAACGACCACGTCGAGACAGGCCTGCATGATCCCCACGGGGCCGCCCGAGAGCACCACGCGCTCGTAGTCCAGCCCCGACATCAGCACCGCCACGCCACCGTTCTCGCGCCCGAGCACGTTCCCGGCCGGCACCTCGCAGTCCTCGAACACCAGCTCGCAGGTGTTGGAGCCGCGCATGCCGAGCTTGTCGAGCTTCTGCGCGCGCGAGAAGCCGGGGAAATCGCGCTCGACGATGAAGGCCGTGATACCGCGCGAGCCGGCCGCGGGATCGGTCCTGGCGTAGATCACGTAGACGCTGGCGTCGGGCCCGTTGGTGATCCACATCTTGTTGCCGTTGAGCACGTAGCGGTCGCCGCGCTTCTCGGCGCGCAGGCGCATGCTGACCACGTCGGAACCGGCGTTCGGCTCGCTCATCGCCAGCGCGCCGACGTGCTCGCCGCTCACCAGTTGCGGCAGGTAGCGGCTCTTCTGCGCCTCGCTGCCATTGCGGTGGATCTGGTTCACGCAGAGATTGGAGTGCGCGCCGTAGGAGAGCCCCACCGCCGCCGAGGCGCGGCTCACCTCTTCCATCGCGACGGCGTGCGCCAGGTAGCCCATGCCGGAGCCGCCGTACTGCTCGGCGACGGTCATGCCGAGCAGCCCGAGCTCGCCGAACTTGCGCCACAAGTCGGCGGGAAAATTGTTTTCGCGATCGATCGCCGCGGCGCGCGGCGCGATCTCGGCGGCGCAGAAGGCCGCGACGGTATCGCGCAGCATGTCGATATCCGCGCCGAGATCGAAGTTCAACGCGGGCCAGGAAATGCTCATCGGTTCGCCCTCCGGCGTGCGGGTCGGGTGGGTGCGGCTTCGGCGAGCGAGGCAAGGCAGCCGGCCTCGACGGCGTCGAGCTCGGCCAGCATCGCCTGCAGATCCGCCAGCCGCGCCTGCAGCGCCACGCGCTGCTCGCGCACGCGTTCGAGCAGGCGCCGCAACTGCTGTTCGTTGCCGTGCTCCGGATCGTACATCGCGATGATCTCGCGGCTCTCCTCGAGGCTGAGCCCGAGGCGCTTGCCACGCACGATCAGCTTGAGACGGGTGCGGTCGGCCGCCGAGTAGACGCGCGCCTGTCCTCGGCGCGCCGGCGCCAGCAGGCCGAGCTCCTCGTAATGGCGCATGGTGCGCGCGGTGATGCCGAACTCCTGCGCGAGCTCGCGGATCGTGTAGCTCTTCTGCATCGCAGCGTCCCCGGATGGTGGCGCGGCAACGATACCTGCCGTTTACGTTAACGTCAACTTCGTGCGCCATCCGGGGCACGCAGGCCGCCATTCATGGCGACAGGCGCGGCCGACGAACCCTCTGTCGGCATGAATGCCGACCTAGATGGTCGTAACCAGCCCATCACCGATTTCACAAAGGGAACACTGAGCCGCTGAAAGGCCGCGTGCCGCGCAGCAAGCCCCATTCGCTCGCAAGTTGCGCCCGCGCAAACGCTGCAGC
>Ga0138256_10002336_pt1 | contig 20326 bp, 16 predicted proteins | sample KNB2016incub_MG_FD_105486 | JGI IMG/M metagenome (GOLD analysis project Ga0138256, IMG submission 105486) | Active sludge microbial communities from wastewater in Klosterneuburg, Austria - KNB2014incub_MG | ecosystem: Engineered > WWTP > Activated sludge > Unclassified | place: Austria... | reverse complement strand
TCACCAGGGCGGCGAGCGCGATGGCCGCGATCACCATCAGCTTCTTCTTCGGGTTTGGGGCCGGCAGGGGCGCGTCGACCTCGTCGGTGACGAGCACCGGGGGGGGCTTCGGCTGCTCGGCGGGCGTCGGCTTCACCGGCAACATCGGCGGGGGCGGGGTCGAGGCGCGGAACGAGGCCAAGGAAAGGCGCCCCACCGGCACCGGATCGACCCAGGTGGCCCGCAGGGAGTGGCCGCTCACGTCTTCCATCACGCCGCGGGCCATCAGCCAGGCGGCGAGCGCCTCGCCCAGCTCGCGCATGCTCTGGAAGCGCTTCTCGCGGTCTTTCTCGAGCCCTTTGCGCATCGCCGCCCAGAGCTCGTCGTCGCCCGCGCCAAACTCGAGGATCGGGCGGATCTCGTCCTCGATGATGTGACGCAAGAGCGCGTTGTAGTTCGCGTCTTCGAACGGGACGCGCCCGGTGACGCACTCGTAGAGCAGCACGCACAGCTCCCAGACGTCGGCGCGGTGGTCGATGTCCTCGACGCCGCGCGCCTGCTCGGGTGCCATGTAGTCGGGGCTGCCGACCACCGTTCCGGCCTGGGTGATGCGGTGGCTGGTGACCGCTGCCGTTGCCAGCTTGGCGATGCCGAAGTCCAAGATCTTGGGCTGCAAGCGCCCGTCGGCGTCCGCCAGGAAGATGTTGTCCGGCTTCAGGTCGCGGTGAATCACGCCCTTGGCGTGGGCTGTTCCGAGCGCGTCGACGATGGGCAGCAGGATCTGCACGGCCTGGATGGCGGGGAGTCGGCTCTCGCGGTCCAGGACCTCGCCCAGGGTCTCACCCTGCAAGAGCTCCATGACCATGAAGGGCTCGTCGTGTCGGGTCCGGCCGAAGTCGAACACGCGGCAGATGGCCGGGTGCTTGAGCCGCGCGGCGGCCCGCGCCTCGGTCAAGAAGCGGTCCTCGTTGGGCTTCGAGGCCATGTCGCCGCGGATCAGCTTGAGCGCCACCTGGGCATCGAGCGCCAGGTTCTTCGCGACCCACACCGCGCCCATGCCCCCCTCGCCCAAGAGGCTGATGAGCTTGTACTTGTCGGCGACGATCTCGCCGACCACGTAGCGCGAGCGCGGTTCGGGCGCGACAGCCTCTTCCAGGCTGTCGACGCTCGCCAGACCTGCGCGGACCACGCGAGACACGACAGGGCAATTGTGCCCGTGCTCACTCGCGAACGCTAGCTACCGGTCAGGCTGAGCGCGACGCCCGCTGCAATTCCGAGCAGGGCGGCCAGCACCGCCACCAGCCAGAACCAGCTTTTCTCGGGCCGGGCAGGGCCCGCCGGGGGCAATTGTTTCCCGGTGGCCTCCGGGGCGCCCAGTGACAGCTCGGTGTCTCGGCTGCCCAGCTCGTGGTCCGACGATGGGGGCGGCCGCGTCGAGGCGACGTCCCGCGGCGAACGCAGGGCGAGCGAGAGCGCCGAGGCCATGGCGCTTGCCGACGGGTAGCGCTCTTGGGGCTTCTTCGCCAGGGCGTGCATCACCACCGCATCCAGCGCCGGCGTGATGCCCGCGTCGGGGGCGCGCTCCGACGGCGCCACGGCAGCATCGGTCAGGTGCGCCGTCATGGTGGCTATCGGGTTGTTCGACTCGAACGGCACCGAGCCGGTGATCAGCTCGTACAGGATGATGCCGGCGGCGTACACGTCGCTGCGGGCATCGACCTCGTCGCCCCGCGCTGCCTCGGGCGCCATGTATTCCGGCGTGCCGAAGACCATGTTCTGCTGGGTCAGCGCCGTCAGCGACTGACCGGCGTCGCCTCGCAGCACCTTGGCCAGACCGAAGTCCAGCACCCGGGCGGTCTCGGCGGCGTCTTCATCGTCGCGTTCGATGATCACGTTGCCCGGCTTCAGATCACGGTGCACCACGCCCTCGCCGTGCGCCACGTCGAGCGCAACGCAGATCTGTCGGACGATCTCCACCGCGCGGGGTGGCGCCAGCCTGCCCGCCTTGACCAGCACGTCGAGGGGCGTGCCTTGCACATGCTCGAGCGCCATGAACAACAGCCCGTCGGCCTCACCGAAGTCGAGCAGCCGCACCAGGTTGGGGCCACGCAGCTTGCGCAAGATGCGCGCCTCGCGGTGGAAGCGCCGGCTGATCTGATGATCGCGTGCCAGGTGCCGGTGGATGACCTTCAGCGCCACGCGCTGGCCGGCATGCACCGGCACGGACTCTCCGCTGTCGGGCGGTGCGATGCACTCGGCCCGAAACACGACGCCGCTGGCGCCGTCGCCCAGCACCGTTTCGATGCGGTAGCGCTGGGCCACCACCACCCCGGGTCCCAGGGCCCCCGCCGCCACGGGCTCGGAGGCTTCGCTCACGGTGCCGGCTCCGCACAGGCTTCGCGTAGCTTGGGGCTCATGCTCACCGGATCGAGCACCGCCTTGCCGTCCAGCTTCCGCCACTCGGCGCAGGCGGCCCGGGCCAGGCCGGGCGCCTCGAGTGCGGCGTAGGCCTCGAGCAGCTGGCGGTGCACGCTCGCCAGTTGCTCGGTGGTGAGCTGCGCGCTGGCCGACAAGAAGCGGTTGCCGCGGGCCACCGCGTCGACATAGCGCCCACCCTTCACGTCGGCTGTCAGCGCCGGCAGCTCGGCCTGGACCTTGCGCTGCCGGTCGCGGGTGTCGCCCGCCGCTTGCGAGCAGACGAGCGGGTTGGACTCGGCGACGGCCTTCTTGCCGTCTTCGGTCAGCGGCAGCTCGGTCAGCGGGACGAGCAAGATGTCGCCGGGGGCGAGCTTCTTGCCCTTCAGCCCGTTGTAGTGGTCGAGGACCCAAGCCTTGTTGGGGTCGCCCATGTACTTCTGTGCGATGCTCACGATGCTGTCGGCATTCGTGACCATCACGGGCAGGTTGTAGGGGATGACGATCTCTGCGCCGTCGGCCGGGGGCAACCACGGGCTCGACCCGTTGGCCATGCTGAGCACGTCGGCCCGGTGGGCCGCCCCCAGGTGCTGGGTGGCCAGGTCCGCCCAGTTGTCGCTCTTCTTGATGCGCCGGTGCGACAGGGCTGGAACCTCGAGCCGCATCCCGAGCACGATCGACGACCCGCCCCGCGCGTCCAGCCCGTTGGCGGCGACCAGCAGCTTCTCGTGCTGAATCAGCCCGTAATAGCGCTCGGCGATCGATGCCAGCGTGTCGCCCTTCTGCACCACGTGGGTCAGCGCCCCCGAATCGGAAGCCAGGGCCACCACGGCCGTGGCTCCGAGCAGAGTGACCAGCCGGGAGACGCGCATCAGGGGCCGAGCTTAACCCGGACCGGCGCCACGGGCAGCTGTCAACGCCGCGCGGCCCACCCCACGCTACTTGGTCGGGAAGCCGCGGTTCTCGAGCAAGGCTTCCACCTTGGGGTCGCGACCCCGGAAGCTCCGATACGCCTCCGCCCGGTCCACGGCGTCGCCGTTGGCCAAGATCAGCTCCTTGAACTTCTTGGCGGTCTCGGGATGAAACGGATCCTTGGTCTCTTCGAAGGCCTTCCAGGCGTCGGCCGCCATCACGTCGGACCAGAGGTAAGAGTAGTAGCCGGCCGAGTAAGCGTCCGAGGTGAACAGGTGCTGGAACTGCGGCAGCCGGTGCCGCATCACGATCTCTTTGGGCATGCCCAGCGCCTTCAGCGTGTCGGCCTCGAACTTCTTGGGGTCGACCTCACCCTTCGGGTCGGTGTGCAGTTTCATGTCCACCAGGGCAGCGCTCAGGTATTCGACGGTGGCGAAGCCCTGGTTGAAGGTGCTGGCCTTCTTCATCTTGTCGATCAGCGCCTGCGGCATCTTCTGCTTGGTCTCGTTGTGCAGCGCATACGTGTCGAGGATCTCGCGGGTCAGCACCCAGTTCTCGTGCACCTGGCTCGGGAACTCGACGAAGTCGCGCGGGGTGTTGTTCAGCGAGGGATAGGTGACGTCGCTCGACAGGGCGTGCAGCGCGTGGCCGAACTCGTGGAACAGGGTCTCGGCGTCGTCCAGGCTGATCAGCACCGGCTTGCCCTTGCCGCCCTTGGTGAAGTTGTTGTTGTTCGAGACGATGGGAAAGATCTTGCCGTCGGCCTTCTGCTGGTCGCGATAGGTCTGCGCCCACGCGCCCGAGCCCTTGTGCGTCCGGGCGAAGTCGTCGCGATACAGGTAGCCCACGTGGCTGCCGTCGGCCTTCTTGGTCACGTGATAGACGCGCACGTCGGGGTGGAACACCGGCACCGTGCCGCTGACCTCTTGGAAGGCGAAGCCGTACAGCTTCTCGGCCATGAAGTATGACGCGCGGATCATGTTCTCGAGCTCGAAGTAGCTCTTGAACTCGGTCTGATCGAGGTCGTAGCGCTCTTTCCGCACCTTCTCGGCGTAGTAGCGATAGTCCCACGGCTCGACGGTGATCTTGTGCCCGAGCTTGGTCGCCAGCTTCTGCATGTCGGCAACCTCCTGCTTCACGCGCTTCACCGCAGCAGGCCAGACCCGCATCATCAGCTTCTCGGCGGCGGCTGGCTCTTTGGCCATGGTGTCGCTCATGCGCCAGTGTGCGTGGCTGGCGAAGCCCAAGAGCTTGGCGCGTTCGGCCCGCAGCTTCACGATCTGGGTGATCAGCTGGTTGGTGTCGTTCTTGTTCCCGTGGTTGCCGCGCTCGACGAACGCGCGCCATACCTTCTCGCGCAGCTCGCGCTTGTCGCTGAAGGTCAAGAAAGGGTCCACCGCCGAGCGGGTGTTGACCACGGCGAAGCCCTCGACCTTCTTCTCTTCGGCCGCGGCCTTGTAGCTCTGGACCAGTGACGCTGGCAGGCCCGCAAGGTCGTCTTTGCCCAGCACCACCCAGGTGTCTTCGTCGGCCTGCACGTGGTTGCCGAACTCGGTGTAAAGCTTGGCCAGGGTCTGGTTGATCTCGCCCACGCGCTTCTTCGCGTCGGCGTTCAAGTTGGCGCCGCGACGCACGAAGTCGTCGTACACCTTCTTCGCCAGCCGCTTCTGCTCGGCGTTCAGCTTGCCCTGCTCACGCGCGTCGTACACCGCCTTCACGCGTGCGAAGAGCTTCGCGTCGAACTTCACCTCGTCGGACACCTTGCTCAGCTTCGGCTCGATCACCTCGGCCAGCTTCTGGACCTCGGGGGTGTTCAGGTTGGCGGTGGTGACCCCGAACAAGGTGACCACGCGATCGAGGGGTTTTCCTGCTCGTTCCAGCGCCACCAGGGTGTTGTCGAAGGTGGCCGCGTCGGTCCGGTCGGCGATCGTCTTCACCTCGGCCAGGTAGGCCGCCGAGGCCTTGTCGATCGCCGCGGTGAACAGCTTGTGATCGAGCTTGTCCCAGGGCGGAAGCCCACCGTGCGGCCCCTTCCACTCGGCCAGAAGCACGTCGGCGGGGTCGCCGGGCGATGCGGGGGAGCTGGCGCTGCCGCTGCTGCTGGCAGGGGGCGCCGTGGGCGGGGTGCTGGGCGGCGCGGCGCCACCCGACGAAGGCCCGCACGAAGCCAGAGTCAGCGCCAACGTGCAGCCACAAGCCGAGGTGCGATTCATGCGCGGCAGCCTCGCGCGCGGGGCCGGGCCGAGTCAAACGGGATCAGCAAATACACGAACGCCCGCGACACCGTGGCGTCGCGGGCGCGCGTGGATGTCCGGAGCGGTCCGCTCAGTCCTTCGAGGCGTCGCTGGCGCCGCCGCCCGTGCCGCCGCCACCGTCGGTGGTGCCGCCGTCGGCGCAGCCCGTGAGGCACTTGCCCAACGCATCGAGCAGGGCCGCGCCGGACCCCAAGCAGTTCGTCTCACACGCCGCGGCGCAGGTCGTGTCGCCCTTGCACCCCGAGCCACACTCCATGGCGGACGCGCAGCCCTTGTCGGCCATGCAGGCGTTCACCGCGTTGCAGCAAGCACCCTTCAGGCAAGCCGTGGTCACAGGATTCGTGGTGTTGAAGGTATCGCACTTCTGGCCGACCCAGTTCGACGGGCACTGCGTTCCGCCGCCCGAGCCGCCGCCGCCCGTCGCGCCCGACCCGCCGGTGGCGCCCGAGCCGCCGCCGCCCATCGCGCCCGAGCCGCCCATCGCACCCGAGCCGCCCATCGCGCCCGTGCCGCCGGATGCGGTCGCGCCGCTCCCGCCGGTACCGCCGCCGCTGGAGTCGTCGCTCGAGCAACCTGCGATCACGCCCAAACCCAAACCAGTGACAACGAACAAGCACGTAGAAAGCTTCATCGGTGGACCTCCGTCTTCGCGGCGGGAAGTTCAGCCGAGGACCGGCCTCGGGTCAAGGCGGGAACTTGACGGACCGGTAGCGCTCTCCCACGCTGCCGGAGGTGACTGGACAATACTGGCCTTTTTGGGCCGGGGCGCTGGCCCTGGGCGGAATCGCCACCCTCCACGCGGTGTGGCTCGGTCGCCCGCTCGGGGTCTCGGGCAGCCTGGCTCGGGTCGCTCGCCCGTCGGATCCGACAGGGGTCGGCTCGGTCTGGGTCCACGTCGCGTTCCTGTGTGCGATTGCGGCGGGCGCGCTGGCCGCGGCGCTGATCCGCGGCACCTTCCGGATCGAGCTCGCGCCCGGCCCGAGCTTGCGCCAGCTGTACGGGCCGTGGGCGCTGGTCGCGCTCGCAGCGGGCGGCGCGCTGGTCGGCGCCGGCACGCGCATGGCCGGCGGCTGCACCTCTGGCCACGGTTTGTCCGGTTGCGCGCGGCTCGTTCCCTCGAGCCTGATCGCCACCGGTTGCTTCATGGCGGCGGCCGTCGCCACGTCGCTTCTGCTGAAAGGGCTTGCCCCGTGAGAGGCTGGGCCGTCGTGCTGGGGCTGGGGTTCGCGCTGGGGCTCGCCCTGGGCTTCATCGGCTTCGGTGACTTCACCGAGGTCCACCGGATGTTCACGCTGCAAGACGCGCGGCTGTATCTGACCTTCGCGGGCGCGGTGGGCGTCACCGCGCTGGGGCTTCGGTTGTTCGTCAGGGTTCCGCTCGAGAGCACGCGCCTGCATCGCTCCGTTCCCCTCGGTTCGGTGCTGTTCGGGGTGGGTTGGGCGCTGTGCGGCGCATGCCCCGGCATTGGCATGGTGGGTGTGGGCCAGGGCGCTCTACCCGTGGCGGTCGCGCTGGGCGGCATGATCGTGGGGATTCGCGCCTTCGACTTCGTGAACGCGCGCTGGCTTCGCTGGCAATCCACGTCCTGCGGAATGTGACAGTCGCGGCGGGCGCGGTGTATACCTGCCTCGCAATGCGTCGTGTCTGGGTCGCGATCATCGGGGTGGGGCTCGTGGGGTGCTTTCCCGACTACGAGCTCGAGGCTGACGCGCAGCCCTACATGGCGCGCATGCGCAGCAACGGTCGCACGGTCGAGTTCGATCTGGCTACCGACGTGGGCAACCGTCGCAGCGCCGTGAGCTTCAGCTACGACTTCGACATCGACCAGAACGAGGTCACGGTCCAGCGCTTCAACACCTGGTGGAATGGCGACCGCGCGCTGCCGTCCGACCTGGCGTCGCTCGACGACGGCGGCGTCTACGAAGACCCCATGCGGTGGCGCGCGAACTGGAACACCGCCGCCGTGACCGAGGCCTTCGTCTGGGCCAACCCCGACGTGGACACCGAGCTGACCTGCACCGGGCCCAGCAACACCCCCTTCGGCCAGGCGCCCTGGACCACCTGGATGATGGACAAGAACGGCGTGGCCGACGCCGGCGACTTTCCCATGACCTGCGTGACGTGGATGCAAGCCGCGGCGTTCTGCGCCTCGGAGGGCAAGCGCCTGCCCACGGCCGCCGAGTGGACCTTCGCGCGTACCCAAGGTGGGGATGCGCCCGCCTTCCCCTGGGGCAACCAGCTCCCCACGCAGTGCGTGGACGCGATCGTGAACGCCGACGGCAACGCCTGTGACTTCCCGACCGCCGTCTCGACCACGGCTCGCGACCGCACCAAGGCCGGCGTCGACGACCTGGTCGGCAGCGTGTTCGAATGGCTGTGGGAGGCCTCGTGGCCCGACGCGGTCGACGAAACGGACTGGGTCGGTGCCAAGGACAACCTCGACTCGCCCGACCGCGAGCACCTGCGGGCCGGCGGCGCGTTCATCTCGGAGCCGACCGAGCCGCGGGTGTCCGGCCTGGTCGAGAAGTTCGGCGCCAACCAGCAGTATTACGACGCCGGTTTTCGCTGCGCGCGCAGCGTGAAGTGACCCGGCCCGGGGATCAGAACCGGCCGCGCAGGCTGGCGCCCGAGAAGCCTGGTCCGATCACCGGGCCGACCTGGGCGCTCGCCCGCTCTTTCGACGAGGAGCCGAGGAGCATCACCGTGCCAGCGCCGAGCGCAGCGGCGCCGATGCCCCACGACACGAACGAAAGCGTGGTGTACGTCCTGCCCTTGCTCTCGGCGTCGTCCACGTCGCCGGCGCGCTCCACTGGGCAGTCGTCCTTCGCTGGACACATCGCGTCCAGCGCGTCGATCTGATCGCCCCGCAGCTTCCAGGTGTAGAAGCCCGCTGCGGCGAACACCACGCCGCCGCCGATCAGCACCCAGGGCACCACTGAAGGCGAGGGCGCTGGCGGCGCGGCGGGTGTGGGCTCGGGCGTGGGTGCCGGTTTCGGTCCGGGCGGCGCGCCGCCCGCGACCGGCGTGGCCGCGGGCTGCTTGCCCGGCGCCGGCGGGGTGAGCTCGACCTTGCCCTTGCCGCGCTCGGCGACGCTGACCCGCTGCTTCACCGTGCCGTCGTCGAACTCGGCGATCACCTCGTGGGCGCCGGGGTTCACCGGCATGGCGGTGCCCAGCGTGGCGCCGGCGATCTCGGTGCCGTCGAGCAGCACGCGCTTGGGCGCAGCCTGCCCCACAATCACGATCTCCAGGGTCGGCACGCGCGGCCTGAGGCTGGTCAGCTCGGCACTGGCCGCGGACTCGACCTGCGCGTTCCCTTCGGTCTTGGAGAGCTCGACCGCGCGCTCGAAGCTGACCAGGGCTTCGACCAAGGCGCCGGTTCGCAGCTCGCACAGCCCCACGTGGAACACGATCTGCGGGGTCTTCTTGACCGCCATCGCCTTCTTGAACCGCACCAGCGCATCGGCGAACTGGCCCTTTTCCTCGAGCGCCATGCCCTCGGAAAACCACTGCTTGGCCGCGGCGATCTCCGACGCCGTCTGCCCCCACGCGGGCAGCGCCAGACACAGCGAAAAGGGGACCACCCAGCGAACCTTCGACATTTCTGCCGAGCCTAGCTCAACGGCCGATGGAATGCGCTACGCTCCGGGGGCTTGAAAGAGGGCGCGCTCGTCGCAGGGAAGTACCGCATCCTTCGCAAGTTGGGCGAGGGCGGCATGGGCTCCGTCTGGCTCGCGAAGAACGAGGTCACCGAGCGCGACTTCGCCATCAAGTTCTTGCACCCCAGCGCCGAGCGCACGGAAGATCAGCTCGCGCGCTTCTTCCAAGAGGCCAAGGTCGCCGGCCGGCTGCGCCACCCCAGCATCGTCGAGATCTTCGACGCGGGCTCCGACCCGGGCCTGAATGGCGCCCCCTACCTGGTGATGGAGGTCCTCGACGGCGTCGGCCTCGACGAGGCGATTGCCCGGGCCGGCGCGCTGCCGCTGGGCGTGGCCCTCGAGATCATGCTCGACGTGTGTCGGGCGCTCGCCCTGGCCCACGACAAGGGCATCATCCACCGCGATCTGAAGCCCTCGAACGTGTTCCTTCATCGCGTGGGCAACGGCACGCTGGTTCCGAAGGTGCTCGACTTCGGCATCAGCAAGGTGCTGGTGGCCGACAAGACCGGTCGCCACGTCACCGGCATGACCCGCACCGGCGCCATCCTCGGCTCGCCGCTCTACATGAGCCCCGAACAGGCCGCCGGCGACAAGGGCATCGACGCGCGAAGCGACGTGCACTCGCTGGGCGTGCTGCTCTGGGAGTGCCTTGCAGGTCGCGCGCCGTTCGTGGCCGAGACCTACGGCCTGCTGATGGTCGAGATCATCCAGGGCGAGCGGCCGCATCTCGGATCGGTGCTCCCCGGCATCCCCGCGAGCGTGGATCAGCTCATGCAGTGCGCCATCGCCCGCGATCGCAGCCAGCGCTATGCCACCGCCGCCGCCATGGCCGACGCCATCGAGGGCGCGCTGGCCGAGATCGGACACGTTCCGGTGCTCGGTGCCCGGAACGGCGCGGACGACTTCATGGCGCTGCTCGGTGCCCCGGCCCACGGCCGCGCGAGCGAGGCCACCAGCACCACGGCCGCCATCGAGCTTCCCAGCGCGGCCACCGTGGCCCAGCCCGCCGCCACGGGTCCGTCGCCTTCGCCCACTTCCACGCCGCGCCCGGCCAGCCAGCAAGCGGCGCCCCGGCGCCGGTCGGCGCTGGCGTGGGGCGCCGGCCTGGGGGTGCTGGTGATCGGCGGTGTGGGCATCGCCATCGCGCTCTCGCGCCCGAGCGTCGACCCCGCCGCCCCCGAGCCCAGCCAGGCGCCGGCCAGTCTGGGCGCCGGCGTCCCGACGCCCGAGCGACCCACCGTGGCGCCGGCGCTACCCAGCGAGGCCGCGCCGCCTGCCGCCTCGCCCTCGGCGCCGGCCCCGTCCGCTTCTGCGCCGGTGGCCAAGGCCAAGCTCAAGCCCACACCGAAAGCTCCGGGCACCGCGAAACCAGCGCCCAGCTCGGGCGTAGTTCATCACGGCGTGACGAGCTCGGGCCTCTGACGGTTGACGAAGGGCAGGTTCGACTCGACACATCTCGCGTGAGTCGAACCATGGCAGCGTCCACGATCCGGTTTCACACCTTCGCGCTGATCGTCGCCGCCGGGCTGCTCGCCGTGCCGGCCAGCGCCCAGAGCACCAGCGTGGTCACCGTGGCCGCCGGTGGGCTCAAGAACGACGACGGTCAGGTGGTCTGCGCGCTGTTCGATTCGGGCAAGGGCTTTCCGGATGGCAAGCACGCGCTCAAGGGCGACATTGCCCCGGTGCAGAGCCGCGGGGGCGTGTGCCGTTTCACCGGCGTCGCACCGGGCACGTACGCCGTCGCGCTCTTCCACGACGAGAACAAAGACAAGGTGCTGAATACCTTCCTCGGGATCCCGCGCGAGGGGTTCGGGTTCTCGCGCAACGCGCCGCCGTCCACCTTCGGCCCGCCGAAGTTCTCGGCAGCGTCGTTCCGCGTGGTGAAGGGGGACTACACGCTGCGCGTCTCGATGCGTTACCTGTGACGGCCCTGCACCTTCCAAGCGCCAACTGGCGGTTGGCGCTGCGGGGTCACGGCGCGACGCATTCCCGCAGAGCCAAGGCCTTTTCGTGGCTGGCCCGGGTCGTGCTCTTGCCCCCGGCATGCTCGCCGCACTTCGGCTCTCGCTCTGCCTGTTCATGGTTCTGATCGCCGGCTGCGCTGCCGAGACCGGCGACCACTTCGATCACGACGAGCGCGAGGGGCACGACCTGGGCGTGGTCAGCGAAGAGCTGTCGACGCTGTCGTGCAGCATGTCCACCGCCACCGGCTACAAGAGCGGCTCGGCGTTCAGCATTCAGGTGGTCACCGTCGACGGCAAGAAGGTCGAGTGGAAGACCGCCAACGCATACATGTTGATGGCCAAAGCTGCCGCCGCGGCCGGCGTGCAGATCCGCGTGGTCAGCGGCTTCCGCACCATGGATCAGCAGAAATACCTCTACAGCTGTTACGTGAACTGCAGCTGCAACAGCTGCAACCTGGCGGCCAAGCCTGGCTACAGCAACCACCAGAGCGGTCACGCGCTCGATCTGAACGCTTCTGCGCCCGGCGTGTACTCGTGGCTGTCGAAGCACGCCGGCAGCTATGGCTTCAAGCGCACCGTGCCCAGCGAGAACTGGCACTGGGAGTGGTGGGGCACCGATCCAGGCACCGGGCCGTGCAACGATCAGGACAAGGACGACGACGGTGTCAGCGACGCCAAGGACAACTGCCCGAGCACCAAGAACGCGAGCCAGACCGACACCGACAAGGACGGCAAAGGCGACAGTTGCGACACCGACGACGACGCCGACGGCGTGACCGACGCGAAGGACAACTGCCCGACCGCGAAGAACGCCACGCAGACCGACACCGACCAGGATGCCAAGGGCGACAGCTGCGACACCGACGACGACGGCGACAAGGTGGCCGACACCAAGGACAACTGCCCCAAAGAGAAGAACGCGAGCCAGACCGACACCGACAAGGACGGCAAGGGCGACGCCTGCGACGACGACGATGACGCCGACGGCGTGGCCGACGCGAAGGACAACTGCCCGACCAGCAAGAACACCACGCAGCTCGACACCGACAAGGACGGCAAGGGCGATGCCTGCGAGGCCGACGACGACGGGGACGGGTTCGACGACACCGCCGACGTCTGCCCCACCGCGTCGGACCCCGATCAGAAGGACGGCGACGGCGACGGGAAGGGCGACGCCTGCGACGACGACGACGACGGCGACGGCGTGCCGGACGCGACGGACGTGTGCCCAGGCGCTGCCGATCCGGGCCAGGCCGATCAGGATCACGACGGCGTGGGCGACGCCTGCGAGACCGACTCGGACGGCGACGGGACCGACGACGGCGACGACGTCTGCCCCGAGGTGGCCGACGCCGACCAGAAGGACGGCGACGCGGACGGCGTGGGCGACGCCTGCGACGACGACGACGACGGCGACGGCGTGAGCGACGCGCTCGATCAGTGCCCAGGCAAGCCCGACTCCGATCTCGACGCCTGCAGCGACCAGAGCGAATCCGACGTGCCGCCGGAGACGGGCGGCAGCGTCGAGTCCGAGAGCGGCGCCTGCAGCGTGGGCGCTCCGCGCCGGGTCAGCGCGTTCGGCTGGCTCGTTGCGCTCGGCGCGGCGGCGGTCTGCGCGCGCCGCCGCCGGCGGCTCACTTAGGCACGCTGACGGTGGCGCAACCGACACGGCCGAGGGCGCGACCTTGCAGCGCAGCGCTCAGCGCTGGATCACGCCGCACCCGATGCGCCCGCCCGCGTTGCCGGTCGGCTGGCCGCCGTCGTCGGTCTTCTCGTGCACGATGATGGCGCGCCCGAGGAACGAGCTCTTGTCGCCCGGCTTCAGGTTGGCGCCGGCCACCGTGATCTCGAGCTTGCCCTCGCCGCTGTCGGCGACCTCCAGGTTGCCCAGGTCGCCCAGGTGTCGCTCGGCGCCCGGCGGCATGCCGTGCTTGTGGCCGCCGGGATTGAAGTGGTCCCCGGCGCTCTTGCCGTCGGCCGAGCTGCAGTCGCCCTTCTCGTGCACGTGGGCGCCATGCTTGCCCTTCGAGATGCCGCTCACCGCGAGCGTGACCTTCACGCCGTCCGACGTCTCTTCGAGCACGGCCTTGCCGGCCAGCTTGCTGCCGCTCTTCGCTTCCAGCGTCACCTCGATGGGCGCCGGTGCCGGGGCAGGTTTGTCCTCCGGCTCGGCGGCTGGGCTCGCCTCCGGCGCGGCGCTCGGCGCCGCGGGCGCGGGATCGGGCGCGGCCGGCGGCGGCGCTGCGCCCCCGCATGCTGACAGCAAGAGCAGGCCCAAGAACGAGAGCGCGCGCGTCTTCATGCGCCGACGCTTAGTGCCCGAAGAGTGGAGTCGCCAGTCTGCGGTGCCCGTGCACAGCGCGGAGCGCGCCTTGACAAGCATCGCGTTCGCGTCTAGATCACCGCGCGTCATGAACCCCGCTGTCGCCGCCAGCTGCTCTCACCGCGAGGCAGTCACCCCATAGCGGTCGCGCTGCCCTCGGCACGCGGCGGCCGCTCGTGACCCGAGCGGCCGTTGTGCATTTGGGGCAATTGTCAGGGGATTTTCCCGCGAAGAAACGAAGTTCTACCCAGCCGGAAACAAAACCCTCACCTCATACGTCTGAAAGCCGACCCATGTTCGACCTCCCCAGCGATACGCGGCGCCCGATCGGCACCGCACCAGGAGCAAGCGCGCGGTAGCGCACGCCCAACACGTTGGTGTTCGGTGTGAGGCCGCCCGCGAGGCGGCCTCAGTCGTTCCATGGGCGCGGTCACCACGCAGCTCACCCAAAGGAGAAGATTGAAGATCCTTCGTCACAAGATCGGACTCGCCAAGCCCCGAAGGGCTCTGGCGTGAGCCGCACGTCAGTCAACCGCCGCTGAGCAGCGGCACGGCCCCCACGCGGGGCATCAGGAGGGACTCTGCCACGCTCGTCGTGCGGCAACCGCCGCGCACGGGCCGGCAGAGATCCGCCTTTTCGGGGCGATCGTCCAACAGGAGGGCGTCGGCGCTCAGTGCCGAAGATCCGGGTGCGAATCCCGGTCGTCTCCACCGGTCTTTCGACCCACGGCGCACGTCCGCGCGCTCGGAACCGTTTCGGTCTTCCGTTCGCGTTCGGCTCGTCGCGTTCCGCGAAATACCGACCCGGGTCACCCGACCCGAACGCTGAATGTCGCGGGTTCGACTCCCGTGGAGCGCCGCCCGGCGCTTCTAGCTCAGTGGTCAGAGCATCAGCCGACCTCGAAAGGGTCCGACAGTCAGAGAGAGAAGAGAAGAGATCACGGCGGGGGCAGCTCGTCGACTTCGCCCACGGTGCGCGAGAGCGCCCGGTGGCGGACTCGCCTGCGGCCGCGCCATCGAACCTCGCGTCCAATGCCGGCCTCGAGCCATCGTCCTCGGTGACGACCGCTCGAGCTCCGCACGGAACGCGCTTCGAAGGCGCGCGTGGCGGGCGAGCGCCCCTCGAGGGCGCTGAACGACCGAGCTCGGGGTCGCCTGCACGGGCCCCGGCGCGAGGTCGCCCACCCCCCTCGACTCGAAGGCGGTCTTCGCCGTGATCGATTCCCCACACAGCTTCCTTGCGACCCGCGCGGTCGCCCGCGCGCCGGCGGTTCCGGCAGTTCCGGCAGAAAGGGGCCCCAGAGCCATGTTCAAGATCATCCACGTTCGTCTCGAAGAGCGCGCCGTCGTGCTGCGCGGCGGCCTGCCGCTCCGCGCCTTGGGACCGGGCCGTCACCTGGTCTGGGGTTTCGACCTGTCGACGCTGTCGTGGAACACGGGCGAGCTCGTGTTCCGCGCGCCGCCGGCAGTGCGCGCCATCCTGCCGCGCGACTGGTTCGGCGAAGTCGAGCTGGGTCCGCGCGAGCGCGCCATCTTGCTCGAGGACGGCCGCCCGAAGGTCTTCCTGCGTCCCGGCGTGCACCGCTTCTGGAGCGTCGATCCGTCCGTTCGCGTTCGCCGCTTCGACGTGACCGAGCCGCTTCCGGCCCTCACCGACGAGCTCCGCGCGCTCATCCCGAAGCACGAACTCGCCGAGGCGGTCGTGCGCGAGAGCGAGCGCGGCCTGCTGTTCGTCCAGGGCAAGCTGGTGCGCGTGCTCGACCCGGGCCGTCACGCCTTCTGGACCCACCCGGAGGCCGAGGTCAGCGTCGACAAGCTCGACATGCGCGCCGATCAAGACGCCATCGTCGGTCAAGAGCTGATGACGCGCGACAAGGTGACGCTGCGCCTCACCCTCACGGTGGAGCACGCCGTCGCCGATCCGATCTTGGCGGCCACGACCGTCGCCAACGTGAAGAGCGCCGTCTACCTGCTGGTCCAGCTCGCTGCTCGCGACTTCGTCGCGGGTGCGACGCTCGACGAGCTGCTCGAGGGCCGCGACGCCATGAGCCGCCAGCTGATGGCGGACGTGGCGCCGAAGGCCCTGGCCTTTGGCGTGCGCGTCGAGCGCGTGGGCGTGAAGGACATCGTCCTTCCGGGCGAGATGAAGACCCTGCTCAACCGCGTGATCGAGGCCGAGAAGGCGGCCGCGGCCAACATCATCCTCCGTCGTGAGGAGGTGCTGGCCACGCGTCAGCTGGCCAACACCGCGCGCGTGATGGCAGAAAGCCCCATCCTGCTCCGCCTGAAGGAGCTGGACGCGATGAAGGAGATCGCCGAGCGCATCGGCGAGCTGCGCATCGTGGTCGGCGCCGACAACATGCAGTCGCTCTTGCCGGCCGAGCTCTTGGGTCGCGGGCTCTCCGCGCCCCGGGGCAAGACCGGTGATGGCACCACGGTGGAATGAACCGACGGCCCCCGCATCGCACGACGGCGATCGGGGGTCGTCACCCCCGTGAAGGGCAGCGGCCGAGTCGCGCGTCTAGGCTCGGCGCGCCGTGAGCGGTGTCAGGAAGCCTTGTGCGGGCATCGTCTGCACCCCGGTGAAGCCGCTTGCCTCGATCAGGCGGATCACGGCCTCGACCGAGCGCGCGCCGCCGCCCCACACCGCGCCACGATAACGCGAGACCGCAGCAGCCAGATCGTCGCCAGGCAAGACGACGGCGCCGGTGAACATGACGCCGTTGTCGACCAGCGATCGGGCGGTCGCACGGAACACGCCTTCGATGGCGACATCGGGGATGAACATCTGTGCCACGTAGGCAGCCGCGAACACGCTCTCGTCGGTCAGCGCTTCGCCAAAGCTCTCGCGGAGCTCGATGCGCTCGGCGAGGCCGGCCTCGGCCACAGCGCGACGCGCTTCCCTGATCGCCACCGCGGACGGCTCGATGCCGACGAGACGCAGGCCGGGGTAGGCCCGCGCGAACGCGATGCACAGGCCGCCGCCGCCGGCGCCCATGTCGAGGAACGAGGCACCCGGTGCGGACAGCGCCGCGTGAATCGGCGGGATCTTCTGCAGCGCGCCAGCGACCTTTTCAGACGTGACGCCCGACAGCAGCGCCTGCGCTTTCACCACGGCCGGATCGGTCGGTGCCCAGCCCTCGACGGCGCGCTCGGGCTCACGGCTAGCGCTCGCGGCGTTCGCGAGCGCGCCGAGCGTCGAGCAGATGTCGGCCGCGACCAGCTGCGCTCCCATGCCGGCTCCCGCGGCTGCGAGCTCGGCCGAAGCGGTGATGGTCTGATCAACGCGCGTCGCCAGCTGCAACGACGCCAGTAGGTCGGCGATCGCGCTGACCGTCGGCGGCTGCAGCTTCGTTCTTCGCGCGAGCTCTGGCACCGTTTGCGGACCGGTCGCGAGCGCCGCCAAGATGCCGCGTTCGGCGGCGACGGCGATCGCGCTGAGCGCCCAGGCGTTTCGAGACAGGTCGGTGAGGACGGCGTTCAGGGAGGGAGGCGCCATTCCGTCGATTATTGCCGGAACCGGGCGCCCTTGGCCATGGCCGCCGGCCGAGAGGGGCGGGAACGGTCGCGTCACGCATCGTGGAGGTCGAAGCGCGGAGCCCGCTCGTCTTCGATGCGGGGACGTGCTCAGCGGTCAGGCCGTCGCGCAGCACACCGTGGCGGCTGGCGAGCCCCTTCTTGTCATCGCATCTGCGGGGCGCCTAGTCTCACGCCGAGAGAAGAGGAGTGCACGACTGGATGCGTCGTCCCGACGTCTCGAACGGACCCGATCGCAAACGGGCGGCGCACGACGTCTTGGAACGGGCGCACCAGCTGGAGCTGGAGGGCCGAATGCAGGAAGCGTGCGCCACGCTCGAGCAGTTCGTCGACACGGCTTGGCCATGGAGTCGAGCAGCGCTCGAGGCTGCCTGGACGAGCGCTGGCAAAATACCGTGCCAGAGAGCCATGGCTCTGCTGAACGAACGTCGCGGGCGCTCGTTCAGCGAGCGGCAGGATCGCAGAGCGCTCGTGGCTGCGTCGTTCGCGCTCGCCTACGCGGCCTTCGCGGCTTTCGCGACCCACCAGGGGCTCCGGGGCAGTCAGTGGTGGTTCATCGCCACCGCGCTGGCAGTGCCGATCGTGCCACTCGTGGCGTTCGGCGCCCTCTTCAGCCTGTGGCACCGCAACGCTTGGCAGAGACCGCGCTGGGCGACGGTTCGGAATGTGACCGTCTTGCCGGAAGGGCCGGACGTCGGGCCGCCCACTTGCGTGGCGGAGCTGGCTCTGGATTCGCAGCCAGAGCGGCTTCGGCGAATCGCCTTCACGCAGGAACTGGTGGTCGAGGCCGGAATGCGGCTCCTGGTGGTCGAGCAAGGCTCGAGCGTTCGCTGGCTGCTCTGAGCGCTCCCTGCGCACTCGCCGAGGCGTGGCTGGCCAAGTAGTGCCAGAGGACGCGACGCGGCCGATCCGCGGTACATTCTCCCAGCTCGATGGCGACCCTCTTCCAGTTCGATCTCAGGGTCCTGCCCTGCGAGACCTGCGGGGCGCCCCTCGAGGGTGCCGCGGGCGGCGGGAAGGTGACCTGCAAGTACTGCCGGGACGAGCAGACCCTGGCGACGCGCGAGGACATGCCGCTGGTCATCGGTCCGCGGCTGCCCGAGGCCGAGCGCCTCGCGCTGCTGCGCCGACAAGACGCCCACCCGCGCCCGGTGCCGAGCGCGCTCGCGCAGATCTGCGTGGGCGACCGGCTGATCCCGTGGGACGTCCCCGAGGCGCTCGCTCGCTGGCGGCTTGCGCGCCGCCGGCTCGCGCAGTCCAAAGACCCCGGGGCCGCCGACGAGCTGTTCGCTCTGACGCGCGTCCTGTCCGTCCACTACGAGGCGTCGGGCGCCACGCTCGAGCTCCGAGCGCTGATCGAGGGCGCGCTCGACGAGCTGTTCGAGGCCCGGCACCGGCAGATCCTCCGGGCCGCCCTGGCGCGCGCCGCCGCCCTCAGCGGTGACGTCACTGCCGCGCAGGCCTGGCTCGACGGCTGCGACCCGTGCGCCGCCGATCTGGACGCCGACGGAGCCCATCGGATGGCGCGCGCCTGCATCGACACCGCGCGCGGCGACTTCGCCGCCGTGATCGCCGCGCTCGGCCCGAGCCCCACCGACGTTCCGCTGCCCAATGACCTGGATCCGGCCGCAGCGCTGCTGCGCGCCAACGCCTGGGAACGCTCGGGGAACCCGGCCCGAGCCCGCGAGCTCTTGGTGCACCTTGCCCAGCACGGGGGCCCGCTCTTCGAGCTCAGGGCCCACGAGCTTCGTGAGCGCCACCCCGGGCTCGAGCTGTGTCGCCAGAGCTGGCCGGCCGCGCGGGAGCCGATCCAGCGGATCTACGCCGAACGCGCGGCCCAGGTCGGGGCGCCACCGGTGCTCGCCCTCGCCGTGGTCGGCGTGCTCATCGTGCTCGCCTGTGCCGCGGTCGTGCTCGTCTCCCTCGTCGGCGACGTCCTGGATCTCGGTTTCGGCCTGCACCCGGTCACCCTGCTGGTCGTCATGTTCGTCTCGATGATCGGGCCGCCGTTCATCTTGCTCAGCCTCGCCGACCGGCGCGACGCACGGCGTGCGCTCGAGCTCTGCGCCAAGGGCCGCCCGGCGCTCGGAGTGATCGCGCACCGCGTGGAGACGGGAAACGCCACCATGGGTGTCGCGGAGATCTCCGTGCGTGTGCTGGTGCTCGACGCCGACTCCGGTTATCTGGCGACCACCGAGCTCTACCACCGAGATCCGGGCACCCTGGCTCAAGGCGCGGCCGTGGCGCTCCGCATCGATCCCTCGGACCCTCACGCTTTCGCGCTGGTGCTGTGATGAAGACCGGGTTCTTCGATCGCGTCACCTTGTGCTCCAGCTGCGGCGCGCCCCTCGACATCGGCACCGGGGCCGAGTCGGTTCGCTGCGGCAAGTGCGGCGCAGACAACCAGGTCGTGGCGCGCATCGACGACGCCGTCTCGGAGGGGTGGTCCGCTGACGAGCTCGCGCGGCTCGATCACCTGCGCGGGCAGAGCCCCGCTCACACGCCGGATCCGACGCTCGTTCCGTTCATGGCGGGCATGCGTCTGGCCCTGCACGCCAGGGCCGAGGCTTTCGCTCACTGGCAGGCGCTCCGCGCGCGCGCGTCGCCGGGCGACGTCGCCGCCGAGCGACGCCTGGTCGAGCTCGCCTGGCTCCTTTCCCAGCGCGCCGCCGAGGACGGCGACCCACATCGCGAACGCGGGTTGCTCGAGAGCTCGCTCAGCGTGGTGCGAACGCCGCGCGCGACTCAGGTCTTGCGCGCCGGTCTGGCGGCGCTGGCCGCCCGGATGGGTGACCCGGCGGGCGGCGAGGCGTGGCTGCGGCTCTGCGACCCGCGCTCGGCCGACCTGCGGACCGATGCGTACTACCGCTACGCGCGCGCGATGGTGGACACCGCCCGGGGCGAGCTCGGTGCAGTGCTCACCGTGCTCGGCGGAAACGACGTCGAGGTGCCCATCGTGGACGAGCTCAGCGGAGCTTGCGCGCTCTTGCGCGCGAACGCCTGGGAACGCCTGGGCCGACTCGGGGCCGCCGTCGATCTGCTGTCGCACTACAAGTTCGAGTCCGATGCGTTCGGCCAGCAGCTGGCTCGGAGCTTCATGAGCGCGAACGCGCGCCTCGACCTGTGCCCGAAGTCCGAGCTCGAGGCCGAGCGCCGGCGCCAGCGCGCGCTGGGTCGCCGCCGCATCCCCTGGACCAAGGGCATGATCGTGATCCTGGGGTTCGGCGTTCACTTCGCCGTGGGCGGCCTCTTGCTCGTCGCCGAGGGCCTGTGGTCGCTGTA